>Ga0316628_100001167_pt1 | contig 18247 bp, 16 predicted proteins | sample OWC_Aug_M2_C1_D5_FD_207648 | JGI IMG/M metagenome (GOLD analysis project Ga0316628, IMG submission 207648) | Wetland soil microbial communities from Old Woman Creek delta, Ohio, United States - OWC_Aug_M2_C1_D5_C | ecosystem: Environmental > Terrestrial > Soil > Wetlands | place: USA: Ohio... | reverse complement strand
GCCGCCGCCGCGATGGGCACCCTCGTGCACGACGAGTTCCAGGAGGTCGACTTGAGCGGCGAGCTGGGCGATATGAATGCCGGGCAGGTATCGCCGCAGCCGGAACCTGACCTGGCGAGCCCGGGCTGGACGGTGCCCGGCGGGGAGCTGGAGGCCGTGTTCGAGGAGTTCCGCCGGGAGGTCCTGCGCGAGCAAGTGAGCAGCACCGCGGGCCAGCACTACAAGCTGGCGCTCACATACCACGACATGGGGATGACCGAGGAGTGCATGAGGGCGCTCGAGGTCGCGGCAAAATCTCCCCGTTACCGCTTCCAGGCTGCTATCCTGCTGGCGCGCATGTACGGGCAGCAGGGGAAACGCCAACAGGCGATAGACTGGTACGAGCGGGCCGCGGAAACCCCGGCGCCAAGCGTCGATGCCGGCCGCGCTCTCCTTTACGAGCTCGGACGGGCACTCGAGGACGAGGGCGAGTCGGTGCGGGCGCTGGCCGTCTACCTCGAACTGGACGCCGGGGCCGGTGGCTACCGCGACGTCGGATCGCGCATCAAGGCACTGTCAAGTTGATCGCAGGGAACACGCACATTTCCACGCTCAGCCGCCTGCTTTACATCGCCTACTTCCTCGAAGTCGGGCTGATTCTCGTGTTCGTCCCGTGGTCCGCGTTCTGGGAGCGGAACTACTTCTCCGAGTCCCTGCCGCTGCTGCAGGCGATCGTGAAGAACAACTTCGTTCGGGGCGCCGTGTCCGGCATCGGCGTGCTGAATCTCGTTGCCGGCCTCGCAGACCTGCGCATGATGATGCCGTGGTGGGAGCGCCATTGACCGCTGTCCGGCCCGCCGGCGGTGCCGTGCTCTGCCTCGTTACACCCGGTCCGGCAGGTCCCTCGGTGAACGCACCGCGGCAGCGCGAAGAGGCGCTCGACGCGCTCGTTCGGGACGCGGTAGCCGAGCGAATCGATCTCGTTCAGATTCGCGAACCGGATCTGCCCGCGCGCCAGTTGGCCGAGATCGTCGCACGCGCCGTGCAGGCCAGCCGCGGAACGGCGACGCGCATCCTCGTGAACGACCGGGTGGACGTGGCCCTGGCGGCGGGCGCCGACGGCGTCCACCTGGGTACGCGTTCGCTTCCCGCGCGCCGAGTGCGGGAGATCACACCGCCGTCGTTCCTTGTCGGCCGCTCGATACACAGCGGAGAGGAGGCTCGCGATCTGGCAGCCGATCCTGCGATCGACTACCTGATCGCCGGAACCGTTTTTCCGTCGCGATCGAAGCCCGAGCAATCGCACTTCCTGGGCCCAGACGGTCTGGCCGCCATCGTCCGTTCGGTACGCATTCCGGTGCTGGCCATCGGCGGCATCAGCCTCGACAACATCGCCTCGATCGCCCGCGCGGGCGCCTCGGGCTTCGCCGCCATCCGGCTCTTCGCCGATGCGGTGGCCGGCTCCCGCCTCCGAGACGTCGTCACGGCCGCGCGAAAGGCGTTTGACACGGCACGGGCCATTTCCTAAGCTGGGACACGCATGAGCGGCGAACCAGCGGATTTCGGGGCGCAACTCCGGGCCGCGCGCGAAGCACGGGGCCTGTCGCTGAAAAACGTCGCCGACGCCACCAAGATCTCGGCGCTCGTGCTCGCGGCGCTGGAGCGCAACGACATCTCCCGCCTTCCCGGGGGCCTGTTCTCGCGCGGCCTCGTCCGGGCGTACGCGAAGGAAGTCGGCCTCGATCCCGAGCGGACCGTTCGCGAGTTCACAGAGACGTTTTCGAGCGCGGACGCCGCGGCTCGAGAAGAGGAAGGCGGCCGCCTCCCTCGTCCGGCCAGCGACCTCAATGCGCCTTCTGCAGGCTCCGCGCTTCGCTGGCTTGGCCTGACCATCACATTGCTGCTCGTCGTCGTCTGGGTGGGTGTCAGTCGTTACCAGGGGGGCGGCGGACAACCGGCGACGGCCACGCCCCCCCGCGCGCGCACACCAGAACGGCCGGCCGCCGCACCGGTCTCGCCGAAACCACCTGCCGTTTCGCCCTCGGAGCCGGTCACGGGCGGCATCGCACAGGAACCGGTAACAGGACAGGCGCCGCCACCATTGCCCGCTGACCAACAACCGGAAAAGCAACCGGCAGCAGGTGGCGCAGCCGCCAATCGGACAGCACCGCAACCGGCGGTACAGGCGCCCAACCCGACAGGCGCACCTGTGCAGGGGCCGCCGGGTGCCGCTGCACCCACGCAAGATGGCTCTCCAGTCGTCGTCGATCCCCGTCTGCCGCTGCAGGTCGTTTTGTCGCCGCGTTCGGCGTGCTGGGTCTCGGCGCGAGTCGACGGGAACCGTGTCGTCGGACGAACGGTGCAACCGGGCGAGAACGTGCGGTTGTCGGCGGCCAAGGAGATTGTCCTCACGGCTGGCGACGCAGCCGCGTTGTCCTACACGGTCAATAACGCACCGGGGCGGTCCCTGGGCGGTCCCGGACAGGTCGTGACGGTCGTGATGACCCCGAACAACTCCTCGACGTTCACGGTCGGCAGGCAGTGACCATGGGTTCCAGCTATCGCACTCCGCTCCTCGACCTGTTTCGCCGGGGTGAGGTGCCAGCCGACGTGCGCCTGATCGCAGCACGCGGCACGCTGGCGCCCCGCGCCCACGAGCAGCTGGCGCTTCTGGTCTTCCTGACCGCCGACCCGGACGAGCAGATCGCGGCCGCGGCCAAGGAGACGATCGACCGCATCCCGCCGGATTCACTCGCGGCGTTTCTCGCCCGTCACGACGTGCCAGACGATGTTGGCGAGTTCTTTCGCCAACGCGGCATGGAACCCGGCGCGGCGCCGGCGGACCAGTGCGACGAGCCGCTGGTGGTGGCCTCGGAGGACGAGACGTCGTCGGCCGACAGCCGGCCGTCGAGCGAACCGGAGAAAGACGCAGACCAGGAAGCCACGGCACAGCGGCTGTCGAAGCTGACGGTCGGAGATCGCATCAAGCGCGCGATGCTCGGCACGCGGGAGGAGCGCTGCATCCTGATTCGCGACGTCAACCGGATGGTGGCGGCGGCGGTGCTGAGCAGCCCGAAGGTGAGCGAGGCCGACATCGAGGTGTTCGCCAGGATGGGGAACGTCTCCGAGGACGTGCTTCGGACGATCGGGAACTCGCGCGCGTGGACGAAGCGCTACACCGTGGTCTCGTCGCTCGCACTCAATCCCAAAACGCCGATCGCGGTGTCGCTGGGGCTGGTCGGCCGCCTGATCGAACGCGATCTCAAGGCGATCGCGCGCGACCGCAACATGCAGGAGCCGCTGCGAGCCGCGGCACGCCGCCTGCTGACGACCCACACGGACGAACGGCGGAAGTAGGCCGGAGCGGGGGACGCTGGTCTCCCGGCTACCACCGCCTACCTCCCGATTCTCTCCAATCCGCCCGCATCTCGGCGAGACCCTCCATGTACACGGATGCGCGTTCGCGTTCCTCCTCGGTGGGCATCGACTTGAGGATCGCGACCGCGCGGGCGATGTCCTGCTCGATCGTGGCAGGTTTCGCGCGGAAGTAGATCTCGCGAATCTCTGCCAGCCTGTCGGGTTGTTCGGGCATGTCCTTCGTGATTCAGTTCCGGTTTCGCCGCAGGGAACCGAGCAGTTGTTCGACGGGCAGCGTGTTCAGCACGTCGCCCGGCTCGAGCCACGCGCGGCGCGCGACCACTGCGCCCCACCGCAGGACGCCGAAACCCGCCCGGGAGTGGGTGTCGGACGAGATGACGAGTTTCACGCCGCGTTCGCGCGCCCGGCGCGCGAGGAGGTCGCCGACGTCGAGCCGATCGATTTGCGAGTTGATCTCCAGCGCCACGCCGCACGCGGCCGCGCGGTCGAGAATGCGCTCGAAATCGACCCGGTAGCCCTCGCGCCGGAGGAGCAACCGGCCGGTCAGGTGGCCGATGATGTCGACGACCGGGGACTCGATGGCGCGCAGGAACCGCTCGGTCATCTGCGACTCGTCGAGGCCGAAGGCGGAGTGGACCGACGCGACGACGAGGTCGAGCCGGGCCAGGCAGTCTTCGGCCAGATCGAGGCTGCCGTCGGGCAGGATGTCGCATTCGATGCCGGCGAGCAGCGAGACCCCCTCGATCTGCCGCGACAATCGGCGGACGGCGTCGGCCTGTTCGAGGACCCGCCGCTCGTCGAGGCCGTTGGCCATTGCCAGCGCCTTGCTGTGATCGGTGATGGCCAGGTAAGAGAGCCCGGCCGCCGCGGCGCCTCGCGCCACCTGCTCGAGGTCGTCGCGTCCGTCGGTGGCGTCCGTGTGCACGTGCAGATCGCCCCTAAGGTCGCCGGTGTCGATCAGGCGCGGCAGCGTCCGCGACTCGGCCCTGGCGATCTCGCCGCGGTTCTCGCGCAACTCCGGCGGCACGTACGCGAGGCCCAGCGACCCGTAGATCTCCTCTTCACGCTCGCCGGCGATGCGCACGTTGTCGCTGATCCTGTACAGGCCGTACTCGTTCAGCTTGTACCCGCGCTGAATCGCGCGGTCGCGAAGGGCGATGTTGTGCGGCTTCGACCCGGTGAAGTACTGCATGGCCGCGCCGCGGCTGTCCGCCGGCACGAGCCGCAGGTCGGCCTGGAAGCCGCCGCGAAGCAGCACGGACGACTTCGTGTCGCCGCGCCCGAGCGCCCGCTCCACCTCACGGTAGCCCACGAAGGTGTCCATCACGCCAGGTGCGACGCCCACCGCCAGCACGTCGACGTCGCCGCACGTCTCGCAGCCGCGGCGGAGGCTGCCGACCGGAACGAACTCGCCTTCCGGCGAATGCTGCCGCAACCAGTCCAGGATGCCCGTGGCGGCGTCGTGGGCGTCGGCGAGCAGGTGCCGGCCGGCGTATTGACGCCGTTCCTCGAGGGCCTTGAGGATGAGCGCTTCCTTCTTCGCCCCCATGCCGCGCAACTCGCGCAGCTTGCCCGCGCGAGCGGCCTGTTCCAGATCTTCGGCGGTGCAGATGCCGAGCGACGTGTAGAGCATCGCCACGGTCTTGGGGCCGACGCCCTGCAGGTGGAGCAGGTCGAGAATCGTCGGCGGGAACTGGGCGACGAGTTCACGGTGGAACCCGGCGTCGCCCGTGTCGGCGATCTCGCGGATCTTCGCCGCCAGGTCTTTGCCGATGCCGGGCAGTTTCTGGAGGTCGGCTGCACCGAGGGTGGCGAGCGGCACCGGGCTCGCGCCGGCGGTCTCCGCAGCCGTGCGGTACGCGCGGATCTTGAAGGCGTTTTCGCCCTTGATCTCGAGCAGGTCGGCGATTTCAGCGAGGACGCGGCCGATCGCCTGGTTGTCCAACGGTCAGTCCCTCGCGTTCGATGTGAAAGTCGAGGATCTGGGCGCCGCCAGAGGCCAGCGCGTCCCGGACGCCGGGGATGCGCGGCGGCTCGGCGAAGCAGACGAGGCACCCCCCGCCGCCGGCGCCGCAGATCTTGCCCGAGACGGCGCCCGCCGCCTTCGCCCGCGCGATCAGGTCGTCGATCTGAGGGGTCGTGACGCCGGGCGCCAGGCGCTGCCGGTTCTGCCACTCGATGCCGAGCTGCCGTCCCACTTCCTGCCAGTCGCCCCTCGACAGCGCGTCGCGCATCGCGATCGCCGTGTCGCGGATGCGTTCGAAGCAGTCGAACACCTCGCGGTCGCCGTCGATGTGCCGCTTGGTCATCTCCCAGTTGTTCGTGCCCGAGTTGCGGGGCGCCCCGGTGTAGGCGAGCACGAGGCGGCGCTCGAGTTCGGCCGGGTCCACGTCGAGCGCGACGCGCCGGATACCGTCGACGCCGAGTTCGACGGCCGCGACGCCGCCGTAGAGCGCCGGCCGGTAGTCCTGCACGCCGGTGGGCACGGCGATCGCCTGCGCCTCGACGTTCAAGGCGATCTGCAGCAGCGTCTCGTCGTCGAACGAGGCGCGCGTCCACGCGCGCATGGCTCCGCAGACGGCGATGTTCAACGCGGACGAACCGGCGATCCCCGCCCCGGCGGGTGCTTCGGCCCTGGTGGTTACCGTGACGTTGTCGGCCTTGAAATAGCGAAGCAGGTGGCCGAGCAGGCCCGTCTCCGCATCGTCGCGGAACTCGGACCAGTGCGACACCTCGCGCCTGCGCCCGGTGTCCACCGATTCAAGGAGAACGCGGCCGTCGTCGCGCGATCGCATCTCGACGTGCGCGCGCAGGCTGATCGCGGCGTTCAGCGTTTGTGCGCCGTCGTGGAAGAGGTACAGCGGCCAGATGTCGATCGTGCCGCCCGCCAGGTCGATCCGGGTGGGTGCGGAAGCAGTAAGATGCACGGGGCCATTATAATTGAGTCGGCCGCGCGGACCCGGAACGCGCACGGCCGAGCAGCCGGGCGACCGACGACCAACGACTGACGACGATGCCGTCTCCTCTGCACAAACAAGTCGGACAGATGGTCATGGTCGGCTTTGCCGGCCTCGACGTGCCACCGGAGCTCCGGTCGCTGGCGCGCGATTTCGATCTGGGCGGCGTGATCCTGTTCAAGCGCAACGTCGAGGCGCCGGCGCAAGTGGCCGGCCTCGTACGCGACCTGCGCGAGCTCGGACGCGAACACCCGCCGTGGATCGCCGTCGACCAGGAAGGCGGACGCGTCGCGCGCTTGCGCGACCCGTTCACCGAGTGGCCGCCGATGGCGACGCTCGGGCGCGGCGGCGACGCGCAGTTGACCGGCCGGTTCGCGCGCGCCCTGGCGAGGGAACTCCGCCTGGTCGGAATCTCCCTCGATTTCGCGCCGGTTCTCGACGTTCACACGAACCCCTCGAACCCGGTGATCGGCGATCGCGCGCTGAGCGAGAAACCGGAACTGGTGGCCGAGCACGGGTGCGTGATCATCGAGGCGCTGCAGGGCGAAGGGATCGCAGCGTGCGGCAAGCATTTTCCCGGCCACGGCGACACCGCCACCGATTCGCACCTCACGCTTCCCTTCGTCGAACACACGCCCGACCGGCTGCGGGCGGTAGAGTTCGTGCCGTTCAAGGCGGCCATCGAGGCGGGTGTCGCAACCATCATGACGGCGCACGTGCTGGTGCCGGCGCTGGACGAAGCACGGCCAGCCAGCCTTTCCCGGCGCATCGTTCACGACACGCTTCGCACGGAACTCGGCTTCGAAGGCCTGATCATCAGCGACGACCTGGACATGCGAGCCGTCGCGGACCAGTACACGCTCGAACGTGCGTCTGTCCTGGCCGTCGAGGCCGGGTGCGACGCGATCCTTCTGTGCGGGGCCGACCAGGGCCGGCAGGCGGCGGCGCTCGAGGCGCTCGTGCACGCGGTCGAATCGGAGCGGTTGCCGTTCAAACAGATCGACGCCGTGCTGGAGCGCCACCGGCGCGTCCGCGAGCGCTTTTCGGGCGCCACGGTCGGCTGGCGGCCGCCATCGGAGCAGGCTCTGCGGGCAGCACTTGGCACCGACGAGCACCGGGCCATCGCGGAGCAGATGAGGCAGTACTTGTGAAACGGTGAATCGTCCGACATTCGCGCGTCCGAACGCCCGAGGGTCGGTCAGGCGAGCGAACGGGAGACATGCTGAAACCACGCGCTGTCGAACGAGGCGACCGTATTGCGATCGTGGCGCCGGCCAGCCCGTTCGAGCGCAAGGAATTCGAGCGCGGCGTGGTGGAGCTCGAGCGACTCGGGTTCGACCCCGCATTCGACCAACGGGTGTTCGCCCGACGGGGGTACGTCGCCGGCGAGGCGGCGACGCGCGCCGCGGCAATCGCGGAGGCCTGGCGGGACCGGAGCGTCGCGGCCGTCATGGTGGCGCGCGGCGGCTACGGGAGCGTTCAGGTGCTGCCGCACCTGGCGGTCGACGAGGCCCGGCAGGCGCGCAAGGCGTTCATCGGCTACAGCGACGTCACGTCGGTCCTCTCGTTCCTGACCATCCAGTGCGGGCTCACGTGCTTCCACGGGCCGTCGGTGGCCGGCTGCCTGGGGCGCGGAACGACCGGGTACGACCCCGAGTCGCTGGTGCGCGCCATCACGTGCCCGGAGCCGCTCGGCGTGGTGGGCGCGCCGACGCTGGAGGCGTTGAGGCCAGGCGAGGCGGGCGGCGTGCTGCTTGGTGGGACGCTGACGCAGCTGGTGGCCTCGCTCGGGACCCCGTTCGCGTTCGACCCGCCGCCCGGGCATGTGCTGCTCGTCGACGAAGTAGGCGAGCGGCCCTACCGTCTCGATCGGATGCTGACGCAGCTGGCACTTGCCGGGATCCTGGGTCGCGCGGTCGCGATCGTCTTCGGCGAGCTTCCGGGCTGCGACGAACCGGGCGGCGCTCCCACGGCGCGCGCGGCCATCGCGGACGTCCTCCGGGATTTTCCCGGTCCTGTGCTGTACGGGCTGCCGACCGGGCACACCACGATGCCCGCGCTCACGATCCCGCTGGGCGTGCGCGCTCGCGTCGTTGGTGCCGCTCGCCCCGAGTTCATCATCGAGGAGAGCGCGGTCGAGGGGTGATGCCTGAAGTCCGGAGTCCGGGGTCCGGAGTCCGGAGTCCGAGGCTCGAGATCCGAGGTCTGAATCAGTGAACAAGAAAGTCCACTTCGTGGGGATTTGCGGCACCGCGATGGCAACGCTCGCCGCGATGCTGAAACAGAGAGGCTTCGAGGTTCGCGGTTCCGATCAGGACGTCTATCCGCCGATGAGCACCTTCCTCGAAGCGGAAGGGATCCACGCGGTGTCGGGATATCGGGTCGAGAACATCACGCGCGACCTCGACTTCGTCGTGGTCGGCAACGCGATCTCGCGCGGCAACGTCGAAGTCGAAGATGTCCTCGACCGCAAGATTCGTTACTACTCGCTGCCCGAGGCGTTGCGGGAGTTCTTCCTGTGGGGCGCCCGCTCGATCGTGATCGCCGGGACGCACGGCAAGACCACGACCACCTCGATGGTTGGCTGGGCCCTGACGCACGCGGGCCTCGATCCGAGCGTGTTCGTGGGCGGCATCGCGGAGAACCTGGGCGCGCAGGGGTCGAGCTACCGCCTGGGCGCCGGCCGCGACTTCGTGCTCGAGGGGGACGAGTACGACAGCGCCTTCTTCGACAAGACCGCCAAGTTCCTGAAATACCTACCCGACATCGCCGTCGTCAACAACATCGAGTTCGATCACGCTGACATCTACGCGGACCTGGACGCGGTGCGCCTGGCCTTCCGCCGCCTGGTTAACCTGGTGCCCCGGCGAGGGCTACTGCTCCTGGGCGCCGACAACGCGGACTCTGTGGCGCTCAAATCGCTCGCGCGCTGCCGCGTCGAGACGTTCGGGCTTGCGGAGGGGTCAGACTGGCAGGCGGACAAGGTGACGTGCTCGGCGGCCGGAACCAGCTTCATCGCGCTCCGGCACGGACAGTACTTCGGCTCCTTCTCGGTGCCGCTGCTCGGCGCGCACAACGTGCGCAACGCCCTGGCGACGATTGCCGTCGGTGCCGAGGCGCGCGTCGACGCGGCGACCCTGGACGCCGCGTTTCGATCGTTCAAGGGTGTTCGCCGCCGTCTCGAGGTGCTGGAGACCGTTGACGGCGTGTCGATCTTCGACGACTTCGCGCATCACCCCACCGCCGTGCACGAAACGCTCGCCGGGCTGCGCGCCGCTTACCCTCGGGCCCGCATCTGGGCCATCTTCGAACCTCGATCCGCCTCGTCCTGCCGCCGCATCTTCCAGTCGGAATTCGCGCGCGCGTTCGAGCCGGCCGACGAGGTGGTGATTGCCGCGGTCTACCGTTCGAACCTGCCAGAGGATCAGCGGCTGTCAGCCGAACAGCTCGTGGCGGATCTGCAGGCGGCGGGCAAGCATGCTCGATACATCCCGAAGGTGGACGACATCGTCAGGACGGTGGCGGCCGAACACCGCGGCGGCGACCTCGTGGTGATCATGTCGAACGGCGGCTTCGGCGGAATCCGGTCGAAGGTCGTCGAGGCGCTTCGAGCAGGGGCGTGACACCCGTATGTTCGACCCTTCCAGCTTCGACGCGCAGCTGCGCCGCCAGTTCACGGCAGATCGGGTCGTGCGCGATGCACCCATGGCCCGGTTCACCACGTTGAGGGTCGGCGGACCGGCAGATTGGCTCGTCGAGACGAGGAGCGCCGGCGAGACCGCCGCGGCGATGCGGCTGGCGCACGAGGCGGGCGCGCCCGTCACGGTTATCGGCGGCGGGTCGAACGTGCTCGTCGGCGATCGGGGCATCCGCGGCCTGGTGCTGCGACCGAGGGGCGGAACGGTCGAGGCGATCGACGAGTCCCTCGTCCGCGCTGACGCGGCGGTCACGCTGAACGGCCTGGTGCGATGGACGATCAGCCATCGACGGGCCGGGTTGGAGGCATGGGCGGGAACGCCGGGCACCGTCGGCGGCGCGGTGTGCGGGAATGCCCACTATGGCGGCCGGCTGATCGGGGACCTGATCGACACGGTTCTTGTCGCGGGTGCCGACGGTTCACTCCACGAACTGCCCCGCGATGCCATGGAGTTCGGCTACGATCGCAGCCGGCTCCAGCGCACGCACGAGGTGCTCATCTGGGCGGCGTTCCGTCTCACGCCGGTTTCCGACGCGACGGTGCTTCGACAAGTGGCTCGTCGGTCGCTCGCCCACCGCAAGAGCACGCAGCCGCTGGACACGCCGAGCGCGGGGTGCTGTTTTCAGAATCCCGCGCCGGGCGAATCGGTTCCGGAGGGCATGCCATCGTCCGCCGGCGCATTGATCGATCGCGCCGGGCTGAAAGGGCACCGCCTCGGCGGTGCCCGGGTCTCGACCGTGCACGCGAACTTCATCGTGAACGAAGGCGGGGCGAGCGCGGCCGACATTCGCGCGCTCGTCGCCCTGTGCCGTGATACTGTGTTCGCGCGCTTCGGTGTGAGCCTCCGCGAGGAGATCGTGTACCTGGGCGAGTTCCTCTGACTCCTGATTCCGTCGCTGTCACTCATATGTCCTCTCTACTCATCCACGGCGGTCGGCAGCTGTCCGGCACCATCGAAGTCGAAGGCAACAAGAACGCCGCGCTGCCGCTGCTCGCGGCCTGCCTGCTGACCGACCAGGAATGCGTGATCCACAACGTGCCGCAAATCCGGGACGTCGAGGTCATGGCCCGGCTGCTCGCCGACATCGGCGCCGAGGTCGAGGGGATTGGCACGACGACGCTGCGGGTGTGCTGTCGGCACGTCACGAAAGACGAGCCGGACGCCGGCCTCGTGGGCAAGCTTCGCGGCTCGGTCTTGCTTCTCGGCCCGCTCCTCGCCAGGCGCGGGCGCGCACGGCTGGCCGCCCCGGGCGGCGATTTCCCCGCGCGGCGCACCATCTCGGTTCATCTCTCGGCACTCATCTCGCTCGGAAGCCGGCCGATCGACGGCCAGGGACACGCGCTCGAAGCGCCGGACGGGCTGAAGGGGGCGTCGTTCTACCTGGACGAGGCGTCGGTCACCGGGACCGAGACGGCGATGCTCGCGGCGGCGGCCGCCACGGGCCCGAGCGAAATCCGGCACGCTGCCTGCGAGCCGCACGTGGTCGAACTCGGACAGTTCCTGAGGAAGATGGGCGCCTCGGTGTCGGGCGAGGGCACGTCCGCGATCCGCATCGAGGGTGTGCCCCGACTGGGCCGTGCCGAGCAGCGGCTGAACGGCGACTACATCGAGGCGGGCAGCTGGGCGGTGGTGGGAGCCGTGACAGGCGGCGACATCGCGATCAGGGGCGCGTGCGCCGACCACATGGAGGTCGTGGCGGCGGTGCTGAAGCGGATGAACATCGAGCACCGCCTGGAGGACGGCTGCTTCACGGTCCTGTCATCCACGCCGATTGCCACGCGGCGCATCACGACGGGACTGTGGCCCGGGTTCCCGAGCGACCTCGTGAGCCTGGTGACGGTGCTCGCAACCCAGGCGGATGGCCGCACGCTGGTCCACGACTGGATGTACGAGTTGCGCCTGTTCGCACTCGAGCAGCTGAGCGCCATGTCCGCGGATCTCTTCCTGTGCGACCCTCATCGCATCATCGTGAGCGGCCCGAAGCGGCTGCGCGGCCGCGTGCTCGATTCGAGAGACCTGCGATCGGGCATGGCGTTGACGGCCGCGGCGCTCGCGGCCGACGGCGAGAGCGTGTTGGGCCCGCTCGAAACCGTCGAGCGCGGCTACGCCAACCTGGTGAGAAACCTGCGCTCGCTCGGCGCGCAGGTCGAAAAGGTGGAGTAGTTACTTGACCGCCGCGTCGCTCATCACCACTTCGACGCCCCGCGGGATCTGGAACCTGAACTCCTTGTCGGGGATGTTCACGTTCTCCTTCAGCTTGCTGAACGTGAACGTCGACTGGCCGCCCTGCTGGTCGCTCGTCATCAGCATCCGCAGCTTCAGATCCTTCCGATCGACGACGAGGACCAGCGACTCGTAGTCCGGCTCCTTCCGGATGGGCACCAGTTTGAGCGCGTACGTGTCGGCCGGCGCCTGCGACACGTCGGCCCAGCTCACGACGAAATCGCGCGTGAGGTTGCCTTTGCCGGCCAGGAACAAGGTGGGCGTACTCGTCTCGTCGCCCGTGGGAACGGGGGACACGATTACCTGCTTGTCCTCGGGGATGTAGGAGTAGAGCCTGCTGCCGTCCGACACGAACACCTTCTTCTCCGGCGCCGTGTACGTCCACCGCATCTTCCAGGGCTTCTTGATGAGCACCGTGCCGCGTTCGGTCACCCGCTGCCCGAGCACTCCGCCGGCGTACGCGTGAACGAAATCCGCCGAGAAGTCCCGAACCGCCTCGTAGCTCCGCTGCACGTTGCGCGCGACTTCCATCACCGGCGGGCGCGTGGCCGACTGCGTGCGGGCGGTGGGTGGGAACGCCACGAACGCGAGGCCGAGGACGGCGGACAGGAGGGCAGTCTTGCGTACTTGCTTCACGAGTCCACGATAGCACGCTTTGTTCGAATAGCGGGCGCGCGACCTCAGCCCCGCTCCGCTTCGTCGCCACGCGCTACTCGCTGCTTCTTCGTAGCGGGATCAGCCAGCGCGGCTGCGGCGACAGCAGCGTCCATCCGTACTCGATGCCAATCACCCGGCCCTGTTCGTCGAACGCCACGAAGCTGACGCCGCGGTCGAGCGTCAGCGCCGGCGTGCGCCCGACGATCACGCGGCCGAAGCCCATGCGCCGGATGGTGTCGGCCGGCAGCCAGCATTCGAGGCGTACGTCGGCGTCGATGCGGCCTGCACGCGCGCTCATGCGGAAGGGCCTCCTGCTCGACCGGACGACGTCCGGCTTCGCTCCGACACGGCCCGCGATCACGTTGTAACGAGTGGAAAGCGGCGGCCCCACGGCGCCGCGCGTGAGCCGCGCGAACGCGGCGCCGAGTTCACGCGCGTCCACCGGTTTGTCGGGATACGGCGCGAGCAGCGTCAGGATGTAGGGGGTGCCCTGCGGGAAACGGCCGACTCGTTCCGCGAAAGACGGCGCCGGCACGCGGGCGTCCCGCACGATCGGCATGAGCGAACCGTAGGCGGCGGTGACCATCGCGGCGCCTCCGTCCGTGATGGCGACGTCCCGGTCGATCTCGCGGTTGCTTTCGACCAGCAGCGGAAAGTAGAGCAGCGCCTCGACGGTGTCGATCACGCCGAGATCCGGTCGCGTGTACCTCGCGTAATAGTCCATGCCGTTGTGAAGCTGCCAGTTGAGGTCGGTCGCCAGGATCGTCTTGTCCCATCGCAATCCGCGCGTGAGGTCGTCGAAGAACCGCTTCACTTGCCAGTCGTGGCTGCGATCGAGGGCGGGGAACGTGTCGTAACCCAGCCAGGCGGGATAGACGACCAGGAGGATGCCGGTCAGGACGGGCGCGACACGCCACGCGCCTCCGGCCTTCCCCCTCTCGCTCACCGCGTCGTGCCTTCCGTCTCGCGCCTTCCGCCTTCCGGCGATCGAAAGCAGGGCGCCCGCGCCGAGTCCGGCGAACAGCGCAACGATGAAATGCGCGGGCAGGTAGAAGACGTGAGCGTCGCCAACGTTGTAGGTGAATGCGAAGAGCCAGTTGACGCCGTACAGGACCAGGAGCGCGGCGCCGATGCGTGGTCGCGACAGTGGCCGTGCACGCTCTCGCTCGATCCGAGCGCTCACGGGCAGGGTACCCGGCCACAGGGCCCAGACGAGGCCAGCCGCCGCCAGGGCGATGCCGATGGCGCCGAACTGCTGGTGCAGGTCGAACCAGTACATGGCAGCCCGATCGTGCAACCTCGCCTCGGGGATGCCCATCACCATCGTCGAACGCCAGTCGGCCTTCGTGGTGTCGAACCAGAAATCGCGGAACACCTCCATCATCCGCGAATCCCGGTTCGGCGTCTCGAGCAGGAACCGCAGGTTCCAGAGATACTGCGCGGCGCCCAGGGCCGCCATCGAGATGGCCAGCACGGCGACGCGCGGGCGGACCATGGCACGAACACCGCCGGGAGCGAGCAGGAGAAGGAAGAGGGCGAACCCCGGCAGCAGGAGGATCATCGAGAGGTGATTGCCGAAGCCGGCGGCATAGAACGCGAAGAACAGTGCAAGCCGCGGCAAGGTCGGCCGCCGGGCCCACAGCAGCAGCGCCACGAGACAGAGGCCGGTCATGAAGGCGTGCAGCGCGTACACCTCGGCGATGATGGCCTGCGACCAGAACGTGTAGGACACCGCCCACAGCAGGCCGGCGGCGACGCCGGCCAACGCGCATCCCGACAGTAGTGCAACGACGATGGCCAGCAGGCCGCAGGAGAGAGAGCCGAAGACGGCAGACGCCAGGTTCAGCGCGCGAGCGGGGTCGCTCGGCCGCGCCGCGACGAACAGGCTGCCGGTTGCGTAGTAGAGCGGATAGGCCTGCCGGGGTGTCAGGAAGGACGCGCCGACGGTTGCCTGGAACGACGCCGTGTCGCCCAGGTCCTGGCCGGGGAGGAGGCTTGCGTCGTACAGAAGAAAGGCCGCGACGGTAACGACCGCAGCGGCCACCAACGTTCTCGCGGCCGACATGGCCCGCGAACCTCCTTTTTGCGGGGCCGCGATGCAGGGGCGACCGGCGGATCGCCACTGCACCGCCGCCGACGTGCGCCTCAGGCCTTGAGGGCGCCGGGTGCGGGCGCAGTCGGGCGCGCCGAGTCCTTCGCTTCCACCGGGAAGTTCGCCCCCATCCACTCGGCGATGCCGCCCTTGAGAACCGCAACGCGGTAGCCGCGGCGTATCAACTCGGCCGCCACGTGAGAACTGGTAACCTCGTCCGGGTCCGAGTCGTAGGCCACCAGCTCCCGGTCGCGGGGCAACTGCGTGGAGTCGACGGCGTCGGTTGCGAGCCGCACGGCCCCGGGCAGCTTCACGCCGCTGTGCTCGTAGGGATACTTGAGGCGGACGTCGAGGATCAGCGGGGCGGAGGCGTCACCGATTTCGAGCCGTTGCTTCAACTCTTCCTTGGAAATGCGCAGGACAGGCATGCCGTATTCTCCCCGCCGCTCTCGACGAGTGTCAAGCGCGGACAGGGAAGCGCCACGCGGCTGCGGCGCCTAGCGGCCGATCAGCGAGAGGCCCAGGAGCGACAGGGCGCCGGCAATCAGGCGGCCCCGGCCGGCGTGGTGGTGCCCGCTCTGTCGCTGGTGGGTGCGATGGGCCGTCTCGTCCCGCGAGTCGGCCACGTTCCAGCCGTTCGAGCGGCGGCCGCACCGCAGGCACCGGAGGAACATCCGGTTCGAGTCGGACCAGACGGCGTATTCATGTCGTCCGGCCAAGTGGCAGTTGATCCAGTCCCACATTGCTTGCTCGCCGGGGGTAGGAGTACGTGACAAGTGACGTGGCAATGTTGGTGCCAGCGTCCACACGATCGTTTCGGCATCGTCGAGACGATTCTGCAGGCGGACCACCGAATTCTTTTCGGACCGGATGCCGAGATTTCGTTGCGTGCCGCGGAAGGATGTCACGTTCGGTGACGAGCGCAGGACGCTGGGGTGCCGCCGGAGCGGGCGCCACCGATTACACATTCAGTGATGCGCCATGCCGATCTGTAACGACGTGCGGGACGTGCCGGCGGAAGAGAAAGCTGGCGCGGGCCAGTGAATGTTCGTTCCGGGGAAGGGAATCGGCTTGTGGTTTGTGCGCGTGCTGGAGCGGCCCGCCGGGTCGCCCCAATGGTCCGGACACGGGAGGTGGAAGCGGGCCTAGGCCCTGCCTCCCCTGGCGGGCGAGAGTTGCGACATTCGCGGAGTGCGCGCCTCTCGCGGCCGTTCCGCGTGCCGGTCGGGTGCCGATCCGGGGCTGGCCACCTGCCACCCGGGCGATCGCCGACCGCACTTGGCGCAGAGCAGGAAGATGACCCCGTCGGCGCACGAAACACGGTAGTCGTGGCGCCTGGTCAAGGTGCAGGCCAGCCAGTGCGGCATACTCCAGACCCCCGGAACTAGTGCGTCTGCCCGAACGACGGGCTCGCGTGATGCTGTTCGAAGGATTGACGGGGGCGAATGTGGGGGCAGAGTAAGCCTCGATTGCTGGCGTGTCAAGAGCGAAACGTGCGGAATTTCACGGAAAATGGCTCTCCTGGCGGCTATACTCCCCGAGAACCCGCCGTTATCGCTCGATTCACGGGGCCCGAAACCCGCAGGCTGAAGCTGGCGCCCGCCGCCCGAGGCTCGAAACCAGGCAGCCGGAAGCCAGGACGACGGTCGCCCGGCGGAAGCTGCCGGGGGCGATCGAGCGGCGCAACCGGGCGAGCCGGGCAACTCGGCGGTCGCGACGTGACGGTACGGCGGCGCCCAGCGGCGCGCTTGTCGCGGGCCGAACCCTGGCGTATCATTGGCCGCCCGTCGAACAGATCTCTGCCAATCACTACAAGAGGAGCCGGTACCATGACGCGACCAGTGCGGCCCCATGCCTCACGAATCCTGTGGGCGCGAACGCTCATCGTCTTCGTGTCTGCTGTTTCGTTGTACAGCCTCTCACTGCTGGCACAACCGGTCGGCAAGAGACCCCTGGCGCACACCGACTACGACACGTGGCGCGCGATTCAGCTGCAGCAACTGTCGCGTGACGGCAAGTTCCTGGCCTACGCGTTGAACCCTCAGGATGCCGACGGCGAGGTGGTCGCCCGCGTGGTGGCATCCGGTGTCGAGTGGCGCTACCCGCGCGGCCATCGGCCCGATGCGCCGCCCGCCGTTGCCGCCGATGGCGAGCCCGTGGAAGATGAACCGCTCGTGGAGGACCAGGGCCGGGGCGGGCGTGGCGGCGCGGGCGCCGGAGCCGCGACAGGCGCCAGCGGCCTTGCGATTACGGCCGACAGCCGGTTCCTCGTCTTCCAGGTGTTTCCGACCAAGGCAGAACAGGACACGGCCAGGAAAGAGAACCGGCGCCCCGCGGACATGCCGCAGAACGCGATGGGCATCATGGACCTGGCCACCGGGAAAGTAGATCGCGTGGAGCGGGTCCGCCGGTTCGCCGTGGCCGAACAGGGTGGCGGGTTCGTCGCGTACGTGCTGGAGCCGAAACCCGAGGCATCGGCTGACCAGGCCGGCCGGGGTGAGGGTGGCGCAGCGGCGGCGCCCGCCGCCGGGGGCGCACAGGCGGCAGCGGGCGGTCAGGCGCCAGGTGGCGGTCGCCAGGCGGCGGGTCGCGCCGGCGCCGGCCGCCAGGGTGGGGGAGCGGCCGGACGGGGCACGCGTGCGCGGACCGAGTACGGCGTCGACCTGGTGCTCAGAAACCTGTCGGACAAAACGGAGAAGACCATCGCCGACGTTCTGGACTTCTCGTTCAGCAAGGACGGCAAGTTCCTCACCTACACTGTCTCTTCCCGGAAGCCCGAAGGCAACGGCGTCTATCGACAGGTGGTTGGAAGCGCCGACTCGCCGATCGCGATCCTCACCGGCAGGGGCAAGTACACGCGGCTCACGTGGGACGAGAAGCAAAGCCGTCTCGTCTTTTTCTCGGACCGCGACGATGCGGCCTCGCGCCAGCCGAAACAGAAGATCTACTCGTCGGATGGCCAGGGCCCGGCAGTCGAGCTGCTGTCGTCGGACCAGGTGGCGAGCACTTGTAAAGGGATGGTGATTGCCGAGCGCGCCGGCCTCTCCTTCTCGGAGGACGGCTCGAAGATCGTCTTCGGTGTCGCGCCGCCCGGAGAGCCCGAGCCGGCGTCGGGCGCCGAGGAAGCGGCGCCCGCGACCTCCGCCCAGCAGGACGAGGACACGGTGAACGCCGACCTCTGGCACTGGAAGGACGACTTCATCCAGCCCATGCAGAAGGTGCGCGCCACGCAGGAGCGCAACCGCACCTACCGCGCGGTATTT
>Ga0316628_100001166_pt1 | contig 18265 bp, 16 predicted proteins | sample OWC_Aug_M2_C1_D5_FD_207648 | JGI IMG/M metagenome (GOLD analysis project Ga0316628, IMG submission 207648) | Wetland soil microbial communities from Old Woman Creek delta, Ohio, United States - OWC_Aug_M2_C1_D5_C | ecosystem: Environmental > Terrestrial > Soil > Wetlands | place: USA: Ohio... | reverse complement strand
CCTCGTCGACAAGAACGGACAGCAGATCGCCGCCAAGGGTGATCTCGAGAAGGTGGACGCCACCTCGCTGGCGTCGCTCACCGCCGGCAACGTCGCCGCGACCGACGGGCTGGCGCGGTTGATCGGCGAGAAGGAGTTCTCCATCCTCTTCCACGAGGGGGAGCGCGACAACATCCACATCTCGATCGTCGGTCAGCGCCTCATCCTGGTGGTGATCTTCGACGAGCGCTCGTCGCTCGGGCTGGTGCGGCTGCGCGTCCGCAAGGCGGCCGCGGAGGTCGAGGAGGTGCTCAACCTGATGGCGTCCAAGGCCGCCGAGCAGGGCCAGACCCCCGTGTCACCCTTCGCCGAGATCACCGACGAAGATATCGACGCCCTGTTCACCGAATGAGCTTCATCAACTACGCCTCCCGCGAGATCAATTGCAAGATCGTCTACTACGGGCCTGGCCTGGGGGGCAAGACCACCAACCTGCAGTACATCTACGAGCGCACCAACCCGCAGAACAAGGGGCAGCTGATCTCGCTGGCGACCGAGACCGACCGCACGCTGTTCTTCGACTTCCTGCCCCTCGATCTCGGGAGCGTGCGGGGGTTTCGCACGCGCTTCCACCTGTACACGGTGCCGGGGCAGGTCTTCTACGACGCCTCCCGCAAGCTCATCCTCAAGGGAGTGGACGGCGTCATCTTCGTGGCGGACTCGCAGGAGGCGCGCATGGACGCCAACCTCGAGTCCCTGGACAACCTCAAGCACAACCTGCGCGAGAACGGCTTCGAGCTCTCCGCCATCCCCTACGCACTGCAGTTCAACAAGCGCGATCTGGTCGGCGCGGTCCCCTACGACGTCCTCTACCGGGCGCTCAACTTCAAAGGCGAGCCGACGTTCGAGGGGGTAGCCCCGCGGGGAATCGGTGTATTCGAGACGCTGAAGGCGGTCGCCAAGCAGGTGCTCCACGAGCTGTCCAAGAAGTGACGGCGGTTCGCGCCGCGAACCGCCGTCATCCCGAATCCGCTCCCGAGCGTTGCGAGGGAGCGAGTGAGGGATCTCCTCCTGAGCCCACGCCCGAGCGGTGCGAGGGGGCGGACGAAGGATGCCGCTGCAAACCGCGGCCCTTTGCATCCCGCGCCGCGCCCCGCCTACCATGTCCGGCGTGAGCGGCACCGGGGCTTGCGAAGGTCTGGCCGCGATCGTGCTGGCGGCGGGTGAGGGCAAGCGGATGCGCTCCGCCCGCGCTAAGGTTCTCCACGAGGCCGGCGGCCGCCCCCTGGTCGACCACGTCCTGGCGGCGGTCGAGCCCCTGCGTCCCTCCCCGGTCGTCGTCGTGGTGGGCCACCTGCGCGGCCAGGTGGAGGCGCACCTCGCCGGGCGGGGGGTGGTGTTCGCGGCCCAGGAGCCGCCGCGCGGCACCGGCGACGCAGTGGCGCGGGCCCTCGAGTTCCTGCCGGCGGCAGGAACTGCAGTCGTGGTGTCGGGCGACGTGCCGCTGATCACGACCGCGAGCCTGCAGGCCCTGGTCGAGCTGCGGCGCTCGCAGCGGGCGGCCGCGGCGCTCACCACCGCGGTGCTCGCCGACGGCGGGGCGTACGGCAGGGTCGTGCGGGGCTCCGGCGGCGAGGTCGTGGCGATCGTCGAGGCGCGCGACGCGACACCCGAGCAGCTCGCGATCCGCGAGGTCAACGCCGGGACGTACGCGTTCGACGTCGCCGCCCTGCACGAAGCGATGCCGGCGCTGCGCGCCGACAACGCGCAGCGGGAGTACTACCTCACCGACGTCGTCGCGCTGCTCGCGGCGCGGGGGAAGCCGGTGGTGGGGATGGTGCTCGCCGAGGCGGACGAGATGGCGGGGGTCAACAGCCGCGACGAGCTCGCGCTGGTCGGGCGGCTCCTCAATGCGCGCGTCGTTCGCGGCCTGCAGAGCGCGGGTGTGACCGTCCTCGACCCCGCCACGACCTGGGTGGACCCCGACTGCGTGGTGGGCGCCGACACGGTGCTGGAGGCGGGCGTGCATCTGCGGAGCGGCTGCGTGCTCGGTCGGCGCTGCCGCATCGGTGCCCAATCGGTGCTGGACGGCGTCGCCCTGGCCGACGACACGGTCGTCCCGCCCCTGACCCGCCTTGCCCGGGCGACGTAGCCCGCCACCGGACGCTCGCGCCCCGCCGGAGGATCGCCCCCGGGGGCGGGGCGCGCGGCGAGGTGGCCACCGATCCCACGCGAAGCCGCTACAATCCGACGCGGCTCTCGGGTAGGGTCGAGCGCCGGTAGGTTTGCGACGGCGGACGCAGGCAGCGGTCGCCGGGAGCCGGGGAAGGCGGGGCGGCCATGTGCGGGATCGTCGGATACGTTGGCCCGCGTGAGGGCGTGCCGGTGGTGCTGGAGGCGCTACGGCACCTCGAGTACCGCGGCTATGACTCCGCGGGGCTCGCGGTCCACTGCGGTGACCACCTGGAGGTCCTGCGCGCGCCGGGCAAGCTCATCAACCTCGCCGAGAAGGCGTACGCCGCGGGACTGCGCGGGCACCTCGCCCTCGGGCACACCCGCTGGGCGACCCACGGTGCGCCGATCGAGCGCAACGCCCACCCTCACACCGACGAGACGGGGCGTGTCGCGGTCGTCCACAACGGCATCATCGAGAACTTCCGCGAGCTCAGGAGCGCGCTCGAGGCGGAGGGCGCCCGCTTCTCCTCCGACACCGACTCGGAGGTGATCGCCCATCTCCTCGCCCGCGGGGGAGGAGATCTCGTCCGCGCGGTGCTCGCCGTGCGGGGGAGGCTGCGGGGCCAGTTTGCGGTGGCGGCGATCGCGCTCGATGACCCCGGAACCGTGGTCGCGTTCCGCAACGGCCCGCCGCTGGTGGTCGGGGTCGGCGAGGGGGAGAACGTCGTGGCCTCCGACCCGGCGGCCGTGGTCTCGATGACGCGGCGTTGCCTCCACCTCGAGGACGGGGACGTGGTGGCGGTGCGGGCCGACGCGGTCACCGTGCTCGACGGTGCGGGTCGCGAGGTCCGACGCGAGGTGGTGACGCTCGACTGGGAGCCCGGCGAGGTCGAGCGCGGCGGCTTCCGGCACTTCATGCTGAAGGAGATCCACGAGCAGCCGGGAGCGGTGGCGGAGACGCTGCACGCGCTCTTCCCCGACGGCGCGGCGCCGGGGCTCGCCCACCTCGGGCTCGACCCGGCCACCCTGCGCCGCTTCTCGGGGGTGCGCCTGGTCGCGTGCGGGACGTCGTGGCACGCGGCGCTGGTGGGCAAGTTCTACATCGAGCGGCTGGCGCGCGTCGCGTGTGAGGTGGACTACGGCTCGGAGTTCCGCTACCGCGATCCCCTTCTCAGTCCTGAGACGCTGGTGGTGGGGATCACCCAGTCCGGGGAGACCGCCGACACGGTCGCCGCGATGCGCTTGGCGGCCGAACGCGGCGCGCCGCTCGCCACCGTGTGCAACGTCCGCGGCGCTCTCGCCGAGAGGCTCGCCGCCTGGCGTCTGCCCACCCACGCCGGACCCGAGATCGGGGTCGCCTCCACCAAGGCCTTCACCACCCAGCTCGTCGCGCTCTTGGCTCTCGCGCTCGCCTTCGCCGAGGCGAAGCGCCCCTCCGCCTCCGAGACCCGCGCGCTGCGGGAGCGGGCGGCGGCGCTGCCCTACGACCTCGACGCGATGCTCGCCCGCGCCCCCGAGGTGGCGGCGGTCGCCGCAGAGCTGGAGCACGCCGCCAACGCACTCTACCTGGGTCGCGGCGTGCTGTACCCGCTCGCCCTCGAGGGAGCGCTCAAGCTCAAGGAGATCTCGTACCTGCACGCGGAGGGGTACCCCGCCGGGGAAATGAAGCATGGCCCCATCGCACTGCTCGACGAGAGCTTCCCGGTCATCGCGCTGTGCCCCGCCGGCGAGCTCGCCGAGAAGGTGCGCTCGAACGTCGAGGAGGTGCGGGCGCGCAAGGCGCCCGTGTACGCCTTCGGCGACGCGGCCGACACGCGGCTCGCGGAGCTGGCCCGCATGGTGGTGCCGCTGCCCGAGCTGCCGTGGCCGCTCCTGCCGGTGGCGACCGCGGTGCCGTTGCAGCTCCTGGCGTACGAAGTGGCGGTGCGCCGGGGGTGCGATGTGGATCAGCCGAGGAACCTCGCCAAGTCCGTCACCGTCGAGTAGGGGCGCCGCCAGTCTCGGACCGTCTGCGGCGTCAGGCTGCGGCCGCTCGCGTCCTCATGTAGCCTCCGGCTACAGTCCGGTTCGGCCGACTCGCGCGCCTAGCGGCTGGCCGAACCTCGGCGGCGCGGGCTCCACGCCGCACGCCCACGTCCTGCACCGGCGACGGCGTGCCGCAGGGATCCTTGTCGTTCTAACCGACCACTGGCCACCGACCACGCTTCTTATGCACCTGTGCCCTGACCCCTGTCCTCGCGGCGGCGTACAATCCGCGGTTCGGGAGGGACGGTGGACCGGGCGGAAGCGCTGCTCCGGGATCTCGACGACGACCAGACGCTCGCCGTGACGCACGGCGAGGGGCCGCTGCTGGTCGTCGCCGGTGCAGGATCGGGGAAGACTCGCGTGCTCACCTACCGCATCGCCTGGCTGCTCGCCAGGGGCGTTGCGCAACCGCACGAGGTGCTGGCGGTGACGTTCACCAACAAGGCGGCGCGCGAGATGGCGGGACGCGTCGAGACGCTGGTGGGCGGCCCGCTGCACGGCGGCTTCGTCGGGACGTTCCACCGTTTCGCGCTGCAGCTGCTCCGCAACCATCCCGTCGAGGCGGGACTGCCGACCCGCTTCGCGATCGCCGGCGAGGACGAGCAGCGCACCCTCATCGAGCGGGTCCTCAAGCGGCTCGACGGCCCGACGGGACGACTGACGCCGCGGGCGGCGCGCTCCCGCATCTCGGCGGCGAAGAACGCGATGCTCTCCCCCGAGCAACTGCTGGCCCGCGCCCGCGGCGGCGAAGAGAGGCTCCTCGCCGAGATCTACGAGGGATACCAGGGCGAGCTCGACGCCGCCGGCGCCATCGACTTCGACGACATGCTGCTCGGAGCGCTCGGGCTCCTCGAGCGCGAGGAGTCGCTGCGCAGGGGGCTGGCCGCTCGCTTCCGCTGGTTGCTGGTCGACGAGTACCAGGACACCAACGTCGCGCAGGCGCGGCTGGTGTGGCTGCTCGGCGGCCCGCGGCCCAACCTCACCGCGGTTGGGGACGAGGACCAGTCGATCTACCGCTGGCGCGGGGCGGAGATCGAGAACATCCTCAACTTCGAGGCGACGTACCCGGGCGCGCGGGTGGTGACGCTGGGGCGCAACTACCGCTCGGCCGAGCCGATCCTGCAAGCCGCCGCAGCCGTGATCGCGAACAACCGCCGCCGTCGCCCCAAGGAGCTTTCCTCCGAGGTCGGGGAAGGGGCGCCGGTGACCGTCTACCTGGCGGGCGACGACGCCGACGAGGCGCGCTTCGTGGCCGACGAGATCTCGCGCCTGTCGGGGACGGTGGCGCTCGGGCAGTTCGCGGTGCTGTTCCGGGTGAACGCCCAGTCGCGCAGCTTCGAGGCGGAGCTGGTGCGACGGGCGGTCCCCTACGCGGTTGTGGCAGGCACGCGCTTCTGGGAGCGCAAGGAGGTGCGCGACGCCCTCGCGTACCTGCGCCTGCTGGTGGCGCCCGACGACGTGCTGGCCTTCCGCCGTGCCATCCACGTGCCGGCCCGTGGGATCGGGCAGGTGGCGATGGACTGCATTGAGGTGGCGGCTCAGGCGTGGGGCGTGCCTCTGCCGGAGGCGGCGCGCCGCCTGCCCGAGGGGCTCAACCCCCGCGCCAGGCTGTCGCTCGAGGGGTTCTTCGCGCTGCTGGTGGAGCTGCGGGCCCTCGCGGCCGGCGCGCCCGGGGCCGATGTCGTGCGCGAGCTGCTCGAGCGTTCGGGGCTCGCCGCCCAATATGCCGGTGACGACGAGGAGGACCGGGCGCGGCGCGCCAACCTCGACGAGCTCGTCGGCGCCGCGGCGGAGGCCGGGGAGCGGGGCCTCGACCTCGGCGCATTCCTCGACGAGGTGGCGCTGCTGACCGACGCGGACGCCCGCCGTGAGGGGGACGCCGTGCAGCTCTCCACGCTGCACGCCGCCAAGGGGCTCGAGTTCGACGTGGTGTTCCTGGTCGGGATGGAGGACGGCCTGTTGCCGCTGCGGCGCGAGGGGAACGGGGAGAGCGACGAGGAGGAGGAGCGGCGCCTCGCGTACGTCGGGATGACGCGGGCACGGCAGAGGTTGTTCTTGACACTCGCCCGAGTTCGTCGGGTCAACGGACAGCTGCTCTCCGGCCGGCCCTCGCCGTTCCTTCTCGAGGTGCCGCACGACGTCGTCGAGGAACGGGCCTCGCTCGCGGGGCGCGACCCGTTCCGCACGCACCTGCCGCGCGCCGCAGCGCCAGGCGCGGGCAGCGAAGAGGCGGCGCGCATCGGCCGCCAGCAGCGCACGCCCCATCCCGAGGGGTGGCGGCCCGGCCTGAAGGTGCGCCATGCCACGTTCGGCTCGGGGGTGATCCTCCAGGTGCAGGGAAACGACGCCCAGACCCGGCTGGTCGTGTTCTTCGACCGCGCCGGTCGCAAGACGCTGATCCCCTCGCTCGCCAAGCTCGAGCGCGCCTGACGGGCGGCAAGGTCCTCCAAACCGGCTCGGAATTGCGAAAGGCCTCTCCCGCCCTGATACGTATGTTCTGTCGCATGAGAGACTTGCTTGGGGCACCCACGATCAGCTGGCCGGGTGGCCTCCGGCTCGGGCTGTCAACGACATCGGGGCCTCGCCCGTCGTAAAGAAAGAAGGGGTGCACGCCTCAGGCCGGAGCCGCGGCGATCGTGTGGAAGTCCGCATTCGGTGCCGAGCTTAAGGCCACGAGAGGTCGGTTGCGAAAGGTCGAGCCGCGGCCCGGATGACCGCCGGTGTCGGGGGCGGAGCCCTCCTCGCCGTGGGTCTGCGCGGGCGTTGCCGACGTTTCGTCCGGCGATGCCCTCCGGGCCATGATTAGGAGGGTGAGATGTTCGAGCCACTTGGAAAGACTGAAGTTGAGAAGGGGATGGGGACAGGACGCGACATGCGCGTGATCTGGGCGATCGTCTTCATCTGCGCGGTGGTGCTGGTCGCAATCGTCGTCGCCTAGCCTGCGGCCGGGTTCAACCGTCAGGCCGCAGTCCCCCCGGCTCACTCGAGGCAGACCGTGCCCTGCGGGGACTCGCGCCGGGCCCCCGATCGGCGGTATAGTGCGAGACAGGAAGTTCGCGCGCCAACGGTCCGGCGGCATCAGGCAGCCGGAGGACGACACGGATGGTCGGGCCACCATCCGGTCGGGACCAGGGGATCCGGCACGACAGGTGTGCCGTAGCGCGGCGGGAGTGCCGCGCCGGTACCCCCTGGGGGAAGGCTGGAGGGCGGATATGTTCGAGCCTGTTGGCGGAACCGAGGTCGAGAAGCAGACCAGTGGGAAGGCGTTTCGGATCATCGGCATCGTGATGGCGGTCCTGGCCGTAGTCCTGCTGGTGATCAGCTTCGCGTAGGCAAGCACCCTTCCAGGGAGGTACGGTCGCCGGGCGTCGTCCGGGCGGCGAGCGGCCGCGCGACCGCTTGGTGAAGGACCGGAGGAGGTGGAGGAAGCGGACCGGGCGGGCGTCCTTCGGCCGGAACGCTGCCCCGACGTCCTCGATCTGCTCTCCGATCCCCACCCGGATCGAGGGCGACTTCGCCATCGCCAGCACTTGCGAGGGGACACACTGCGGTGGCCTGTCATCAGGAAGGAGATCACGCACGCCACCGCGGCCTACGGTACGAGCGCGGGGCCGAACATCTCCAGCGCCATGACCGCCGCCGCAATCGGCGTGTTGCCCGCTCCGGCGAGCACAGCGACCAGGCCGAGCGCCGCGAAGGTGGCCGGGTCGAGACCGGTCAGCTGTGCTGAACAGGCTGCCCTAGGTCGCCCCGACGAAGAAGATCGGGGTGACGATCCCGCCGCTGACCGCCGGAGCGTCGCCTCCCGCGCGCTAGATGTGCGAGATGTCGTCCTTGGCGGGGCGCTCGTCGGTGTCCCTGAGGTGGCGCTCGAGCACGCGCCGGGCAACGTCCCTACCACCGAGGCCGAACGCCAGGGCGAGTCCGAACATCACCGCGCCGAAGGCGATCACGAACGCCGCGAGCACGATGGTCTTGGCGATCTCGAGCTGCTCGAGCGCCATCGCGAACGAGAGGATGGTGATCAGGAACTTGACCACGAGGCTGATGGCGCGGGGCGACGGGACCCCGGCGTTCACGGCCGCCAGCAGCGCCGCACGCGCCAGGAAGTTGGCGAGCAGGAAGCCCACGAAGAGTATCGCGAGGGCGGCGAGGATCCGCGGCAGGTAGAGGAAGAACTCGGAGATCAGACGGCTGATCACCTCGATGTGGAGGGCGCTCAGGCCGGCCATCAGGAAGCTGAGGAAGACGAGCCAGAAGAGCAGCGCCGCCGCCAGGCTCGAGGGGGCGGCGCGGACGTCGGCCCGGCTGAGCACCTGCGACGCGCCGGAGGAGTCGCAGAAGCGGTCGAACTTGGCGACCACCAGCGCCCGCCGGGCGGTCACCCTGACCAGCCAGCCGATGACCAACCCAACGACCAGGATCAAGAACGCTGCCAGGAGCCCGGGGAGGAAGCGCACGACCCCGACGAAGAAAGCATCCAGCGCGCCGAGCAACGTCTGCCAGAACGAACCTTCCATCGCTGCCTCCCTATGCGGTGTCCCACCGCTCGACCAGATACGGCTTGCACCGCTCGAACTCGAGGCAGAGCGCCTCGATGGCGGCCTCCACCTCCGCCGAGCCGGCCTCCTCGTTCTCGTTGACGAACGACGCGGTGCGCCCGAGGTAGAGCGGGGTGAGAGAGCGCAGCAGGTGCTCGCGGTTGATGACCTTGGCGTGGAAGGCGGCGGCAAAGTCGTAGACGACCCGGACCCAGAGCTCGACGGGGAAGCGGAAGTCGGTGACGCCGGCCGCGGCGAGTTCGCCCACGCTCGCGAAGGTGTCGGCGGCCAGGACCTGCTCCCAGATCGGCGCCAGGTCGCGCGCGCCGGCCGCGAAGATGCCCACCATCCGGGAGACATCGACGCGCATCGGCTCCAGCCCCACCGCGTATTCGAACCCGAACAGCGGTACGGCCTGCGAGCCGCGGACCTCCCGCCAGACGGCGTGGTGGTCCTCGATCAGCGCGAACACCGAGCTCACGACCTGCATCAGCATCGCGCTGAGGTCCACGCCGGGATCCTTGACGTCGTGGATCTTGGCCCCCAGGAACGACTGGCAGACGCCGTAACCTCCGGTGATGGCCGTGGTGGTCATCCAGATGTCGATGCCGAACCTCGCCACGTCGGAGTGCCAGACGTGGTGCTCGAGGAAGTGCCCGGCGAGACGGCCCGAGAAGCCGAAGTCGCCGCCGATCGGCTGCCGCACCCGCTTCCCGTAGAGCGCCCGGGTGAGGGGGTAGACGATGCTGTTGGTTATCGTTCCGTCGTACTTGTGCCGGTGGTAGAGGGGGGCGACGAAGTCGAACCCCTGGTGGAAGACCGGGGACAGCAGGAGGTCGAGCCACTCGGGGGTGATGCTGCGCAGGTCGGAGTCGACGACGGCGCAGGCGCGGGCCGCGACCGCGTGGGCAACGGCGAACACCGTGCGCAGGGCGCTCCCCTTGCCGGGGACGCCGTGATACGGGGTGACGATCCGATGCACGCCGCGGACCGGGTGGGGCGCGAGGATGGTGTGGTAGTCGGGCGCCGTGGCGGTCTGCACGACCTCCTGGGTCCCGTCCGTCGAGCCCCCGTCGGAGTTCACGATCAGAGTGCGCTCGTTGGGGAAGTACTTGGCGAAGCCGGCCTGGACGGCGCGGACCACCTGACCGATGGTGCGCGCGTTGTTGAAACTGGGTATGCCGACCACGATGTCGGCCTCGCCGATCTCGGCGATCTGCCGCCGCACCTCTTCGGAGAGGAACGACTCATCCATCGCCTGCCCCCGAACGCGTCCCGGCCCGTCCGCTCACTTCGGCGCCCTCACCGTCAGGCGTTCCCATCGCGGTCGTCCGCTAGGAGGCCGCGCACCGCCGCAGCCCACCCGCGCCCGTGCGGCAGCGCCGCCACCTGGGCGTCCGGGAACAGCCGCACCAGCTCGGGGTGCGGCCCTGCGGCCCCGGGGACGATCACCGCCACATCCGCCGCGGCCAGCAGCCCCACGTCGTTGGGCGAGTCCCCGAGCGCGATCGTCACGCCCGGCCCCGGGCCCGCGAGCTCGATCAGGCGGGGGATCGCGGTTGCCTTGTCGTGACGCCCCTGGAGGTGGAGGAAGCGGTTTCCGCGGACCGCGCTCAGGGTGGGGTACGCCGGGAGCGCGGCGCGAATCGGGCCGTCCCAGCGCGGATCGACGGCGAGGGGCAGGGTGGCCTGCCTTTCCCTCGCGGCTGCCAGCGCCGTGCCGGAGAGGCCGGTGAGGGCGGCGAGCTCGGCGTCCGAGAGCTCGAGGAGCGTGCGCAGCGGGGCGCCGGTGGCCGCGCGCAGCCGTTCCGCCTCCGCCACCAGCGTGGCGAGCGCCACCGCCTCGGGCCGCAGCTCGCCGCTGCCGTTCGCCAGGAGGACCCCAGCGCCGTTCTCGAAGGCGGCCGGGGCGGCCACCCCGAGCTCGTGCAGGATCGCTCGCACCTCGCCGGCCGTCTTGCTGGTGACCGGGCAGACCGGGATGGCGAGCTCGCGCAGCAGCGCGAGGATCGCCCCCACCTCCTCGCAGGCGCTGCCGTCGGCCTCCAGCAGCGTGCCGTCGAGATCGGTGAGGACGACGCGCAGCTTCACCGTTCCAGTACCCCGTTGAGGTCGCGGATGGCTTTGACGAACGTGGCGCCGGCGTCCGGGATCGCCGCCTGGACGCGCGCCCAGCTCGCCAACGACGGCGTGCCGAGCGGGTCAGCGGTGAACTGCTCGCACGCACCGGCGAGGGCGCGCGAGAACGTTGTCATCGCCTCCTCCTCGGCGTGGCGGTCGAAGGTGAGGCCGTTGAAGGCGGCGATGGCCTCGTAGTCGGCGACCGCGTCCTCCGCGTAGCGTTGGTATGCGACCCGCATGCTCTTGAACGAGCCCTCGTGGAGCACCGCCCCGGACGCCGAGAGCGTGCGCAGGAGGTGCTTGACGATGTCCACGGCCATGCGATGGAGCCCGGTCGTGGCGTCGTCCGGCGAGAGCGCCTGGTGCTTGTGCTCGAAGCGGTCCGCGATGTCGACCTGACAGATACGGCGCGCGGACCTCTGGCGAAGGACCTCGAAGAGCAGGCCGACCTCGAGCCCCCAATCCCCTGGCACCCTCAGCCACCTGAGGAGGTCGGTCTCGAGCGCGATCTCGCCGGCGAGCGCATAGCGGAATGCCGCGAGGTAGGAGAGGTAGGGGTGCCGCCCCACGACGTCGCCGAGAGCCTGGAGAAGCGGCCGCAGCAGGAGCCGGCTGACCCGACCGTGGAGGCGGTCCGTGAAGCGCGCGTAGTAGCCCTTGGCGAAGTTGAAGCGGAGCGCCGGGTGGATGATGGGGTAGACGAGGTTGGCGAGGAGCGCGCGGCTGTAGTCGACCACGTCGGCGTCGTGGAGGGCGACGGTTTCGGCTCGCCCTTCGGCGAGCACGGCGCCGAACGCCATCCACACGGCGCGACCCTTTCCCGGGGGGGGGAGCACGCCCACGGTCTTGGCGATCTCCTCCTTGAGCGCCAGCACTGCCGGGGCATCGTTCCAGAGCACGATGGTCCGCTGGCGGAGGGCGCGGAAGTATCCGAGCGCCCGCTGATAGCCGACGTCGTCCGCGCGGTCGAGCGAGATGACCACGCTCTCCAGGTACGGAACCCTGGCGAGCTCGGCCACCATCCCGGCGAGTGCCGGTTGGTCCATCTCCGAGGCCAGGCACGGGATGACCAGAGCCACAGGTGTGTGGAGGGCGAATCCGGTGATCTCCCTCTCCCGCTGCTCGAGGTCCTGCCACACCAGGCGGGGGAGGGTGGTGATGGGTCCGCGCTGCTGGAAATCGCTCATGCCGGCGTCTCCCCCCGCTTCAAGCTGAGGCGGTAGTCTAACACGCCCAGCGGGATAGGCAAACCCGGCGCCGGGGTCCTGCCCGCCGGGCGGATCGCGTGCCTGCCCCCGCCGGTCAGCGCAGCAGGCCGGCGTCGCGGACCACCACGCGGCCGGCCTTCACCACGTGGCGAACCAGGTTGACGCCGTAGTGGTAGACGAGGTGCTTCGGGGAGGGGGCGTCGAGGACGACCAGATCGGCCTGCTTGCCGACTTCGAGCGTGCCGATGCGGGCCGCGCGCCCGAGTGCCGCAGCCGAGTTGACGGTCGCGGCGACCAACGCCTCCTCGCTCGAGAGGCGGGCTCCCAGGCATGCGAGCGCCATGATCGCCGGCATCGACTCGGTCGGCGACGAACCGGGGTTGCAGTCGGTGGCGAGGGCGATCGGGACGCCGGCGTCCACCAGCTCCCGGGCGGGAGCGTAGCGCTCGCGCAGGAAGAACGAGACGCCGGGGAGGAGCACGGCGACGACGCCGCCCTGCGCCAGCGCGGCGATCCCCTCCGGCGAGACGTGGAGCAGGTGGGAGGCCGAGGCGGCGGCCAACTCGTCGGCGAGCTTCGCGCCGCCGAGATCCGAGAGCTCGTCGGCGTGCAGGTGCACCCGCCACCCGTAACGATGAACGTCCGCCAGGACCCGCCGGGTCTGGTGGGGGGAGAAGACGCCGCGTTCGCAGAAGACGTCCACTCCCTCGGCGAGCTTCTGCGCGGCGATCGCCGGATGGATGCGGGCGACGATCAGCTCGACGTACCCGTCCGGGTCGTGGCGCCACTCGGGAGGCACCTCGTGGGCCGGCATCGCCGTCGCAGCGATCTCGACCGGATGGCGGTGGGCGGCCTCCCGCAGCACCCGCAGCTGCTTGAGTTCGGCCTCCAGCTCGAGCCCGTAGCCGGACTTGGCCTCGGTGGTGGTCGTGCCGGCCAGCAGCTGGCGGTCGAGGCGCTGCAGCGTCAGTGCGAGGAGCTCGTCGAACGACGCGGCGCGCGTCGCCGCCACGGTCGCGACGATGCCGCCCCCGCCCGCCGCGATCTGCGCGTAGCTGTCGCCCGCCAGGCGGCGGTCGAACTCGTCCTCGCGATACCCGGCGAAGGGGAGGTGGGTGTGCGGGTCGACGAAGCCCGGGATCACCGTCCCGCCGCCGGCGTCGAGCAGCTCGTCCGGGCGCCGGAAGCGGCGGTCGTGTTCGCGCGCCTCGCCGACGAAGACGATTTCCGCGCCCTCGCAGCGCACCACCGCGCCCGGGAGCAGGTCGATCTGGCGCTGCCGGGGTCCGGCCAGGGCGACGTTCCCTCGCGGCGTGGCCACGACGCCGGCCCCCGCCACGAGGAGGCTCATCGCTCGCCCTTGGCGTCGGAGGAGCGGCGGCGCAGGAAGCTCACCGACGGCCCCTCGGCGTCACGCTGTTCGGTTGCTTCGTCGTCCCGCGCCACGCCGAGGAGGAGCTCGCTAATCCGCTTGAGATCCGAGCGGGTGGCGCGTCGGCGGCCGCGCAGCTGGCCGATCACAAGCTCGATGTTCTCGGCCCTGCGGGCCGCGTCGTCCACGACGCGGTCGGCCAGCGCCTCGGCCTCGGCGACGATGCGCTGCGCCTCCGCCTCGGCCTTGCCGACGGTGGCCTCGGCCGCCTTCTGCGCCGCGACCATCGCCTCGTTGAGGGCGTCGGCCCGCTGCCTGTAGTCCTCGACCTCCTGGCTGAGGCGCGCGACCTGGGCGCGCAGTTCGCCCCGGGAGCGTGCCTCGTCCTCGAGCTGTTCGGCGATCTGACCGAGGAACTCCCGAACCGCATCTGGGTCGAGACCGCGCATCCGGCGCGGGAAGGTGGCGCGCTGAATCTCGAGGGGCGTGAGGCGGTTCATGGGCGAGACCTCCTGTTGACGAGATTAACTTACCTCGCGGACGCGCCGCTGACAAGGCTCACGGCGCCGCGCGCCGCTCGCCGAACAGGGCCCGACCGAGGCGGACCCAGGTGGCGCCCTCCTCGACCGCGACCTCGAAGTCCTCGCTCATCCCCATCGAGAGGTCGAACCCGGCCACGCCGAGGCGGGCGGCGAGCTCGGCAGCGAGGGTGCGCAGGGCCGCGAAGTGGGGGCGCGAGCGCTCGGGGTCGGGGTCCCACGGTGGCACGGTCATCAGCCCCGACAAGCGGAGATGCGGGCAGTGGAGGGAGAGGTGCTCGGCGAGCGCCGGCGCCTCAGCCGGCGGAACGCCGCTCTTGCTCGCCTCCCCGCTGACGTTGATCTCGAGGAACACCGGGAGCACGCGCCCCGGCTGGCCCGCCGCCAGCAGCGTCTCGAGACGGTCCGCGAGGTCGGGTCGGTCGACGGACTCGATGAGGTCGAAGATTTCGAGGGCGAGTCTCGCCTTGTTGCGCTGCAACGGGCCCACCAGGTGCCACGGCGTGCCCGGGCCGACCAGGGGGCGCTTGGCCGCCGCCTCCTGGACGCGGTTCTCGCCGATCGCATCTGCGCCGGCGGCCGCGGCCGCGGTGACCGCATCCGCCGGGTGCGTCTTGCTCACCGCGGCGATTCGCACGCCGGCAGGGTCGCGCCCCGCCCGGGCGCACGCGGCCGCGATCCGTTGCCTGGCGTGCGCAAGGTTCGCCGCCACGTTCACGGTCGTGTCTTCCGGCCGGAGATCCGGCACGCTCACACCCCCTCGGGGCGCGGCAGCGTGGAGACGCGCCCGTCGATCGCCCGGTTGACGAGGGCGTCCGCCTTGCGATTCGCCTCCCGGGGGACATGGACGATCGAGAAGCGGCGCATCCCGGCGGCCAGGGTTCTGGCCCGTAGCCAGAGCCCCTTGAGGTGGGCGGCCTTCACCCGGTAGCCGCCGTTCATCTGCTCGACCAGCAGCTGTGAGTCGGAGTGCACGGCCAGCGCCTCGAGGCCGAGAGCCCGCGCGCGCTCGAGGGTGGCGAGCAGGGCGGCGTACTCGGCGACGTTGTTGGTGGCGGTACCGAGGAAGAGCGTGTGCTCCTCGCGGCGGCCGCCCGCCTCGAGCACGATCCCGCACCCCGCAGCGCCGGGGTTGCCGCGGGCGCCGCCGTCGATCGAGGCGCGGCCGGTTCGCGGTGCGGTCATGCCGGCGAGGGGAACTGTTCGGGGTCGTAGAGGAGCCGCCGGCAGTGGTCGCAGAACTGCAGTTCCTCGGCGGTGCGGACGAGTTGCACCAGGGAGGGTCGGAGGTCGGCGTGGCAGGCCGAGCACGCGGTGCCGTCCATCGGCACGACCGCGGTGGGCTTGCGGGAGGCCCACAGCTTCTTGAAGCGCGCCATCGCCGCCTCGCCGAGATCGCGCTGCACCTGGCGGAGGCCGCGCTCGACTTCGGCCAGCTCCGCGTCGGCGGCCTTCCGGCGTTCGTCCCAGGCGGCCTCGGCCTGCTCGCGCAGGGTCCTCTCCTCCTGGCTCTCCTCGCCGAGGGCGGCGATCTGGCCGTCGAGGGCCTCGAGCTCCTGCCAGATCGCGAGGAGCCGGTCCTCCTTGGCCTTGAGCTGGCTCTCCACGTGATCGAGCTCCGAGACCACGGCTGACAGCTGCTTCATGTTGGTGACGTGGCTCTTCTGCTTGCGGAAGTGCTCGCGCTCCTCGCCGAGTACCGCCACCTCGCCCTGCAACGCGGTCTGCTCGGCGGCGAGCGCCTCGCGGCGGGTGCGCGAGGCCTGCAGCTTCTCGTGCCGCTCGGCGAACTGCTCGCGCAGCGCGGTGAGCGCCTCGGGCGGGGTGTCGCGCTCGCGCACCAGCGCGGCGCGTCGGTCGAGGAGGCGCTGCAGCGTGACGTACCCGGCAAGTTGTTCGCGAACCTTCAACGCACCTCCTGCCTCGGCGGGCGCCGGCCGGGGCGGCCGGCCGCGCCCGTCGTGCCGCGAGCCGCTCCGCTTTTTGCGTGGGTCCACCAGGATTCGAACCTGGGACCAACCGGTTATGAGCCGGCGGCTCTGACCGCTGAGCTATGGACCCAGCGGCCCGCGATTGTAAGTCGTGCCGTGCCAGGAGGCAAGCGGAGGAAGCACGGGAACCGGCGTCCGGGCACCGGGATCCGTGGTTGAAACGAAACGACAACCGACCGCGAGGAGCCGCGCAGGCGCGCCCCTGCCCCGGGGTGGACCCTGATGGAGCGACGGTTCTGTCTCGGACCCCGGGTCCCGGAACCCGGTGCCCGGCTTTTACCCGATCATGTCGAGGTAGGGCTTGAGCAGCTTGGCACGGGTTGGGTGCCGGAGTTTGCGCAGCGCCTTCGACTCGATCTGGCGGATGCGCTCGCGGGTGACGTTGAACGCCTTGCCCACCTCTTCGAGGGTGTGCTCGGTGCCGTCGCCGATCCCGAAGCGCCGCCGGAGGACCTCGGCCTCGCGCGGCGTGAGGGTGCGCAGTACCCCCTCGGCCTGAGTCTTGAGGCTGGCCGCGATCACCGCGTCGATGGGGGAGACCGCCGAGCGATCCTCCACGAAGTCGCCGAGGTGGGAGTCCTCCTCCTCGCCTATCGGTGTCTCGAGGGAGATCGGCTCCTGGGCGATCTTCATGATCTTACGCACCTTGGTCACCGGGATCTCCATCTTCTCGGCGACCTCCTCGGCCGTGGGCTCACGGCCAAGCTCCTGAACCAGCTGGCGTTGCGTGCGCGTGAGCTTGTTGATCGTCTCGATCATGTGGACCGGGATGCGGATCGTGCGCGCCTGGTCGGCGATGGCGCGGGTGATGGCCTGGCGGATCCACCAGGTGGCGTAGGTCGAGAACTTGTAGCCGCGGCGGTACTCGAACTTATCCACCGCCTTCATGAGGCCGATGTTGCCCTCCTGGATGAGATCGAGGAACTGCAGGCCGCGGTTGGTGTACTTCTTGGCTATCGACACCACCAGGCGGAGGTTGGCGACGATCAGCTCCTGCTTGGCGCTGTCGGTCTCCCCCTCCCCCTGCCGGACCTCCGCCACCACACGGCGGAGCTCCTCGTGGGGCACGCCGAAGCGGCCCTCGAGCGCCCGCAGCTCCGCCCGGTAGCGCTTGATCCGCTCCTTGTAGAACGCGTGGCGCTCGGCGTTGCGCTCGGTCTTGAGGCGCGCCTCGTCCTTGCGGATGGTGTTGAGGGGGATCGAGAACTGCCGCTCGACCTCGTTGAGGAAGCGCACCAGCCGGTTGCGGGTGGTGGTGGTGAAGTCGGTGGAGCGCACCAGCACCGAGATGTCCCCGGCCAGCGTGTCGATCTTGCGGAGCAGCTCGTCGGCGCGGCGGGTCCCGCGGTTGCAGCGCCGCAGCCTCTCCTTGAGCGCCTTGGACTGCTTGTCGAGCTCGTAGATGCGGTCGAAGAGCTTCATGGTCTCCGCGACCCGCTGCTCGCCGCGCTCGTCGAGGTCACCGTTGAGGCCGGAGAGGATGTCGCGGATCATGCGGCGGTCGCGGCGCGCCATCTCGTTGGCGCGCAGGAAGAGCTCGCGGACCCGCGGGCTCGAGGCGAGGGCGGCGAAGACCTTGGCCTCGCCGGACTCGATGCGCATGGCGATGGAGACCTCGCCGTCGCGGTCGAGGAGCTTGACGGTCCCCATCTCGCGCAGGTACATGCGGACCGGGTCGTTGGTCTTCTCGAGGAGCGCGGGGTCCACCAGCGTGGCGCCCGGGACCGCCTCCGGGGTCTCCGCCCTCTCCCCGGGGGCCGCCTCCTCCTCGAGCGCAGCCAGCTTCTCCACGCTCTCGACGATCTCGATATCGTTCTCGGTGAAGCGCAGGTAGATCTCGTCCAGCTCCTCCGGCGTCGAGGCCACCTCCTCCGGCAGGATCTCGAGGATCTCGTCCACGAGGACGTACCCGCGCTCCCTGCCGAGACCCAGCAGCCTCCCCAGCTCGGTGTACTTCTCCTCGACCGTCAAGGCCAACGCCTCCCTCTCCCGGGTCCCCGTCGCGGGAGGCGGGTCGTTCGGGATGCGCTCCTTCTCCTTCTTCGCGCGGACACGCTTCTCCCGCGGTGGGGTCGGGCGCGGCTTCTTTTTTTCGGCTGTCTTGCGGCGCGCGCGGGCTCGGGGCTGGGGAACGCGCGCCTTTTTCTTGGGTCTTTTTCGCAATGTCACCTCAATGTGAAGGATCCGAACCGCACTTCGGCGGTTTGGGCGACCCGGTCGCCGGATGTGTCCGGCACCCGTCGCACGTCACACGCGTCAATGTCGGCCGTGGGACCGGAAATTTCAAGGGCACCCGCGGCGACCGCGCCGGCGA
>Ga0316628_100001165_pt1 | contig 18267 bp, 12 predicted proteins | sample OWC_Aug_M2_C1_D5_FD_207648 | JGI IMG/M metagenome (GOLD analysis project Ga0316628, IMG submission 207648) | Wetland soil microbial communities from Old Woman Creek delta, Ohio, United States - OWC_Aug_M2_C1_D5_C | ecosystem: Environmental > Terrestrial > Soil > Wetlands | place: USA: Ohio... | reverse complement strand
TGCCCATGTGGCAGGGTGAGACGATCTACTACCTGGCCGACGCCGGTCCCGAGCACCGCCTCAACATCTGGGCTTTCGCGATCCCGAGCGGTGAGCGCCGCCAGGTCACGCACTACTCCGACTACGTCGTCAAGTGGCCGGCCATCGGACCCGGGCCCACGGGCAGCGGCGAGATCGTGTTCCAGATGGGCGCCGGTCTCTACCTGCTCGACCTGGCCAGCGAGGCGGTGCGCGAGGTCGAGGTCGTGATCCCGGGCGACCGGCCGCGGGTGCGTTCCCATTCGGTCGACGCGGGTGAGCTCATCTTCTCGCGTGCCGTCTCTTCGACCGGCAAGCGGGCCCTGGTCGAGGCGCGGGGCGATGTCTGGACCCTGCCCGCCAAGAAGGGCTCGCCGCGCAACCTGACCCGCTCCGCCGGCGTCGCCGACCGCGACCCGGCGTGGAGCCCGGACGGGCAGTGGATCGCCTACTTCTCCGATCTCGGCGGCGAGTACCAGCTCTGGCTGCGCCAGTCGGACGGGCACGGCGAGGCGCGGCAACTCACCCACCTTCCCCCCGGGTTCTTCTTCGGTTCCACCTGGTCGCCCGACTCCAAGCAGATCGCCTTCTGGGACCAGGGCGCCGGGCTCTTCATCCACACCCTCGAGGGGGACGTGACCAAAGAGGTCGACCGCGAACCGTGGGCGCAGCCGTCGCCCCTCGCCTGGTCGCACGACAGCGCCTGGCTGGCTTACACCAAGGGCGGAGACAACCCCAACACCAGGGCAATCTGGCTCTTCCACCTGGCCGACGGCACGACTCACCAGCTGACCAGCGGCCGCTACAACGACGGCTGGCCGAGCTTCGACCGCGAGGGCAAGCTGCTCTACTACACCAGCCTGCGTGACTTCACCGAGCCCACTTACGAGGACGTGGGCACGACCTTCGTCTACGCCCAGACCGGCCGGCTGCTGGCCATCCCGCTGCAGGCCAAGGCGGTTTCGCCGGTGGCGCCCAAGAGCGACGAGGAGACCTGGGGCGAGGACGAGGAGGCCGAGAAGGACGACGAGAAGGGGGAAGAGGAGAAGGCGGACAAGAAGAAGCGCTCCAAGGACGACGACGCCGAGGACGCGGAAGAGGGCGACGAGGACGCGGCGAAGGAAGAGGTCGAGCCGCTGGTCGTCGACCTCGACGGGATCGAGCGGCGGGCGGTCGAGCTCCCGGCGGAGCGAGGGTTGTTCAGCGACCTCGCGGTCAACGACTCGAACCAGCTCGTCTACCTGCGCGCTGCGGCACCGGGAGGGAAGGGCAAGGCCACGGTCATGCTCCTCGACCTCTCCGACGAGGACAAGGCGAAGCTGCCGGCGGGCATGCCCCTGATGATCCCGGGCGCGAAGCCGCCGGGCCCGGACGGGGAGCGCAAGGAGAAGACCGTGCTCGCCGACGTCGATGGTGTGGTCATGACCGCTGACGGCAAGAAGCTCTTGGTCTGGAAGGACCAGAGCATGGCGATCATCGCTGCCGCACCCGACCAGGAGATGAAGGACGTGCTGGCGGTCGACGCCCTCAAGGTCGTGGTCGACCCGCACGCCGAGTGGCGGCAGATCTTCACCGAGGTCTGGCGGCTGCAGCGCGACTTCTTTTACGACCCCAACATGCACGGCGTCGATTGGGCCAAGGTGCGGCGGGACTACGAGGCGATGCTCCCCGACTGCGCCTCGCGTGAGGACCTGAGCTACGTCATCCGGGAGATGATCTCCGAGCTCAACGTCGGCCACGCCTACTACTTCGGGGGCGACGTCGAGGAGGCGCCCAAGGTCACGGTCGGGCTACCCGGCTGCGACTTCGAGCTTGCCGATGGCGCTTATCGGATCGCGCACATCGTCGAGGGCGGCCCCTGGGACCCCGACGCCCGCGGCCCCCTGAGCCAGCCCGGGCTCGACGTCCACGAGGGTGACTACCTGCTCGCGGTCAACGGCGCCCCGGTCGATGCGGGCCTCGCACCGTGGGCCGCCTTCCAGGGCCTGGCCGACCGCGTGGTCACCCTGACCGTGAGCGCCAAGCCGGTGCTCGACGAGTCAGCGCGCGACATCGTGGTCAAGCTCGAAGCGAGCGACGCCACCCTCCGCTACTGGGCGTGGGTCGAGGCCAAGCGCGCGTACGTGGCCTCCAAGAGCGGCGGCAAGGTCGGGTACATCTACGTGCCCGACACCGGGATCCGCGGCCAGAACCACCTCTTCCGCCAGTTCTACGGCCAGACCACGGCCCAGGCGCTGATCGTCGACGAGCGCTGGAACGGCGGCGGCCAGATCCCGACCCGCTTCATCGAGCTCCTCAACCGGCCGGTCGCCAACTACTGGGCGCCGCGCTACGGCAACGACTGGACCTGGCCGCCGGACGCCCACCACGGGCCCAAGTGCATGCTGATCAACGGGCTCTCCGGCTCGGGCGGCGACTACTTTCCGTTCTACTTCCGGGCCACCGGTCTGGGCAAGCTGATCGGCACCCGCACCTGGGGTGGGCTGGTCGGCATCTCGGGCGGGCCGCCGCTGATCGACGGCGCCGAGACCACGGCGCCGGCCTTCGCCTTCTACGAGACCGACGGCACCTGGGGGATCGAGGGGCACGGCGTCGACCCCGACCTCGAGGTCATCGACGACCCGGCCCTCATGGTCGACGGCGGCGACCCCCAGCTCGACGCCGCGATCGAGCTGATGCTGGCCGAGATCGAGCAGCACCCCTACACCAAGCCGGCCCGGCCGCCCTACCCGGACCGCAGCGGGATGGGGATCAGGCCCGAGGATCACTAGGGGAGCGCACTCACCCCGTCGTACCCGAGCCCCTGGCCGTACCCGACCGGGCGGGCGGGGGCGCCGCCGTCATCGGGGCGACGAGCCCTGCCGTGCTCGGGCGCAGCATGTGCGGTGTGGCCGGCCTGAACGGGGCGGCGTCAGCCCTGGCCTTGACCCACGCCGGATAGGACCTCCAGTTGGTCATGACGAGACTTCGTCGCCACGAAGATGAGGATAGGACCGACATTCCTGGCACTTTCAACGTCACTGCAGGAAAGTGCCAGAAGTGTCGGCCCTGGCTCCCATCCAAGGGCGACGAGTGGGTGCTGCAGCCGCTCGAAGACGGGGTGGCCGTGGTCCCCGGGGACGAGCTCGAGGTCCAGCTCTCGCTGCGCGCCCGCCACGCCGCCGAGTACGTCCACCTGCGCGGCGCCGGCTTCGAGCCCTCGAGCGTCACCTCCCGCTTCCGCTGGGAGACGGGGCTCGGCTACTACGAGGAGGTGCGCGACAGCGGCACCAACTTCTTCTTCGAGTGGCTGCCGGCCGGCGAGTACACCTTCAAGTACCGGGTGCGGGCCAACATGGCCGGCGCCTTCAAGGTCGCGCCGGCGACCCTGCAGTCGATGTACGCGCCGGAGTTTACGGCCTACTCGGCGGGCAACCAGCTGACCGTGGAGGCGGCGGAGTAGGGGAGGGGCGCACCCCCGCCCGCGACGAGTACCACGCATCTACGGTACCCGGTCCAGCGTTTTCTACATTGTTCAGAAGGGCGGCCAAGAAGCGTCGTTAACGCTGGACCAGGTACCCATGCAGGTCCGGCGTTATTGACATTGTTCTGCGGTGAGTGGGCCGAGGAGCATTCTCTCCTTCAGTCGCTGGCCGTCCGTGGGCAACGCCCCCAGTCAGCGGCCAACCCGGATATCTCACCACCTCGCTACTACGGCGGCCGATCTGCCCGCCATTGGCGACGCTTCACAGTCGGCGCCGCCTGCGACGTACTCTCGAGTACGCCTCGGCGTCTACGGGGTCGACCCGCTGATCTGTTCCAAGTGCCAGGGCGAGATGCGGATCACCGCGTTCATCATTGATCACACTGTCGTCGACAAGATCCTGCGACAGCTGGAGCGCAAGAAGACCGAGCGCGAGCGTGCCCCGCCGGACCGAACCGATCTCCAACCTGAGTCGTGACCTGAGCGCGAGGTCGGTGTGGGGAGGGGTGTGCTCGATGCCTGGCTCGAGAACGCCGGTTGAGGGGTTGAGCCGCATGGGTACCAGGTCCGGCGTTGCGCCCACCCAAGACCCGCCGTCCTCCCGCTTCGTCGCCGCGGTTTGAATGCCGGTCTTGGTCCTCGGGCTCGACGTTGGACGCCTCGCTTGCCTGCGCGCCAAGCCCGGCGGCGACGACGCAGCGACTGAAAGAGGAAAGGCTCGTCGGCCGACTCACCGCAAGACAAACGCAATAGGAGCGGACCTGGTACTCGTGTGGTACTCGTGCGTTCCTAGCAGCAGATCGCTCACGATTGACAGCCCCCAGGTCGAGACATATCTTCCGAGATGTACATCTTCATCTCGAAGTTCGGCAAACAGTTCCTGTCCAGAGGCTCTCCGCAACCGGGTCCTGAGCAGGAGGTGGTGAACGGGCCCAGTGTCGCAGGCCGCAGCAGCCTCGCCGACGGGAGGCAGTCCCCGCCGCGGCACGGCCGCTGCCATCGGGGTGAGCACGCAGACAGGGGAGCAGCCGACGCCAGGTCGCTGCGCGCCGAACGACGGGGCGCCCCGCTAGGCCCTGGCTTCCGGCGCCCGGACGAAGTGCTGGGTCGAAGGAGGTTGTCATGTGCGCTCTTCGCAGGACGATGTGGCTGATGTTCATTCTGGGGACAGGGCTGGCGCTGGCGTGGCCGGCGGCCGCGGCGCCGCCGGCAGCGGTGGCGGCCGACGACGGCGCTCGGGTGGCGGCAGCCCGGGTGCTCGAGCGGCTGCCGCTGCTGTTCGTGCCGGAGCAGGTGGGCCCTGAAGGGGCGACGGCGTACGCGGTGCGCGGTCACGAGGCGAGCCTGTGGCTGACCGAGCGCGGGCTCACCTACCGCCTGCACCCGGCGGGCGAGGCCGGCGAGGACGCGGCGGGCAGCTGGGCGGTGGCGCTCGACCTGGTCGGGGCCGCGCAGCGGCCCCCCGAGGGGGGTGAGCCGCTTCAGACCCGGGTGAGCTACTTCAAGGGGCCGGAGGCGTCCTGGAGAACCGGCCTGCCGAGCTACTCCTCGGTGGTCTACCGCGAGCCGTGGCCGGGGGTGGACCTGGAGGTGAGCGGCAGGGCCGGGGAGCTGGAGTCGACCTTCGTGGTGCGGCCGGGGGCTGACCCGGGGGCGATCCGGCTCGCCTACCGCGGCGCGAGCGCGGTGCGCCTGAACCCGGACGGCGGGCTGACGGTGGAGACGCCGCTCGGCCCGATCGACGAGCAGGCGCCGGTGGCCTGGCAGGAGGTGGGGGGGCGGCGGGTCGAGGTGGCGGCGGCGTTCGAGCTCGAGCAGGGGTGCGAGCCGGGGGTGCAGGGGTACCGCTTCCGCCTCGGCGACTACGACCCGACCCGCGAGCTGGTGGTCGACCCGGTGACCCTGGTCTACTGCGGGTACATCGGGGGTGACGGCGGCGAGGGGATCCTGGGCGCGGTCGTCGACGCCGCCGGCGCCCTGTACGTGGCCGGCATATCCGATTCGAGCGAGGCGACCTTCCCGCTGAAGGTCGGCCCGGACCTCACGTACAACGGCGGAGCCGACGCCTTCGTGGCCAAGGTCACACCGGACGGCAGGGGCTTCGAGTACTGCGGGTACCTCGGCGGCTCGGGTTATGACGAGGCCGGCATCGCCGTCGACCAGGCCGGCAACGCCTACCTCGCCGGCGACACCACGTCCACCGAGGCGACCTTTCCGGTCAAGGTGGGACCAGACCTGACGTACAACGGCGGCGCGCAGGACGACTTCGTGGCCAAGGTCAACGCCGCGGGCACCGACCTCGAGTACTGCGGCTACATCGGCGGGTCAGAGGTCGACAACGTTGCTGTGGGCATCGCTGTCGACGCCAGCGGCAGGGCATACGTCACGGGATGCACCCTGTCGAGCGAAGCGACGTTCCCGGTCACGGTCGGCCCGGACCTGACGTACAACGGCGGCGACGCGGACGTCTTCGTGGCCCGGGTCAACGCCGCCGGCACCGCCCTCGAGTACTGCGGGTACATCGGCGGGTCGTCGAGCGACTGGTACCCGTCAATGGCCATCGACGCCAGCGGCAGGGCCTACGTCGCCGGCCAGACGAGCTCGAGCGAGGCGACCTTCCCGGTCACGGTCGGACCTGACCTGACGTACAACGGTGGAGCCTGGGACGCCTTCGTGGCCAGGGTCAGCGCGTCGGGCGCCGGTCTCGAGTACTGCGGCTACGTCGGCGGGTCCGGAAGTGACTCGGGCTATGGCGTCGCCGTCGACCTCGCGGGCCGCGCCCACCTCGTCGGCGAGACCACGTCCACCCAGGCGACCTTCCCGGTGGCGGTCGGCCCGGACCTCACCCACAACGGCGGCGGACGCGACGCCTTCGTCGCCCGGGTCAGCGCGGACGGCTCCGCCCTCGAGCGCTGCGGCTACGTCGGCGGGTCGGGCGCCGACCATGGCAGCGCCATCGCGCTCGACGCCGCCGGCAACGTCTACCTCGCCGGCGTCACGAACTCGAGCGAGGCGACGTTCCCGGTGGCGGTCGGCCCGGACCTCACCCAGAACGGCGGACGCGACGTCTTCGTCGCCCGGGTCAAGGCGGCCGGCGACGGGCTCGACTACTGCGGCTACATCGGCGGGTCGGGGGCCGAGAGCTACAACCCCCCCTACACCACGAACCTCGCGGTCGACGCGGTGGGGAACGCGTACGTGGCGAGCAACACGACCTCCACCGAGGTCGACTTCCCGGTTCTGGTGGGGCCGGACCTGAGCTACAACGGTGGGGACTATGACAACTTCGTCGCCAAGGTCACCGCCTGCGACCTGATCTTCGCCGACGGCTTCGAGTCCGGCGACACCACGGCCTGGTCGGAGACCGTGCCGTAGCCGGCCGACGGCGCGGCCGAGCCTGCTGGATGGCCCCGCCCTGCACCTCTCGACCCGCCGGGCGAGGGGGCGGCGCGCATCGTTTAAGGTGCCAAATTAAGGTGCCAGGCCCGTTATTCCGCTATTGTGGTAGGGTTGCCGGGGAAGGATGAGCTCATGCCCAGACCGAATCGGATCTTCGCAGAGGGTGGCGTGTACCACGTCTACAACCGCCTCGGTCGTGGCGAGCGAGTCTTCGACCGGGACGACGCGGCGAGCGCGTTTGTCGACCTGCTCCGCGACGTTGCTCAGCGCGACGGGCTGACAGTCTTCGCGTGGTGCCTGATGGCGAATCACTATCACTTGGCGCTTCGCACCGGTGTGGTGGCGCTCGATCGGCCGATGCGCAGCCTCCAGCAAAGGGTGACGAGGGGTCTCAATCTGCGGAATCGGGTGTGGGGCCCTCTCTGGCAGGGTCGATACAAGGCGAAGCTGGTCCAGGACCAGCGCTACCTCGATCAGCTGATGGTCTACATTCACCTGAACCCGGTGGCGGCGGGGATTGTGGACGACCCCGCTGAGTATCGCTGGAGCGGTCATCGGGAGCTGCTCGGGAAGGTTGGCAAGCCGGTCATTGACGTCGACGAGGTCCTGCGGCTCTTCGGGACCACCCGACGGGCGGCGCGGGCGGCGTACGTGCGTCAGCTCAAAGGTGCGACAGAGGAGGAGTGGATCGGTGAGGCGCCGGGTCGCTTACCCTGGTGGCGGCTCGGGCGACCTGCCAAGGACGAGGACGAGGACCCGGAGACGACCATTCGCGCGAGGCGAGCGCGTGAAGAGAGGGGAGCGGACTGGCGCCCGGCGATCGAAGCTGAGGACTTCGTCGCCCGTGGTGCCGAGCGGCTCGGGGTCGACGTCGACGAGCTGCGATCCAGTCGACGCGGCGAGGAGGTGGTGCGAGCGCGGGAGCTGCTCACGGTCCTCGGGGTGGAGCGCTACCGTCTCAAGGTCAAGGACCTCGCGAGGGTGCTCCAGAAGACCCCTGACGGGATGACGCAGGCGAAGGCGAGAGGAGCCCGCAGAAGGAACGAAGACGATGCGTTCCGGGCCGACCTCAACCGGTTGGACCGTGCCCTGGCTCGGAGCGGGAAGTGAACGCCTCAGCAATAGCGGAACAACGGTCCAGGCACCTATTCCAACGGGCCAGGCACCTATTCTAGGCACCTTTTCTTCCTTTTCTTTCCGCGGCATGGGCTTCCTCCCACGCGCGGACGGGACCCCCTCGTTCTGCACCACCAACGCCGCAATGCCGCAATGTGATACGTGGTACCGCATAACGCATAATGGTGACTGGTGGGTTGCCTGTGGAGCTGGAAACCCGTGCCGTGGCCAACTCCGACGCTGCGAGGCGCGATGTCCTGAGCGACAGAGTCTGGCTCGAGGCCAAGCCACAGTCGGTCTACATGGCAGTTTGCAGTCGGTGCAACATCCGCTGCGTGATCTGCCCGCATCACTGGACAGAGCTGGCCGCGCATTGGGACCTGGTCATGCCGAAGGGGATCTTCTTCCGGACCGGCACCGAGCTCTTCCCCACGGCGCGGGTGGTTCACCTCTTTGGCGGAGGCGAGCCCTTCCTTCACCCCGACTGGGACGAGCTGTTCGACTTCGCCTCCCGCTGGACGTTCCTGCCGGTCATCTCGACCAACGGCACGCTCCTCAACCAGCGGCGCGTCGAGGCACTGGTGGCGGCAGGGACCTTCCTCAAGGTTTCGATCGACGGCTCGTGCTCAGAGACTTTCAACCGGATCCGCTGCGGTGCGGACTTCACGCAAGTACTGCGAAACGTCGAGCAGGTGGTGGCCGAGAGGGAGCGCCAGTCGACGCGGGGTCGCTTCTGCCTCCGCTTCACGACAACGGCCTTCGACGAGAACATCCGCGAAGCGCCTCAGATCGTGGAGCTCGCGAGCGCACTCGGCGTCGACGAAGTGGCGTTCCTCCACCTGGCGACCGATCGCAATCCTCTTGCCGGGCACGAGCTGCACCACCAACCAAGGCTGTCGGACGACATGCTGACGCGAGCCCTGGAGAAAGGAGCAGAGCTCGGGGTGCACGTGTGGATTCCACCGCTGTTCGACCCCGAGGGGGAGTTTGGCGAGCGGCTCCGTTCGGTGGCGGATCGGGTTCCGGCGAGCCGCGTCGCCGAGTACTTCAGCTTCCCGCTCGGCCCTTTCAACACCTACACCTGCCGCGTCCCCTGGATTGACACGTACATCCAGCCCAACGGCGCTGTCTGTCCGTGTCCGATCATCTCGCAGGAGTACGCCCTCGGGGACGTCTCTATCGACTCGTTTTCGGCGGTGTGGAACGGTGCCGGGTACCGGCGGTTCCGGGCGACGGTCAACACCACGACGCCTCCGTCGTGCTGCACCCCCCGAGGGTGCTACGCCCGCGGGTCCCTGGTGAACCGCGGGCTCCTGAAGACCAAGGAGGATGGAACGGTGGATGAGCTGACCTCCCGCTGTCCGGGCCAGCTCCGAGCCGAGTTCGAGCTCCTCGGCGAACACGCCGGAGGCAGGCGCACCAGATTGCGGGCGCGGGTCACGAATTTGGGCGACACCGTGTGGCTGGCGGAAAGGCGGGGCCAGTCCGACTACGGCCGGGTGCGGATGGGCGTCCAAGCGATCGACCGCAGCGGACGGGTCTTGAACAGGGACGTCCGTCGCGCCAGGCTCAAGCGGGACGTACCGCCCGACGAGGAGACCGTGCTCAAAGTCAAGTTCAAGCTGCCGCCAGGTGCCGATGGCATTCGCCTCGACATGGTGGACGAGGGCATCACGTGGTTCGGGTCGACCGGCTCGCGGCCGTTGGTGGTGGGCCAGCGCCTCCGCGCCGCCGGTCCGCGCCTGAGAGAGCGCGCCAGTGCGCAGTGCTGGCTGGCGCTGCTCGCGGTGCTCGCCGCCGTTGCGCTGGGGGTTCTCCTACTGTGATCGCCCCCGGGGATGGGGATCAGACACCTGAGGATCACGAGGGGAAGCTCGTCGCCCTTTCGCAATCCCGATCCTCATCCCGTTCCCGATCCCGAGTGGGCGGGTGGGGGAGCCGACGAGGCGACCAGCCTCACCGCTGCCGGCCGCGGCATGTCCGAGCTGATTCGTCATCAGGGGTTTACCCACGGCAGGGTCTGCCGGGCGAAGGCGCCCCGGCGGGTCACCAGGTGGAAGACGAAGGACCCCAGGCAGAAGCCGCCGAGCAGGAGCGCCGCGACGGCGGCCGCCAGCAGCCCTTCGAGAATGTAGGCGGGCAGCTTCTGCCCGAGGGCGAGGAGCAGCCCGATCGCCAGGGCAAACGACGCGGCCATGCCTTGAGCGAACCGGCGCGGCGCAGGGGCCGGTGAGAGCCGAACCGCGCCTCGCCTCGCCGCGAGAAAGCGGTTGAAGATGGCGTCGAACGGGTTCCACGACGGCAGCAGCGCGCTCCACCACAGAACCGCGGCAAGGATCAGAAACACGGCCGGCATCTGGAGAATGACCCCGATGAGGATCACGCTCCCGACCATCCGCGGCTGGAATTGGAGGGCCGAGTACTGGGTCGGGCAGGCGTCGTGGGACGGCGCCGGGAACCCTTGTTGGAGAATGAAGTTACGCCTGAGGGTGAACGACGCGGACGAGGCTTCCATGCTCGACTCCTGGCCGCCCGCGTGACCTCGCGACCGGCACCTATCGAGGTAGCAATCCCGGAGCGCGATCTATTTCGGGGCGCCGTAGGTCAGCCACCCCAGACCTGCGATCCGGGCTACACTCTCCCCGGGTGACCGTGACCCTGGCGGGGTACCGATGGCTGCCGCCAACCGAACACCGCCCTTGCCCGAGGAGGCAACTTCGATGTCGGTGCCGCTGTATCGCGTGGACGCCTTCACCGCCGCCCCCTTCGCAGGCAATCCTGCAGCGGTGTGCCTGCTCGAGCGGCCCCGCGACCCGGCCTGGATGCAGGCCGTGGCGCGGGAGATGAACCTGTCGGAGACCGCGTTCCTGCTGACGAGGCAGGACGGCTACGATCTCCGCTGGTTCACCCCGGCGGTCGAGGTCAAGCTGTGCGGGCACGCCACGTTGGCCAGCGCCCACACCCTGTTCGAGCAGCGGCTGCTGGAGCCCTCGGCGGTGGCCCGCTTCCACACCGCGAGCGGCCTTCTCAGCGCCCGCCGCGACCGAGAGTGGATCGAGCTCGACTTCCCGGCCAAGCCGGCGCTGCCGAAGGAAGCTCCCCCGGGGCTGTCGGACGCCCTCGGCGCCGAACCGACCGCATTCGCGTGCAGCGAGTTCGACTTTCTCGTGGAGCTGGGAGGGGAGGCGGCCGTGCGCGGGCTCCGGCCCGACATCGCCGCCCTCGCCAGGCTCCCCGCCCGGGGTGTCATCGTCACTGCCCGCGCCGACATCGGGGAATTCGACTTCGTCTCCCGTTTCTTTGCCCCGGCGGTGGGTGTCGACGAGGATCCGGTGACCGGCTCGGCGCACTGCGTGCTGGCACCCTATTGGGCGAGACAGCTCGGCCGGAACGAGCTGGTCGGGTTCCAGGCCTCGCCACGCGGCGGCGTGGTGAGGGTCCGCCTGGCAGGCGAGCGGGTCCAGCTGGGCGGCCAGGCGGTGACCGTGGCTCGCGGCGAGCTGTTGGTGTGACGGTGGCCAGCCGGCGGCTCTCGGCTCATCTTGCTCGCCTCGGGGAAGGGGACCTCGCATCCGTGCCTGGGGTGAAGAGATGACGAGGTTGAAGCTCGTGGGCTTCCGTTGACGGGCGCACTCGTCCTGCCTGCAGGGCGCGGTGTCCGTGCCGGGAAGCGGCCTCGGTATGATGCGGGTGCATGGGTGAGGAGACCGAGCTCGTGGCCCGCGACGCGCGCCCTGACGCCGGCGCCGATTCGACTTACCTCCTGCTCGTGCTCGGCGCGGCCGCGGCGGTCTTCGCCTGCTTCAGCCCCGGGCTCGACAACTTCTTTGCCGGCGATGACTTCAACTGGCTGTTCGACGTGCTCAAGGTGCGTCATCACCCGGCGCACGCACTCAACCTGCCCAACGGCTTCGTGCGCTACACCGAGACGGGCTTCTTCTTCGCCAACCTGCTCGTCGGCGGCCTCCACCCCTTCGGCTACTTTCTCAGCGCCCTCCTCGTCCACCTCGCCAACTTCCTTCTCCTGACCTCCCTTCTCGGCCGGCTCGTCAACGACCGCCTGGCCGCCCTTGCCGGCGGCCTGTTCTGGGCCCTGCACTACGCCCACGCCGAGGCCGTGCTGCGGCTCTACGGCGTGGCCGACGCGCTGGCCGTGCTCTTCTTCCTCGGCTCGCTCGCCCTGCTCGTGCGGCACCGTACCGTCCTCGCCACCGCGCTCTTCGTCCTCGCCCTGCTGTCCAAGGAGAACGCCCTCGTCTTCCCGCTCCTCGCCTCGGGCTACCTGCTCGTGGTCGAGGGCCGGCGAGCGCTGCGGCGGACGCTGCCGCTGTGGGCGTGTTCCGGGCTCGCCGCGATGTTGCTGGCGTTCGTGCGCATCGGCGCGAGCTCGTACCTGAGCTTCAACCTCGGCGCCCTGTCCAGGATCTGGGAGAGCCTCCTGACCTACCTGGTGACCGACGCCGTGTACCTGCGCCAGGTCGTGCTCGGCGGCGAGGGGCCCCTGCTCCCGCCCTGGCTCGCGGCCCTCCTGCTGGTCCCCCTGGCCGCGGCCCTGTGTTGGCTGCCGCCGGTGCCTCGCTTCGGTCTGGGCTGGACCTGCGTGGCCATGGCGCCGACCCTGCTCGTGGCCCACCAGACCTCGCGCTACCACTACGTCCCGCTGGTTGGCGTGGCCGTGATCGTCGCCTGGGCCTGCGGCCTGGCCGTCGCCTGGCTGCGGCGCCGGGGGTCGCGCCTCGGACTGGCTGCGCTGCTGGGAGCCGGGGCGCTGGTGGCGGGCTACCTGGCGCTCGGCGTTCGCCTCCAAGAGCAGGACTGGGAGCGCGAGGGCGAGCTCCACCGCCAGGCCGTGGCGGCCTTCCAGAGCGAGGTGCTGCCCGCTCTCCTCGCCGACCCGCAACGGGTCGCAGTCTTCGTCCGCACCGACACCGAGCCCCTGGCGCACGAGCTCTACCCGCGGCGGCCGTGGTACCACCCGGTGACCTACAAGTGGGTCTTCCGTCGCCAGCACGGGGTGCTCGGGCTGACCAACACCTGGGCCTTCGTCACCTACTGCGGCTACCAGGCGGCGGGTAGGGCGCTGTTCGTGCGCGTCGGAGAGCCGGAGCTCGGGGAGCGCCTCGCCGCGGGCGCGTTCGAGCTCGTCTCCCACGACTGGCGATCCAACGCGTTCCGCGTCGAGGGAGAGGCGACGCGCCAGGAGCTGCTCCGCCACCAGCGGGACGCGGGCTTCTCCGCCCTGGTCCAGCCGGGCCGCTTCGACCCCACCTGCTCCGGCGACCTCGGGCCCTGAGCGCTCGCCGAGGGCTGATCTACTTCCGGTACTCGATCTCCATGGTCGTGCGCTCCTTGCCGTCCGGGCCGGTTTCGAGGAACGCCGTGACGTGGCGGCAGGGGCTGGAGAAGGTCGTCACCATGCGCAGGTGTTTCTCAGCGCCGGTCATGGGATCGGTGTAGCTGGCCTCGGATGTGAGGATCTTGGCGACCGGGTCGTAGGTCCCCTCCGCGTGCAGCATGCCAGTGCTCGTGTTGTCCACCCACATGGTCGCGTACTTGGCCCTGACGTTGTCGTAGGCCATGATTCCGAAGCCGCGGAACGGGGCGCCGCCTGTCTCCACGGCATCGGCGTACACCTCCTGCTTGAGGAAGCGGCCGTCGAAGAACATCTCGTTGGAGCTCGACCCGGCCATCTGCTGCGGCGGCGCGGCCGGGTCGTCCCACCAGCGCGACACGAACTTCCACTGCCCGACCATGCCCTGGAGGAGGGCGTGGTGCTCGCCCGGGGTGGCGGCCCGCTTCCACGCCTCCTCCATGGCGGCCCTGTCCGCAGCCGACGGCTCCTGGGCCAGGGCGGCGATCGAGGGCAGGGCACCGAGGACGAGGGCCAGCTCTGCGGCTGTCTTCAACGCACGGCTCATGGTCGGTTTCCTTTCGGTGCGCGACGAGGCATTGAGACTCGACGTCAAGAAGGTATGCGGACGGAGACCGCATGTCAACCGTGCTGCAGGGTTAGAATTGCAGCCCAGAGGAGAGCTCATGAGCTTGCGTGCCGAGGTTGTTGCTGACGTGCTGGTGCGCCGGGGTCTGCTCAGCGCCGAGCAGGCGGCCGAGGTCAAGGTGGAGGCCGCGGTGCAGGCGCGGCCGCGGCGGGACCGGCGCCGGCGCGACCAGCGCGCCGATGCATACGACGTCATCCTGCGCCTCAACTTTCCCAACGCGGCAGCTCCGGACCAGGCCCTCTCCGAGGTCGACATCGCCCAGGCCCTGGCCCTCGAGGCCGGCCTCGAGCACGTCCGCATCGACACCCTCGATCTCGACGCCGACCTCATCGAGTCCAAGATCTCGCGGCCCTTTGCCATGCGCCACCGCATGCTGCCGCTCGCCATCCGGGCCGGCAAGCTACGCGTGGCCTGCGCCGACCCCTTCGACGTCGAGGGCATCGAGGACCTCCGCCGCATCGCCAAGCGCGAGCTGGAGCTGGTGGTGGCCTCGGAGCCGGAGATCCTCAAGGCGCTCACCGAGTACTACGGCCTGCGCCACTCGGTGACGCGCGCCGAGCGCGAGATCACCGGCGGCATCGACCTCGGCAACCTCGAGCAGCTGGTCCGGATGAAGAGCGAGTCCGAAATCGAGTCCTCGGACCAGCACATCATCAACGCCGTCGAATACATGCTGCAGCATGCCTACGACACCCGCGCCTCGGACATCCACATCGAGCCCAAGCGCGAGTCGGCCCTCATCCGCTTCCGCATCGACGGCGTGCTCCACGACATCCAGCAGATGCCGATGGTCGTCCACCGGGCGGTGGTCAACCGGATCAAGACCATGGCCCGGCTCGACATCGCCGAGAAGCGCCGCCCGCAGGACGGGCGGGTCAAGACCGCGCGTAACGAGCGCGAGATCGAGCTCCGGATCTCGACCCTGCCGGTGGCCTTCGGCGAGAAGGTCGTGATGCGGATCTTCGACCCCGATCTGCTGATGCAGGACCTGCCCGCCCTCGGCTTCTTCCAGGACGAGCTGGTGAAGTTCAACGAGTTCATCTCCCGTCCCCACGGCATGGTCCTGGTCACCGGCCCGACCGGGGCGGGCAAGACCACCACCCTGTACTCGGCGCTCAAGGCGATCTCCTCGCAGGAGCAGAACATCACCACCATCGAGGACCCCATCGAGATGGTGTACGAGCCCTTCAACCAGACCGCGGTCAACGTCAAGGCCGGGGTCACCTTCGCGGTTGCCTTGCGCCACATCCTGCGTCAGGACCCGGACATCATCATGGTCGGCGAGATCCGCGACACCGAGACCGCGCAGCTCGCCGTCCAGGCCGCCCTTACCGGCCACCTCATGTTCTCCACCATGCACACCAACGACGCGTCCACCGCCATCACCCGGCTCGCCGACCTCGGCATCGAGCCCTTCCTCGTCAGCTCCACCCTGGTTGGCTCGATGGCGCAGCGCCTGGTGCGCAAGATCTGCGCCCACTGCACGATCGACCGCTCGCTGACCAGGGAGGAGACCGCCACCCTGCGCCTGACCGTGCCCGAGGACAAGACGCTCAAGGTCAAGGAGGGCGAGGGCTGTCTGGAGTGCCGCGGTACCGGCTTCTTCGGGCGCACCGGGATCTTCGAGGTGCTGTCCGTCGACGAGCCGATCAAGGAGCTGGTGATGAAGAACGCCAGCGCGGCCCGGGTCAAACAGGACGCGGTCGGGCGCGGCATGCGCACCCTGCGCCAGTCCGCCCTGCACAAGCTGGCCAACGGCATCACCACCTTTGAGGAGGTGCTGCGAGTGACTGGGCTGTTCTAGGGTGCCACTCTTCACAATTTGCGCTGGTACTGGGGGGCGCAAGAGCAATGCGCGTGCGGGCGCAGAGGAGAAGGGTGGCGCCCTACTGGTCGATGTGGTCGCTCCAACCGGAGAAGTCGCCGGACTCGAAGCCGTCGCTGAACAGGGTGCAGCCGGTACCCAGGAACACGCACTCCACCCACTCGGGGTGGTCGATGAAGGGGTTGCGGTTGCCCTGAAAGCTCTCGACAACGTCGTTGCGCCGGCGCTCCCGGTCGTCGACCTGGTCCTCAGCATGCCACTCGAGCAGCACCGAGAGCAGGCCCATGTAGGCCGGGCTGGAGGAGGTGGACTGGATGAGGGCGCGGTTGTCGGTCAGGATGAGATCCGGCTCCGCGTACCCGGTGCCGCCATGCGTTCCACCCTCGTAGCGCACGTCCATGTAGAGCTGGGCGCGGGCCATGTCGCCGCGACGCGCGATCCACGTTTCCCAGGTTCCGGTCGGACCGTCGGCGCCGGTGAACCAGTTCGAGTTCCCCGGATACACGCCGCTGCCGCCACCGATCCCGTGGTTGAAGAGGGTCGTGCGCTCGCTGCAGAGCTCGTCGCAGGTGGCGAAGGGGCGGCTGCCGCGATCGGCGTTGTAGTTGATGTCGCTGAGCATCAGGTGATGGCAGTCGGTGTAGGGGTAGACGTCGTAGTTGTCGTCCGGGAAGCCGTAGGTCTTGGGCCAGGTGTGCTCGCGGTTGTAGTAGCTGTTGCCGCCGCCGGCCTTGGTCAGGGTGAGGTTCTTGTACACGTCGAGGATGCTGCCGGAGTCGACCGGGTCCTCGTCCGCCGCCTCGAGCACGTCCCAGGTGTCGGGATAGCTGCCGGTGTAGTCGAGCCGGGTGTGGTCGTCGATGACCTCGTGCAGGGAGGCGCGCAGGGCGGCCGAGCTGGTCTCGTCCACCGTCGCGTAGTAGCCGGGCGGCGGGTCGGCCGCGACCTGAGCCGGCAGGGTCATGGTGGCAAAGACGAGGACGCCCGTGGCCAGACGGAGGCTGCTCATGCTCACCACTGTACACTGCAATGCCGGGCAGTGACCACTGCCAGGCGCGGCGCCCAGGGGTGCCACCCTTCACAATCCGCGCTGGTCTTGAGAGGCAAGAGAGCAGTGGCGCGCGTCGGCGCCGATTGTGAAGGCTGGCACCCCCTGTCATCATGGCGGCGCCATGCGCAAGGTCGTCATCCATCGCCCGGGGGGCTACCAGCGGCTCGAGCTCGAGGAGCACCCGGATCCTGTGCCCGGACCGGGCCAGGTGCTGGTGGAGGTGGCCGCGGCCGGGGTCAACTTCGCCGACTGCGTAGTTCGCATGGGCCTCTATCGCTCGGCTCGGGACTACGTCGGCTGGCCGATCACCCCCGGCTTCGAGGTGGCCGGCAAGGTGACCGCGTTGGGCGGAGGGGTGGTCGGCCTGGAGGTGAGCGAGCCGGTGCTCGCGGTGACCCGCTTTGGAGGCTACTCGTCGCACCTGGTGGTGCCCCGCGAGCACGCACTCGCCCTGCCCAGGGGCCTGTCCATGGCCCAGGCGGCCGGGGTGCCGACGGTCTTCCTCACCGCCTACTATGCCCTTCACGAGCTCGTCCACCCACGCCCGGGCCAGGTTCTGCTGGTCCACTCGGCGGCCGGTGGCGTGGGCGGGGCCCTGGTCCAGCTGGGCAAGCTCGCCGGCTGCTCGGTGGTGGCGGTGGTGGGCGCCGCCCACAAGGTGGAGGTGGCGCGCGAGCACGGGGCCGACCGGGTCGTCGACGCCTCGGCTGAACCCCTGTGGGCTGCTGTCGAGCGCCATGCCCCGGCCGGCTTCGACGCGGTCTTCGACGCCAACGGTGCCGCCACCCTGCGCGCCAGCTACCAGCACCTGCGGGCGCCCGGCAAGCTGGTCGTCTACGGCTTCCACTCCATGTTCGCCAGGGGCCGGGGCCGACCGTCGTGGGCCAGGATGGCCCTCGCCTGGCTGCGCACGCCGCGCTTCGACCCCCTGCTCATGACCCACGAGAACCGCTCGGTCTTGGCCTTCAACCTGAGCTATCTGTTCGAGGAGAAGGAGGTGCTCGGGCAGGCCATGGGACGGATCCTGGGCTGGCTCGAGGAGGGCCGGATCAGGCCCCTGCGGGTCACGACCTTCCCCCTCGAGCGTGCAGCCGACGCCCATCGCGCCCTGGAGTCGGGCACCACCGTCGGCAAGCTGGTGCTGACGACCGGCTAGGAGGGTGCAGGGCATCACTGGCGGATGGATTTCGGAGCGCCGTGAGATGCCCGTTCTCGGCGGATTCGAGGAGCGGCATTCGGCATACGGGCCGAGAAGCGACCAAGAGGGGCGCTCACAGAAGAACAGCTGGGCGGCGACGGCGGCGCGGAAGTGGCGCGGCGCCCTCTACGTCGGCTCGATGAACCGGTCGGAGGGCTGCGAGCTCTGGCGCTTCGACAGAGCCTTCCCGCCGCTTGA
>Ga0316628_100001164_pt1 | contig 18269 bp, 12 predicted proteins | sample OWC_Aug_M2_C1_D5_FD_207648 | JGI IMG/M metagenome (GOLD analysis project Ga0316628, IMG submission 207648) | Wetland soil microbial communities from Old Woman Creek delta, Ohio, United States - OWC_Aug_M2_C1_D5_C | ecosystem: Environmental > Terrestrial > Soil > Wetlands | place: USA: Ohio... | reverse complement strand
GGACCTTTTCATGGAAGAACTCGGCAAGAGGCGGGACGGGCTGGACGGCATGTTCTACCTGCTGGTGCACGACAGGAAGACCAAGGGCATGCCCGTCGGATACACCGGCGGGAACGTCAAGCTTGATTATGCGAGAACGCTGCCAGTCGCGAACCTCCACGTCGTCCAGCTCGACGGCGGCGAGTTCGTAAAGCTAAAGCCGGGCGCGAGGTCGTGGCTGCTCCGGCACGAGCTACTGGAATCCATAGTCGAGGACAACGGCGTCGAAAGGCAGTACGAGGTGAAGGGCGTCGGTGTACCGTTCAGGCTGCTGCCGTGGTACGAGGCGGCGAGGAACATCGTGATAGACGGCACGCTCATGGTCGAGGACCCCGACGTGGCCGAGTATCATTTCAGCTTCCACAAAAAACTTGTCGACCAAATGTGCAGGGCTGCAAGGACGCGGACGTTCTTGGAAAGGGACGAAATGAACGGGACCAGACTGATGGCGTCGCTGCTCACCGGTTGCTACCTAGCAAGCTGCATCACACCCTATCGCACAGCATCGCAGCGCGGCGATAAAAGGCGCGGCCAGTACTTCGATTCGTACAGGTACCAGCTTCTCGGCGCGACCAAAAGGTTGCCCGAACTGGTCGGCACCGAATACCAAGGCCTGATGCGCGTCTTCGAGGAGAACCTCTACGGCGTCGGCATCGAGGGCAACCGGATAAGCGACGCCACATGCAAGCGGCTCTATTCAGGAATAGACGCCTTTGTCAAGGACCTCTGACTGCGGAAATTTGGACTGGCGGCCCGCAGCCTCGGCCGCCTATATCTTCAGCGGCTTCCACACGTCCCCGCTGGGCCTGCCATCCCACACCCTCGACTTGATCGCGGAATATCCCCTGCTCCTCAGGCCGCCGAGGTGCCTCTCGACCGTGCTGGACACTATGGCAGCGTACCCGAGCATCGCTGCGAGCTCCTCGGCCTTGCCGAACATCCCGTAGCTGTCGAGCATCTGCGGCTTCGCGTAGGACACGTTCGCGACTCCCCTCTCGGGCAGGAACTCCATGCTCAGCATCACGTCGAACTTGTCGCAGCCCCGCAGCGCGTTCTCGCTGCAGTTGTCCACGCCCTCGCACCGCCTGTCCTTCGGCGCGCCGAACACGAAGCAGTTCTTCTCCTCGGACGGCACGCCCTCTTCGTACAGCACGTCCTCCAGCGTCATCGTCCTCTCTCCGAGCAGGGACTTGGCTATGCCAGGCACGACCTCCTTGATCGCATAAACCGGCAGGCCTCCCCTGTACGGCGCCACGCGCTCGGGCGAGTCCAGCGCGAGGAAGCCCTGGAACATGTGGTAGCGGCCCCTTTCCACGCCCAGCTTCTTTCCCGCCGACTCGATCAGGCCGCCCAGCTTCGCGAAGTTCTCGCTGTCCGCGCTCTCGAGGAACCTGTAGTCGTAGTATTCGAACAGCCCGTTCGAATTGAGCACGTCCGCTATCGAACGCAGCGACTCGCTGTCGAAGCTGATCATGTACGTGCCTAGCCTGTACGCGAGGTTCAGGTAGTCGTCCGGCCTTGCGCCGCTGTGCGCGAGCGTCGCGTACCCGACTATCGTGTCCGCCCGTATCTTCTCCATGTCCGCGACGATGTCCCTGGCCGACCTCGACAGCAGGTCGTCGTCCACGGCCACGGAAAAATAGTTCGAACTGATGCTCATCACTTCCGGGGCCTGCGCTGCCCGGCCTTCTTGGCCTCCTCGGCCTTCGCGACATCCTCCGTCCCCTCGGCCTCGGTGGTGACGAGCGGCATCTGCTTCCCGGTCTTCGCGAGGTACCTCATGTTTATGTACGTCCTGAGCTCGTTCCTCCTGGCCGCGTCCTCCTTCGCGTCCTTCGGGCTCTTCCTGTATATCATGCCGAGCGCGGCGTCCTCGAGCCCGCTGACCGAGCTCAGCCTCTCGCGCACGACCTGCACCGGGACGGCCTCGGACTCGACGTCCCACTCCCAGTGGCTGCCCTTGTAGCACCTCACCCTCCTCTGCCGGGTCACGGTCATCGTGTCGGTGACATGCTGCAGCACATCGGAAGGCCTGAACTTCTCGACCTCCTGCACGCCCAGGTAGACCTTCGCTATCTCCTCCACGGCCCTGGCGACCGCTTCCCTGCCCTCGTACCTGCTGGTTATCGCCGGCTTGTATTCCGCGAGCGGGGTCTTGCCCTCTCCCACGAGCAGGCTGTTTATCACCGCGACCTCGTACGAGTCCCTGACCTCCTGGCCGAAGAACGACACCCCGAGGTCGACCTCCCTCTTGCCCATGAGCGCCCTCTCGTGGTCGAGTATCTCCTGGTAGACGTTCCACAGCTCGTCCGGGTTCTCCTTGTCGCCCACGTGCATCAGCACCCTCTCGGGTATTATCGCCTTGTACGTGTGGCCGGACTTGAAGCTTATCTCCTGCAGCGCGTAGCCGTCGGGCAGGTGGCCCGGGTCTATGCTCGCGTCAGCGGGTATCGGTACGAACTTCTTGCCGGACGCGAGCTCCTCCACGAGCCAGTCCGGGTACCCGGCTTCGTACAGCCTCTTCGTCAGCCTCTGCCTATCTAATGTCATAAAGGTCCCCCAGGCTCACAGTGCCCCATTCCTTCACTATGTTCTCCCAGTGCAGCGGGTCCTCCGGCTCGTGCGGGTACCTGCCTATTATCCTCTCGACCACCGACTGCGTGAGCTTGGCGCCGTCGCCCTTCTTCCTGAGCATGTACCACCTCTTCGAGTCCCCGCATATGCGCTCAATCTCCCTGACGTTGTAGCCCTCCGTCATGCCAGCGAGCGCCGGATAGTCGATGCCTTCGGCGGGCAGGCCGGCCAGGTTGTGGGAGAAGTACGCCGCCCTCGTCTCCTTGTCAGGCAGCGGGACGTATATCTTGCACCCGAGCGTCTCCGGCCTGCACATCGCGGGGTCCAGCCTCTCCGGGCTGTTCGTCGTGCCAACCACGACCACGCCGTCCGGTATGTCCTTGAACACCGTGAGCAGCTGCCCCTGTATGCTGTCCGTTATTGTGCGGAACGCGTCCCTCCTGCCGGTCATCGTGTCCAGCATGTCGAAGACCACCACGCTCGGCTGCGCGTGCCTCGCCTTCTCGAATATGTCCCTGATCGTCTTCTCGGTCTCGCCGAAGAACTTGTTGTACAGCTCCGGCCCGGATATGAACATCATGTTAGTGCCCGCCTCCTTGGCGATCGCGGTCGCGATCGAGGTCTTCACCGTCCCGGACGGCCCGTAGAGCAGTATGCCCTTCTCGCTGGACAGGCCGTACATGCTGCAGTACCCGGGGTCCTTTAAGCAGTCCACGACCAGCAGCTCGAGCGTCTTCTTCAGGTCGTCGTATCCTATTATGTCTCCGAACCCCGTTGTGGGCTCGCGGAAGTACATGCCCTTCAGCCCTGACGGCGGCTGCCTCTTCACCCCGTAGTCTATGTGCTTGCTGTTTAGCACCACCCGCCCGCCGACTATCTCCGCCTTGTCGGACGACATCGCCTCCCTGTTCGCCTCCTCGCACGCGGTGTTGAACACGCCCCTCAGGTCGCCGCCGGTGTAACCGGGCGTCTTCCCGACCGCGTAGTCCAGCAGCTCGTCCGGCAGCTTGAAGCCCCTCTGCATCTTCTCGTGTATCTCGAGTATCTTCCTCCTGCCGGTCTTGTCCGGCGCCAGGATCTCTATCTCCCTGTCGAACCTGCCCGCCCTCCTCGCTGCCTCGTCGATGTTGTTCGGCTTGTTTGTCGCGCCTATGACCATGAGCCTGAACTTCGGCGCGAGCGTTTTCTCGTCCATCAGTTCCTTCTCGTAGCCGTGGAGGCTGTCCATCTGCCTCAGTATCTGGCTCACGCCCTTCATCTCGTTCGTGTCCACTATGTCGTCCCTCTTCGGTATCACCGAGTCTATCTCGTCCACGAATATGAACGACCACTTGCCGGTGTTCATGCTGTGCTGCCGCGCGGCCTCGAAAATCCTCTTCCAGTAGTCCTCGTCGCGCACCCCGGACGTGCTCTCGTAGAAGAACACGTCGGCGTCCAGCTTGCTCGCGAGGTACCATGCGAGCAGCGTCTTTCCCGTGCCCGGCGGCCCCTTCAGTATCACGCCGCGGTAGCCGAGCTTTCCGAACCTGTGGTAGTTGTTCATGTACTGCACGAGCCCGTCGACCTCCCTGGACAGCGCCTCGTCGAGGTACATCTCCTCGTCCGTCACAACCCTCTTCTTCGAAGGTTCGAAGATGCCCTTGAACCTGTCCGCGGGGTTTGCCATCTCGCCGAGCCCCTCCCCCCACCGTCTCCTGTCCCGCTCATCTTTCTTTGCCATCGCCACACCGCATAAATCTAATCCCCATGCTAAACTTTTATACAGTACGCGTCCCTGCCCCCGCGCGACAGCGCCGGGCACGGCCTGCACGTGGCCGAGTGCGCGCACGAGCACGACCCGGCCTCGGGCCGGTATGCTGCCATGATTTCGCTCAGCGGCGCTTCCGCTGCGTTGCCTATTACGCGGTCCTGCAGGAACACGCACGGCAGCACGTTGCCGTTCGGCTGTATGGCGACCGAGCCGCCGCACTCGCAATGCCCGGCGTTCTGCGCGTAGACGCGCCTGCCTATCTCGCCGGACAGCAGCGCCCTCCTCGCCGGATATTCACGGGGGTACTCGAACCTTATGCCCGGGTGGCCGCGGCCGAGCTCGTAAAGCTTGCCCGCTGCCTCGATGACCTCTTCCGGCTCCAGCATGCGCTGCCGCATGCCCCCTGCCCTGCCAACGGGCACGAGCAGGTTCGCCCTGTAGCCGTCCGCGTAGCCGTATATGTCCTCGACCAGCCCGGCCAGGTCGCCGACGTTCCCCTTCATGAGCGTGGTGCTCACGCCCACCGACACGCTGTATCCGGACAGCGCCCTGACCGCGTCCATGGCCGCGTCGTGGCACCTGCTCATCCTCAGCCAGTCGTGGAACTCCCTCCCGCCGTCTATGCTGACCTGCACGCTCTCCGGCTCCGCCCTCTCCACGAGCCCGTAGTCGACGCGCGTGCCGTTGGTTACGAGCCCGGTGCGGATGCCGCGGTCTGCCAGCTGCGCCATCACTCCTTCGAGACCGGGCTTCATGAACGGCTCGCCCCCGCCTATGAAAACCTTCTCCACGCCGATGTCCGCCAGCCCGTTCACGATGCCAAGCTCCTGCTCGTCCGACAGCGCGCCCCTGTTGCGCTCCTCCATGTAGCAGTGCATGCACCCGAGGTTGCATTTGTCGGTTATGTCCCAGATGCTATCCATCGTGAATCCGGCCCCCTTCAGAAACGCATCCTGCGGACGTCGTTGCAGAACCCTTCATGCCTGCTGCGGAGGTAGGACGATATCCTGCTCCTTATCGCCGCAAGTGTGTTTATCGCCACGGGCGATGCGTGTAGCGCGAGCGCCTTGTAGTAGTCGAACACGGTGCCTTCTGTGCCGAAGTAGTTGTAGCCGCTCACCACGAGGTTGGACAGCAAGTTCAAGGCCCACAAAAACTGCATGTGTTCGTCGTCCTCGCGGCTCGTGAACAGGTACCATGGCATCATCGCGAGTGCCGTGCTTACCACGGGGATCGCGAGCCCCCAGTCCGACAGTTGGACGTCGTTGTAATAGTGGACGTATCTCTCCTCGGGCGGTATCTCCACGGTTTTCGTAGTTAAACCGCCGCTTACCTGCTTGGTCCTTGGCAGCATGTCGGCATAATAGTCGTTCACCGCACCGGGGGTCGAGAAGTCCTCGCTCTGCGTGTTGCTGTTCGTCTTCATCGCAAGCGATTCTACGTAGTCGACGTCGCGCTTCGTCGCGTTGTGCAGCAGCTTCATCCTGCTTATGTTCGCTCTCATCGAATCCTTAATGCCGGCTTCGGTCGCGGGCGCGTACCTCTGGAGGAAGTCGCGCAGAACGACTGCGTCGTAGAGCGTCATCGGGCCGCCGCCTATCGCGGCCATGGTGCGGTCCTCCAGGAGTTCTATCGCGGTTCGCGTCTCGTAGTCGAACGCGGACCTGTCCGTTGCGTTGAACCAGCCGAGCACGGCATCGTGGTGCTGCGGCATCAGCGTTATCTGCCTCATGGCGTCGTGGTCCGCGCTGCCCACGCCGTAGTTCGACGCGTACGCGTTTATCACCGAACCCATCCTGGTCGTGTTCATCGGGTCGTCTATGCGCATGCTGCCTGTGTCGTAGTCGCCCACGGAGTCGAGCGCGGCCTCGGCTTCGGCGTTCAGGCTGCTTATCTCGCTGTACGTCAATATGCTGTCCGACGAGCATCTCCTGACTTTTTCGTTGAACGACTTGATCCTGTTCGTTTTTTCGGCCGCGGCCGTTAACGAACTGGCCTGCTGCGCGGCTGTGCTGGCCACGGCTGCGGCCGCGCCGAATAGCACGAGCGAAAACACGGCCGCACCGGCCTTGGCGTATTTGCCGGCCCGCCGCCAGCTGCCGGAGCCGCCGCCGTCCCATTCCTCCATGCCCGCCATCAGCGGTTCCGCCTTCTCTTCGAGCCTCGCGTACTCCTCGTCGCTCACCTCGCACAGCCCGCTCGACTCGAAGAAGCCGTACGCGTTGACCGGGTCCTCCACCTCGAGCGCGAGCATCCTCATCAGCCCGCCCTTGAGAGTGTTGCACTTTTTCAGCCTGTCGATGACGTACTCCTCGCACCTGCCGGCCACGTAGGAGCCCTGGCCGCTGAGGTTCCGCTGGTACGCCACTGGATTGAAGCTCGCCTTCGCGAACACCTCGTCCGCGGTCGTGCCCGACGCCCCAGCGATCCTCTCGGCCTCGGAGTATATGTTCGCCAAGATGTCGGCGGAATACCAGTTCCCGAAAAGTTCGCATTCGGCGAATGCCATATTCAAAATAAGAAGTGTGTTAAGGATTTAAGAGGTGCGATTGCGATGGACGGCCGGCTGCCGCGCTAGGCCTCGTCCTCCTCCGTGGTGACCAGCTCGCCGAGGCCCTTGCGCTTGCGCACCGTCTCGATGGTCTTGTCGCGCAGGTCGCCGGGCAGCTTCTCGAACACAATCTCTATCATGCTATAGAAGCCGCGGCCGCTGGTGACCGACTTCAGTGTCGCATCGAACCCGAACATGTCCGCTATGGGCATCTTCGCCGTGACTATTGCCGCGCCGCGCTCGATCACGATGTCGAGCACCTGGCCGCGCCGGTTCTCCACCTCGCGCGTCACCGCGCCTATCAGCTCCTCGGGTATGTCTATGCGTATGCTCTGCTTCGGCTCGAGCAGCGTCACATCGGACTTCATCAGCGCCTTCTTCAGCGTCGCGCGGAACGCAGGTATTATCTGCCCCGGCCCCCGGTGCACAGGGTCCTCGTGCAGCTCCGCGTCGTTCAGGACTATCTTCACGCCCGTGCAAGGCTCCCTGCACAGCGGGCCCTCGTCCGTCACGTTCGTGAACGCCTCCTTCACGAGCTCCATGACCTCGTTCAGGTACTGCACGCCCTTCGTGTCGTCGAAGAGCATGCACTTGTTGTGTATGAACACCAGGTTCCTCGCCTCGTCGCTCTTCATGCCGAGCTTCACGAGGTTCTCCGTGACGTCGGTCTTTTTCTTCTTCTGCTCGAACTCGGACGGTATCGTCCCCTCGTTCATGGCCTTCATGATCGCCTCTGCCACCGGTTCCGCGACAACGACGAACTTGTTGTGCTTGTTCGGCGACCTGCCTTCGACCTCGGGCGACTGCTTGAAGATGGCCTCGCGGTACACCACGATCGGCTTGGACATCTCCACATCCAGGCCCAGCTCCTTCAGCTTGCGCTCGACCTTCGACTCGATGTGCAGCTCGCCCAGCCCGGATATCAGGTACTCGCCGGTCTCCTGGTTTATCTTGATCTTCAGCGTGTTGTCCTCGCGGCTCAGCTGCTTCAGCGTGCTGATCAGCTTCGGCAGGTCCATCGCGTTCTTCGGCTCCACCGACTTCGTGACGACCGGCTCGAACAAATGCTTGATTTCCTCGAACGGCTCGATCTCGGTGCCCGCCTCGCACACGGTCTCGCCCGTGAAAGCGTCCGAGATCCCCACTATCGCGGCGATGTTGCCCGCCACTATCTCTTCAGCCGGTATGCGCTGCAGTCCCTTGTACACCGCGACCTGCTGCAGCTTCTCGTCCTTCTTCAGCCCGACAAGGTGCACGTCCTTGCCGCGCGCTATGCGGCCCGAGAATATGCGGCCGGCCGCGACGAAGCCGACGTGCGGGTCGGGCACCATCTTCGTGATGATCATCGCAAGCTTTCCGTCGGGGTCGCACCCGAGCATCGACTTGCCGAGCTCGCTGTCGAGGTCGCCCTTCCATATCTTCGGGACCCTGTACGCCTGCGCGTCCCTCGGGTTCGGCAGGTGCTTGATTATCATGTCCAGCACCACCTGGTGCATCGGCGCGATCTTCGCGAGCTCGTCGTCCCTGTCCTCGTTCACCATGTCTATGATCTGCTTGAACGTTATGCCGGTCTTCTGCATGTACGGTATCGATATCGCCCACTTGCGCGTGGCCGAACCGAAGGCCACGGTGCCGTCGTTCACGTTCACCAGCCACTTGGACTTGAACTCGTCCTCGGCGTACTTGCGTATGAGCATGTTGACCTCGTCTATCCAGTGCATGAAGCGCTCCTGCATCATCTCCGGCGAGAGCTTGAGCTCGCGGATGAGGCGGTCGACCTTGTTTATGAAAAGCACGGGCTTGACGCGCTCGCGCAGCGCCTGCCTGAAGACCGTCTCGGTCTGCGGCATCAAGCCTTCGACCGCGCACACCAGCACTATGGTGCCGTCCACGGCGCGCATGGCGCGCGTGACATCGCCGCCGAAGTCCACGTGGCCCGGCGTGTCGACGAGGTTGATCAGATAGTCGCGGCCCTCGTACTCGTGCAGCATGCTCACGTTCGCGCCGTAGATGGTGAGCTGCCGCTGCCTCTCCTGCTCGTCGAACCACGTGAACATGCCCGTCTCCACGTCGCCGACGACCTTGTCCGACAGCATGCCTGCCCCGCCCATGAGGTTGTCTGTGAGCGTGGTCTTGCCGTGGTGCACGTGCGAGCTCGTCGCGACGTTGCGTATGCGCGACGGGTCCTTCATCACTTCCTTGACCCGCTCCATCATGTCCGCGGCTGCCATAAGAATCACATCACGCCACGCATCGTGGCAAGCATCGGCCTACCTCGCGCCCTCGGCCTCGCGCTCGATGCGCTCGCGCTCCTTCACCGCCTCCGACTTGGCCGCGTCGTTCTCCGACGCCGCGATCAGCTCGTTCGCCAGCGCGTCCGCTATCTTCAATCCCTTTCCGAAGCTCTTCCTGTACGCGGCCTGCGTTATGGTGCGCAGCGCGAGGTCCATCCTCCGCTGCGGGCTCGACACCACGGCGCGCCGCACTATGATGCCGCCGACCTGGTACGCCGCAATCTCCTCGCGCAGCGCCGCCTTCTCGATCGCGCGCACGAGCACCTCCACGGGGTTCTTCTTAGTCCTCGCCTCGATTATCTCGAACGCTTTCTTTATGCTGTTGTACTGCTTCGTGTACTTGCCCGTGGTCACGTCCGAGCATATCACGTGCTTGCGGCTGCGGTGCCCGGGCACCATCATCTTCGTTATCAGCCGCTCGACCACGCTCATCTTCGACTTGCCGTGCTGCGTGCTCGACAGCCTGCCGCTGCTGCGCGGCACGATCGACGGCCGCAGCCCTATGTACTTCTCCAGCCCCGCGTCCGCGACCTTGACCTCGTCGGTCGGCCACTTGCCGAAAAGTTTCATCTGCATTTTTGACTACCTCGTCGGCTTCTGCTTCCTGCCCGCGACTATCTCCGCGAGCGATATCCCGTTCACCTTGGACACCTTGTACTTCACCCCGACCATCGACCCCTTCGGCCCGGCCTGGCCTCCGCCGATCTTCTCCACGATGACCTCGTCGTGCTCGCTGATCTTCTCTATGGCATGGTTGCCCGGCACGTGCGCCGTGATCTGGATGTTGTTCTTTATCAGCTGCACGCGCACGCACTTGACCAGCCCGGACGCGGGCTTCTTCTGCTCCATCACCCGCTTGTCCAGCACTATGCCGCGCACCTGCGGCGAGCCCTCGAACGGGTCCTTCCTGAAGAGCCTGAGCTCGCGGGCCTTGTACTTGGTGCTCTTCCACCTGAACTTCTGCCGCGTCTTCTGCAGCTTCCTCGCCGAGTATTCCCCTCTCGCCATTCAATCACTACACGAACTTTTTATTTTTTACGCGGCCTACCTTATAATGAGGTCGTCCGCGCCGTGGTTTCTCTTAAGCAATTCTTTGTACAGCTTTAAATTCCTTCCATCGCGGCCGATGACCATCGGCCTGTCCTTCTTCTCCACGTGCACCTCGACGACCACGCGGCCGTCGTCCTCGCTCCGCACCTTCACCGAGTTCGTCTGCGGTATCATCTTCTTCACGAACTCGGGCATGCTGCCGGAGAACTCGAAGAGCTTTATCTGCCTGCCTACGATCTTCTCGGCGTGCTTGACGCTGGCGCCGTTCTTGCCGATCGCAAGCCCGATCATGCCCTCCTCTATCACGAGGCAGATGGAGTTGCTCTCGGCGTCGACCACGCAGTCCTTGACGTGCACGTGGAGCACGTTCTCGAAGAGCGTCATCAGCCGTATGGCCTCGGTGTCGAAGTTCAGCCTCATAAGTGTTTCATCCGGGCAGCGCCAAAGCGCAGTTTTTCGTCATTTCTGTATGGCAAGAACTAGAACCGGGAAGGGCTTGCCGCATATCAGCCCGAGCTCCCTGCTGTCGCCGTCGAACACCTCGAGCCGCACGCCAGAGACCTTCGCGTCGTGCGCTAGCTCGGCCATCCTGGCCTCGGGCGCGTTGTTCGCCACCACGGCCATGCCCGGCGACCCGTTCCTTATCAGCCTCAGGGACTCGTTGTAGCCCAGCACCGCGGTGCCCGCCTTCACCGCCGCCTGCACCGCGTCCTTCAACTCCTCCTTCGTTGCCATGCGTATCACTGCGATTTCTAATTGATTGCCAAGCTTCTTTAACGTTGCTGCTATCCGGAGTCCTCCTCAGGCTTGACGTCCTCGAACTTCGCGATGAGCTCGAACATGCCCGTGCCCGACGGTATCAGCTGGCCTATCATCACGTTCTCGAATATCCCTTCGAAGCTGTCGACCTCCCCGCGTATCGACGCGCGCACCAGGTGCTTGATGGTCTCCTCGAACGCGGCGCGCGCGAGTATCGAGCTCTTCGCGCCCGCCACGCCGTACCTGCCGATGGAGCGTATGTCGCCCGACATTGTCATTATGTCGCCCACGAGCATCAGGTGGCGGCGGTCGACGTCCAGGCCCTGCTGCTGCAGGGTGCTGAACGACTCGCTTATTATCAGGCCGCGCGCGGCCTCGATGCCCAGCACCTGCTTCGTCTCGTGCAGGTCGTTCGTGTACGTCCGCGTGTCGTCGACCTCCTTTATGGCCATCACCTCCGCGAGGTTGGAGCCGATGGTGCTTATCATCCAGTCCTCGCCCTCGCGGCGGATCACGGCGTTGCTCACGTTCTTCAGCCCGTCGACGTGCACGGCCATCACGCGCTCTCGTATCTTCTGCAGCTCCTTCACGCTGACGTCCGGCTTCCCCGCTATCTCGACGCCCTTCGACGACGCCTTCACCTTGGCTATCTCCTTCGCGGTGCCGAGCGCCTCCTTCACCGCCGCCTCGACCCTGCCGGCCCTGCGGGCGTCGTCCAGCTCTATCTCTATGGAGTTGTCCGCGAGGTTTATGGCGATGCGCTTCGACACGTCCGTGACGTTCTTCTCTATGATGTCCTCCGCGACCTTCTTCGCGTCGTCCATGTTGTTGTACTCGTGCTTGAGGAAGACCGTCATGACCGGCGTCTCCGGCACGCGCTTCGCGTCGAAAATCTCTATCAGCCTCGGCAGCCCGTACGTCACCTTGACGCCCGCGGAGCCTGCGAAGTGGTACGTGCGCATCGTCATCTGCGTGGCCGGCTCGGATATGCTCTGCGCCGTGATTATTCCCATGACCTCGCCGGGCTCGAACTTGCTCTTCAGGTACTCCGTCCTCGCGCGCTCCACGAACTTCTCCTTCTGCTCCTTCGTGAACCTGCGCTCCTTCGACAGCGCTTCGATCTCGTCGAGCATGGACTGCGTGAAGTCCTCCTCGGGCGCAGCTTCGGCCGCTCTGGTTTCCTTGTCCTTTTCGTCCGCCATCTCACATCACTCGATAATCAGATCATTTTATGCCGTCGGCTATCGACTTGAGGTTCAGCCCGCTACGCGTGACCTTCGACGGGTCGAGGTTGTCCTCGCCCGGCACGAACTGCACGATGTGCTTCGCGCTGTCGCGCACGGTGTTGTCGTACTCCACCTTCAGGTCCTGCAGCGCGCCCACCAGCCTGCGCTCCATGTAGCCCGAGTGCCGTGTCTTCAGGGACTTGTCCATCAGCGACTCGCGGCTGTTTATCGCGTCGAAGAAGAATTCGAACGGCGTCAGGCCGTCCTTGAACCCGCGCCCGACGAAGCCCCGCGACTCGAGGCTGATGTCCCCGCGCTTGAAGTGCGGGAACGTGCGGCCGAAGTAGCCGCGCTCTATGCGCTCTCCCATCACCATCTCCTGGCCGACCATCGCGGCCGTCTGCACCATGTTGACGAGGCTGCCTCGCGAGCCCGACTTGGCCATCATCAGCGTGAAGCTCTCCTTCGCGTGCTTCGCGATTATCTCCTCCACCTCGTCTATCGCCTTGTTCAGCCTCTTCTTTATGTGCGCCTCGAGGCTGTCCTTCGCAGTGCGGCCTGGCAGTATCTTTATCTCACCGCGCTCGTACTCGCCTATGAACGCGTCGACGTCCTTCCTGACCTGGGCTATCGTCGCGTGTATCTCGTCCTTCGCGACTTCGGGCAGGTCCTGGTCGGATATGCTTATCGAGAACGCGGACGTCATCAGCGTGTGCACGGCGAGCCTGGTTATGTCGTAGATGAACTTCTTCACCACGCTCGAGCCGTACTCCTTGTCTATCTTGTCTATCACCTTGCCCGAGAACGCGCCAACGGCCGCGCCGTCTATCGCGCCCTTCAGCAGCTTGCCGTTCTCTATCACCACGTAGGCGTCGTACTTGCAGCTCGCCTTTGTGCACGTCTCGCACCCCATGCACGACTTGCCCTTGTGCTCGATGTTCAGGCCCTTGGGCAGGAACAGGCTGAATATCTCCTTGCCCGTCATTGTGCGCTTCGCGGGTATGTCCATGTCCGAGTCCACGGCGCGTATCAGCTGCACGAGCTCCTCGCGACCGAACTCGCGCTCCCCGTGAGTCAGCGCGTACAGCCCGGATATGTAGTCGCGGTGCGCGCCGATTATCGGCCCGGAGAAGCGCGGGCTGCGTATGTTCTTCTGCACCGCCATCAGCAGCCTCGATTCGGCCTGCGCCTCCTCGGCCTGCGGCACGTGCAGGTTCATCTCGTCGCCGTCGAAGTCCGCGTTGTAGGGCGGGCACACTGCCACGTTCAGCCTGAACGTGCGGAACGGCATGACGCGAACGCGGTGCGCCATTATGCTCATCCTATGCAGGCTCGGCTGCCGGTTGAAAAGAACGATGTCGCCGTCGCGTATGTGGCGCTCCACTATGAAGCCTACGTCGAGCTCGTTCGCGATGTCCTCCTTGTTGAAGTCCGTGACCTTCTTCCTGTGGCCGTCCGAGCGTATGACGTAGTTCGCGCCGACGTTCTGCTCCGACCCGGCCAGCACCGTCCTCTTCAGCTCCTCCTTGTTGCCGTCGTTCACGCGCACCGGCAGCGTCAGCTCGCGCGCGATCGAGTCCGGCACCCCGACCTCGTCTATGTCTATCATCGGGTCCGGGCTGACGACCGTGCGCGCGGAGAAGTTGACGCGCTTGCCCGCGAGGTTGCCGCGGAAGCGCCCCTCCTTGGTCTTCAGCCTCTGCGAGAGCGTCTTCAGTATCCTTCCGGATCGGTGCCTCGCAGGCGGCACCCCGGATATCTCGTTGTCGAAATAAGTGCTGACGTGGTACTGCAGCAGCTCCCACAGGTCCTCGATTATGAAGTCGGGCGCGCCCAGGTCTATGTTCTCGCGCAGCCGCTCGTTTATGCGCACGATGTCCACGAGCTTGTGCGTCAGGTCGTCCTCCGACCGCTCTCCGGTCTCGAGCGTGATGGACGGCCGCACGGTCACGGGCGCGATCGGCAGCAGAGTTATCACCAGCCACTCCGGCCGTATGGTCACGCCGATAGTGCGCAGGTCGTCCTCCGGGATCTTCGCGAGCCTCTCGCGCAGGTCGGACGCGTTGAGCGTGCCCTTGTCCTCCACGAACGTGTACGGCTTGATGAACTTGAGCTTCGGCTGCTCCGAGCCGCAGTACGGGCACTTCTTGTGTATGAGCTTCGCCACGTCCTTGATCTTGTACTTCTTGTCCTTCACGGTCTGTATCTCGGCCTCGTTCATGAGCAGCCGGCTGCACTTGCCGCAGAAAAGCTTCAGCAGGCTGAAAAGGAACTTGGCGTAGTGCACGTGCACTATCGGCCGCGTCAGGTCGAGGATGCCGAAGTGGCCCTGGCACTCGCCCACGCTCCCGCCGCAGACGCGGCAGCGCACGCCCGGGTCCACGACGCCCAGCCTAGGATCCATCAGCCCGCCCTCTATCGGATATCCTTCCTGGTCGTAAAGCTCGGTCTTCGTTATGCGCGCAACGGACATCTTCTTTATGATGTCCGGGCTCGTGACCCCGAACTCTATCGAGCTCACGAGCGACTCGCCCTGCTTGACGACGATCTTCGGATAGATCATCATGCTCTTCAGCTCGTCGAGCATGAGCTTGAACGCGTAGCTCATCTCTATGTCCACGATCTTCGACGTGGTGCATATCGGGCAGTAGCGCCGGTTCTTGATCTTGTCGTAGATCGCGGCGTTCCCGCACTCGAGGCAGATGGGCACAGTGGTCTTGTCCGAGTCGAACCTCTCCTTCAGCGTGAGCGCTGCGCCGTGCGCGATGAGGCAGTCCTTCTCCATCTCGCCCAGCCGAAGGCCTCCTTCCTTGCTCCTTCCCTCGGTCGGCTGCTTCGTGAGAAGCGCAACCGGGCCGCGCGACCTCGCGTGTATCTTGTTCGACACGAGGTGGTCGAGCTTCTGGTAGAAGCAGCTGCCCATGAATATCTGCGCGTCGAACCTGCGGCCGGTGCGTCCGTCGTACATCGTCTCCTTGCCGTCGTTCCTGTATCCGCACGCCTCGAGCTCCGAGCGCATCGTCGACTCCTTTATCGCGTTGAAAGGCGGCGCGCTGACTACGCGGCCCGCGGCCGCGCCGAGCTTGCCGCCGATCAGTTCGAGCAGCTGGCCCATCGTCATCCTCGAAGGGATGCCGTGCGGGTTGAAGATTATGTCCGGCACTACGCCGTCCTCGGTGAACGGCATGTCCTCGCGCGGCACTATCAGCCCGACCACGCCCTTCTGGCCGTGCCGGCTCGCGAACTTGTCGCCTATCTCCGGCACCTTCATGTCGCGTATGATCACCTTGATCAGCTTCGTTCCGTCCGTGGTCTCGCTCACGAACACGCGGTCCACAACCCCGCTGTCCTCGTGCCTCAGCTTCACCGAGGTCTCGCGTATGTTCTCCACGCCAGTTATGAACTGGTCCATGGTGCCGAGGAACCGCAGCGGCGAGACGCGGCCTATGAGTATCGAGTCCGATCCTACTATCGACTCCGTGTCGATTATGCCGTCCTCCGGAAGGTGCTTGTACATGTCCTCGCCCGCGTAGCCGCGCACCCCGGGCTCCGGCACGCCTATTATGTCCTCCTGCCCGCCCATGTACCTCTTCTGCTCCGCCTCGTAGGTGCGCGTCATCATCGACCAGAAGAGCCCGCTCTGTATGGAGCTGGCGTTTATGACAATCGCGTCCTCCATGTTGTAGCCGTCGAAGCATCCCACAGCCACGACGACGTTCGAGCCGTTCGGGTGCTTGTCGTAGCTTATTATGCTGTGGCCGTGCGTGCGCACCATCGGCCTCTGCGGATAGACCATAACGTTCGCCTTGGTGTCCACGCGGATCGGGTAGTTCGTGGCGAAGATCCCTATGCTCTGGCCGACCATCTTCGCCCCGTAGTTCACGCGGTCGCCTCGGTTGTACTCGGTGAAGGGTATGAAGGATGCGGACAGCCCGAGTATTATCGACGGGTCCAGTTCCACGTGCGTGTGCTCCGGCGTGATGTCCTCGGGCTTGAGCGCTATGTACGCGCTCTCCTCCTCGTCCGCGTCCAGGTACTCGACAACGCCCATCTTGAAAAGGTCCGACCAGCCGAGCTCTCCGGCCTTCACCCTCTTCGCCACTTCGTCCGTGAGCTTCGAGCGGCCGTTCTCGACAACCACGGCCGGCCTCCGCACGCGGCCCGAGTCCGAGAACACGCGTATCTCGTTGAAGTGCGGGTAGTGGCAGACGTTCACCTGGTCCGAGAGCTGGCCGCTGCGCCTCGCCTGCCTTATGTCGCTGACGAACCCGGCCGGGTCGCCTGTGACGCCTACGTAGTTCCCGTCCAGGAAAACGTCCACGGCCTTTTCCGCGGACGCTGCTGCAGCCGCGGCCTCTCCCATGCCCGCGCCCCTCGCCATCGCATCAACCCTCGAAAAATCAATAGACTACTTGATCAGCTTCTCGGCCGGCACCACTGCCTTCTTCAGCATCGCCTGCAGCGCCTTGCCTTCCTTCTCGCTCGCGCCCTTCGTGACCTCGGCCATTATCGCAAGGTACTTCCTCAGCCCGATCGTAGCGCCCTCGGGCGTCTCGCTCGTGCACAGCTTGCCCCAGTGCGTCGGGTGCAGCTCGCGCGCCTCGAAGTGCTCCTGCGTCGACGTGAGCGGAGAGAGAACGTTCCGCATGTGCGACATGGTCTTTATGAAGCTGCCGCGCTCCAGCCTCTGGCTCACGCCGGTGCGTCCGCCAACCCAGCTTCCTATGGCGAGCGCTGACACGAGCTGGTTCGTCAGCACGTTCGACTCCACGATCGCCTGCAGCGGCGGCACGCGGCCGCGCTTCGTCAGCTTCTGGTAGTTGTACGTGATGCGCGTTATCAGCCCCCACTTGCCCAGCAGTATCGAGCGTAGCAGTATCTCCATCAGGTCGCCCGACAGCCGCAGCCGCTTGTTCGAATAATGGTCGAGGTCGTCCTCCTCTATCCTGCCGAGGTGCAGCTTGATCAGCTTGCCTATGGCCTTCGCCAGGAATATCGCCTTCTCCATCCTGTTCGACGTGTCCTGGCCGAGGTGCGGCAGCAGGTACCTGTCCACGAGCTTGGTCGCGCGCTCCATGCGGTATTCCTTCTGCGGTATCTTTATGTGCAGCCCTATCTTGTCCAGGCCGTCCGCCGCTGATGCGACGTCAGCCTCGTACAGGTTCGCGTAGAACTCCTCCTGCACGTCCGGGTCGCCGGATATCACGTTCACTATGTCCTTGTCCTTCTCCAGCCCGAGCGCCTTCAGCAGCACCGCCACGGGCAGCTTGTTCACGTTCGCGAAGCTGATGGTTATGCTGCCGTTGTTCTTGCGCTCGAGTATGTGGCGCTGCACGTAGCCGTCCTTCTCGGAGTGTATCCGCGATATCTGCGCCACGCTCCCCGCTGTCACCGAGCTTATTATCGCCTTGTTCTGCGCGATCTCCTCCACGAGCACGAGTATGCGCTCGGTGCCGTTCACGATGAAGTAGCCTCCGGGGTCGTCCGGGTCCTCGCCCGCGGCCACGAGCTCGCTTTCGCTCATGCCGGCAAGCGGGCATATCCTGGACTTTAGCATTATCGGCAGGTCGCCGAAGTTCACCCACAGCGTCTCGCCCTCGACCCCGTTCATCACTGGCGACATCTCCACGAACATCGGCGACGAGTAGGTGAGGTTACGTATGCGCGCCTCGGTCGGCATTATCCTCCGCTCCGACCCGTCGGCCTCCTTTATCCACGGCCCCCAGTTCTCCTTGCCTATGCGGAAGTCGCCGAGCTTAATCTTGAAGTCGCCTATCTCCGGGACCTCGGGCTTGATCTCCTTTATCTCGCGGAGGATCTTCGGGATGCGGCGCGTTATGAAGTCGTCATAAGAGTCTATCTGGAACCTGACAAGCCCGCGCTCCTTCACGAACGACGTCAGCATCCTGAGGAATGCCTCGTTGCTGTCGGACGCCGACAGCTCCCAGCTGTGGTTGGGCGCCACGTTCGTGCTTGCGTTGCCGTCCATGATGATCGTCCCGCCGCGCTGTCTGGCGGCCCGTGGT
>Ga0316628_100001163_pt1 | contig 18273 bp, 16 predicted proteins | sample OWC_Aug_M2_C1_D5_FD_207648 | JGI IMG/M metagenome (GOLD analysis project Ga0316628, IMG submission 207648) | Wetland soil microbial communities from Old Woman Creek delta, Ohio, United States - OWC_Aug_M2_C1_D5_C | ecosystem: Environmental > Terrestrial > Soil > Wetlands | place: USA: Ohio... | reverse complement strand
GAAGGCCTCCGACCTGACCGCGTGGCGTCCGTGGAACCGCAGGTCGCCGGAGTAGACGACCGTCCTCCCGTCCGCGTGGACGATGAAGCCGCATGCGCCGGGGAGGGAGTGGTCGACGCCCACGGGCCGGACCGACAGGCCTGACGCCACTTGCACCTCCTCTCCGGGCCGCCACACCCTCACCTCGCGGGGCTCCCTCGCCTCCTCGCCCGTGGCGCGCTTGAGGCCGCCCTTCTTGGCCTCGACGAGCTTGAACTTGCGTGTGAACCCCAAGAAGAGGTCGGGCGCGCCGATGGAGTTGCCCTGCGCGTCGAACGTCGCCAGTATGGCCCGCGTGGCCGGTGAGACGTGGACGGGGAGGTCGGGACGGAGCGCGGGCAGCATGCCCGCGTGGTCCAGGTGGGCGTGGCTGATGAAGACACCGTCCGCCGAGGGCGGGCCCGGCTCGGCGCGGCCCATGCGCGAGAGGAGGTCCGCGCGGTAGACGCCCGGGACGTCGGGGAGGATGCCCAGCCCGACCTGGTCGCCCAGGTAGGACCAGCCGCGGGGCTGGCAGAACTCGCAGTAGTACTCCCCCTCCCGCCTGTAGGACAGCCCGAAGTCGAGCCAAAGGCTGCCCCCGTCGGCCTCGAGCAGCACCTTGTTGCCGCCGATCTCGCCGACCCCTCCGTGGACCGTGAGGCGGACCGTGCCAGGCACCCGGCCCGCCGATGGCGCTCGGGGGATATCAAGGTTGCCGACGGCCCCCGGCCCCCGCGCCGCCATCCCGATTTCACGGTTTAGCATGGGGCATGCTAGCACGCGTCGCACCTTTTATCTACCACGAGGCCCATTACGTCGGAGGAGCGGGAGTGACCGAATGGCGAAGATAACGCTGATGGCCAGCATCAACGACGAGCTGGAGCTCCTGGAGCGCCACATCAAGATGCTGCGCACCCTTCGCGAGAACGAGCCCATGGGCATCATCAGGCTGAGCGAGCACCTCAAGATACCGCAGCACAAGATCCGATACTCGCTGCGCATGCTCGAGAAGGAGGCCCTCATCAAGCCGACGCCCGAGGGCGCGATGACGACGCCGGAGGCGGAGCGGTTCATCTTCGAGCTGGACGAGGCCATCGCGGACGCGATCGCGCACCTCAAGCGCATCCGCAGGGCCGTCAGGGAGAGCCTGTAGGCCCGATGGCCAGGTGCCCGGCGGGGCGCGAGGGGGCCCGCCGCCAGGAGACCGGGGGGCGGGGACCGCGGAGGCGGCCCGTTCTTCTCGTTCCCGGATACCGGGAGAAAAAAGGATATCAGCGACCCGAGTCAATCAAGCGGGCGCCATGGAGATACGCGCCGTCATGGACGGGAGGAGCGTGCAAATCGAGCCCGACGCGCGCGGCGCGCTGCTCCTAAGCGACCCCGACGGCCTGATGAGGCTGCGGGACGGGGCCCGCGTCAGGGCCCAGGCCGCGCTCGCCCTCGGTGCCGTCTTCGCGGCCATCGCCCTCTACTACACGAACGCATGGTTCCTCGTCGCGATGGGCCTCATGCTCTCAATCGCGTGGCTCTCCATCAAGCGCTCGAGGGAGCTGCTGGCGCTGAGCGACATCGGGCCCGGGGTCTACGAGAGGGGGGTCCAGCTCGCCTCGGAGACGTTCATCCCGTTCCATCAGGTCTCCCGTGTGTCCCGCACGGGCCCGTCGCGGGCGGGCTCCGGCCCCGGCATCGTGCTCACCTCGGCGGTGCGGGGGATCGAGTGGGAGGTCCCCGCGTCCGTCGTGGGGCTGGAGGGGCTGGCGCTGATCGAGGAGATGGCGGGCGGGGGTCCCGCGACTGGGGAGGCCCCATGGCCCGCGGCCCCGCCGCTCGGCGTCGTCGCCGAGGCGCGCCTGGGGTCCGAAAGTTCTTAATAATGCCGCCCCCTTACCCGCTTCCCGAGGCCGACGACCCCGCTTAGCTCAGCCTGGCTAGAGCGCCTGACTGTAGTGGGTTGACCGTGGCCCTCGATGCCACGGCAGGCGCAGCCATCAGGAGGCCCCCGGTTCAAATCCGGGAGCGGGGACCACCTTCTCACCGGCCCATCGCGGCGGCGATATCCCCGAGGGGGACCCTCCGCTGCTCGCCGCTCACGAGGTCCTTGAGGGCGACCTCCCCCCTCGCGGCCTCGTCCGTGCCGACGATGACGGCCCATCGCAGGCGCTGCTCGTCAGCGGCCTTGAGCGCCTTCCCCACCGGCCTGCGGAGGACCTCGAGCTCGGCCCTCAGCCCCGCCGCCCTGACTGCCTCCGCGGCCTCGACCGCCAGGGCCATCACGGCGCCCGACCGGTCCATCGGGACGACGACGGCGCCCTCGCGGGCCCGCTCGGCGGGCGTCCCGCCCCCCGCCGCCGCCGCCTCGCCGGCGGCGAGGACGACCCTGTCCAGGCCGATGGCGAAGCCCGTCGCGGGGACCTCCTTGAGCCCGAACACCTGGCCGAGCTCGTAGGCCCCCCCGCCGCACACCTGCTTCTCCGCCCCGAGCCCGGGGTAGTCGACCTCGAACACGACTCCGGTGTAGTAGTCCAGCCCCCGCGCGATGCCGAGGTGGACGGTGCAGAGGACGTCCCTGTAGTGCGACAGGTGCCCGAGCGCCTCCTCGAGGCGGGCGAGGTGCTCGACGGCCTTGGGCACCGCCGCGAAGGCCGCCCTCGCCCTGCCGACGACCTCCGCGCCGCCCGCGGCCGTGACGTACTCGACGAGCGCCTCGAGCCTCTCGCGGGGCACGTGGTCCATCAGGAGCTCCTCGAGGCCTTGGGTCTCCCCCTTGTCGATGAGGGGGAACGCCCGAGCCGAGAGCGGGCCGGTCACCCCCGCCCACTCCAGCACCGCGCGGAGCGCGCCGACGTGGCCGATGCGCACGACCGTGCCGCAAAGCCCCGCGGACTCGATGCACCTCACCGCGAGGGCGATGATCTCCGCGTCGGCCTCGGGGGTGGGGCTCCCGATGAGCTCGGCTCCGAACTGGAAGAACTCCCTGTAGCGGCCCTTCTGGGGGCGCTCGTAGCGGAAGCAGGGGCCGGAGTAGAACAGCCTCAGCGGCTTGGGCGCGTGCGTGAGGTCGGAGGCGTACATCCTCATGACGGCCGCGGTGAGCTCGGGACGCAGCGCGAGCGACCGGCCGCCCTTGTCCTGGAAGACGTACATCTCCTCGACGACGGCCTCCCCGGAACGGGCTACGAACAGGTCCGTGTGCTCGAAGGTGGGCGTCTGGACCTCGCCGTAGCCGAAGGAGAGCGCGGTGGCGCGCATGGCGCCTTCCACGCGCCGGCGGCGCTCCATCTCCTCGGGGAGGAAGTCGCGGGTGCCCCTGGGCCTCTCCATCGCCATCGGCCCTGCCAAGACCATCGGCCATAATAAAGGTGATGCTCCCCCGTGGCCGCGCCACCGCCGGCCCCGGGCAGGGATGCGGCTCACGCGCGCTCGAGCAGCATCCTGTGGACCCTCGTGTCCGGCGTGAGCTCGGGGTGGAAGCTCGCGGCGAGGAGGTCCCCCTGCCGCGCCATAACGACGTGTCCCTCCAGGCTGGCCAGGGGCCTGCACGCGCCCCAGGTGCGGACGATCGCCGGCGCGCGGATGAAGACCGCGTGGAGCGGGGGCCCCCCGATGCCCTCGACCGAGAGGTCGGCCTCGAAGGACTCGCGCTGCCGGCCGAAGGCGTTGCGGTCGACCTCGGCGTCGAGCAGCCCGAGCAGCCGGGTCGAGGTCCTCTCGACCTCGTCGTCGCCGTGCTTGCACATGACGATCATGCCCGCGCAGGTCCCCAGGACGGGCATCCCCTCCGCGGCCCTGTGCCGAACCCTGTCGAAGAGACCGAAGCGCACGAGCAGCTTGGAGATGGTGGTGGACTCGCCCCCGGGGATGGCGAGCGCGTCCACGCGCTCGAGGTCGGCGGGGCGCCTCACCCAGATGGCCTCGCCCTTCACGCCCATGTCGGCGAAGGCCCTGCCAAGGGCCTCGATGTGCTCCGAGACGTCCCCCTGGAGGCCGACGACGCCCGCTCGCTTCACGGCATCCCGCAGGGCGCGGGGGGTTCTTCTTCTTATCGCAGGACCAGCTGGCAGCGGGGGAGGCCGGGGGGGCGGGCGGACGAACGCAACGCTCTTATCGCCCGAGCGCCTAGGGATGGTCATGGAGGAGCGGGAGGGCGGGCCCAAGGGGGCCCCGGTCGAGGACCCGAAGGCCAGGCGGCATCGCATGGCCGGGGACCGCGCCCGCCTCAAGGCGCTCGAACGCCGGTGGGTCGCCGAGGGCGATTCCGAGCGGCTCTGGGAGGAGGAGCACGTGCTCCTCATCCAGCTCCTCAAGGACGGCGACGCGAGGACGGTCGCCAAGCTCGCCAAGGGGGCCAAGTACGCGCTCTCGGGCAAGGGCACCGCCAAGGACCTCGCCGACGCGGCCCTTGCGCTCTGGGCCCTCGAGCGGATGGACGAGGCCGAGCCAGTGCTCAAGGCCGCGATGGAGCGCCTCCCCTCGAACCGATACCCCTGGGACCTCCTCCTCAGGAAGGTCTCCTCGGGGGGCTCGCCCGAGGAGGAGATCGCGTTCATCGAGGGCCAGCTCGACCGCGTCCCGTGGAAGGGCTTCGCGCTCCTGCAGCTGGGGACGAGGCACGTGGACGTCGCCGCTGGGGCGCTCGTTCGCAAGGATACGGAGGAGTGCCGCAGGCACCTCGACGCCGCGAGGGCCGCGCTGGAGCGCGCCAGGACGGAGCGCGACGCGACCGACGAGATGCGCAGGACCGCAGACCGGCTCGCCGCGCTCGTCTCGCGGCTCGAGGGCCGGGTCGCGGCGCCCGATCACACTACCGAGAGCCTCGCGCTGAAACGGATCTTCAAGGAGGCCTCGAGGAACCTGCAGCTCGAGGATGAGATCCGGTCCGTCGCGGACGCGGCGGGGGTCAAGATCGAGGGGGAGGTCGACAGGGAGCTCGACCTGGACGAGCTCGAGCGCATCGCGATGCAGGAGGGCCCCGACGCGGAGCAGGAGAGGACCATCACCGTCATCAAGGTGACGCCGACCCTGGCGACGGCCGAGGACCGGAGGAGGAAGCCGGAGCCTCCCGCGGATGATGTGGGTGAGGCCTGACCTCGCCCCACGGGCGCCACCGGGCCGCGGGCCCTCTACGTCTTCTCAAACCGGAAATCAGGCACCGTTCCATTAAAATAGATTATGGGGTCATTGTCGCCCCGACGGCCCATGGTCGGCGCCGAAGTGATCTTCCTCAGGGACATAGCGGTGGTCATGGTGGTAGCCGCCGCCACGACGCTCCTTTTCCAGAGGCTCCGCCTGCCCGTCGTCCTCGGGTACATCATCGCGGGCTTCATCATCGGGCCCTACTCGCCCCCCTTCGCCCTCGTGGAGGAGCGGGGCACGATAGAGATCCTGGGCCAGCTGGGCATAGTGTTCCTCATGCTGGGCCTGGGACTGCAGTTCAACCTCAGGAAGCTCAGGCGGGTTGGCCTCACCGCAATCCTCGCCGGCCCCATCGAGATCGGGCTCATGATCTGGATCGGGTTCGTGGTGGGCAGGCTCTTCGGCCTCCCCGTTATAGACTCCCTGTTCCTGGGCGCGATCGTCTCCATCTCCTCGACGGTCATCATCGTCAAGGTCGTGACCGGCCTGGGCCAGCAGGACGAGCGGTGGGCCCAGATAGCCTTCGGCATCCTCATCATCGAGGACATGCTCGCGGTGTTCATCCTAGGCCTCCTATCGGCCTCGGCGAGCGCCGGGGGCGCGACGCTCGAGGGCCTCACCACCGTGCTCCTGGACCTGGGCCTGTTCGTCGCCTCGGCCCTCGTCCTGGGCCTGCTCATCGTCCCGAGGCTCGTGTCCTACGCGGCGAGCCTCAAGGTCGATGAGGTCCTCACCGTCGTCGTGATCGGGCTCGCCCTCGGTCTGTCCATCATCGGTTCGTACCTGGGGCTCAGCGTCGCCCTTGGCGCGTTCATCATGGGAGCCATCATAGCCGAGAGCAAGGCCGTCAAGCTCGTCGAGGAGCGCATCGGCCCGGTGCGCGACATGTTCACGGCCATCTTCTTCGTGGCGATCGGGATGCTCATCGAGCCCAATATGATCATCAGGTACTGGCCCCTCGTTGCGGCAGCGGCCGTCGCGGTCATCCTGGGCAAGGTCGCATCGGTCTCGTTCTCGGTGTTCATCACCGGTAACGGGCCGAGGACCGCGCTTCGCACCGGGCTCGGGCTCTCGCAGATAGGCGAGTTCTCCTTCATCATCGCGACCCTGGGCATCGGCCTGGGGGTCACGAAGGCACCGCTCTTCGAGATCGCCGTCTCGGTGGCCATCATAACGGCGTTCACGTCCCCGTCGCTCATGAAGGCCGCGCCGACCATGGTCGACGGCCTCGCCCGGCGCATGCCGAGGTCCCTGGTGACCTACGCGAGCCTCTACAGCGCGTGGTTCCAGCGGATCAAGGCCATACGCGAATCCGATCCTTCCAGGACGCGCGCGAGACGCGAGTTCCTGAGGGGTGCCATCTTCGCGGCGACGGCGGTGGCGATCTTCCTCCTCGGGGCCACGACCGTGACGCTGTCGAGGGACCTCTTCTTGCGCACCGCGCCCGCGCTCTCTGGCATTGCCGAGGTCCTTGCCTGGACGATCGTCGGCCTCCTGGTGCTGCCCTTCGCCTACTTGTACTTCAGCTCGGTCCGGAAGGCCGCGGACATCCTCTCCGAGGAGGCGATACCGGCCCGGCTGGGCAAGGGGGCCCAGTCCGTCCAGGTGAGGTCGGTCATGCGCTTGACGTTCATGGTCTCGGCCGCGGGCGCGTTCGGGATGGTGCTCCTCGCCTCGGCCACTCCGTTCGTCGCCACGTTGCCGGTCCTCCTGCTCGTCGGCGTGCTCGTCGGCTCGGCGGCGGTCCTGCTCTACAGCGCCTTGTCCCGGTTCGAGAGGCACATGGAGGGCGTGCTCTCGCAGGCGTTCGCCGCCAAGCCTCACCAAAGGCGGCCGGATGTCGAGGAGGGCGCGCTCATGCTCATCCGGGAGAAGTACCCGTGGGGGATAGAGGTCAAGGAGGTGTCCATCCAGCTGGAGTCGCCCTCCATCGGCAGGACCATCCGCGACCTGCGGGTCCGGACCACCACCGGCGCCACGATCGTGGGCATCCTCCGCGGCAGCCTCATGATGGTCGACCCTTCGCCGGACACGACGTTTGCGCCCCTCGACCGGCTCTTCATCGTGGGCGAGCCATCGCACATCACCAGGGCCGAGGCCCTACTGCAGCTCGGGGTGGCGGACAAGGCCGCCCCGTCGGACCAGACCGTCGTCAGGGAGCTCCGGCTGACCGGCGAGTCCCTGTGCGTGGGAGCGACGCTGCAGGACCTCCAGGTCGCGGAGCGCACGGGGGCGAGGGTCATCGGCATCGTGCGTGAGGAGTCGCGCATCAAGGACCCGGCCCCCGAGACGCGGCTCGAGGCCGAGGATGTCCTCCTGATCATGGGCAAGCCCGAGGAGATATCGCAAGTAGAGGTCGTCATGAAGAACTGGTGCCCCATCGGGCCGAAGGACGGGTGAGGGGCTCCGGGAAGCGTTCCGCCGGGAAACGAGGAACATCCCGATGTCGCGGGGCTCCCGCCAGCTCTATAGGCCTCGGTTCTCGTCATGCCCTATCGATAGGAGGGGGGGTCACGAGGGCGTTGGTGCAGGGGGAGGGATTCGAACCCCCGGACCGCTGAGGACGGGATCTTAAGTCCCGCGCCGTTGGCCAAGCTTAGCTACCCCTGCAGCGGGGGCTCCAGGGGCCCGAGCCGAGAAAAAGTTTTTGGCCTATGCGGCCTCGAGGACTGTCACGAACACGCTCGCGCCGAAGCCCCCGATGCTGTGCGCGAGCCCCAGCCGGGCGTCGTCGACCTGCCTGCCCCTGGCCTCGCCCGCGAGCTGCCAGAACACCTCGGCCACCTCCCCGAGCCCTGTCGCCCCGACAGGATGCCCCTTGGCGGTGAGCCCGCCCGAGGGGTTGACCGGCAGCGGTCCCGAGAGGCCGGTGTCGCCCCTGCGGAAGGCGGCGAGCGCCTCGCCGGGCGCCATGAGCCCCAGGTCCTCGATGTTCGACCATTCGAGGTTCGAGAACGCATCGTGGGTCTCGACCACGTCGACGTCCGTCGTTGCGACCCGCGCCATCTTGAGGGCGCTCTTGACCGCGGGATGTGTCGCGGGGAAGCCGTCGACCACGCGCCTGTCCTGGTACCGGACACGGTCCGTGGCCGCGCCCATGCCCGCGAGCCTGACCCGGGAGCCCGACCTCGACGTGAGCACGACCGCCACCGCGCCGTCCGAGAGGGGGGCGCAGTTGTGCCTCCGCAGCGGGTCCGCGACCATCGGCGCGGCGAGCACCTGCTCGCGCGTCACGCGGCCCCGAAGGTGCGCGAGGGGGTTCCGCGAGGCGTGCTCGTGGGCCTTGACCGCGACGTCAGCGAGGTCCGCGGGCGTCGCGCCCCACCTGTGCATGTAGGCCCTTGCCAGGAGCGCGGTCATGCCAGGCATCGTGAGCCCGAGCGTGCGCTCCTCCGCCGTCGCGATGCGGGCGAGCACGCCCGAGGCCTCCCTGCTCCCCAGGTGGGAGAGCTTCTCGGCCGTGACCACGAGGACCGTGTCGTGCGCCCCCGACGCGACCGCCCATGCGCCCGCGTGCAGCGCGGCCGCGCCCGTCGCAGGGCCGGACTCGACCCTGATCGCGGGCCGCGGGGGGAGGCCGAGGTGGTCCATGACCTTGGACGTGATGTGCGCCTCGCCGAGCGTGCCCGTGGGGGCCATCACGCCCACGACGACCGCGTCGATGCCGCCCGCACCGCCCCCGCCCCCGCCATCGACGGCGGGCGATGCCGTGCGGAGCGCCCCATCTGCGGCCTCCTCGACGAGCTCTAGGAGCGACCTGTCCGACCGCCCGAACGGCGTGTGGCCGACCCCCGCGATGGAGACGTCGCGCATCTGCGGCCGGAAGGCCGAGGGGGCAGATAATCCCTTCGCGCGCGCCGCTCCCGAAGGCCCATCGCGAGCGCTCCTGGCTAGGGTCGCCACGGGCCACCCAACATGCCAAATTATTAATAGCGCCAGGGCGATAGTCCGCCGCCCAGGTACTGCAATTGCTGGATGGTGGAAAACGTGCGCCGACCGCTCGCCCTCGCCCTCGTCGTCCTGGTCGTCCTCTCGGGATTCACGGCACGCCTCCCGTCGGTCGTCGCCGACCTCCCGCCGCCCGTGGCGAACGCGGGCCCCGACCAGACCGTGAACGCAGGCGAGGACGTCGTGCTCAACGGCTCCGCCTCGTCCGACCGCAACAACGACACGCTCACCTATTCCTGGGACTTCGACGCGAGCGACCGGCGCACCGACGACGTCGACGGCACGGGCGTCGAGGTCATCGCGGTCTACGAGAACCCCGGCATCTACACGGTGACCCTCACCGTGTCCGACGGCCAGTTCGAGGACACGGACTCGTGCCGCATCACGGTCCTGCCCACCGCGCCCGACAACACCCCGCCCAAGGCCATAATCACGGCCCCCCTTCCGGGCGTCTACAACCTCTCGGAGGCCATCGACTTCAGCGGGACCGGGACCGACCTCGACAATGACCCCCTCTTCGGGAAGTGGAACTTCGGCGACGGCTCGACCTCCACCTACCCCGAGGTCTCCCACTCCTACTCGCGCGAGGGCGCCAAGTACGTCCGGTGGACGGTGAGCGACGGCAAGGCCAACAACACCGCGAGGACCGTCATCTTCATCGGGCAGGTCGTATCCACCAACATCAACCGCAGGCCCGACGCGGTCATCACCTACCAGACGACCAACATAAGCAAGGGCCAGAAAGTATGGTTCTCGGGGCAGAACTCCACCGACCCCGACGGCGACAACCTCACCTTCGAGTGGGACTTCAACCTCAACGATGGGCTGCAGGTCCAGTCGACGATGATGACCCCCACATGGAAGTTCAACAGCACTGGCAGCTTCACGGTCTCGCTCCAGGTCCGCGACGGCAGGCCCGGGGGATGGGCCATCGCCACCCTGGACGTGACCGTGCGCGAGGTCCCCAACGACCCGCCCGTGGCCAGCGCGGGCAACGACGCCGAGATCCAGATGGGCGTGTCGCTGGTGTTCAAGGGGACCGCGACCGACCCCGACGGCGACAACATCACCCTCTTCCACTGGGACTTCGGGGACGGCACCAACTGGGAGTCCCCGAGCACCGGCACCACCAACCATACCTACACCCAGGTGGGCACGTTCACGGCCACGCTCACGGTCACCGACGAGCACGGCGCGACCGGCAGCGACGCGCGCAACGTGGTCGTCAAGGCCCCGCCTGACCAGCCCCCCGTCGCGGACGCGGGCCCCGATCTGACCATCATGGAGGGCGACGCCGCCCACTTCCAGGGCACGGGCGAGGACGATTTCGGCATCGCGCTCTACGAGTGGGACTTCAACTCCGACGGCGTGTGGGAGTACTCGAGCCCCTACTCTGGCGACGCCACGTACACCTATGCGGACCCTGGCGTGTTCACGGCAATACTGCGCGTGACGGAGAACAACCGCCCCGGCGTGCCCGGCCCCGGCCAGACCGCGACCGACTCGTGCGTGGTGACGGTGCGCAAGAACAACCCACCCGACGCCAAGATCCGCGTCGACACCATGTTCGTCTCGTGCGGCGAGATCGTCCGGTTCCGCTCCGAGTCGACCGACCCGGAGAGCGGCCGCCTGACCTACGCCTGGGACCTCAATGGCGACGGCACGACCGACTCCACCGTCTCCAACCCGAGCTACGTCTACCGCACCGGCGGCAACTACCAGGTCACGCTCACCGTCACCGACGACCACGGCCAGACCGACTCGGACATGGTGACGATGCAGGTCTCCCAGACCTTCGGGGTGACCATGGAGGTCACATCCGCCGTGTACGAGGCCGAACCTGGCGAGCGCCACGACTTCCGAATGACGCTGACCAACACCGGCAATGGCGACGACATGCTCCGCATAACCATCGGGGGCGAGAACTCGGGATGGACCTCCCTCGACAGCTCGATGGTGGGGCTCAACTCCTCCGACCGTCAGACGGTCACTCTCACGGTGAGGGTGCCCTCCACCGCCCTGTCGACCGACGAGGCCAAGCTCACAGTGACCGCGAGCTCCACCTACGGAACCGCGAGCGCATCTCAGACGGTCGAGGTGAGCGTGCGCCAGAGGTTCTCGATGAAGGCCACCATCGACGTGCGGGAGCTGTCGATGGGGAAGGGGGGGAACAAGGAGGACGCCGTCAAGGTGACCATCACCAACGACGGCAACGGCCCCGACACCTTCCGCGTCACGTTCTCGGGCGACATCATGGCATTCCTGACCTCGAGCACGCCCAAGGTGGACCTGCTGCCCGGGGAGACGAAGGACATCGAGCTCAACGCCTTCGTCATCGACTCGACCAAGTCGGGCGACTACAAGGGGACCATCACGGTCTCCTCGACCAAGTCGGGCTCGAAGCAGAGCTTCGACTTCACGCTCACCGTCGAGAGCGAGCCCGAGCCCGTCTGGAAGACCCTCTCGCACAACTGGCTGTTCATCACGATCATCGTCATCGTGCTCGCCGTCGTCGTGGGGCTGATGGCATCGACCAGGCGGAACCGCACGAAACCGGCCAGGGGCTGAGGGGCTCGGCCACTGGCTCCCCAATCCACGACAAGGTCTTTATACCCACATGGGGCATTATGGGGGCCGTCCCTATGAAAAGGATTAAAGTTATAAACGAGGCCACGGAACTCGTGCCCGTGATGCGGGCGATGGACACCGAGGTCAAGCGCAAGGTGTTCATGGAGGTCTCGAACCGCTGGTGCACTGCCAACGACGTCGAGAAGCTCTACGGCGAGGAGGGCCGGCAGGCGCTCGGGTTCTTCGAGAAGATGAAGCTCGTCGAGACGCGGTGGGAGTCCGTCAACAGCATCTCCGAGAAGGCCTACCACACGTACTACCTCTCGTTCCACATCAACACGACGGTCATGGTGCAGGACATCGCGGAGGTCCTCGCGGCCGTCGTCATGCCGGACAAGGAGTTCGCCAAGGTGGAGGCCAAGATCCTGAAGAGGGTCCAGGAGGGCTCCAGGTTCGCTGGCGACATCTCGGAGGAGCTCGGGCTGACCCAGACGATGCTCCGAGCCCTCGTCAAGCGCAGCACGGTGCTGGACTACCGCGGCCACCGCGTGGAACTCGCGGAGTCCTGAGGGGAAGGGAGGCGAGGCCCGCCCCATGCTCGAGGTGCTGCGCATCGGCCATCGGCCGGACCGCGACAAGCGGATGACCACGCACGTCTGCCTCACCGCGAGGGCGCTCGGGGCGGACCGCGCTCTCGTCGACACCGCGGACAGGGCCCTCGAGCGGAGATTGGGGAAGGTCACCGAGTCCTTCGGGGGCGCGTTCGAGGTCAAGACGGGGGTCAAGTGGCGCCCACTCCTGAAGGCCACGGACGCGACGGTCGTCCACCTGACGATGTACGGGGAGAACATCGCCACATGGGAGGGGCCACGGTGGGAGGCGCTCCGGAGGTCCCCGCACGTCATCGTCGTGGTGGGCTCTACCAAGGTACCAGGTGAGCTCTACGAGCTAGCGGACGTCAACGCCGCCGTGGGCAACCAGCCACACAGCGAGGTGGCGGCGCTCGCCATCTTCCTGTACCTACTGCAGTCCGGGGACGCGCTGCGGCGCGAGATGGCGGGCGGCAGGCTCAAGATAATTCCCCAGGAGCGGGGCAAGAGGGTCCTCGACCTCGTGCAGTTCGGCGAGGTCACGCCGGACGGCGAGGGGTTCGAGCTGTGAGCCCTCGTGGCATCGGCGTCCATCAATGCATATCGCAGGGTTTTTCAGCTGCAAGCCTCGTATACGCGGGAGGAGGCGGCCGATGACCATCCCGACGCGCGATGAGTGCATGGCCATCCTGGTGCGGGTGGGGATGGCGCGCAACGTCGTCGAGCACGTCGAGCTCGTCGAGGTCATCGCATCCGCGTTCGCCGAGGCCATCGACCGTCGCCACCCTGGCAGCGTCGACCCCGCGCTCGTCACCGCGGGCGCGCTGCTGCACGACCTCGGCCGCGCGAGGACGCACGACATCACGCACGCGTCCGTGGGGGTTGAGATGGCAGAGGCCATGGACCTCGACCCGCGCGTCGTCGAGATAATCCGCCGCCACGTGGGCGCGGGGCTGGAGCCGGACGACGCGGAGGCGCTGGGGCTTCCGAGGTGGGACGGGATGCCCCGCACGCTCGAGGAGAAGGTCGTTTGCCACGCGGACACGCTCACGGGCGCCCGCGGGCGGCTGACGCTGGCCCAGGTCGTAGAGGACATCCGCGCCCATAACGCGCCCGTGTGGGAGCGCCGGGCGGTCGCGCTCCACAGGGAGCTGGGCGCGCTCGCGGGCGGGGACCTCGACCGGATAGGGCCGAGGCCCCGTCGTGCGAGATGATTGAGGGAGGCATCGTTGGACCCCGACAGCAACACGGGTGCGCGCGCTCCCCTGGTCCCGAGGTTCGCACAAGAGAGCCTCCGATTCATCGGCAAGGGCTCGCAGGAGAAGGGAACGGGCGAGCTGCTGGCCATCGAGGACGACCGCACTGCCTCGAGGAAGACCTCGTTCTACAAGCGCAGGGCCCTCTTGTTGTTCCTCTTGGTCCTCCTCCTGTTCCTGGCCCTGTACGCCGCCTTCAGCTCCGACATCGGGAGGGGGCCCACAGGAGCCCGAGAATACATCATCGTCGAGGCTCTTTTGATGCCCCTCATCTTCGCCATCCTGTTCACCGTCGTCTACTTGAGGATGGGCTCCAGGGTCCACCACTTGCACTTCTACGAGAACGGGGTCGTCATGTTCGGCTCGAAGTGGAACACACCGGGCTTCTTCGCATGGACGTTCTGGAAGCACTACAGGTGGATCGAGCATTTGTCCCTCGGGAAGGTGCTCGTCGTCGGCGACAGGCCGAATCTCATGAGCCTCCTCATGGAGTTCGACGATATGTTCCATGTCACTATCCTGCCGTCGATGGAGGGCTACGACGACGTGCTTCGGGTCGTGAGGCGCGACCTCAAGGAGTGGGGGGGATAGGCGGAACCCCGGGCTCCGTGGGACCCTCGATCGGTCATGGCCTTGAAGGGGCGCGTCGGTGCCAGGAGCCCTCGGGGAGGCAAACCTTGATTATCAGGACCGCTCATCCTGCTCGCTGGACCCGTGGGGTAGCTTGGATATCCTGAAGGCCTTCGGAGCCTGCGACGCGGGTTCGAATCCCGCCGGGTCCGCCAATCACAATCCATGGATACGGTCACGGCCGACGAACCGCCCGATGCGCATCGGTCCGGCCATCGCCGATGCAGGGCATCACCCCCACCAAACCTTGAAATATCCCGGACCCCCACTTGGGCCCCAAGGTGGGGCTGGACATGACACGGGTGCTCGCGATCAACGGGAGCGCGCGGATGGAGAGAGGGAAGACCGACCTGCTGCTCAAGGCGTTCCTCGAGGGGATGACGGACGCAGGGGCCGAGGTCGAGCTGGTCTACGCGAGCAGACTGAAGGTCGAGCCCTGCGTGGGAGAGTTCCACTGTTGGAACGACGCCCCGGGCGAGTGCTTCATCAAGGACTCGATGCAGGGCCTCTACCCGAAGCTCAAGGCGGCCGACACGTGGGTGCTGGGGACTCCCATGTACGTGCCGTTGCCCGGCGACATGCAGAACCTGCTCAACCGCACGTGCCCCCTCATCATGCCCAAGCTGGTCACGCGCGGGGGCCGCACGCGGGCGCGGACGCGCCCCGACGTGCGCACAAGGCGCCTAGCCCTCGTCGCCACGTCGGGGTGGTGGGAGGTGGGCAACATGGGCACCCTGGTGCGCATCGCCGAGGAGCTGGCCAAGGACCTGTCCATCGAGTACGCAGGCGCGCTCCTCAGGCCCCACGCCGCCATGATGACGACGGCGGAGGGGCCCACCAAGAGGGGGCGCAGGGTTCTCGAGGCGGCGCGGGCCGCCGGCAGGCAGCTCGAGACGAGGGGCAGGATGGACCCCCGAACGCTCCGGGCGGTCTCGATGCCCCTCCTGTCCCGCAAGGAGTACCTCGAGGGGTAGGCGGGCGGGCCCGCCGCCCATCCCGGGCCGATCAGGGCACGATGCCCCGGGGCCCCGTCGCCACGACGCTCTCCTTCTCCAGGAACACGTACGTGCGGGGGACGTACAGGTCGACGTGCTGGTAGATGCTCATGTTGATGAGCTCGCTGAACGTGAAGAACTTCACCCGCACGGTGTCGCGCAGCTCCGTCACCGTCGTGTTCCAGTCCGGCGGCTCCTTGACCCTCATCCTCCACTGCTCTGGCCGCCAGTAGGCGAGCTCCTCCTTGGTGTAGCCCTTCGCCACGTCGGGATGGATGGGGTTCTGGTCGAGTATCTTGTACGTGCTCCAGTCCAGCCCGTGCCACATCGCCCCGAGCTGCAGCGCCTCCCTGTGGAAGATTGAGGCCTGTGCGTAGGACCATGGCGTCCTGTCGCCATCGATGACCATCATGTAGTTGTCCAGAGCGAAGGCCGGCCGGGGGGGCTCCAGGATGCCCCGCCCCCTGACCTCGCAGTGCCGTGGCTCGGGGAAGGGCTTGTCCGCGGGCATCGCCCAGATGTAGCCGGCCGCGTTGCCGCCCTCGCGGAACTGGTAGGCGCGGAGCGTGTAGCCCTTCCGCAACCGAAGCGCCTCGAACCCCTCCAGCAACTTGGTCGGATCGACCGGGTTCTTGCTCCATCCCTGCGGCACCGATTCGGGGAACTCGATGCCCTTCCAAACCCTCTCCCTAAGCTGGGCTATCCTCTTGGCCGAGAACGTGCTCTCCTCCATCTTCCCAAGCCTCCTTCCTCTCGCCGATGGTCCGAGGGATGGAACGGCCTGTCGCCATTTAGCATTTACCGTTGCCGTCCGCCCTTCCATGCGATGCCGGTCGAGGTTGGAGGACCCTCTAGATGGCCTGCCGGAGGGCCCTCCCCTGTCGGGCGGGGGCTCATCCCCCTGAGACGTCCTCGACCCATGCGCGCAGCGCGGGGCAGCGCGGGTCGCAGCCACCCCTCGAGCGCTGGCACATGCCACCAGGGCAGATGCCCATCTCGATGATGAACGCCAGGGCCTCGGGGCCGACCCCGTCGCGCGGGGCCACCTGCCCTGGACGCCCCGGGGCGGACCCCCCGGGGATCGTCGGGCTTTGCATCACGATCACCTCCTTCCTTGACATCGATTGTCGAATCTGCCTTATATAGTCAAGAAGGGGAGGTCCCGCCGGGGGGGAGGGAAGGGGTGGGTGAAAGTGGCCCATCGCCTCTGCAGAGATTTTGATGTCGCACCCAGGGACCACTCATCCCCTCACTACCCTTATTACCGCGCGCGACCATCGCTTGGGCATGACCCACGGGCCACCAGTCGTTCTTTCGGTCGCGGGCTCCGACAGCTCGGGAGGCGCGGGCGTCCAGGCCGACCTCAAGGCGTTCGCGGTCGCCGGCGTTCACGGCGCCACCGCCATCACGGCCATCACGGTCCAGGATTCCAAGGGCGTCCACGACGTCCTGCCCCTCGCCCCCCGGACCATCGAGGCGCAGATCGACGCAGTCGCCAAGGACCTCGCGCCAAGGTGGGCCAAGACGGGCATGCTGTTCTCGCCCGCCATCGCCACCGCGGTCGCCGGCAGGCTCTCCGAGTACCGCATCGGCTGCGTGGTGGACCCGGTCCTCGTCGCCACCTCCGGCGACGCCCTCTCGGAGGAGCACCTCGCGGAGGCCATCCGCCGGGAGCTCCTGCCCAGGGCCGATGTGGTCGTCCCCAACGCGGACGAGGCCTCGGCGCTGCTGAGGGGGAGGAAGGTGCGCACCGGGGACGACCTCAAGCGCGCGGCCGAGGACCTGAGGGAGCTCGGCCCGCAGGCCGTGCTGGTCAAGGGCGGCCACATCTCCGGCGCGGGCCCCGTCGTGGACGTGCTCTGCACCGGCAAGGGCCGCTTCGAGGAGTTCGCCCACGCCCGGCTAGAGGCGACGTTCCACGGCAAGGGGTGCACCCTGAGCGCGCTCATCGCTGCCTACCTGGCCTCGGGGGAGACCGTCGAGCGGGCCGTCGGCAAGGCCGAGCGGGCGCTGCAGTCGATGCTCCTGGCCGCCTACCCCGTGGGAGGGGGCGCGGCCTACCTCGATCACATGGCCACCGCGCGGATGGCAGCGCTCCAGTGGGAGGTGGCGCGCGAGGTCAGGCTGGCCGTCAGGGACCTCGAGCACCTGCTCGACGCCGAGTGGGTGCCGGAGGTGGGGTCGAACGTCTGCTACGCGCTGCCGCATGCCACCTCGCCCGAGGACGTGGCGGCGCTCACCGGCCGCATCCACCGTGTTTGTGCGCGGGCCCGGCCCCTCGGCCACGTGAACTACGGCGCGTCGAGGTACGTCGCGAGCGTCGTGCTCGCGGCCATGCGCCACGACCCCGGGATGCGCGCCTGCGTGAACCTGGCCCGCACCGAGGACCACCTCAGGCGCGCGAGGGAGGCAGGGCTCACGGTCGCCTCGTTCGACAGGGCCGCCCGGCCCGAGGACGCCGACCCGGGGTACGAGTGGGGCACCGACGCGGCCATCCGCGCCCTCGGGGCCGTGCCCGACGTCATAGAGGACGCGGGCGGGTTCGCGATGGAGGCGCAGATGCGCGTGCTCGGCCGCAGCCCCGGCGAGGTCGTGGACAAGGTGCGGCGCATCCTCTCGAAGGACTGAGCCTGCCTCCACCCTTCCACTCCTCCCCACCTCCCGCCCGCGCAGCCTTTATCTCGCGGCTCGGCGTTCACGCGCCTCGTGCCCCCCGACTGCCACGACCTGCACGTGCACACGAACCACTCCAAGGACGTCCAGGACCCGGAGGCCTCCTTCGAGGGGTTGGCCGCGCGCGGCCGGGAGCTCGGCATCGCCGTGGGGTTCGCGGACCACCTCGAGATCACTTACATGGACCGCCCCGCCTTCTGCTTCCGGGAGGAGAACCTGCCCGCCTACCTGGAGGAGTTCGACCGCGCCAGGTCGGCCTTCCCCGAGGTCACGCTCGGGGTGGAGCTCGAGTACTACCCCGGCCGGCCCGACCTCAACGAGCGGGCCGCAAGGTGGCTCGAGCTCCACCGCGGCGAGCTCGACCGCGTGCTGGGCTCCGCGCACTTCGTCTTCGACCGGTGGGCCGTGACGTGGGAGAGGGACATGCGCCTCGCGCTCCAGCACCACACGTTCCCCGAG
>Ga0316628_100001162_pt1 | contig 18286 bp, 14 predicted proteins | sample OWC_Aug_M2_C1_D5_FD_207648 | JGI IMG/M metagenome (GOLD analysis project Ga0316628, IMG submission 207648) | Wetland soil microbial communities from Old Woman Creek delta, Ohio, United States - OWC_Aug_M2_C1_D5_C | ecosystem: Environmental > Terrestrial > Soil > Wetlands | place: USA: Ohio... | reverse complement strand
ACAAGACCTGCAGACACCGATGGAAGACAAAATGTTGAAATAACAATTTCAGACACAGGGGTCGGGATAAAACCAGAGCACAGACAGAGAATATTCGATCCGCTCTTCACTACTAAAAAAGTTGGTGAAGGTACGGGGCTCGGGCTGACGGTTTCTTATGCAATCGTTAAAAAATACGGCGGGAACCTTACCTTTGAAACTAAGTTATCAGAGGAATCTCCTGATCATGGAACAACCTTTGTTATCACTTTACCGGCGCTCGTCAATGAACGCGTAAAGGCTGGGTTTATAGAGGATATTACGTGACGGAGTGGGAGTTTAGATAAAATCTATTAAGTTGAAATGAGTTATAGTAGAAGACGTGAGATTTGAAGAACTGAACATCCCTTTAAATGTCCTTGAGGGAATCTGGGCCGCAGGCTTTACAGAGTGCACTCCTGTCCAGGCACTGACCCTGCCGAAGGCATTACACGGTAAGGATATTGCAGCACAGGCTCAGACAGGCACCGGCAAGACCGCAGCATTCCTGATTGCAGTTTTCTCGCGCATGATCGTTGTACCCAGGCCGGGACGGGGCCCGTCACCCCGGGCTCTCATCATCGCACCGACGCGGGAGCTTGTGGTTCAGATAGACGCTGAAGCCCGACTGATAGGCGGCCCTGCCGGCTTCAGGATACTTCCTGTATACGGCGGAGTCGATTACCTGAAACAGCGCGAGGATATCTTAAAGGGCGTTGACGTGCTCATAGGGACACCCGGGAGGCTTATCGATTACCTCAAACAGAAGGTCTATAGCCTGAGGAAGACCCAGTTCCTCGTAATCGACGAGGCTGACCGTCTGTTCGACATGGGCTTTATCAGCGACCTCCGTTTTCTGCTTAGGAGGATGGCCCCATACGACAAGAGGCAGTCCATGCTATTTTCCGCTACCCTGACCAACCGTGTGCTTGAACTGTGTTATGAGCATATGAACAACCCGGAGCGGTTCTCGGTAACGCCGGAGAAAGTAACCGTAGCAGAGGTCGAACAGCAGATCTATCACGTCGGCACATCCGAGAAGTTCGGCGTTCTCCTGGGAATCCTCAGGCGTGAGCCAGGCGGTCGCTATCTCATCTTCTGCAACACCAAGGCTGCAGCCGAGAGGCTTGAGGTCCTGCTGAATGCCAATGGTTTCGCAGCCGCAGCCATCACGGGAGACCTGCCCCAGAAGAAACGGATGAGTGTACTCTCCCGCTTCAGAGACGGCACGTTGCCGATTCTTGTGGCAACGGATGTGGCAAGCCGCGGGCTCCATATCGAAGCGGTGACACACGTGATCAATTATGACCTTCCCCAGGACTCCGAGGACTATGTGCACCGGATCGGCAGGACCGCACGGGCCGGCGCCGGTGGCAGGGCTATAAGCCTGGCCTGCGAGGAATACGTCCGTTCCCTTCCTGACATCGAGGATTATATCAGACAGAAGATACCGGTCATGCCTCTGACCGATGAGATGATCGTCACCGGTTATCGCAAAAGGCCCGCATATGCCGGTAAAAAAGTCAGCCAGCCACAGAGAAAAGAACAGCGGGAAATGCACCGGAGAGAAAAACCTCAGCGAACAGGTATCTTTCGCGGAAGTGATAAGACAGGCCCGCGCACTGAAAGAAAGAGACCTTTGTCGGATCCGCTGAAACGTCGGCCTTAGCGTATGCTTCGAGAATCAAATGTAGTTAAGGTATCCCTTTGAAAATAGCGGGTTTGTCGGTAGCTATACCGTCAACGTCTTTGGCGATGTACAACCTGGCTTCATCCTTTGAGTTGATCGTCCAGACGATCACCTTCAGATTGCTCTTGTGTGCTTTTGCTATATCTCTCCGATGCACGAATCTGTACAGAGGTACAAGGTACTGGGCGTTTAGCCTCAGGGCCGTATCGATGGGGTTCTTGAACTTCGCATAAATGAGTCCGGTTTCGATTTTCCTGTCGAGGTCCCTCACCCGGGCAAGAACCTCTTCGTGGAAAGAAACGATGATAACCTTATCTGTCAATCTTTCTTTTTTGATCAGATCGAGGACCTCATCTTCATAACCAGCCTCTTTTAATTCCACCAGTATCTTTTCGACCTTCCCGTCGATAAAGTGCAAGACCTCCTCAAGTGTAGCGATCCTGTTTCCCGTCGATTCTTTCAGCTTCTCCAGAGTCGCTTCGCTTACACGCATATCTTCGCCATAGACCTTTTTCAGATTATCGTCATGGCTGATGATTAATTTCCCATCTGCGGATATCCGTACATCGAGTTCCACGGCATTCGCACCTAATTCGATCGCCTTCTTGAAACTTTCGAGAGTGTTCTCTATTTCATAAGCTTTGGCGCCGCGATGGCCAACTTTTAGTAGCATAGATATTTTCCTCTATAGCCCGACGCGAGTCTAAATCAAAATACTCTGTCAAGCCTGTATTAAATTTTAAATGATAAACAAGTGCGATGCAACAGCAATAAAAAGGGGGAGTCAGAGCTCCCCCTTCCGGTATCAGACAGGGTATTGACTAATCGTCATCATCATAATTACTTCTGCCGCTGCCGCTGAGAGTTATTCTCTTGACAGGTGTATCAGGATCATTCGAGTAGATGTTGAGTGTCGCAGTCTTGCTTCCCCGCGAACTGGGAGTGAACGTTACCCTGAGGTAGTACGTATTTGAAGGTGAAACGCTAAAAGAAGTCGAAAGCGGCCTGAACATACTCGCGTTCGTGCCGGTAATCTCGACCTTGCTCACATTCAGAGTACCCTGGCCCCTGTTAGCAATCGAGATCGACTTTGTGCTGGAGCGTCTTATGGTGACCGTTCCAAAGTTTAAAGACGATGTAGCCGATATGTCCGGCGCCCCGTTCGTCTGCTGAAGAGTGAATGTGGCGGTGCATAATTTGCCGGCATTCATGGTAACCGTACCGTCTGAACAGTCAGAGTTACCGCTCCACCCTGCAAAGGTAGAACCACTGGCTGCCGCTACCGATAGGGTGACTTGCGTGTTAGCAGAGTAGCTTTGCGAACAATAGCCGCCGCAGCTGATTCCCGCAGGGCTGCTTGTCACCGTGCCGCTTCCGGTTCCCGATTTTGTGACGGTCAGCGTGTATGTTGTCGATGACGGAGGCGGAGGCGGAGAAGAAGCCCTTGTAAAATTGTGGCACCTTGAGCAGTCGATTCCCTCTCCTCTCACATGTCTGTTATGGACTGACGTGAAGCCTGGGTTCGATTCGGGTTCGTGGCATTGCGAGCATACGGACGATACAGAGCCTTTCAAAACGTAACCCATATCCTTCAAGTTCATTTGAGTCGCTGTCGAACCGTGGCACCCGTTACAGGACAGCGCCTGGGATGACGGCATCGCCTCATGAGTGATCAGCTGGTAGGTATCGGTCTCGACGAAGGAATAAGGTTGCGTCGAGTTAAGGCCCATATTTGCAAGACCCTGCTTAACGGCGGCGTTGATGTCACCGGTAGTCATGAAGACACCCGTGTCCAGAGCGATGAGTTTGCTCAGGCTCGATGCAAAGGGCTGAAGAGCCGTCTTATATTTAAACGGGAAGAGTTTGCTATTGGCATCGTTGATCCCTCCCTCGGGTCTTGAGGTAGGATATCTTCCGGTTGCAGGATCGATAGCGGCTGTCTCGTTCAGGTTGTGGTTATAGCTGTATCCATTCCAGAACGCATAAACCGGCATCAGGTCACTTCCGCGGGTCATGGGTGGCTCCCAACGGTTGCTGGCAGCACTCCACTCGGATTTGGTCCAATCTCTGTAAACTTCGGTGGACTCGTTTGCAGCCGTATCCGAAGCGTTCCGCGCGTAGGCTTTAATGTGGCAGGTCTGACACGCGACCTTATTCACATGACGGTTAACGTCTGCAGTTGCGTGACCCGTCGAGGACAGCTTATTCGTATGACAATTCGTGCAGCTCACAGCAACATCGAGATCGGTCTCCCTGAGGTCCGACCCTCTTCCGGCGATCTTGTGGTTCTGCGTTGTATGGCAGCTCTGGCAGGCGAGGTTGCCGCCTGTTGTTACCATGTGGACATCGAAGTTTTTGTCGGCAGTATTCGCATGTGCAAGCGCTATATCGCCGCGCTTGTTGTTGTCTCCTCCGCCCGCCTTCGCATGACACTGGAGGCAGTTGGCCCTGACAGGTTTGTGGACCGTCTGAACCGCCTGATCCATAGTAATCGTCATGCTTGCCGTATCCGGGACGAACACGCCGTTGACCTTCTTCCTCTTGTAGTCCTTCTGATGGCAGACCAGGCAGTCAATATTTGCGAGCTGTGCGGTCGTCGCCGAAGCCTCGGGCTTGGCTCCAAGTCCGGCGTGGCAGTTGCCGCATACGTTCCAGTTGCCAAGGATATTCACACAGTAGCTGTTGACTGCCGTATTCAGCTTGCCCTGTATTGGCGGGCCGCTGATACCGTAAGGCGACTGTCCCTGCCATTGATAATGAACGGAGCCATGCACATCGTTTGCCTGCTGCGTATGGCACTGCCGGCATTGTTGTGCCCCATTCCATACCTGCGATGAGTGCGAACCTCCGGATGGAGCGGGCAGTGTTATAGTCACTGTGGCGCTTCTGCTTGCGGACACGTTCCCTGCGGCATCCTTCGCCCATGCATAAAGCGTTTTGGCTCCTGCCGAGGTAAAGGTGTAGCCAGCGGGCACTGTTGTACTCCACCCTGCCACACTTGCCGAAGGTTTTGCCGAGCTCTCATTAACCAGATAACCTGTTACACCTACATTATCTGTAGCCGCAATGGACGTTATGGAGACGGTCAGCGAAGAGGATGTCGATGGTATGCTGAAAGCTGTCACCGACGGTATTGCCGTATCGGTCGTCGCAGCCTTACTCGACGCGTTTCCGGGAAAAGTGCGGGCATTAATTTCGGCGATGTTGCTGAACCCATCGCCGTCAGAATCGAGCGGCTCGATCGTTGTATAATTGTGCGAATTGCTCCCGTAGGCGCTGCCGTAAGGATTTCGAGAAGGAACGTTTGTGTGACAGACCGAGCATGTATCGAGAGCTGTCCCTGCAGTGCCATATTTGCTGTTGAACTGAGTGAGATAACCAGAAGAGGCATACGTAATGCCGTAGCCCACTATCACAGCTAACATGAGACACAGAATCGCAGCTATGCTGAATAATAGTTGGTCTCTTTTCATAATTCTCCTTTTATTACATTATTAAGTGAATGTAACCGGATTCTTCAGTGCAAGGATTTATGTCCGTCCTTTGCAGGGCATTATGAATTCCTTCACTAAAGTAATAAAATTTAACTGGTTACGTAACGGCTTCCGGAAAAGATACAGGTGGGGCGCGGGGATTCAATGAAATGGTATATGTTTCGAAAATACGGGGCGGCCTTTCTTGTGCAAAATATGTGTGCATGAAATACGGTGATATGGCTGGTTGAGACGCATCATTGTCACATGAAGAGAAGTCGAGTGCGAATTTGCATATAGGGCAATCTGTACGGATTATGAAACTGTCATGGAGATTGAATGAACTGAGCAGGACGGAATAACTAATAAGCAGAACGGAATAACTTATGATTGTGATAACAAGAATTGATAAGGACTTGAGTTTAAACATATCGACACCTCCGTAATGATTATCGCCATTGACCGATAATCTGGCCTTTCTAAGTCTGAGAAGACTATTTCGCAGGCTACAAAACAGATTTTTAGAACTCATGCGCGCTAACCTCATACCTAAACATATTAATTACTTTACTTTCTATGTTTAGACTATACCACAAGATTCATAGTAAGTAAAGTAAATCAACATTATATTATCTTAATTATTAGTCTTTGCTTTTTTCTGTTTCTCTCCATTTACTAAATGGACTAATATCTTCAGAATATATTTGTGCAGGCGTCAGAGGTTGTATATAATTATTTCAGTACTGTCCAGACATCTTGTGGAATTCCGTGTATTAATTGGAACTCTGGAAACAAAAGGAGAATTATGTTCGATTTTTTGCGATCTATGATATCAAGAACGACTGCGGACTATGCAGACATAAGGTATGAACTGATAAAGGAGACAAAAATTATATTCACCGGCAAAGAACTTTTTCATATAGGTTCAAATTCAGCCGATGGGTTTGTAATGAGAACTCTGAAAGACGGCGGCCTTTCCTCAATAGCTTTTACACAGCAGGCGGATGCTGAAGTTGCACTCCGTACCGCTGAAGAGAATTCCGCCTTACTTGCACGCCATATAGAAGATCCCGTAAATTTTGCAGGAACAGACGTAATAAAGGACACTTTTCTGCCCGCTATCGATGAAGATCCTCGTCGTGTCTCTATCGATGAAAAGCTCCGGTTGACGCAGAACTATAATTCCATAGCCCTAAGATATGACAAGATCGCGACGACAAATATCCTTTACAGTGAAGTAATTCGCGAGAAATATTTCATGAACACGGAAGGTACCGAGATCAGAGAAGACCTCATTACGACAACTTTAGGCGGAATCATCACCAGTAAAGACGGGATACTGACCCAGAATGTGAGGGTCGCCGCGGGTGGAAGTCACGGGTTTGCCTTATTAAGGAACCAGGAGGAAGAGTTCGAGAAAAAGACGGCAATAGCCCTCGACCTGTTAACTGCTGCGCCGGTGAGCGGTGGAACATACAATGTCCTCCTCAATCAGGATCTTGCGGGCGTATTTACACATGAAGCATTCGGTCATTTCTCCGAGGCAGACCTCATAGAAGATTCTCCCACAATGAGAGACAGGATGACGATCGGGTCCCTGCTTGGAAATGAAGTGCTCAGCATTACAGATAATCCGACAGTTCCCCGTCAGTTAGGTTTCTACTGTTATGACGATGAAGGCGTAAAAGCAAGGCGTGTACCTCTCATGAAGCATGGAATACTCACGGGCCGTTTACATTCGAGGAGAACAGCGGCAGCCTTTGGGGAGGGATTAACAGGACATTGTATCGCAGAAGATTATCGCTATGCCCCTATAGTGAGAATGGGCAACATCTTTATTGAACCCGGTCAGAACAACCTTGAAGACCTGCTCTCAACGCTTGGTGATGGATTATACATTCTTGATCACAAAGGCGGCCAGACAAGCGGTGAGAATTTTACCTTTGGGGCGCAATACGGCTACATCGTAAAAGACGGTCGGAAGAGAAAAATGATCCGTGACATCAATATCTCGGGAAACCTTTATCACACGCTAAAGAACATCATTGCAGCAGGGAATGATCTCGTTTTTTCAAAAACAGGAGGCTGCGGGAAAGGACAACTGAATATCCGGTCCTGTCATGGAGGTCCTCACGTGCTGATCAATAATGTGGTTATAGGGGGAAAATAATGGAACAGTTGTTTGAAATGGTCAAAAAGGTAAGTGATAAAGCCGAGATATACTCCATGGACACCAGAGCGGACAACGTTTCATTTGAGAACGCACATTTGAAGGATATTGAGAGCAGGATACAATCCGGAGTGAGTCTCAGAATCATGAAGAATGACATATTAGGTTTCGCGTATACAAGAAACCTCATTAACAGAAGAGAGCTTATACAGAACGCTCTCGATTCCCTAAAGGGGGGAGTGGATGGAGTATTCGATTTTCCTTACACGAAGGATTTACCCGCCCTTAACACATACGATACTTCAATCGAAAACCTCTCAAACCCGGCAATGGTGGAGGAATGCAGAAGAGTATGTGAGCTTCTGTCTCAAAAAACTGAAGGACAGCTAAACGTATCATCCCATCGCTCAGTAAGCGGTATAAGAATTATGAACAGTTCCGGGACAGACCTTTCCCTGAAGTCTTCCGCATATATTCTGAATACACAGATTCTTTATCCCTATTCTTATTCCTCCCTTCATCGTCCCCTTATATCAAAAGCCTTTAAAAAAGCCCCTGATGAATATCTGGGTTATCTGACTGATATTTATAACCGGTCCATAAAGGAAGTGGTTCCCGACGGAATAAAGACGAATGTTCTGTTCTTACCTGAAACCGCGTATGTTTTGATTTGGAGACTTCAGAGTGCAACGAACAGTCAGAGCATTTATCAGAACATTTCTCCCATTGCTGATAAAATAGGTGAAACAATATTTGATGAAAAGCTCTCTATATTTAATGAACCATCGGATGACTCGCTTCCCGGCGCGAGGTCATTCGACGATGAAGGAATTCCCTGCAGACGATTCCCCTTAATCGAAAAGGGTGTACTGAAAAATTTCTATTATGACCTTTATTTTGCCCAAAAACTAAAGACCCCTCCGACAGGTCATGGATTCAAAAGCTCACTTTCCTCAAAACCTGTACCATCGATTAATCACCTTTCCATATCCCCCGGCAATACACCGTTTTCCGGCCTCGTACGGTCCATTGATAAGGGAATAATTATCGCCGGTGCTTTGGGAGCGCACAGCGGCAACATTCCCAATGGAGATTTTTCTGTCGGCGTATCACCTGGACTCTATATTGAAAAGGGTGAAATTGTCGGGCATGTGAAAGATGCAATGGCAGCAGGAAATATTTATGATATATTGAAAAATATTGTTGAAAGAGAAAATATGCTCCATCCATGTTCCGGGGGCAATTTCCCGTCACTTCTATTTGATAATATTACCGTGACGGTAAAAAAGTGACCTTCTCGAAAAAAATAATTTCCTGAACCGGCCGTGTGGGTTAAAGACAATTGTATTTTCGGGCAATACTCCTTTCCACTCAGGCGTATTCCCGGATTCAGCACGGGGTAAATAATTAATTTCCTATTAGAATCAATATGTTTTGCTCTGGCACCACTTTTGCTTCTCATAAAACCATATAGAAAATATCTATATGATATGTCACACAAATAGAAACTGTTATTATCTTTAGGAAGTAATCTTCTTCTGTCTTTGACAGAAAATTTATTTGCAAAATACTAAAATAAGGAGGTGTACTATGGACAAGAAAGAAATCAAGAAGATCCTTGCGGGACTCAGTATTGCAGGCCTTCTCGCAGGGGCGGGGATGAGTAATGTAGCGGGTGCGGCAGGCAGCTGATCAGGGAGCAAAGAAGGTGCAGGTAGCACCAAAACCGAACAGGCTCCGGCGCCGTCTCCTCAGACCCCGACCACAACCGAGGAAGAGACTAAAGAAGGCGATACCCAAAAAAGCCAAGAAGCTCCCCCTTCCCCTGCCCCGGCACCAAAGACCCCTGCTCCGGGCAGCTGATCGGGCAGCAAGTAAAAGTGCAGTTGCACTAAAGGAAAGACAGGACTGGGATGAAGCATACGCAGAATAGACAACTCGATGAGATATTTCCGCTCTGCCGTTCTATTATCGGTTCTGAGAGATGGAGTAGTATCGCAACGTGTTTTGCTGAAATTCCAGATCTGGAATCGTTTCAACAAAGGCTCATACAGACGGGCGGGTTACCCGGGTTTTTACCCGAGCTCGCCCGGCTGGAATGGTCTATTAACGAAACATCCGGTGGAAATTCCGATGTTCCTCTGGAAGTTGACCGGATAAGGATTAACCCCACATTGAAATTGCTCAGTCTGTCATGGAAAAATTTGACTTTATTATTAAATGAAGGAAAGGTTGTTTCTCCTCCTTTGCCGGAGCCTGGCGAAGAACTCGTTCTCATATGGAAAGAGCCTGGGACAGGCAAAACGAAAATCCATCCAGCATCCAATGATGATCTTCTTGCTCTCAAGATTGTGGTTGATAACGTAGAGCCGTCACAAATAGCGCATGAAAGTATGGTTGCTGTGGGTCTGCTTGACGCTGCGGTTGATCGGGCTGTACGTAACGGAATTCTTTTGGCACCGAAGTCGCTTATCAAAAGGGATACGCCGCTTTTTCTTTCAGAAGAAAATGTGAGCGAAAACTTCTTATCTTCCTATAGCTTCACTCTCCAATGGCACATCACACAAGCCTGCGATCTGCATTGCAAGCATTGTTATGATAGAAGTGCACGTTCCCCCATGACACTGAATCAGGGTATCAGAATACTTAGTGACCTGTACACTTTCTGCCGGGATAAACATGTAATAGGAGGAGTCTCCTTCACGGGTGGGAATCCCCTCTTATACCCGCACTTCACCGAACTCTACCGCGCGGCAGCTGAAATGGGTTTTTCTCTTTCGATACTCGGCAATCCATGCCCACAGGAGCAGATGGAGGAGATAATCGCCATTCAGCAACCTTCTCACTTCCAGGTAAGTCTTGAGGGACTTCCAGAACACAATGATTTTATCAGGGGATCGGGACATTTTGAGCGGGTGACTGAAGTTTTAAAGATGCTTCGCAAGATGAATATATTTTCGATGGTGATGCTAACCCTTACCAAAGATAACATGGAGCAGGTCATTCCTCTTGCCGATCTATTGCGGAACATGACAGACAGATTTCACTTCAACCGCCTCTCCATGGTTGGAGAAGGTGCTAACCTACGGCTTCCGGATAAGAGAGAATACGTGGCTTTTCTGGAATCCTATATTGAAGCTGCGGAGAGAAATCCCATCATGGGGTTAAAGGATAACCTCATAAACATATTCAAGTATAGAAAGGGACAAGAGCTCTTCGGCGGTTGTGCGGGTTACGGTTGCGGCGCTGCTTTCAATTTCCTCGCCGTTCTTCCTGACGGAGAGGTACATGCCTGCAGGAAGTTTCCGTCTCCTCTTGGAAACGTCTTTCGTCAAGGCATCGCGGAAATCTACGATTCCGAAACGGCAAAGCGATATCGCGCAGGATGCAGCGAATGCAGTTCTTGCGCTATCCGTCCCGCCTGCGGCGGCTGCCTCGCCTCAGCTTACAGCCACGGCCTGAACATATTCGAAGAAAAGGACCCCTTTTGTTTTATGACCAATTAATTCCATCTCAGGGTCAGGGTATTATCCTCGTTCAATTCCACCTTCGTCCCAAGTCTCTTTCCTTCTCTATTTAAGATGTCTCTTAACCACATCACATCATCTCCTGATGCACGGTTCACTCTGAAATGCTCGATCTGTGTCGGTGTCATCTGTAAACTGAAGAGTCCTCCGGTCAGGGAGTCAATACTCGCAAAATACATTAGGCCCAGGTCACCCCTGAAATGTCTATAGCCGCTGATTCCCTCATAATCATTGATAAAATCGCCGCACCCATAGAGAATAAGCTTGCCCGCATAGACTTCCATTCCCTTCACATGATGAGAAGAATGCCCGTGAATTACGTCGATACCAGCATTGTCAATAAGGTCGTGGGCGAATTCTCTTTGTTCAGATGGTATCTCATATCCCCAGTTGCCGCCCCAGTGAATGGAAGCTACCACTATATCTCCACGCTCTTTTACCGCCAGGACTTTTTCTCTAATGTAAAGGACTGTCTCATCTGAAAGATCCTTTAAGAGATTTACACCGGCTCTGCCTTTTGCTGCAACCCAACTCGGGAGAATTCCGCTCGTTTCGGACCCGAAGGAGAATACTATCACCCTTCCCTTCCCTTTGACTATCATCGACGCCGGAGATTGCGCCTCTTTCAGGTCCCGGCCTGCTCCGGCACATTTTATATTCTCCCCCTTCAGCGTTTGCAGTGTCTCCACAAGTCCTGAATACCCCCAATCAAGAACGTGGTTGTTCGCGAGAGTACAGCAATCTATTTTGGCAGCAGTTAGACACGGGATATTTTCGGGATTCATTCTGTAGTTGATCTCCTTGCCCCTCCAGTAGTCGTCACTTTTTGTTACTGCTGTCTCCAGATTGATGATCCTTATGTCCGGAGCAACGCGTTCCAGTTCATCGAGGGCATCTCCCCAAATGTAGGTGAAGCCGGCGGGTTGAGGAATGGGCCCGCTCTTTTCCTCTGCAAGCCTTACATAGCCGGCAGCGCTTCTCATATAAGGTTCAAAGATGACAGGATCGCTTGGATAAGGCAAAATTTGGTCAATGCCTCTTCCTGTCATTACGTCGCCGCACATGAACATTGTTATATGATTCGCCATCGATTCCTCATAAACAGCCTTTCCCGCGCCCACAATAACCCCGCTATATCCGCTTATTCAATTTCATTATATTATATGAAGTGAATGATCAACTGTTTCTCTAAAATATAACGAAGAAAAATCCCTTGTTGAAATCTCTGATAAAAATATTTACAATATCGCCCATGGAGAGAAGGCGTTCCAGGAGAATAAAGATTAATTTAAAAGCAGAACGTATCTCCGGCAATGAAAAATACGGGGTATTCATAGAAAATATCTCTGAAAACGGCATTCAGATGACAACCACAGCTTCAAAAGAGCATATAAAATTTGCCGCCGGCACAGAGATTGATCTGAAATTCCGGCTCTCCTCAGGTGAGACTATCAACCTCCTCTGCAGGGTAAGATGGTCATGTCTGAAAATCCCGACGAATGGTCTGACAGACAGTATAGGACTGGAAATTTTAGACCCGCCTTTAAAGTACGTGGAATTTGTAAGGTCATTACAATAGGTGTTCGATTCAAGAGTTTGAGTGATTGGCAATTACACGTCTTTTATCTGCCGCTTATCTTCTCATACCACTTTCCGGCTTTATGGAGAATCTCCGATTCATCGGCGGTGAGGAGCTTCCTGTCGTTCACAATTATCTTTCCATTTATCATAACGGTTTCGACATCTGAAGCCATCGCAGCATACACGATATGGGAATAGACATTATAGAGAGGCGTTAGGTGGGGCTTCCTGAAATTGATCGAAATGATATCTGCAATCTTTCCTCTTTCGATGCTCCCGACTTTTTGGCCGAGGCCCAGGACTTCCGCTCCCCATCTCGTTGCCATGAGAACGACTGTTCTCGCATCAAGGACTGTGGGATCATTAGACAGCGCCTTATGTAATTTTGCTGTTGTAGACATCTCGCTCAGGATGTTCAGGTCATTGTTGCTTGCTGCACCATCTGTGCCGAATGTCACCTTCACTCCCTCGGAGAGCATGGAGACAACGGGCGCGAACCCCGATGCGAGCTTGAGGTTGCTCTCTATACAATGAGAGACACCTACTCTGTGCTTCGCAAGCAGTTCAATTTCCATGTCGTCAACCCAGGTACAGTGTGCAGCAATGACGGTTTCGTCTATGAACCCGATATCTGCAAGGTGTTTGACCGGCCGTTTATTGTATCTGGTCATCACCTCCCGCACTTCCCACTCAGTCTCTGAGAGATGGATATGCAAGGGCAGATCCAGTTTTTCGGCCTTTGCCTTGGATTTTTTTAGGGTCTCCGGACTGCATGTATAGAGTGCATGCGGAGCGATACAGGGCTTAATAAGATCATCGTCTTTCCAATTTTGGGCGAAACGTTCTGCGTTCTCAATATATTCATCCGTGGACTTTGCAGAAACCGAGGGAAAATCGAGGATCCCGCTCCCCAGCACTGCCCTCATACCGATTCTCTTGCAAGCCACACCTGCGGCGTCTTCAAAAAAATACATGTCGCTATAGGTGGTAATCCCACCCTTGAGCATCTCAAGACATGCGAGTTCCACAGCGTCGGCAATGAATTCAGGGCTCAGCCATTTGTTTTCCGCCGGCCAGATATGTTTATTGAGCCAATCGGTCAGGGGCAGATCATCTGCGATTCCCCTGAAATATACCATTGCGGCATGCGTATGGGTGTTTATCAGGCCGGGAAGCACTACTCTCCCGTCTCCTTTGACGATGTTCTCTGAAATGTATTTCTGAAATATTTCTCTGGAGGTGCCTGTTTCGACGACCTTATTTCCGCTTATTGCGACAGCACCTTTCTCGATGACGGAGAGCGATTCATCCATCGGAAGGACGTAATCGCCGCAAATTATATGATCAACACCAATCAATCTCTTCAGTTCTTTATCTCTGATGTCTTGCTCCGGATGATCTGCTAATAAGGGTTCTAGAATTCAAGGATTCCAGTATTTATCACTTTAATCCCTAACCCTTCAATCCTTGAACCCTCTGCATCTTATACCGTTTCGATAAGCTTTTCCGCTATCTGCACTGCATTCAGGGCGGCGCCTTTCCTCAGATTGTCGGCAACGATCCACATGTTGATGCCATTTTCGATGGTCTCGTCCTCTCTTATCCTTCCCACATATGTACCATCTTTTCCTGCGACATCAATCGGGACAGGATAAATGTTTTTCTCAGGTGAATCATAGACAACCACTCCGGGTGCCGTCGAAAGAATAGCCCTCACTTCGTTCGGTTTCAGCTTCTTCCCGGTCTCTATATTCAGACTCTCGGAGTGGCATCTGAACACAGGGACACGCACAGTTGTTGCCGTAACCCTTATCGAGTCATCACCGAGGATCTTCCTGGTCTCGTTCACCATCTTCATCTCTTCTTTCGTATAACCGTTGTCGAGGAACTTATCTATGTGCGGAAGTACGTTGAATGCTATCTGGTAGGGGTACACATTACATTGAATCTCTCTGAAATTCAATAGGTCCCTCGTCTGCTGCAGGAGTTCATTCATTGCCTTTTGACCGGTTCCCGATACCGACTGAAAGGTTGTCACAACCACCCTCTTTATCTTTGCAGCATTATGGATCGGCTTAAGCACAATCACCATCTGGATAGTTGAGCAGTTGGGATTTGCGATTATCCCTTTGTGCCACTTCAGGTCATGGGGATTAACCTCGGGGACAACGAGAGGGACTTCAGGGTCCATCCTCCACTGGCTTGAATTATCGATGACCACACAGCCTGAACGGACCGCAACAGGCGCCCATAGCTTCGACCTTTCCGCACCAGCTGAAAAAAGTGCGATATCTATACCCTCAAAGGATTTCTCGTTCAGGGTCTCCACAGCAATCTCCGAAGCCCCGAACTCCACTATCTTGCCTTCGGACCTTTCTGATGCGAAAAGTCTCAATTTCTCCACGGGGAATTCCCTCTGTTTGAGAGTCGAGACCATCTCATTTCCTACCGCACCCGTTGCTCCCACGACAGCAACTATATATTTTTCTTTCTTCTTGAGCATGTATAAATATCCTCCGTTCTCCTGATTTCTCAAAAAAGTATTCTAATTATTATAAGCATTGCCTTTGAAAAAACAATACACAGAGCATGGAGATTGCTAATTACCTGTGAAAAAAATTAAAATTACATAACGCTGGTAAGCATTCAATGAAGCGCAGTAACCATGGGGCTGGTGATATCAGTCATAAAATCCCCCTAACCTCCCTTTTCCAAAGGGAGTATTTATACCCTCTTTGGAAAAGAGGGTATAGGGGAGATTTCTATAATTTTGATAATCACCTTTCACTGAAGGTTTGCAGTTTCTTAAGGAGGACAGATGGGGTTTTTTGATCGTGTTAAAGAGAGTTTTTCGAAGACCGGCTTCGATCGTCTTAAAGAGAGTCTTTCAAAGACCCGGCAGGGTTTTGTAGAAAAAGTCGAATCTATATTCGCCGGGCGCAAGATTGATGAAGAAACCCTCGAAGAACTCGAAGAGATTCTTATTATGTCTGATGTCGGAACGAAGGCGGCGTCGGAGATCATGGCGGTTATCCGGGAGAAGGCAAAAAAGGGTGAATTGAAAGACGCAGATTCTGTGAAAGAGCTGCTGAAGAAAGAGATGATAGCGATTCTCGGCAATTCGCAGCCCCTCGTAGTCTTTGGAGGTAAACCGTTCATAATACTTTCCGTAGGGGTGAACGGAGTCGGAAAGACAACGACCATGGGGAAACTTGCCAGCAGGTTCCGTTCTCAGGGGTTATCTGTTTTGCTCGCGGCCGGCGATACCTTCAGGGCTGCAGGCATTGAACAGCTTGAGATATGGGCAGAAAGGGCCGGCGCACAGCTTGTAAAGCACCAGAAGGGATCTGATCCGGCTGCAGTTGCCTTTGATGCAGTCGTAGCCGCACAGAACAGAAGGATAGATGTCGTTATTATCGATACCGCAGGAAGACTCCATACCAAGAGCAACCTGATGGAAGAACTGAAAAAGGTGAGAAGATCTGTTGATAAGGCGATGTCCGGATCACCACAGGAAACCCTGCTCGTCGTTGACGCAACTACAGGGCAGAACGCCCTCAGACAGGCAGAATTATTTAACGAGACTGTCGGGATAACCGGTATCGCATTAACAAAACTCGACGGCACTGCGAAAGGCGGGATCGTATTTGCTATAAAGAAAGAGCTCGGAATCCCTGTCAGACTTATCGGGGTCGGTGAAGGAGTCGATGACCTCAGGGATTTTGATCCAGAAGAGTTTGTAGAGGCACTTTTTTCATAAACTCAATCCATATCGGGAGTGCTGCTTTAGCACCGGTCTCCTTCGGACCTATCGTTGTATGGTCGTCTCTCCCGACCCAAACACCCACAACAAGCCTGTCATCAAACCCTATAAACCATGCATCGGTGTAATCATTTGTTGTGCCGGTTTTTCCGTAAAGGGGCTTTTTAAGTTCTCTTGCTTTTCTCGCGGTGCCTTCTTCAACCACAGCATTCAGGAGAACCTTTATTTCATCCACATCTTCTCCAGCCAGCAGTTCTTCCAATACGGACCCGTTATCTTCGATTACAATCCCGTCTCTGTTAAGGATCCTTTCGTAGAATATTGCTTTTGGCTGATGACCCGAAGAAAAGGCTGAATACGCTGAAACCATATCCATTAGGGTAACGTCGGAAGCCCCGATCGCGAGAGGCAGATAGGGTTGAAGTCTGCTCCTTATTCCAAGTCTTTTTGCCATTTCTATCACATTGTTAACACCCACATTGGCCGCAAGCCTTATCGCAGCGCAATTCAGAGACTTTGCAAGAGCCGTTTTCAGGGTCACCCTCCCATAATATTTGCCGTCGTAGTTATGAGGTCTCCATCTCTGTCCAGGCTTTGCGCCGGCGAAGGACACAGGTGAATCGATTATCGTCTCATCTGCCGTCATTCCGTTCTCGATCGCAGTGATATAAACAAAGGGCTTGAAGGCAGAGCCGGGCTGTCTTAACGCCTGCGTCGCCCTGTTGAACTGGTTCTTCCAGAAGTGAGAGCCTCCTACCATCGCCTTTATATGTCCGGTTCTCAGATCGATTGCAATCAGAGCCGCCTCGATTCCCGGTTTCACCCTTTTCTCTATCGACGATATTCCGTTCATAACCGCTTTTTCAGCGCTCAGCTGCATCCGCGAATCCAGCGTGGAATATATCCTGTACCCTGAGGTATAAAGTTCGTTTCCGTATTTCGTCTCGAGATCCTGCCTCAGCGTTTCCACAAAATAAGGCGCATCGTACTTCCTGAAGTGGGGCGTGGACGGAACGGCAGTTTTTTCAGCGTCCTGATATTGGGCATCCGTTATAAAATAATGATCCAGCATCTCTCTTAAGACAATAGACCTCCTCTCCTTTGCCTTACCCGGATTCCTGAACGGAGAATAGATTGACGGGGCTTTGGGCATCGACGCGAGGAGCGCTGCTTCTGCTATGTTGAGATCTCTCACAGATTTTCCAAAGAATGCCTGTGAAGCAGCCTCTATACCATATGCCCTTGTTCCGAAATAAGCCTGATTAAGATACATGCCGAGTATTTCGTCTTTTGTGTAGCGTCGCTCTATCTGAATAGAAAGCGCCGCCTCTTTGATCTTCCTCTTTATGCTTTTATCGGGTTTCAAAAAGAGCATCCTTGCGAGCTGTTGAGTAATAGTGCTCCCGCCTTCAATAATACTCCCTGCCTTAATGTCATGCCAAAGCGCCCGTGCTATTCCGACGAAATCAACTCCCGGATGATTGTAGAACCTTATATCTTCAACAGAGATGAACGCTTTCTTTACGTGTTCCGGGATCTGATAATGAGGGACGAACGTTCTCCGCTCAAGATAGAGCTCTGCAATGACTTTCCCGTCACATGAATATATCCTTGAAGATTCAAGCGGGGCGTATTCCTCAAGTAATTTTATGTTCGGCAGGTCCGAAACAGTCCAGTTCACAACACCGCCTACCGCCCCTATCAAAGTTGAGAATATGATAAGACCTATCAGCAATTTCCTGGACATCATATTCCTTCTTCAGATCCCATTTTGATAATTGTCATCATTTAATTATAACCATTCTTTTTGTGAAAAAGGTTTGTTTGGCAAATTACAGGGAAACCTAATGGCAGTGCAAATCCGTATTTTAGAGCTATAGTTCCACTCCTATTTTAGAGGGATTTGCGGGCACCCGCTTGAAATGAGAAAGACTAAATAGTGTATGTCCATAAACTACGGCTGCAATAAAAAGTCGTCATTGACCCGAAAATACCTGTAGTTTGCTCCTCCAACTTTACTGGTTCAGTGTCTTTAATCCGAATGGTAAAGATGACCGGTAAAAT
>Ga0316628_100001161_pt1 | contig 18287 bp, 17 predicted proteins | sample OWC_Aug_M2_C1_D5_FD_207648 | JGI IMG/M metagenome (GOLD analysis project Ga0316628, IMG submission 207648) | Wetland soil microbial communities from Old Woman Creek delta, Ohio, United States - OWC_Aug_M2_C1_D5_C | ecosystem: Environmental > Terrestrial > Soil > Wetlands | place: USA: Ohio... | reverse complement strand
GCAGGTAGGCGTGCAGGAACGCCCGTCCGCAGTCCTGGACGAAGGCGAACTCCTTCTCCAGCGGCCTCCCGGTGTTCTCGAAGAAGATGCCGCCCACCCCGCGCGCCTCGTCCCGGTGGGCGATCCAGAAGTAGCGATCGCAATCGACCTTGTGGCGGGCGTAGCTCCCGGGCTCGTGGCGCTCGCAGACCTCGCGGAGCACGCGGTGGAAGTGCACCGCGTCCTCCTCGTAGAGGTAGTGCGGGGTGAGGTCCGCCCCGCCGCCGAACCAGGCCTTGCTCCCCTGCTGGATGAAGCGCCAGTTGGCGTGAACGGTGGGCACGCGCGGGTTGCGCGGGTGGAGGATGAGGCTCAGGCCCGCGGCGAAGAACCGGCGGCCCTCGCCCTGCAGCCGCCGGGCGAACTGCTCCTCCAGCTCGCCCCAGACGGCGGAGACGTTCACCCCGCCCTTCTCGAAGACCTTGCCGCCCTCGAGCACCCGGGTCCGCCCGCCGCCACCGCCCGGACGCTCCCAGACGTCCTCGCGGAACCGCGCGCCGTCCTCCTCCGCCTCCACCGCCGAGCAGATGGTGCGCTGCAGCTCCTCGATGTACTCGGTCATCCGGCGGCCCAGGTCGCCTTCCGTCTCCGGCGCGCCTTCCCTCATCAGTGCACCGGGAGGCCGGGGTCGCCCGCGTCGATGACGCCGAACTTGGCCTCGTACTTCTGGAGGTTGTCCACCATGGCCGCGACCAGCCGCTTCATGTGCCGCGGGCTGGTGATGACCCGGGCCTTCACCCGGGCCTTGGGCTGCTGGGGCTGGACGTAGATGAAGTCCAGGGTGAACTCGGTGTCGGTGTGGTTCACCAGGGCCATGTTCACGTAGGCCCCGTCGGCGATCGCATCGTCGATGTGGATCTGCAGCGCCGTCTCGGGCAGCTTTGGGTCAGCCATGGAGCGCCTGCATACCGCCCCTCCCGCGCGGGTGGCCAGAGGCGGGGCGGAGCCGACCGACGCCGCGCTCGACGAGGGCAAGACCGCCCCCTTCGAGCTGCCGGGCGAGCGCGGCGCGTGCCTCCTCATCCACGGCTTCACCGGCTCCCCCTGGGACATGCGGCCCCTGGGCGAGGCGCTGTCGCGGGCGGGCATCGCCGCCCACGGGGTCCGGCTGCCCGGGCACGGGACGACGCCCGCGGCGATGCTCGAGGCCCGCGCCCCGGACTGGCTCCTCGCCTGCGACAACGCCCTGGCCAGGCTCCCGGGCCGGCGGGTGGCGGTCGCCGGGCTGTCGATGGGAGCGCTCCTCGCCCTGGTGCTCGCGGCGCGGCACCCGACCCGGGTGGCCGGGGTGGCGGCGCTGGCGCCGGCGGTGCGCTTCCGGGACCGGACCCTGAACTCGCTCCGCGCGCTTCGCGCGGTGGCCCCCCTGCTGGAGCTGCTCCGCCCGTGGGTGCGCAAGGAGACGACGGACCTGCTCGACCCTGCGGCGCGGGCCGAGGCCCCGGTGCTCCGGTCCTGGCCCTCCGCGCGCCTCCGGGACCTCTGGGAGATGCAGGACCTGGCGTGGGGCTCGACGGCGCGGGTGACCTGTCCGGTGCTGGTGGTCGTGGCGGCCGAGGACCACGTGGTGGACCCGGCGGGGGCCGCGGCGCTGGTGCGGCGGCTCGCGAAGTCGCCCGCAGTCCGCTACGTGCGCATCGAGGACAGCGCGCACATCCTGCCCCGGGACCGCAACCGGGAGCTGGTGGCGGCCGAGGTGACGGCGTTCGTGGACCGCACGCTGGGCCCTGCCGCAGTGCGCTGAACGCCCCCGGGGCTCCTGCGATCCGCTACCCTGCCTGGCCCCATGGCCAAGCGGCGCTACCTCCTGGCAATCGATCAGGGCACGACCGGCACGCACGTCCTCGTCGTCGACGACCGGCTGGAGGTCGTTGGCGAGGCGTACCGGGAGTTCACCCAGCACTTCCCGCGGCCCGGCTGGGTGGAGCACGACCTGCGGGAGATCTGGAAGACGGTCGAGCGCTGCTGCAAGAAGGGCCTGGCCGACGCCGAGATCCGTCCCGACATGGTGACCGCCATCGGCATCACCAACCAGCGGGAGACCACCGCGGTCTGGCATCGCGAGACGGGCGAGCCGCTGGCCCGGGCCATCGTCTGGCAGGACCGGCGCACCGCGGAGGCCTGCGCCGAGCTGAAGGCCAGGGGCGAGGAGGAACGCGTCCGCGAGACCACCGGCCTGGTGCTCGACCCGTACTTCAGCGCGACCAAGCTGCGCTGGCTCCTGGACAACGTGGACGGGCTCCGCATGCTGGCCGAGGCCGGGGCGCTCTGCTTCGGGACCATCGACTCCTGGCTGGTCCACCGACTCACCGGCGGCGCGGCGCACGTCACCGACGCCTCCAACGCCAGCCGCACCCTCCTCTACGACCTGCGCGGCCGGGGGTGGAGCGAGGCGATGATCGAGCTGTTCGGCATCCCTCCGCAGATCCTCCCGGAGATCCGCAGCTGCGCCGAGGTCTACGGCACGACCAAAGGGATGGACGCGCTGCCCGACGGCATCCCGGTCTCGGGGATGGCGGGCGACCAGCAGGCGGCGCTCTTCGGTCAGGCCTGCTTCCGCCCCGGCGAGTCGAAGTGCACCTACGGGACGGGCAGCTTCCTCCTGATGAACACCGGGCCCGAGCCGGTGACCTCGAAGTCCGGGCTCCTGACGACGGTGGCCTGGCAGCTCGGGGACTCGACGACCTACGCGCTCGAGGGCTCGAGCTTCGTCGCCGGCGCGGCGGTGCAGTGGCTCCGCGACGGGCTGCAGGCGATCAAGAAGTCGGCGCAGGTGGAGAAGCTGGCCCGGAGCGTGGCGAGCTCGGGCGAGGTGGTCTTCGTCCCGGCGCTGGCGGGGCTCGGCGCGCCGCACTGGAGGCCCGAGGCGCGAGGGCTCCTGATGGGGCTGGACCGCTCGACCCACCTCGGCCACGTGGCGCGGGCAGTGCTCGAGGGCATCGCGCTGCAGACCTACGAGCTGGCCCAGGCGATGACCCAGGACTCGGGGCAGCCCATCCCGGTGCTCAAGGTGGACGGCGGAGCGAGCGCCAACGATCTCCTGATGCAGTACCAGGCGGACATCCTGGGGATCCCGGTGGTGCGCCCGAGGAACCTGCAGACCACCGCCGCCGGGGCGGCCTTCCTCGCCGGCATCGGGGCGGGCGTGTGGAACGACCCGGAGGAGATCCGCGCCTCGTGGCACCCGGGCAAGACCTTCAAGCCGAAGATGGAGGACGCCGCGCGCGCCCACGCCCTGGCCAAGTGGAAGCGGGCGGTGGAACGGGCGTAGAGAACCGGGACATGGCACGCGACCGGACGAAGCTGGGGGATGCAGAGGTGCAGGGCTGGCTGAAGGCGCACCCCGGATGGGCGCTCGAGGCCGGGATGATTCGCCGGACGTTCGCCTTCGCCGACTTCCGGGTCGCGATGGCCTTCGTGAACCGGGTGGCCGACGCGGCGGACGCGGCGGACCACCATCCGGACATCGACATCCGCTACTCGAAGGTGACGCTCGCCCTGGTCACCCACGACGCAGGCGGACTGACCTGGCGGGACACGAAGCTGGCCGAGGAAGCGGACGCGCTCGCCGCGACCTGAAGCTCACGGCGGGTCGGCCGTCACCTTCGGCCGGCGTCCCCTCCACGGCGCCGCCTCCTCGAGCTGCGCCGCGAGCTGGAGCAGCGTGGCCTCGTCCGCGAACCGACCGACGAACTGGACCCCGATGGGCAGCCCATCCGCCTGGCCGAGCGGAACCGACATCGCCGGGAGCCCGGTGAAGTTGGCCAGCGGCGTGAACGGGACGAACTCGAACACCCGGTCCACCGCCGCGTCGAGCCCGCCTCCGAGCTTGAGGAGCAGCGAGGAGGAGGTCGCCGCGGCAAGCGCCTGGACCCGCTTCTCGAGGCCCTTCGGCAGGAGCTCGCCGATGAGCGGCGGCGGGAGCGCCAGCGTGGGGGTGAGGAGGAGGTCGTAGGTCTCGAGGAACCGCGTCACGTGGCGGCTCACGTCGCGCAGCATCCCCATGGCCGATGCGAAGTCGGCGGCGCTGACCTGCTGGGCGAGCATCGCCACGAGCCAGGTGGTGTCCTCGAAGTCGCGGGGGCGCGCCTTCTTCTTCATCAGCGCCTCGCCGCGCCGGATGTCCGAGGCGGCCTCGGAGACCACGACGGTGAAGAACGCCTTCGCCAGCTCGCGCGGGTGGAAGACCGGGGACGCCTCCTCCACCACGTGCCCCAGCGACTGGCAGAGCCTGCCCGCGGCCCGCGCCGCCTCCACGCAGCGCGGATCCACCCGGGCGGGCAGGTGCGGGGTGACCGACAGCGCGATGCGGAGCCGGCGCGGCGGCCGGCGGATCTCCTCGAGGTATGGCCGTTCCGGCGGGGGCGTGAAGTAGAGCGCTCCGGGCTCGGCCCCCTGGGTGACGTCGAGCGCCGCGGCGCTGTCGCGGACGGTGCGGCTGACCACGTGGTCGCAGACGAAGCCGTGCCAGATCTCCTGGTAGTCCGGGCCCACCGGCACCCGGCCACGCGAGGGCTTGAGGCCGAAGAGGTTGCAGCACGACGAGGGGATCCGGATGGACCCTCCGCCGTCGCTGGCGTGGGCCATGGGCAGCGCGCCCGCGGCGACCAGCGCCGCCGAGCCGCCGCTGGAGCCGCCCGACGTCCGCGCGAGGTCGTAGGGGTTGCGCGTCGGCCCGTGGAGCTCGGGCTCCGTGAACGGGAGCAGGCCCAGCTCGGGCGTGTTGGTCGTGGCCAGGAAGACCAGCCCCGCCTTCCGGTAGCGGGAGATGAGCGTGCTGTCCCGGGCGGCCACGTGCCCGTGAAAGAAGCGGCTGCCGGCGTCGATCCGCACCCCGGCGATGGGAGCGAGCAGGTTCTTGGTCGCGAAGGGGACTCCGGCGAAGGGGCCGTCGGGGAGGCTCGACCCGGCGCTCTCCCGGCCACGATCGAAGAGGCGCTCCACCACCGCGTTCAGCGAGGGGTCGACCCGCTCGATCCGGGCAATCGCCTCGTCCACCAGCTCGCGCGCGCTCAGCTCGCGACGGCGCACCAGCTCGGCCATCCCGACCGCGTCGAGAGTCGGGTATTCCGCGATTCCCATGCCTCGACGCTAGCAACAACGCTCGCGCGCCGGAGCCGTCCCGGGTCCAGGCACGTTGACCTCTCCCTGAGTGAGGTCAGGTGGGATGCGCAGGCGAGCAGGTGTTGTGCGCGGCGCAACAGCACAGATGGCGCGCGTCCGTGGAGCACGCCACAACGGAACGAGCGCGGCGGGTCTTCCGGATGCAGAGAACCGGAGGGAGACCTCAGTGCTGTCGTCACGCTTCTGTGCACCCGTGTCCACCCGAGACGTGAAGCCGACCACCACGCAGGAAGGGAGAACGCTGTGACCACCGTGACCGACGTAGCATCCGCCGCCCGTCCCCACCCGAGGGCATCGCTGCTCGAGCGCGTGGCTGCTCTCGTCGTCCAGATTCGCTCGACGGCCGGCGAAGGCCTCGAGGCGACCGTCGCCCGCGCGGTGGACGAGGCCTTCGCCTCCATCGCCCGCGAATACCGCCGCTGAGCCCGCGCTCTCGGTCGACCGTGGTCAGGTCGACCCGTGTCTCCGGGGCCACCGACGTGCGGCCGCGGTGCCGCCGCTGGAGCGGGCCACCTGCACGCGCTCCGGCCTGGCACGGGCGCTGCTTCGCGCCGCCGGCATGATCCGACGCTACGTGGTGCTGGGAGTGGTGTGGGCCGGCTGCACCGCGGCCTGGATGCTGCTCGGGGCCACGCTGCTGGTCCGCTCGGGCGAGACGTCCTCGGCGCTGGTCGAGGAGGTCCACCAGCTCTGGGGGCCGCCGCTCGACCAGTCCGCCCCGGGGGGCCAGTACACCGAGCAGCGCCCCCGCGAGGAACGGAGGACGCTCTACGACGCGAACGGCCGCCCGTACGAGTCCACGGTGCAGAAGATGGAGGAGGTCGCCCTCCCGCTCCCCCTGGTCTCCACCCAGGCCCGGGTCTCGCTCTCGCTCGAGCACCGGCAGAAGGGGCTGCTCTGGTTCCCGACCTACGCCGCCGAGTTCGAGGGCCGCTACGTGGTGCTCAACGACACCGCGGTGGCGCGCGCGGTGACGATGAGCTTCCCGCTTCCGGCGCGCGGCGCGATCTACGACGGGTTCGAGGTGCTCGACGACCGGGGTCGGCCCATCGCCGCCGGGGTCGAGGGTGGCGCGGCGCGCTGGTCGGTCACGCTGGAGCCCGCAGCCCGCCACGCCTTCGCCGTGCGCTACCGCACCCGCGGGACCTCCTCCTGGACCTACCGCCCCGCCGCGGCCGGAGGCTCGGTGATCCGGGACTTCTCGCTCGAGCTCTCGAGCAACGCGCGCGGCATCGACTTCTCACCGGGAAGCATCTCCCCCAGCCGCGCGGCGGCCGAGGGGCACGGCTGGCGCGGCACCTGGGAGTTCCGCAGCCTGGTCGGCAGCGCGCCCATCTCGCTCCAGCTGCCGCAGAAGACCAACCCCGGCCCGCTGGCCGCGCGGATCACCTTCTTCGCCCCGGTGGCGCTGCTCTTCTACTTCTTCGTCGTCGGCCTCCTCGCCGAGGGACGCGGACACCGCCTCCATCCGCTGAGCTGGTTCCTCATCGGCTGCGCCTTCTTCGCCGACCACCTGCTGTTCGCGTACCTGGCGGACCACGTGCCGCTCTGGGTGGCCCTCTCCCTCTCCAGCGCGGTGTCCATCCTGCTCGCCGTCACCTACGCGCGGTGGCTGGTCGGGTGGCGCTTCGCGCTCCGGGAGATGGGGCTCGCCCAGCTGGTGTACCTGGTGGGCTTCTCGCTGACCTTCCTGCTGAAGGGCTTCACCGGGCTGAGCATCACCGTGGGCGCCATCCTCACCCTGTTCATGATGATGCAGGTCACCGGGCGCCGGCTCCGCCTGGATGTGCCGCGCGCCGAGCTGGTGGGCTAGGTGCAGATGGCGCGGCAACGGGTACACTCCTCCTCGTGCCGGTCGACCCTGTGGGCTTCTGGGGCATCCCCACGGCGAGCATCGACTGGTGCGAGCAGAACTACGCCCTCACGCCGTGGGTCGCGGAGTTCTGGAACACGCTCTCCAGCCTGGCGATCGTGGCGGCCGGCCTGGTGGGCCTCTGGACGCGCCGGTTCGCACCGGAGGTCCGGCTCGCCTTCGCGCTGCTGACCCTGGTGGGGCTCGGGAGCATCGCCTTCCACGGCACGCTCCGCTTCGAGCTGCAGATGCTCGACGAGCTGCCGATGCTCTACCTCGTCACCTGGATGGCCTGGCTCCTGGTGGAGACCGGTCCGGAGCGCCGGCTGGGGGCGTGGTTCCCCGCGGCGCTGGTGGCGTACGTGCTGCTCGCGACGGCGGGCGCGACGCTCAACCGGGGCGGCGCGCAGTTCCTGGCCTTCCACGTCAGCTTCGGGGCGCTGGAGCTGTTCTGCCTGGGACGCGTCAGCTGGCTCGCGTTCCACCCGGAGAACCGGCCGGTCCGCCGGCCTTACCTCCTCGGGCTGGGGGCGTACGCCACCGGCATCGCGGTGTGGTTCGTCGATCTCAGGGCCTGCCCGTGGGTGAGCGTCACGCTCCCGGCCCACGGCATCCCCAACCCGCAGCTCCACGCCTGGTGGCACGTGCTGGTCTCGGCGGGCTTCTTCCTGCTGCTGGGGGTCGTCTCCTTCGACCGCCTGCGCCGCAGGCTGGCCCCGGCGATGCACTCCTGACCGGCCGGCTGCAGACCGGTGTCCCGCGTGCAGCAGGTGCATCTGCGCGCGGGGATCGCGCAGCCATTGCGGGCCGGGCCCTCGGCCGCCGAGGGCCAGCCGGACCCGGGGAGTGACGACCATGAGCGCCAAGCACCTCCTCCTCCGGACCCAGGCCCAGGAGAAGGTCCTCCGCGGTGTGTCCCAGCTGGCCGACGCGGTCCGGGTCACGCTCGGTCCCGCGGCGAAGGCGATCCTGATCGAGCGCAAGTGGGGACGGCCGCTGGTGAGCGACGACGGGGTCACCATTGCCAAGGAGTTCGAGCTCGAGGACCCCGAGGAGAACCTCGGCGTCCAGCTCGGACGCGAGCCGGCCGAGCGCACCCAGACCGCGGTCGGCGACGGCACGACCACCGCGACGCTCCTCACCCACGCCCTGGTCTCGGAGGGGTGGCGGAACGTGGTCGCCGGAGCGAGCGCCATCGAGCTGAAGCGGGGCCTGGAGCATGGGCTGGGCATCGTGGTGGCGGCGCTGAAGGGCGTGTCCCGCCCGGTGCAGAGCCGGAAGGAGAAGGCCCAGGTGGCCACCATCTCCGCGCACGGCGACGCCACCCTCGGCAACCTGGTCGCGGACGCCATCGAGAAGGTGGGCGGCGAGGGCGTCATCTCGGTCGAGGAGGCCAAGGGCACCGAGACCGCGCTGGAGGTGGTGGAGGGGATGCAGTTCGACCAGGGCTACCTCTCGCCCTACTTCGTCACCGACGCCGAGCGAATGGAGTGCGTCCTCCAGGACGCGTCGGTGCTCCTCTACGGGAAGCGGATCTCCACCCTGGAGACGCTGGTACCGGTGCTGGAGCAGGTGGTGAAGACCGGACGCTCGCTGCTTGTCGTCGCCGAGGACGTGGAGAGCGAGGCCCTGGCCACCCTGGTGGTGAACAAGGTCCGCGGCACCCTGCACTGCGCGGCGGTGAAGGCTCCCGGGTTCGGCGACCGGCGCAAGGCGCTGCTCGAGGACATGGCCATCCTCACCGGCGGGCAGGTGCTGGCCGAGGAGCTGGGCGTCAAGCTGGAGTCGGTCAACATCTCCATGCTGGGGAAGGCGCAGCGGGTGCTGGTGGGCCGCGAGCACACGACGCTGGTGGGCGGCGCCGGCGACAAGGCGGCGATCCAGGCGCGGCTGGAGCAGCTGCGGCGGGAGATCAAGCGCGCCACCTCGGACTACGACCGGGAGAAGCTCGAGGAGCGGCTGGGAAAGCTGTCCGGCGGCGTGGCGGTGATCCGGGTGGGGGCCGCCTCGGAGAGCGAGCTCAAGACCCGGAAGGACGCCTTCGACGACGCGATCAACTCCACCCGGGCCGCGGTGGCTGAGGGAATCGTCCCCGGCGCCGGGCTGGCATACCTCCGCGCGCGGGAGGCGCTGGCCAGGGAGGAGCCGAAGCTGGAGGGCGACCGCCGCACCGCGGTGCGCATCCTGGGCTCGGCCCTGGAGACCGTGACCCGGCAGATCGCCCAGAACGCGGGCCTCGACGCCGGGGTGGTGGTGGAGCGGATGAAGAGCGGGACCGGCAGCTTCGGCCTCGACGCGGCGCGGGGCATCTACGTGGACCTCACCGAGGCGGGCGTCATCGACGCGACCAAGGTGCTCCGGGTGGCGCTGGAGAACGCCGTCTCCACCGCCGGGGTGCTCCTGCTCGCCGAGGGGACGATGACCGAGATCCGCTCGAAGAAGGACGAGGAGAAGGCGACGCTGCCCGAGTAGCGCCCTCGATCCGAGGACGTCCGCAGTCCTGTGTCGTGCCGGGGCCATCCCCCGGCTGGAGGAGGTGAGTGAGATGAGACGATTTCTCCTGGTTGTCATCACCCTCGGTCTCGCCGGGTGTGGGAGCGAGAAGCTCAACGCGGCGTTCAGCGGGCTGTGGACCGGCCCGGCCACCCTGACGATGGGAAGCTACACGGCCACGGAGACCGTGCAGCTGACGATCACCCTCCCCTCCGAGACGACATTGACCATCGCGCCGGTCTGCCCCGGGAACGCCGGAAGCATCACCGCGACGGGGAGCGGGAACAGCGCGTCCTGGAGCGGTTCGCAGGTGTGCCCGGCGTTCGCGGTCGGCGACTGCGCTTCGGTGACGGTGACCCTGACCAGCGGCAGCGGCTCACTGAGCTCGGATGGGAAGACGCTCAGCGCGCAGGAGTCGGGAACAGCCTCGGGCTGCTCGACGAGCGCGGCCTTCAGCTGGTCCTTCAGCGGCGTGAAGTGAGGGCGGGCGCCCCGGTCAGTCCCGAGCCCGGAGATCCGTGAACACGGTCGCGCTCGATTCCCAGGATGCTGCCGACGAGCACATGCGCGGAGCATCCCCGCCGGTGAGACACGGGCGCGCGGGCACCAGGAGCGACGAGGACGCCGGCGGGGCCGGTGGTGGAGTGTATCGAGGGGTCGCCTCGAGCCAGGCTCGACAGTCGGCGGCCCGGGTGTAGCCGACGATCGCCGATGGGACGAAGATGAGGGTGCCAATCCCGCCGAGGATCAGCGCGCCGCCTCCGCCAACCTCCTCCTCGAACCCACAGAACCACTCCGAGGCGGGACACTGCTTCTTCGTTCCGTTGGCGTAGACGATGCCGCCTGCGACCACGGCGGCAACCGAGACAACAGCGAGCGCAGTGTCGACGTTCGCGTGAACGTCCGAGGGCGTGCACGGCGGCGGCGGGTGCATGTCGGGCTTCGGGCCCCTCGCGTAGACGAAGGAGCATCCGCCACTCGCCCAGGCAAGCAGCGCGACGAGCGACAGGGCGGCGGCCGAGCGCCTGGCGCAGCCCCGCCGTCCAGGCAGGATTGAGGAAGATCTGCTCATCGACCACCCCCCGGCGATGGCCCCCACCCGGAAGGCGGGGCGCGCTCTCGCTCAGGGGCCTGCATTTCCGGAGCCGCGAGCGGGCCCCGAGCCCCGACTCGACGTCAGTGCGGCGCCCGGACCTCCGGGGACCTGCCGGTGGGGCGCCGGCGGCCGTGGAGCTTCCGCTCCAGCCGCTCCGCGCCCTGCGTGTTCAGGACGTCGTCGCGCTCGATCCAGCCGCGCCGGGCCATCCACACACCGTAGCGCAGGTTCCCCAGCTGGCTCGCGTGGTGGGCGTCGGTGGAGATGACCAGGCCGACCCCCGCCTCCTTGGCCAGCCGGCAGTGCTTGTCGTCGAGGTCCAGCCGCTCGGGCATGGCATTCACCTCGAGCGCCACGCCCTCCTCCCGGGCCACCTGGAGCACCTTCTCGAAGTCGTAGGCATAGGCATCCCGGATGCCGAGCTGCCGTCCGCTGGGGTGCCCGAGGACGTCGACCACGCCCGACCGCATCGCACGGACCATGCGCTCGGTGATCTTCCCGGGCGGGTCGGTGAAGTGGGCGTGCACGCTGGCCACCACCCAGTCCAGCTCCTTCAGGACATCCAGCGGCAAGTCGAGCGTGCCGTCCTCGAGGATGTCGACCTCCACGCCGGTGAGCAGGCGGGGCGCTCCCTTCCGCTGCTGCACGCCAAAGCGACGGATCTCCAGGGCGTGCGCTCGCATCTGGGGGCCAGTCAGCCCGAGCGGTCTCGACCGCGAGTGGTCGGTGATCGCCAGGTACTGCCGGCCGAGCCGCTCCGCCTCCTGGCAGAGCTCGTCGAGCGTGGAGTGCCCGTCGGACGAGGCATCCGAGTGGACGTGCAGGTCTCCACGGACGTCCTTCTCCTCGATCAATCGCGGCAGACGACCCTCCTCCGCCGCCTCGAGCTCTCCGGCCCCCTCGCGCAGCTCCGGAGGGATGAAGGGCAGCCCCACCGCCCGGTAGACCTCCTCCTCGGTGGCCCCGCCCAGGCGCTTGCCGTGGCGATCGAACACCCCGTACTCGCTCAGCTTGAGGCCGCGGCGCATGGCCCGCGTCCGCAGCTCGATGTTGTGGGACTTGCTCCCGGTGAAGTAGTGCAGCGCCGCTCCGAACGATTCGGGGGGCACGATCCGCAAGTCTGCCTGGAGCCCGCTGGTCAGCCGCGCGGTGCACTTGGTCGGTCCGGTGGCGGTCAGCGCCTCCACCTCCGGCGCGTCCTTGAAGGCGCGGATCACCGCGTCCGCCTCGGCCGCGGAGACCAGCAGGTCGATGTCCCCGATGGTCTCCCGCCGCCGCCGGATGCTCCCGGCCACCTCGGCCGCGCGCACGTGCGGCACCTGCCGCAGCCGCTCGGCGATGGCCTCCGCGGTGGCCAGCGCGCGATGGAGGGGAACCCGTCCCTTCCGCGCCTGGTACCGCTCCAGCGCGAGCAGGATGCCGGCGACCCGCCTCGGTCCCATCCGTGGCAGCTTCTCCAGTGAGCCGTCCCGGCATGCCTTCTCCAGCCCGGCGAGCTCCTTGATCCGGAGCTTCTTCCAGGCCAGCGCGGCGGTCTTCGGACCGATCCCTTCCACCCGCAGCAGCTCCAGCACGCCGGGCGGCACCTTGCCCGCGAGCTGGTCGTGCTCGCGGAAGCGGCCGGTGCTCAGCAGCTCCTCGATGTGCCCGGCGATGCGCTCGCCGACCGACGGCAGCTCGGTCAGCTTCCCCGCCCGCCACAGCTCGGAGACGGGAGTGGGGAGCAGATCGACGATCTGCGACGCCTGACGGTAGGCCCTCGCCTTGAAGGCGTTTCCACCGGTCAGCTCGAGGAGATCTGCCACCTCGGCGAGCACCCGGGCGACGTCGGTGTTCTCCATGGGCGAACGCCTCCTTCCGTCGAGCGGCGTCCCCTGCCCTGATCCTGCAATCGAGGCACCACGCCGGATGACCCGCGAGATGACGGCGGCAGCCCCGGCGCGAGGCGCAGATTCTGCGCAAGCTGCCCGTTCAGCCCTTCAGCACGCCCCAGGGCCGCAGTCGCGCCACGGCACGCGCGATGCCCGCCCGGACCACGACGTCGACCACGCGCGAGACGTCCTTGTAGGCCACCGGGGCCTCCTCGGCGAGCTCGGCATTCGAAGGGCAGCGGACGACGATGCCCTGCGCCTCCAGCTCCTTGCGGAGGACGTGGCCCTCCACCTGTCTCTTCGCCGCGTGGCGGCTCAGCGCACGTCCGGCGCCGTGGCAGCAGCTGGCGAACGAGATGTCCTCCGAGGCCGGCGCCCCGACCAGGACGAAGGTCCGGGTCCCCATGCTCCCGGGGATGAACACCGGCTGCCCGACCTCCCGGTAGCGCGCGGGGAGCTCCGGGTGTCCCGGCCCGAACGCCCGGGTGGCGCCCTTGCGGTGGATGCAGAGCCGGCGTCCTGCATGCTCCTCGAGCTTGGCGATGTTGTGCGCGACGTCGTAGACGAGCTCCAGCCCGGGCTCGCCGCGCCGGGGGAGCACGCGGTCGGCCACCGCCCGGACGCGGTGGGTGAGGACCTGGCGGTTGGCCCAGGCGAAGTTGGCCGCGGCGCACATCGCCCCGAAGTAGTCCTGCCCCTCCGGGGAGGACAGCGGAGCGCAGGCCAGCTGGCGATCGGGCAGGGTGATGCCGTGGCTCGAGAGCGAGGCGTCCATGGTCCGCACCGCGTCGGTGCAGACCTGGTGCCCGAGCCCGCGCGAGCCGGTGTGGATGAGCACCGTCAGCTGGCCCTCGAAGAGCCCGAGCGCCCTCGCCGCCCCGGCGTCGAGGACGGTCTCCACCTCCTGCACCTCGAGGAAGTGGTTCCCTCCTCCGAGCGTCCCGAGCTGGTCTCGCCCCCGTTCCTTGGCCCGGGGGGACACCTTGCGCGCGTCGGCGCCGGGAAGGCGGCCCCGGGACTCGATGCGCTCCAGGTCCTCCGGGACGCCGAGCCCCAGCGCTCCGATGACGTGCTCGCACCCGCCCTCCAGCACCCGGTCCAGCTCCTCGTCGGTGAGGGACAGCCGTCCGTGCCGTCCGTAGCCGGTGGGGATGCTCCGGCTCAGCTCGTGGACGAAGGGCTCGAGGACCCCGGACACCTCGGCGCGGGTCAGCCTCGAGGCCAGCAGCCGGACGCCGCAGTTGATGTCGAACCCGATGCCGCCGGGGGAGATGACCCCGTCCGGAGCCAGCGTCGCCGCCACGCCGCCCACCGGGAAGCCGTACCCCTCGTGCATGTCGGGCATCCCGACCACCCGCCCCCAGACTCCGGGGAGCGTGGCCACGTTGAGGAGCTGCTCGATGCTCCGGTCGTGCTCGATCTGCGCCATCAGCTCGGCGTCGGCGACGATGCGCGCCGGGACGTGCATCCCCCGCCGGGCATCCTTCGGCACCTCGTAGAGCACGTCGGAGATGCGTGTCGCGACGCTGGCCATCGGCCTCTCCTTCACACGTCCAGCACCACCGACGCCCGCCACCCGCCCTCGCTCGGCTCGACGGACACCCCGTGGAGCGTGGCCGCCTTCACCGCCGTCTTCAGAACCTCCGGGGCGACGCCCGCCACCCGCGCCCACACCCCGGTCTCGTCCACCCGCTCGACCTCGAGGCGGGTGAAGACCTCCTTCGAGGTCTCGGAGAGGTAGATGAGCTCGTTCAGCCACCCGACCAGGAGCGCCGCTCGGTCGCGGGCATGCACCTCCACCGCCCGGGCCGGGGCGGAGGCGCCGGGGCCGGGAACCTCTCCCAGCATCAGCTCGGCCAGCGCGCGCCCGGCCTCGGCAAAGAGCTCCTCGCAGGAGGGGGCGGCGAGCTCCAGCTGCACCTCACCGGTGTGCTCGGCAAAGCGGTGGCGCGCGGAACGCGGCATGGGGCCCTGGTCACCGCAGCTCGGCCCGGGGCTTCTCCACCCAGTCTCCGTCGGCCTTGACGTAGCGGCGCTTCACCGCCGCCCAGGCGACGCGGTGGGCGATGGCATCGACGTGGTACCGGTCCCACGCGTGGTTGAAGGCGACCCGGTAGATGTCCTGCGCGTGCGCCGGAAGGTGGGCCTGCACCGGCGCTGGCAGGGTCTCGTTGGTGTCGTAGGGCATCGACGCACCCCCTTGGCTCGTTCGCCCGTTCCGGGTGCATCGCACGCGCCAAGGGTCTCCTCGCCGCATCTCCACGCCCCGGAGAGCGCACCGCTTGCGCCCTCCGCGTCAGGGGCTGCCGTGCTCCAGGGACTGGCGAGCCGCCGCTCGGTCCTGCTCCGCCTCCGCGACCAGCTGGTAGGCGAGGTAGTACTTGAAGATGTTGGAGACGTAGGTGACGGTCTCCCGGCCGATCCGGTCGGCCACCACGACCTCCACGTTCTTGAACCAGCGGTCGGGGTCGAGCCCACGCCTCGCCGCCTCCCTGCGCAGCGACTGGATGCGACCGGGACCCGCGTTGTAGGAGGCGAAGGAGAAGAGCGCCTTCACCAGCGGGTCCAGCGCCGGCTCGTCGAAGTAGGTGTCCTCCACGTGGCGCAGGTACTTCACGCCGGCGTGGATGTTCGGCTCCAGCTTCCGGACGTCCCCGACCTTCATCTGCGCCGCGGTCTCGGGCATGAGCTGCATGACGCCCACCGCCCCCGCCGGGCTCCGCATGCTCTGGTCGAGCCGGGACTCCTGGTACCCCTGGGCCATCACCAGGAGGTAGTCGACGTCGTACCGCTTCCCGTACTTCCGGAAGAGCTCCTCGGTCTGCTGGAACTTCCGGAGCTCCTTCCCGGACGTCGCCGGGAGCACCGAGCGGGAGTTCCGCATGTACTTCCTGACCAGCGTGTTGCCGAAGGCGGTGCCCTTGCGGTGCCGGCGGATGAAGGAGTCCAACACCGCCTTCAGCTGCGGGCTGCCCGGGCGCATCATCCAGGCGACGGTGCCGCCGGTGCTCACCGCGATCGCCGGGTCGAACGAGAGCCCCTCGAGGAACTGCTTCCAGAACCGGGCCTGGTAGTCGTCGCAGACCGTGGTGGGGAGCAGCCCGGCGCTCACCATCTCCAGCAAGTCCTCGTCCTCCAGGTCCTCCGAGGCGGCGATCAGCTTCACCGGCGGCTTTCCCTCCTCGACCAGCCGCCGGTTGAACGCCTCCAGGTGCTCCCAGTAGCTGGAGGACCGGCGAAGATGCACCGGCTGTCCCGCCAGGTCCTCCAGGCGTGAGAGCCTGGGACCGGACGGGCCGGTGATCACCAGCTCGCTCACGTCGTCGAGAACGGGGGCGGAGAAGTCCACCCGCTGCTGTCGCTCCGGGGTGATGACGAGGTTGGCGGCCGCGATGTCGCCACGCCCGTCGAGGAGCGCGGGGATGAGCTGGTCGCGCGACACCGGGACGAACATCACGTGGAACCGGAACGTCCGGGTCCGGAGACGAGCGTTGACCTCGTCCTCGAAGGCCTTGAGCACCTCGTAGGTCACGCCTCGCTGCGTGCCGCGGTCCACGAAGTAGAGGGTCCGGCTGTAGACCACCAGCGCCCGGAGCATCCGGCGCTGCTTGATCTGCTCCCAGTCACCCTTGAACGGCTCGAGCACCGCCTCCTGGGCGGCGTCGCGCTGGGAGCTCGACGAGGAGCCGGTCTGTGCGCTCGCCGCGATGCCCGCCAGCAGGAGGGCGACGACCCCGGCGCGAGACGCGCGGCCCATGCGTCGTACGCATAGCAGGAGGGGCTGCTTCCTGGCTCGACGCGTGAGCGGTGCGGCGCGTCACTTCCCCCCGAACAGGCCCTTGAGAAGCTCGCCCGCCTTCTGCACGCCGTCGGTGGCCGGGTTCTGTCCCACCGCCGGCGCGGCGCCGGATCCGGGAAGGTGGACGGCGACCTCGCGCGCCCGCTGCCATTGTCCGCCGGGGAGCGCCCGGAGCTCCACCAGCACAGTGTCCAGGGTGAAGCTGCGGGCGGTGACCGCACCCGCGTTGAACCGGGTGACCGAGAGCATCGCGTCGCGCGTTCCCCCGGGCGCGACCTGGAACTGCGGGTCGATCCGGTTCCCCTCGAGCGTGCCGATCCCCTGGACGCTTCCGTCGCGGGTGCCTGGCTGTCCCCAGCCGTAGGCGTTGCCCTGCTCGTCGACGGCGTGGCTGGTCCCCGCCTTGTAGGCGAGCACCAGCGGCTGGGCGCCGAAGTTCTTCACCCGGACGGCGAAGCGGACCAGCTGGTTCTTCCCCCCCGACACCGCGGCGCTGGTCTGGGTCACGGTGACGCTGAACGCGCCGGCGTCGTAGCAGCCGGCCGCGCCCGCCGGGCAGTGCGCGCCCGCGGCGGGAGCGGTGGGCATTGCCGGCTGCGCCACGGGCGCCGTCGCCGGAGCTCCCGCAGCCGGGGGCGAGGCGGTGAGCGGAGCCTGGTCGCCCGGGGCGGGCCCGGCCGCTGCGCCGGACCCGGCCGAGGCCTGCCCCACGGACGCACCGGCGCGGGCGCCGTCGGTGAGGCCGACGATCTGCAGCGGGAACTCGGGGCCCAGCGTGGTCTGGCCGTTGCCGGCGGGGATGATCTCCCGGACCGTCAGGTCGAGGTCGAACGTGCTGCCGAACAGCGCCTGCCCGGCCCACACCAGGGTGAAGCGGGCGTCCCCGGTCTGGCCCGGGGCGATCGCGAACTTGTCGTCGGGGCGCGCGCTGATGAGGCCGATGCCACGCACGTCCCCGTCCTTGACCACGTAGCGGTTGCCGCGGTCGTCCGTGGCGCCGCCGGAGCCGACGACGTAGCCGAGGACCATCGGGCGGCCGAGCTTGTTCCGGAACCGGAGGGTGGTGGTGAGGACCTTCCAGTAGCCCTGGAGACTGGCCCGGAACTCGACGACCGACATCGCGAAGCCGTTCACCTCTGTGCACGACGGGTCTCCACCGCACACCGGGGCCGTCTGGGCCGGGGCGCCGGCACCACCCGACGCGGCCGATCCTCCCAGTGCGCGGGCCTTGGAGAGCACCGAGGCGCTCACCCGGCCGGGGCAGAGAACCTCCCACTGCTGCGACAGCGCCAGGCCGCCGCTGGCATTGTCCCGTCCCACCACCACCCCGTCCGGTCCCTTCCACCGGGTGCGGCCGGCGCCGATGTCGGAGTTGTCCCAGAGGCCGTCCAGCACGTACGACTTCCCGTCGAGTGGCGTGAGCCGCCCCACGGTGCAGTCGGCGCGGATGGTGTACGTCTTTCCCAGCTCGGGGTTCTGCTGCTTCACGCAGGCGTTGACGGCCGCCTTCGCCTGGGCGGGGTCGCCCTGACCGCTCTGGTCCGCGCAGAAGGTCTTGAGCGAGTCCGAGGTGACCTTCGCCGTGACGGTCGCCTGCGCGGTCCCCACCCCGGACTTCGCGGTGACGATCGGGCTCGGCCCCTCGGTCGACGCGAGCCACTCGGCGCTCGAGGCGGCCCGGGCGGACCCGGCCAGGGAGGCGGCGCCGGCGAGAGCCGTGGCGAGGAGGAGGCGGACGGGCCTCGCTCCGGGGTGCCTCGGGTGGGCGAACGGGTCGAGCATGGCTCCTCCGGGTGGGAGATGGCTCCAGCTGCCCATGCGCAGGAACGGGGTCCGGACCGTCACCGCGCCGGGCCGGCGCTATCGAGGGCCGACGGCGTTCGTCCGGGCGAGCTCCGCCTGGAACCGATCCGCATCGGCCGGACGGCCAAGCGCACGGTACGCGGCGGCGAGATCCTGGCGCGCCATCGTCATCCAGATGGCCGGCGGGTCGGACCGCCTGAGAAGGACCTC
>Ga0316628_100001160_pt1 | contig 18294 bp, 16 predicted proteins | sample OWC_Aug_M2_C1_D5_FD_207648 | JGI IMG/M metagenome (GOLD analysis project Ga0316628, IMG submission 207648) | Wetland soil microbial communities from Old Woman Creek delta, Ohio, United States - OWC_Aug_M2_C1_D5_C | ecosystem: Environmental > Terrestrial > Soil > Wetlands | place: USA: Ohio... | reverse complement strand
CGCTACCTCAGCGGCGGGTTGAGCCCGGCCGCGCGCCTCGTGAAGGGCCGCGTCCTCCCGGAGCGCGCGGGGTACTACCTCGGGACCAGGATGGCCGACGCGCTCGTGGCGGAGCGCGGTGTGGCCGGGGCTGCGCGCGCCGCACCGGAGGAGTTCCGTGTGGCCGAGTCGCGACACGCACCAGAACAGGCGGTCAACGAATGAACGGCACGAGGGGAGAGCGCCGCTCCAACCGCGAGTTGCGCGAGGTGCTGGACGAACTGGTCGAGCACGTGCGGTACGTGGCCCGCAACGTGCAAACGCTGAGCAAACAGGACCTCGAGTACGCCGAGGAGCGGCTGGAGTGGCTGGCGGACGAGGTGTGGCGCGCGGCCACCGGCACGCATCCGAGTCAGCGCTAGGCCTTCCCTCTCCGCCTCTCCGTCTCCCGCACGCGAGCCTTGTTGATCAGAAGCTGCTGCGGGAGGCTGACCAGGTTCGAGACCGCGTAGTAGAGGTTCAGTCCCGAGGCGAAGTTCAGGAACATCACAGTCATCACTACCGGCATGATCGTCGTCATCATCTTCGCCTGCGGATTCGGCGGCAGCCCCACCTGCCCCAGCTTCGAGATCGCCCACATTGAGGCGCCCATCACGAGCGGGATGATGTAGTACGGGTCGCGCAGCGAGAGGTCCGGCAGCCAGAGGAACGGTACCCCGCGGAACTCGATCGTGACCTGGAACACGAAGAAGAGCGCAATCAGCACCGGGAACGGCAGGAGCATCGGGAGGCAACCGCCCAAGGGGTTCACCCCGTGCTCCTTGTAGACCTTCATCACTTCCTGCTGCATCCGCTTCGGGTCGTCCTTGTACCGCGCCTGGACGTCCTTCAGCAGCGGCTGCACCGCCTGCATGGCCACCGAGCTCATCATCGCCTTCTGGTTCAGCGGCCACAGCACGACCCGCACCAGAATGCCGAAGAGAATCAGCACGAGACCGTAGCCGAGGTGCAGGAACTGGTGCATCCACAGCAGCAGCTGCGTGATCCAGACCGACACCGGCATCACGATCGGCTTGAAGATCCAGCCGTACGGCGAGGCCTTGTCCAACTCGCGGCCGAGGGCGCGCATCTCCCGGTACTCCTGCGGCCCCAGGTACAGGGAGAATCGGAACTGCCCGTCTGCTCCGACCGCCCGGGTGACCCAAGTCTGCGTGTGTGTGGCGGCGCGGCCGGTGCGCGGCCCCCCGGTCAGCACGGCGCCCCCGAATTCCCTCCTGGAGCTGTCGCTCGAGAGCAGGGCCCCGATGAAGTACTTGGACTTGACCGCCACCCAGTCGAACGGGCCATCGAGGGTGGCGGTCTGACCGGGAGGCACCGATTGGAACGACTTCTGCACCGGTGACCCCAGGCGACCCACGACGCCGTAGCGGCGGTAGTTGTCCGCGCTGTCGGCATCGACGTTCGCCAGTCCGGTTCCGAGTCCGATCAGGAGCAGCCCGCCGCGGGCATCCAGCCCGCCGAGGCTGCCGCTGACTTCGATCTCGTAGTTCCGCCCCGCCTTCCTGGAGTACGTCACGTCGAGGCGCACCGTACCCTGCGTCGCCGCGAACGAGACTGACCCGCCCGAGCGGGAAAGAGAGAACGCCACGCTGTCGAACCGCACGGTGTCCAGCCCCAACACCACGCGATAGCCGAGCAGCCGGTCGCCGGGGCGTACCAGGTCCACCGGGCCACCGGCGCGGGACGAGCCGAACGAGCGGTAGGTGGGAAGCTCCCCGCGCTCAAGCACGGCGCCAACACTGTTGAACCGGAGAATCGACCGCGATGAAGCCAGGCTGACTGTGTCGCCGGCCGCGGTCGCTACAGGCGACGCGACTTGTGTCGCCGGCGCCGCGGTCCGGGACGGAGCGGCCACCGACGCGGCGACAGGAACGGGGGCGTTCGAGTCGGAAGCCACGGCCGCGCGCCGGGCTGGGGCGCGGCGCGGCGCCGGCTTCATGAACAGTGACGGCAGAACCGCCACCACGATCATCAGCGAAATCGCGAAGAGCAGACGCCGTTCCATCGTCCCTCAAGGCACCGGGTCGTAGCCGCCCGGATGAAAGGGGTGGCAGCGCGCGATTCGTTTCGCGCCGAGCCACGCACCCTTCACCGCACCGTACCGCTCAACGGCCTCGGCCGTGTACCGCGAGCAGGTCGGCTGGTAGCGGCACGCCGACGGCAACAGCGGCGAAAACGTGACCTGATAGCCGCGAATCAGCAGGATGACGAGCCGCGCTCCGATGGACATAGTGCGCCGACCATCTCCTGTTTCAGGACCGCAAACGTCGCCAGGTACGCCGCCGCCCGCGCCTTAACCCCTACGTCCGTGGGCTCCAGGAGTGTCGGCAGAACATACCGGCGGCCGATCTCGCGGAGCCGCCGCCTCAGTTGGTTGCGCCGCACCGCTCCGTAGGAGTGGCGAGACACTACCACCGCAAGCCGCGAACGGCCCACAGGGGAAGGCCGCGTGAACAGATCGAGGTGATCGGTTCGCCGGCGCTTCCCCTGTGTCATCAGCGCGCGGAGCTCCGTGGCCCGCGCAATGCGAAAAGACCGCGGCAGACGCTGGGCCGTCAGCCGCCCCAGTGCTTGGACGGCAGCTTCACGGTGAGCTGCTTGCGGCCCTTCTTGCGGCGCCGCGACAACACCTCACGCCCCCAACGCGTCTTCGAGCGAGCGCGGAAGCCATGCTTGCCGATCCGCTTGCGGTTCCGCGGACGATACGAAGGTTTCACTCTCAAGCCTCCAGAGAGCCGAAGAACCTAGCAACGGAGGGCATTTCCGGCAAGGTTGACTTTTCCACATTGGTTCCGTAGGTTCGGGCGCCCTTTGACCTCCCGCCCCACCCCAGCGATGCGTTGATGGAGCCGTCGGCAAAAGAAACCTGGAAGCTCCTCCTCGACCAGGCGCGTATGCGCTTACCGGAACAGACTGTCAGGACTTGGCTGGATCCGGTTGAAGCCGTCGCCCTCGAGGAGGATCAACTCGTGCTCGGCGCACCCGACCAGTTCGCCGCCGAGTGGAACGAGTCCAAGCACGCGGCGTTGCTCTCCGACCTCTCGGGCCGGGTGAGCGGGCGACCGCTCACGGTCACGTTCCGCGTCCGGGAGGACCGGACCCACCGCCCGCAGATGGACTTCTTCGTGCCGCCGCCGGCGCCCGCCGCAGCAGCGGTCGCGGCAGGGGGAGCGCCCGCCTGGGCGCAGCCACTCAATGGCCGGTACACGTTCGACAGATTCGTGGTCGGCAAGTCGAACGAGCTCGCCGCTGCAGCCGCTCACGCGGTCGCCATGGCCCCCGGCAAGACGTACAACCCGCTCTTTATCTACGGTCCCACAGGGCTCGGCAAGACCCACCTGATGCAGGCGATCGCGCACGCGATCCTCGAGCGTCAGCCGGAGATGCGGACGGTCTACATCAGCGCCGAGCAGTTCATCAACGACGTGGTTGAGGGTATCCAGTCACGAACGATGCCGCAGTTCCACCGCCGCTACCGCAGCGACCTCGACCTGCTGCTCGTGGATGACGTGCACTTCCTGGAAGGGAAGGAGACCACTCAGGAGGAGTTCTTCCATACCTTCAACGCCCTCCACGAAGGCGGCAAGCAGCTGGTCTTCACGTCCGATCGCCCCCCGAAAGCCATCCCGGGCCTCGAGGCTCGGCTCGCGTCTCGCTTCGAGTGGGGCATGGTGGTGGACATCGGGCAGCCCGACCTGGAGCACCGGACGGCAATCTTGCGCAAGAAGGCCGAGCAGGACCACCTCGACATGACGATGCCCGACGACGTGATCCGGTTCATAGCGGAGCACGTCCGAAGCTCGGTGCGCGAACTGGAGGGCTGCATCATCAAGCTTCTTCTGTTCGCGTCGCTGAAGCACCGGGAGATCACGGTAGAGCTGGCGCGCGAGGCGCTCTCCGACAAGATCCAGCCGGCCGCAGACGCCGAGTCCGCCTCCGGGCGGGTAGCGCCGCCCTCCATCGACCGCGTTCAGGAGGTGGTGGCACGCCGCTGGGGCGTAACGCCCGATGGCCTCCGCTCGAAGGTGCGCACCAAGCGCCTGACAGTGCCGCGACAGGTAGCGATGTACCTGGCGCGAGATCTGCTCGGCATGCAGTTGGTCGAGATCGGCCAGGCCTTCGGCGGCCGCGACCACTCCACGGTCATCCACAGCCTCGGCAAGGTGCAGCAGCAGCTCTCGCACGACCATTCGTTCCGCGAGAGGGTGGCCGCGGCGCGTGGTGAGTTGTCCTCAGTGTAGCCGTGGGAAGATCTCGACGCCTTGTGGGCACGTGTGGACGTCCGGAGTCCACGGTGCACAAGAAGAGACTGATGCACAACTGGAACGATCCCGTAAGACGCCTAACTCTATGGCATGGCAAGTGAGTGCAGTAAGAGCCAACAGTTACACACGCTCTACTATGACTACTAGATTGTTTATGCACTTCCGTAGAACAGCAGTTTACGCCCACGCGACGAGGAGAGGATGAAGTTCACGATCACGCGGGAGAAGCTGCAGGAAGGCTTGCTGGCCGTCGGTCCCAGCATTCCAGCGAAGACGACGCTGCCTGTTCTCTCCAACATCCTGCTTGAAGTGCGGAAGGATGGGTTACGACTGTCGGGAACGGATCTCGACATTGCCGTGACAACCTCAGTCCCCGCTGACGTTGACGAAGAGGGTGCCGTAACCCTTCCGGCAAAGAAGCTGACGGAGATAGCCCGGGAACTGCCGGCGATGCCGGTTCGAGTGACATCGGCAGGAGAGCAGAGGGCGCAAGTTGAGTGTGGGAAGAGCCGGTTCCGGTTGCTGGGCCTGCCACGCGACGAGTTCCCTTCATTCCCCCACGTCAAGTTCGATGGTGGTTGGCACATCGCGGCGAAGGACCTGCACAAGCTGATCGGGCATGTCGCCTTCGCAACGTCGACAGAAGAGAGCAGACCGATTCTCAACGGTGTGCTCTGGGATCTTCGCAAGGACCGCATGCGGATGGTAGCCACCAACGGGCACCGACTCGCCAAGATGGAGGTTCCACTGGCGAGCGATGGAGGCGGAGCGCAGGCGGAGTTGATCGTGCCTCCGAAGGCACTCGAGCAGATCCGTCGCCTGTTCCGGCCGGACGCCATGGTAGAGATCGCCAAGAGTGAGAACCACCTTGGCTTTCGCTCGGAGGGCACGCAGATATACACCAGGCTCATCGAGGGCCCGTACCCGAACTATGAGCAGGTGATTCCCAGGGAGAACGACAAGTTCGCGACGGTCGACAAGACCGAGATGGTCTCGGCACTCCGTCGCATGTGTATCGTTGCGAGCGATCAGACGCACCGGATTCGGCTGGCGTTCGGCGGTGGGACACTGAAGTTCAGCGTCCAGACGCCGGATCTTGGCGAGGCGCAGGACGAGATGGCGGTCACCTATGAGGGTGACGCCCTGGAGATAGGCTTCAACGCTGCGTACCTGCTCGAGGTCCTGAAGTACATGCCGACGGACGAGGTACGCTTCACTTTCAAGGCACCCGAGCGAGCGGCTACTGCCGAGCCGGTGGGCTGGGACGATGCCGCGTCCTACCTGTGTCTGGTGATGCCGCTTCGGCTGGTGGACTGAGCCCGGTTCCCAAACCGGCGCAGAGTGAGGAGAAGCCAGGCTCTAGGGTGAGTTCAGAAGTGGAGGCGGCTTGGGGGCCGCCGTGTCCGGCATCGAGGCTGGCGCGGCGGCCGAGTCGTTCCGTGGCACGCCGGTGGTGTCTCCGGCCAGCACCGGGATGCCTTCAGGAGATCCGGGTGCCCCTGGCTGGGTCAGCTCCTCCTCTTGCGGGACCGAGACGGGTTCGCCCCGCAGCCTGCGGAGGATCAACTGCTGGCGCCACACCGTGCGGCCAGGTCGCAGAGCCGGGTTCGAGGTCAACGGGTGCGGCAGTGTCGCCACCAGCAAAGCGGATTGGTCCATCGACAGCCGTGCGGCGGAACGGTGGAAGTAGCGCTCGCTCGCTTCCTCCACTCCCCAGAGGCCCGACCCGAACTCGGCTACGTTGAGGTACAGCTCCAGGATGCGGTGCTTGCCGAGCGCCCATTCGAGCCGGTAGGCGACAACCGCTTCCTTGAGCTTGCGGAGCGGGTTGCGGGACGGTGAGAGGTACAGGTTCTTCGCGAGCTGCTGCGTGATCGTGCTGGCCCCACGCAGCCTCTCTCGCCGCCCTGAAGCCCGGCTCAGGGCGCGGCGCAGCTCTGACCGGTCGCGCCGATTGCCCCAGGAGAAGGCGTCTCGCCGGTACCCGAGCGCCTCGCGCAGCGACCGCCAGTCGATGCCGTGGTGCTGGTAGAAGGCATCATCCTCTCCCGCGACGGCGGCGCGTTCCAGCCAGTCCGAGATGGAATCCAGGGGAACGGGTCGATAGCGCGCCGTGGCCGTGTCGCCGACGGCATGGTGCCGGCGCGCCCGCATCGCCATGAAGGCGGTCTCCGCAGGCCAGTGGCTGCGCCACCAGGAGGGCGGCGGCCACACAAACGACAGCCATCCGGCGAACACGCCCAGCGCTGCGAGGCCGAGCAGCAGGAATCCCCGGATAAGCCGGCTCACGATGGACTCAGCGTCTCGTCCGTGTCTCCGGAGTGGCGATCATGGCGCCGGCGGCACCGAGCGCATCGATGGAGCCGGCGTCGGGCGGCAGCACGGCGACGACGGTCGAGCGGACCCGGGAGGTCAGCCAAGTGACTGAGACGGCGAAGCCGCGGCGGTCTAGGGAGGAGGAGAACTCGCCGCGCAGGCCCACGAGAAGGTGCGTCCCGGCAGCCACCGACGCGCCGGCGCGAAGTTCACGGATCGCACCTAGGTCGGTGCGGAGGTCCAACTCGACCCCGGCGCCGAGTCGGCCGCTGCGGGAGTGGACGCCGGCGGCCGGCACGACGCTGGCCGGGTAGATGGAATCGCGCACGACGGGAGAGCCGACATTGCGCCACACCACGGACAGATCCAGAGTCGCCGTCGCGCGCGCGCGGAGTGCCAGGTCCCAGGCGCGATCGCCATCCCTGCCGCCGAACCAGCGGCGCGACACCCCCATCGAGAGGACTTCGTCCCCAAGCCCTGCGCCGAGAGCGTAGTTGTCGGAGCTGGCGCCGCCGGGGTAAGCATCGTGGATCCAGCCGACCGCGAAGTTCCTGCTCATCAGCGTCGCACCGTACTGCTGCAGGCGGACGCTTGCGTCCGCCCCGTCCATCGTGGCATCCACGCCCACACTGGCCTCGACGCCGCGCGCCAGGCCGGCCGGGTTCACCCAGAGAGCCCGTGCGTCGCGCGCCTCCGTGGTGAGGAGGTAGCGTGTGGCCTGGGCCGGGTAGAGCTGGGCGGCTGCTTGCCTGGGGCACGGCACGGCGCAGGCGAGAGCTGCGAGGGCGACGCCAAGCGCCAAGCGCGCGGTCACGGCAGGCGGGTCATCGTGGTCCGGGCACTCCGTCTGACGGGCACGACCACGCCCATCAAGGCCACGTTGGCGTTCACCAGCGAGCTGTCGCTCTCGACGCTGCTCAGGAGGGTACCTCCTGCCGAGACGAACACGTCCCGCATCCTCTGTCCGCCGCCGCTCAACTCCAGGTGCTGCCCTTGCGCTTCCCCGGAGCCTGTGACGGTGTAGGTGGACGTGCTCGCCAGATGCAGCGCCCGCCCGCCCTCGCTGTCCTCCCAGCCAACCACTCGATGCTGGCGCACGAAGGTGAGCGTCGCCGAGATATCACCGGAGGTCGTTCTGGTGACGGTGTCAGTCCAAGTCTGTCCGGCGGCGATCGGGGAGGGGGGCAGCGGCGGCAAGAAGTCGCGCAGGCCGGTGGCGCCCTGCCGCATTTCGGCACTGGTCGTGTCGGGCGCCGTGACTGAAACGACGAGTCCGGAGGGCGCCATAACCATCCGGAAGGTCTGCCCGCGGAGCGCTGCCAAGGGGCCGGGGTCGGTGCCGAGGGTCCCGCTCACGGTGAGCGAGTCTACCGTGATGGCGACGGCGAGTTCGGAGCCGGCTCCGGTCGTGACCATCGACAGCAGCTGCCTTGAGGTCTGGTCGGACGGGATCGACTGCCCCATCACCTCCTGGACCGCATGGCTGCTCTGCTCGATGAGGTAGCGCACCGTCCCGGCGGCGTAGCGCAGGCTCGAGGGGTCTTGGGCAGGCGTACGGACTGCGGCGGCCGGGGCCGCGCCCTGGGCGGGCGAGGGGGTCCGGGAGCTCGCGCACCCAACTGACAGCAGGGCGGCAGCGAACGCAAGCTGACGGCAGCGCATTTGAGTCGGTCTCCCTTGAATGAAGGGCCGTGTGCGCAGACACACCCGGCCGAGAGGCATAGTACCCTGTGCGGCTCGGCGGTGGCAAGCCGCAGCCACGAAGACGGCGCCGGCGTCCTGAGGGGCACGCCGGCGCCGCAAGCGGAGCCGTAAGCCGAGTTCTGTTCGACCCGAGGGTCGGATGGTCATCTCTCTGGGATGGCGGTCACCCGCCACCTCTCGCGGCCTACCCGCGGCTCGCCGTGGGGCCTTGCGGCTCCTGTCGGCGCTGGCGGTCCGGGCCAGACCTCGCCGCCTATTTGGCCTTGCTCCAGCTGGGGGTTGCCGTGCCGACCCTGTTACCAGGGGCGCGGTGGGCTCTTACCCCACCGTTTCACCCTTGCCTCGCCTTGCGGCGGGGCGGTCTGTTCTCTGTGGCCCTATCCGTCGCCTTGCGGCGCCCAGGCGTTACCTGGCAGCCAGCCCTTGGAGCTCGGACTTTCCTCGGGGCCGCCATGACGGGCGGACCCGCGACCATCACGCTCCGCAACACCAACCTACAACAGCGGCCGGGACGAGTCCACGGTCCTGTGACGGCCCGATGACGTCACTGTGTAGAATCGGCGCAGAACCGTCCGCCGAGGACACGTCGATGACCGCCGCCACTGTAGCCACTGTCCTGTTGCCCACCGAGCGCTCGCGCGTCGAGGCAGCGGGCCACGGGTGTTTCAGCGTGTTGCACGGAGGGTCGATCGACGATGCGATTCGCCAGGTGCGGAGCACGCCCGTGAACGCGGTCTTCCTGTCGGTGCACCGGTGCAGCGACGCCGACTTGCCGCGCGTGGCGCAGTTCGTGAAGGAGTTCCCGCACGTGCCTGCCGTCGCCCTGCTGTCTCGCACGGACCAGGACGTTCACGACCGCATCCTCAGGCTCGGCGCGAGCGGCGTCCACGAGGTCGTCGACATCTCGGTGCCTTCCGGCTGGCACCGGCTCCGGCTGCTCGTGCGGGAGCCCAATACTCCGGTGGTTGCGTGCGCCATGGCGGCGCTGGACGGCGACCTGGGACGCACGCCACCCGACTGCCGGTTCTTCTTCGAGGCGGTGTTGCGCCACGCGCCGGACGTCCGCACGGTTCGGACTCTCGCGACGGTGCTCGGTGTGGTGCCGAGTTCGCTGATGTCACGCTTCTACCGCTCGCAGCTGCCCTCGCCCAAGGCCTACCTGGCCTTCGCCCGGCTGCTTCACGCGGCATACCTGTTCCGAAGCGGCGGACTCAGCATCGCCGATGTAGCCAATCGTCTCGACTACTCCTCACCACAGAGCTTCGGCCGGCACCTGCGCGACTTCCTCGGCGTGACGGCTGGGGAGTTCCGTCGGCGCATGCCCTTCGAGGAGGCGGTGAGCCGCTTCCGCGAACGCCTCGTTGCCCCGTACCGAGACCGGCTGCTCGCGTTCCATCCATTCGGAACATGGCCCGGGGATCACGGACAAACCGCGGCGTGAGTCGCCGGTCCGGCGGGGCAAGGGGAAGGGAGTGGCGGCGAGCTGCCGGCATCACACGGTGGGACCGAGCAACTCCTGGACAGCGACGAGCGAGAGGACCGGGAAGCCGGCCGCCTCGATCGCCGCTCGGCCACCCTCGTCTCGATCCACTACGGCAAGGACACCAAGCACTTCGCCGCCTTCCTCGTGCACGGCTCGCGCGGCTTCCAGCGCCGAGCCGCCGGTCGTGATGACGTCTTCGACGACCACTACCCGTGCCCCCGGCTGGAAACAGCCTTCGATGCGACGTGCGGAACCGTGGGACTTGGCGGCTTTGCGCACCGTGAACGCGTCCAGGAGCGGCGGGTCGGCCACGGATGCCCGTGCCAGCGCGTACGCCACGGGATCGGCGCCGAGAGTCAGCCCGCCGACCGCATCCGCGTCCCAGCGCCGCTCGCGCAGCGCCGCGAGCCCCAGTCTGCCGATGATGTCGAGTCCCACAGCGTGCATCGTCGTGCGGCGGCAGTCGATGTAGAAGGAGGAGTGGCGCCCAGACGCCAGAACGAAGTCACCCAATTGCACCGAGCGCGCGCGGAGCATGGCGACGAGCTTCTCTCTCTGTGTCGTCACCGGGTTGCTCGCCGCTCCGTTCGGGCCGTGCCGTCGTTCAGCGGCCGGAGCCGAACATGTCCTTGATGGAATGGATGATGCCGGGGCGCGCCGGGTCGTTGGGCCGCGAAGCGGCCGACTCGTACTCCTCGGCGAAGGCGCAGACCGACGCCTGGCGTCTGCCCGGATCGCGGTGCAGGCCGCGCGCGAGCACCTCTTCCAGCCGGCGAGGGAACATCATGTCGCGTCGCGCCTGACCGAGAGTCATGGGCGGCTTCGTCAGCAACTGGTGGAACAACTCCCGCGGCGACTTGGCGCTGTAGGGCAGTTGCCCGGTGAGCAGGAGAAAGCCGACGGTGGCGAGGGAGTAGATGTCGGCTGGCTCGCCGACCAGCGCCCCGGACAACGCCTCCGGGGCTACGTACTGGAGGGTGCCGACGAAGAACCCGGTGCGCGTGAGGCGCTCCTCGGGCGTGAGGTCGGCGTCCCGCGCGTGGCCGAAATCGAGCAGGCGAGCTCTCTGGGTGCGCGGGTCGTAGATGATGTTCTCGGGCTTCAGGTCCCGGTGGATTATGCCGGCCGCGTGAGCGGCAGCCAGCGCGTCGGCCACCTGTCGCACGATGTGGGCCGCCAGTGTCGGCGCGACCGGCCCGGTGCGGCGCACGAACTTCGCCAGCAGTTCGCCTTCAGCCCACTCGAGCGCGAGGTACTGCAGGCCGTCGGGGGCCTCGCCGTACTCGTAGGTCCGTACCACGCCCGGGTGTTCCACCCGCGCGCCGTACGCGGCTTCCCGCAGAAACCGCTGCGCCACCGTCCGATCCGCCCGCATCTTGGGGCGGAGCACCTTGAGGGCGCAGATACCCAGCTTCTGGTGGTGGGCTCTGTAGACGATGGCCGTTCCACCCTCGCCCACCCGCTCCAATAGGCTGTAGCCGGCGACGACAGATCCAGTAAGATCTTCGGATAGCATGGGGTTACGCGAATGTACCGACGGCTATGCCCAGCGGCAAGTCGCGAGCACGACACGCCTTGACGCGCGCGCGAGACGGCTCGTAGCTTGCCCGTGTCCCCCAGAGATCGCCCACCCATCGGTCCCGAGGTTCCCACGCTGCGTCGCTCGTCGCGGTACCTAGCCTTCCTCGTTCCTCTGCTCGCCGGGTGCGGCCAGTGGGCGCGCGTCGGCGCGCCGGAGGGCCCTTCCGGAGCAGACCAACTGGCTCGCGTGTTCGATCCCACGATGGTCTTTCGCCAGATGGGGCTGATCGCCGTGGGCGGGCAGATCTCGATCGTCGGGGGGATGCGCCTTCTGGCCGGGGCATCCCCCGACAGCACGCTCGCATTCGTCGCGCTCTCGCTCCACAATCGCGGCTTGACGTTCCGGCGCGAGGGAAACGAGTTCGCCGCTAGTTACAGAGTCGAGATGACGTTCCGCCAGGGCGCCAGTCTCGTGCGGCAGGTCTCTCGTGACGAGCTGGTTCGCGTCGCCACCTTCCGGGAGACTTTGCGCACAGAGGAGAGCATCATCTTCCAGCAAGCGGTGCCGTTGCCTGCAGGCAGCTATGCCATCGACGTGACGGTGCGAGACCGGAACGGCCCCAACGTGGCCCGGAGCAATGTCACGCTGGAGGTGTCCGGATTGGTGCGGCCGGCGGTGTCAGGGCTCATCGCGGCGTACCAGGTGACGCCCCGCACGACCCTGGCGGAGCCACCTCAGTTGGTCGCCAATCCCCGCTGCGCGCTGGCATACGGAACCGACTCGCTGCGCTACTACTTCGAGACCTACGGGATGCCGGCAGGGACGCCACTGGTGGTGACGGCCACCGACCCGGGCGGCCGCATTGTCTACGAGGACACACTGCATACCGACTCATCCCGGATCGTGGACGGGCGGGTCATCGTCATCCCGCCGGGGCGGCTCTCCATCGGTCGCCACGAGTTGCGTATTGCCACGACGACGGGGAGCACCATGGTCTCGGCGCCGTTCCTCGTCGCGTTCTCGGACCTGTGGGCGATCGCGAACTTCGACGACATGATCAGCCTGTTGCGGTACTTCCCCCCTGCCGATACCCTGCGCGGTCTCGCCAGCGCATCGCCGGAGGAGCGGGCTGCGGCATGGCAGGCGTTCTGGCATGCTACCGATCCCAATTCCGTCACGCCGGAGAACGAGGCACTGGACGCGTACTTCGCCCGCATCCGAATCGCGAACGAGCGCTTCCGGGACGAGGGAGTGGCGGGGTGGTTGACCGACCGTGGTGAGGTGTTCATCAACATCGGTGAGCCGAGTTCCGTCGTCGACCCGACCCCGGATTCCCAGGGCCGGGGCCGGGTCATCTACTGGATCTACAACGAGTACCGGCTGCAGCTTGCCTTCGTCGACGACGGGGGCTTCGGCCGAATGCGCCTCGACCCGCGATCGCGCAACGACTACGTGCTCGTGCTGAATCGTCTCCGCCGGCGGTGACCGGCGACACTCCTCGGCCCTACCCGGCGGGGAACACCGCACCAAGAGAGGATTGGCGCCGGGCACTGCACGTGGCGTCGTCACTCGTTGGCCCGTTCGCGCTCTGGCTTCCGGGGCGTGGGGGCACGGCTGCCCTTGCGGGTCTGGCAGGTATCGCGCTGCTCCTCGAGGTGTGGCGACATGCGAGCCCTCGGGTCCGCCGTGTGATCGCTGCTGCTGGCCGGCCCGCCTTCCGCCCGGCGGAGGAGCGTGGCATCGCCGGGCCGACGGTCCTCGCCTGCGGCTACCTCGCGGCTTGGCTGCTGTTCGAGCCTGCGGTGGCGGCGGCGGCCATCGTCGTGGCCGGACTGGCCGATCCCGCGGCCGCCCTCGTCGGCGGCCGCTTCGGAAGGGGCAGGGGGAAGTCGCTGCCCGGCTCGGCAGCATGCGCGGTGGCCGCTGCCGGGGTACTTGCGGCGGTCGATCTTCCAGTTGCCACGTCCCTGGCGGGCGGGCTCGCGGCGGCGCTCTCGGAGCGCGCGCCGTGGCGCGGGGCAGACAACGCGCTCGTGCCAGTGTCCGTCTGCCTCGTGCTCACAGCGCTCGGTGCGGTGTGAGCGACCGCGCGCGCCTCTTCCTGGTGGACGGCTACGCGCTTGTGTACCGCGCGTTCTTCGCCATGCTCGGCCGGCCGCTCACCACGAGCCGGGGAGAGAACACGTCGGCCGCCTGGGGGGTCGCGAACTTCCTGATCAGACTTCGCGACGAGCATCACCCCGACTACCTCGCGTGGGTCCACGATGCCGGGACCAGCTTCCGGCACGAGACGTTCCCTGAGTACAAGGCGACGCGCCAGAGACTGGACGAGGAACTGCAGCAGGACTTCAACCGCTCCCTCGTGCGGATCACGGCGCTCCTGTCGGCCTTCAACATCCCGCTCGTCGAAGTGGAGGGCTACGAGGCCGACGACGTGATAGGCACCTTGGCCGCGCGGGCGGCTGCCGGCGGGATCGACGTCGTGATCGTCTCGGGAGACAAGGACTTCTACCAGCTCGTCGGGGAGCGTATCACCCTGCTCAACCCGGGCCGCGGCGGGCCGGCTGCGGTGGGCGAGCAGCACGTCACGTCCGCCAACGCCGCGGAGCGGCTCGGCGTGCTGCCCGGGCAGACGGTCGACTTCCTGGCTCTGGTCGGCGACAGCTCGGACAACATCCCTGGTGTTCGCGGCATCGGGGAGAAGACTGCGCAGAAGCTCTTGTCGGAGTTCGGCACGCTCGATGAGGTGCTGGCCCGGGCCGGAGAGGTTGAGTCGAAGCGCGTCCGCGAGGCCCTGCTCGCCGACGCCGACCGGGCCCGCCTGTCTCGGGATCTCGCCACGATCCGCCGGGACGTCCCGGTGAGTCTCGATCTGCACTCGTTCGCCGTCAGGGAGCCGGACGGTCCACGGCTGGTCGGGCTCTTCACGGAACTCGAGTTCCACAGTCTGGCGCGACAGTTCTCGTCGCGGCGGGCCGAGCCGGACGAGTCGTCGTACGTGGTGGTGGAGACGGCCGATGTCGTGCTGCAAGTGGTGCGGAGGGCCCGCGAGAAGGGCGTCGTCGCCATCGACACGGAAACGACGGTCCCGGATCTGATTCGCGGTGATCTGGTGGGGCTTGCGCTTGCGGTCGCGCCAGGAGTGGCGTGGTACCTGCCGTTCGGCCATCACTCACCGGGCGACATGCTGGAGGGAGGGCCGGTGCCGTGCCTCCCGTGCCTGTCCGACCCGGCACTCGCCCCGCTCCGGGACATGCTTGGCGATGCGACCGTCGCCAAGGTCGGCCACGACCTCAAGCGCGACATGCTGGCGCTGCGACGCGCTGGCGCGACCCTGCGCGGCATCGAGTTCGACTCGATGATCGCGAGCTTCATGATCGATCCCGGGAAACGGTCGCACGCGCTCGACAGCCTGGCTCTCGAGTACTTCGGGGCGCGGCTCCGCGGCTACGAGGACGTCGTGGGCCGTGGCAAGACCTGGCGCCCGTTCGCCGACGTGCCCGTTCGCCAGGCGGCGGACTACTGCTGCGCGGGCAGCGACTACGCGCTCCGTCTCCGGGCGCTGCTCGCTCCGAAGCTGCGGGACCATGGCCTCGAGCCGCTCTTCCGGGGAGTGGAGACCCCTCTCGTGGAGGTGCTCGCCGACATGGAGTGGGAGGGGATCGCGATCGATCACGACCTCTTCGCGAGGCTGACGCAGGAGTTCCGGCAGGAGCTTCTCGATCTCGAGCGAGAGATACACGCCGCCGCTGGGACCGAGTTCAACCTCAACTCGAACCCACAGCTTCGGCAGGTGCTGTTCGAGAAGCTGCAGCTTCCGGCGCTGAAGAAGGGGAAGACCGGCCCGTCGACGGACGCGGAGGTGTTGCAGGAGCTGGCGGCAGCGGGGCACGAGGTGCCGCGCCTGCTGCTCGAGTACCGCGAGCTTGCGAAACTGCTGTCTACCTACCTCGAAGTGCTTCCCGGAGAGGTGAATCCGTCCACCGGGCGAATCCACACTTCGTTCAACCAGGTCGGCGCTTCCACGGGCAGGTTGAGCTCGACGCGGCCGAACCTCCAGAGCATCCCGGTGCGCTCGGCGCGGGGCGAGGGAATTCGGCGCGGATTCGTGCCTCGTCCCGGCTGGCTGTTCGTCGTGGCCGACTACTCGCAGATCGAGTTGCGCCTGCTCGCCCACCTCTCGGGCGACGCCGCGTTCGTCTCCGCCTTCCGTGCCGGCGGCGACATCCACCGCCAGACCGCCGCAGTCATCTTCGGCGTGGCGCTCGAGGAAGTGACCCCGGAAATGCGGGCCCGCGCCAAGACGATCAACTTCGCCACGATCTATGGCCAGGGGCCACGCGCCCTGTCCCTCCAGTTGCGCATTCCCTTCGACGAGGCGAAGCGCTTCATAGCCGAGTACTTCGAGCGATTCTCGGGGGTGCGCTGCTTTCTGGACGGCACCGTCAGCGAGGCGCGGGAGCGTGGATACGTGGAGACGATCTTCGGACGACGCCGCTACGTGCCCGAGCTGCGCGACCAGAGCTTCAACGTCCGCAGCTTCGGAGAGCGCACTGCGGCGAACTCGCCTCTCCAGGGCAGCGCTGCCGACCTGATCAAGGTGGCCATGGTGCGGATCGCGGCGGTCCTCCGCCGGGAAGGCCGCTCCCGCCTGCTGCTCCAGGTGCACGACGAACTGGTCGTTGAAGCGCCGGCGGATGAAGCGGACGGCGTTGCGAGGATGGTCCAGCGGGAGATGGAGGGCGCGGCACAGCTGTCGGTCCCGCTCGTTGCGGAGGTGGGGATTGGAGCCAACTGGCTCGATGCCAAGGCGGCATCGGGACCTTGATGCTTCAGCGGATAGCCCGTAGCTTGGGAGTGGCGTATCCCGTCTTACACGTCTGCCGTCCCGGAGCCTGCGTGCGACAAAGGCGCGGTTTCACGTTGATCGAGTTGCTGCTCGTCGTCGTCATCATGGGCATCCTGATGGCGGTGCTCATCCCGAGGTGGGCGAACTCCCGCGAGAGGGCGTTCCTTGCCGCGATGAAGTCGGACCTCCGCAACCTCGCCACCGCGGAGGAAGCGTACTTCTACGACTACGCCACCTACGCCGTGAGTGTCACCGATCTGGTATCCTACACTCCGTCCACCGGCAACTCCGTCGCCATCAACGAGGCGACGATGGGTGGCTGGTCCGCCACCGCCTCTCGGCCCGGCCTCGCCAAGCAGTGCTACCTCTTCGTGGGGAACGTCTCACCGGTGGGCGGTGCCACTACAGAGGGGCAGGTGACCTGCCAGTAGACGGTCCGTGACCTGGCGGGAGTTCTCCACTCGGCGCGACGGCCTGCTGCACGCGCTTGACGGCGGGCTCTGGCTGCATCGCTTCACCTTCAACGGCACCAAGATGGGGCACCTCGTCAGCTCCGACCGTGAGGCGCTTGTCGAGTGGGGCCGAGCTGTGGGCCTGGATCAGAAGTGGATCCAGTACAAGCCGCTTCGCGATCCCCGCACCGGCAGAAGGGTTCCGGCGTGGCACTGGGATCTATGGGGGGAGCGCCTGCCGCCCGCGGCGCACGGGGGAGGGTGCGGCGGGCAACGGGCATAGGGTGCCTGGGGTCGGGCCGGCCTCCCTGTCCGCCTACATGCGCACGAGCTCTGCCTGCGCCAGGTTCTGCAGGTACTGCTCCACCGCCTCGGGAGTGACCACTCCGTAGTAGAAGTCCCCGCCCGCCCGCGCCTCCGCCGTGACCAGCTTGTAGATGTCCAGTCCGGTGCGGCGCCCATCGACGGCGTTCAGGACCTCGAAGGCCATCAGGTTGTGGAGGCTGGCGACGGCGGTCACGCGGCCGCGCCGCTCCTGGAACTCGCGCGGACCGCCGGAGATGGAGGGGCGCATCCGATCGAGACGCTGCTCAACCGGCGAGAGCTGGAGCACGGGTGCCGGGCGCCCCGAAATCTCGCGGAACAGGAGGTCGAGGTCGGCGAGGCGGGCGCGTCCGTCGGTCTCGACCTGTGCGGTTGCCCGAGCCACCAGGCGTGTCGCCAGAGGCCCCGAAGCGATCTGGCCGACCGTGCGGACGTGCTGGGCCGCCACCGCGGTCACCGCTTCGATGTGCCAGCGGCCGGCCTTGTAGACGGCGGCCGCGTCGGAGGTGTCGGCGCGAACGAAGTTGGTGGCGGCCAGCCGGTACGCGTCCGCGATGCGCGCCATCGCCCTTGCGGACGTGGACGCGACGAGCGCGGGGGCGTCGGCGTCACCGGCGCGCGCCAGGAACAGCGCCATCATCGCTTCCGCCACCGCATTCCGCTCCATCTGAGTGCGGTCGACGTTCCAGAGGTCGTCGTCGCTGGTGTGGATGTAGTTGTCAGGCCAATTGGTGAACGAGATGCCCGGGAGCCCGATCGGCGCCTCCACGAAGGTCATGTGATCCGTATTCGTGTGGAACGGCACCATTGCGGCGTTGTAGCGGTGTCTCGTGCCGAGGGTGGAGTAGATCGGCGCCGGCCGCCAGTCCAAGGTCCCCGGGGGGACCTGGACACTGGCGATCTGCTGTCCGTTCGCGGCCACGAGAAACTCGATGGTGCGCAGCGCCACGTCGTCCAGGAAGTGCGCGCGCGTCCAGGGAACATGGGTGACATTCTGCACCCGCATGACGTCCTGGGCCTGGTTTGCGCCGACCATGTCCTGGTTGATGTTCAGCCACAGCCTGCGGGCCTCATCGGGGTTGTCGGCGAAGTACTGCCGCTCCGACCCGATCTCGGTGACCCACCAGAAGCGAATAGTCCTCCTCGGCCGTGGGATCTGCCCGGTGGAGATGAGGCGCGAGAAGGCGCGGGCGATCTCGGCGAGATTCGCGACACCAGACCCGTTGTCGTTCGCCGAGAACTTCTCCTCCTGGAGATGCGCCGTGAGGACGACCGCGGGCAGCGACGGCTGCTCTCCGCGGACAACACCCTCCACCATGACCTGCCAGCGCTGGGTGGTG
>Ga0316628_100001159_pt1 | contig 18298 bp, 22 predicted proteins | sample OWC_Aug_M2_C1_D5_FD_207648 | JGI IMG/M metagenome (GOLD analysis project Ga0316628, IMG submission 207648) | Wetland soil microbial communities from Old Woman Creek delta, Ohio, United States - OWC_Aug_M2_C1_D5_C | ecosystem: Environmental > Terrestrial > Soil > Wetlands | place: USA: Ohio... | reverse complement strand
CCACGCGGCGGAGGTGTGCCCGTTCGAGGTGTCGCTCGAGCTGTTGCGCGAGGCCAGCGTGGTCGTGTGCGACTACAACTACGTGTTCGACCCAGCGATCGCGCTCTTCGGCCTCGCCGAGGAAGGGTCGCTGGAGGACACCCTGCTGGTGGTCGACGAGGCGCACAACCTCGTCGACCGCGCCCGCGAGTACTACTCGCCGCGCCTGACGCGGGCCGCGGTTGCAGAGGCGCGGCGGCTTGTCGAGGGCCACCGAAACCGGGTATGTCGCGAGCTCGACGAGGTGCTGGGCAACCTCGAGGGCATCATCGCCGAGCGGGTGGCCGACGCCCTCGGCGACCGGCTCGGCAGCCGCCGCGCCGCCCTCGACGCAGACCCGCTCTCGGAGCTCCGGGTGCGGCTCGACGCCCTCGTCGCGCCCTACTTCACGTTCAAGCGCAACAACGACCTTTGGCTCGCCCGCGACCCGGTCCTCGACGTCCTGCTCGCGCTTGCCAGGATGGACGACCTCCTCGAGGACGGCGGGCCCGAGCTCGTCCCCCTCGCCGAGCACCTCCCCGCACCCGAAGGCGAGGCGCTGCGGATCTTCTGCCTCGACGCCTCGCGCTTCACCGGCGCCCTCCTTGGGGAGTGCGCCGGCTGCGTGGCGATGTCCGCAACCCTCGAGCCGTTCGAGTTCTACAGGGACCTGCTCGGCTTCGACCCCTCCCGCACCGACGCCGTGAGCCTCCCCTCCCCCTTCCCCGCCGCGAACCGGCTCGTCATGGCGGTCGGCGAGGTCGACACGAGCTACCGTGCGCGACCGCGCTGGTACGGCCGCATCGCCGAACTTGTGGCTGAGCTCGCCCCACCCGGCCGCAACGCGCTCGTGCTCTTCCCCTCCTACGCGTTTCTCAAGGAGGTGGCGGGCCGCCTGGCGGCGCCCGGGCACCGGGTGGAGGTGCAGAGGGGCGACGACTCCGAGCGGGTGCGGCGCGAGATGCTCGACCGGCTGCGGGCCAACGAGGAGCCGGTCCTCCTGCTCGCCGTGCTCGGCGGGGTGTTCGCGGAGGGCGTGGACTACCCCGGCGAGATGCTCTCGGAGGTGATCGTGGTCTCGCCCGGACTCCCCCAGGTCGGCACCGAGCGCGAGCTCCTGAGGGAGCACTTCGAGGAGCGCTACGAGCGGGGCTTCGCCTACGCCTACCTGATTCCGGGGATGACCCGGGTCGTGCAGGCGGCCGGCCGCCTCATCCGCTCCGCCGAGGACCGCGGCGTCATCGTCCTGATCTGCCGTCGCTTCCTCGCCGAGCCATACGCTTCGCTGCTGCCGGCGGACTGGACGGGGGGCGACCCCGCATCGCTCGCCCGCGAGGATCCGCCCGGGGAGGTGCGGGCGTTCTTCGCCGACGGTTCGTGATACCCTCACACCAGGGGAACCAAGGTTCGGGGGGGGAACCATGGAAACCATAGCCCACATCCTCAAGGACAAGGGGGCCAAGGTCCACCACGCGCCGCCGGCGACGACCGTGCTCGAGGCGGTCGAGAAGATGTGCGCCGAGCGGGTGGGGGCGCTCCTGGTGTGCGAGCAGGGCCACCCGGTAGGAATGTTCACGGAGCGCGATCTGATGGCCCGGGTGATCCTGGAAGGCCGCGATCCGGCCACCACGCCGGTCGCCGACGTCATGTCGCGCGATTTGGTCTACGTCGAGCCGACGACTCAGGCCGAGGAGGCGATGGCGGTGATGACCGAGCGCCGCTGCCGCCACCTCCCCGTGGTCGTGGACGGGCAGGTGGTCGGCTTGATCTCGATTGGCGACCTGGTCCGGTGGGCAAGCCGCAACCAGGAGTTCAACATCCGCCAGCTCGAGGACTACATCTGCGGCCGCTACCCCGGCTGAGTCGGCCGCGCCCGACGCGGGGTGCCACGCCTCCCGGGGCCGGCCGGTGCCCCCCTAGTCCTGCACCTTCCGGTTCCCGGGGCCGGCGGGCGCCTCCCGCGATCCCCTGGCCGCTCTTGGGTCCACCCGCGCGAGAAACCGCCTCGGGTAGAGGTCGGAGTAGGTAAACAGCGCGGCGACCCCGGCGACGTAGACCGGCACCAGGAATCGGCTGAGAAACCCTGGGGCGGCCAGCCACGCGAGTGCCATCATGAGCGCCATGCGCCCCGCGTAGAAGGCCATCTGCATCTTCGGGTCGAGGGCCAAGACCCCCTCGCCCTCGCCGCGCACGGACCGGGCGATTCGCGCCACGTGCGAGCCGACAAGCAGGGCGATCGAGATCCAGACATCGGCACCGTGGAAGGCCTCCGCGAAGGGCAGGCCGCCGGATCCGCCCATGTGTGCGAGGACCATAATGCCCGGGACGACGGCGAACGACGACAGGATTGCCTCGACGGCAAGGACGGCCACGGCAAGGAAGAAGAATCCCCTGGTTCGCCCGTACTTCTTGGGAATCATTTCGCGCAACTCCGCACGGTTGCGGATCATCACGGACGCGCCGAGGCCCAGGATGCAGAGCCATACGTCGAGCACGTAGAGGCTGACAACCGTGACCGCCGGCCAGCCGAGAAGGATCACGCCGACCACCGGAAGGACGTTGCCGACGATCACCTCGGCCACCACCATCAGGGGGGGACGGTCCGTCTCCGGCTTCATGGCGGCCAACGTATCAAACCGGGGCGGAAACGAGAAGTGTCTGTCCGGGCGACCCGGAAGGAGAGACTCGACGCCGGGAGACCGCCTCAGCGACCCCAGGTGTTGAACTTCAGGATGCACCAGATCGCCTCGAACCCGTCCTTCCAGCCGATCTTCTTCCCCTCGGCGTAGGTCCTCCCGTGGTAGGAGATCGGTACCTCGTAGATGCGCACCCCCATCCTGGCCACCCGGGCGGTGAACTCGGGCTCGAACCCGAAGCGCTCGGAGGTGATGACCAGTCGCTCCTTGACGGGGCGCGTGAAGACCTTGTAGCAGGTTTCCATGTCCGAGAGGTTGAGGTCGGTGAACGCGTTGGACACGGCGGTCAGCAGGCGGTTGCCGAGGTAGTGCCAGAAGAAGAGCACGCGGTGCGGCCCGGAGAGGAAGCGGCTGCCGTACACAACGTCGGCGTGACCGTCGAGGATCGGGGCGAGGAGCGCCGGGTAGTCGGCCGGGTCGTACTCGAGATCCGCATCCTGAACGATGACCACGTCTCCGGCGGCTTTCGCCAGCCCCGTGCGCAACGCCGCCCCCTTGCCCCGGTTCTGCTCGTGGTGCAGGCCGGTGAAGCGACACGGACGGCCTGCGCCGCCGGGAGGGCGGTACGAGTCGAGGAGCGTGCCGGTCAGATCGGTCGAGCAGTCGTCGACGGCCACGATCTCCGTCTCGGCGACACCCGGCGGGAACGGCGCCCCGGCGACCCGATCCAGCACCTCGACGACGGTGGCCGCCTCGTTGAACACCGGCACGACGACCGTGACCCTCACCTCACCCACCCCGCCTTCCGCCCGCCCCCGGAACCTTGCCGCACATCCGGCGACGCGGTAACGTGCGGGCGTGGGTTGGCCTCTCTCCCTGCCGGCCCTGCTCGTCCTCGGGTGGGTCATGGCGGGCCTCCTCTGGTGGGACCGCCGCCGGCGCGTCATCCTCGATTTCCTTCTCCCCTGGGCGATGACCGGCATGATCCTGGTCGCGCTGGCTATGGGCATTCTCCTCGTGGCCGTGCCCGCGCCCGCCGGCGAGCAGGTCGTGCGCGCGGTCCTGCTGGTCGAGGGCGTCTACGGGTTCTGGGCGCTGGCGCGGCGGGCTGCCAGGAGGTCGGGCCGTGGCCGAGGGTGACGCACCGACCGAGGTGCCCCTCGAGGACGCCCTCGATCTCCACCCCTTCTCCCCGAGGGACATCCCGAGCGTCGTCGAGGAGTACCTGCGCGCCGCGCGCGCGGCAGGCCTCGCCGAGGTCCGGCTGATCCACGGCCGCGGCCGCGGCGTGCAGCGGGCGCGCGTCCAGGCGCTCCTCACCCGCCTCCCCTTCGTGGTGCGCGCGTACGACGCGCCCCCTTCGCGCGGAGGGTGGGGAGCCACCGTCGTCGAGCTCGCCGCCTGCGTGGAGGATGACACGCCGGGATCCGTCTAGTCGAGGTCGACGTCGCGGATCGGTTTGGTCACCGGCTCGTCCTTGGCACCCTCGAGGAGCTTGCGGAACTTCTCCTCGCGGATCGCGGCCCCCGCCTTCTCGACCCGCATCGCCTCCTCCATCTTGGCGCGCGCGTCGGCCTTCTCCTTGCCGAGTGCCTGCAGCCGGTCCTCGATGGTCGTCGTGCTCCTGGGCTTCTCGGGCGCCTTGGCGCCCACCACCACCTGCGACTCGCCGTCGAGCTCGAGCAGGGCGTGGCAGTGCGGGCATGTCACCGTGAACCGTGCCATGGCTCGACCTCCACTAAGATTGTACCCGTTCGCGACAGCCCACGCGCCAGGCGGCGGTGGTCACGGCCTCGCCTTCACCACGACCAGACGGTCGAGGGCCGCGAGGAACCTCAGGTTCTCGGAGTGCGTGCCCACGGAAACCCGGGCGCAGTTGACGAGACCCGGACCGCCGACCGGGCGGATGATGACGCCGGCCTTCTGAAACTCCAGGAACAGCTCCCTCACGTCGCCGTCGAACTCCACCAGCACGAAGTTGGTGACCGAGGGCGTGAAGCAGACCCCCCGACGGCCGAGCTCCCCCTCCAGGAACGCGAGCTCGCGCAGGTTGTGCTCGCGCGACCTCGCCACCCACTCATCGTCGTCGAGGGCGGCAATGGCCGCCGCCTGGGCGAGTGAGGAGGTGTTGAAAGGCGAGCGTACGCGGTTGACGGTGGCGACGACGTCCGCGGCGGCGATCCCGTAGCCGACGCGCAGGCCGGCCAGGCCGTAGGCCTTCGAGAACGTACCGAGGACCATGACGTTGCGCCCGCGCTTGACGTCTTCCAGGGCATCCGGGTAGTCGGCGCGGGTCACGTACTCCCTGTAGGCCTGGTCCACGACGACCAGGGCGCGCTCCCCGACCTCCCCGAGCAGCCGGTCGAGCTCCCCGCGGGTGAAGTACGTCCCGGTCGGATTGCACGGGTTGGCGAGGTACATCAGCTTGGTCCGTGGGCCGACGGCGCGTGCCATGGCCGGCAGGTCGTGGGCGCGCCCCGCGGTGGCGGGGGGCATCACCGCGCGCCCGTTCACCTGATCCACGGCCAGCCGGTAGGAGACGAACGACTGTTGCGAGAACACGGCCTCGTCGCCGTCGGCGAGGAAGGTGCGGGCCAGCATCTCGATGATCTCGACCGAGCCGGCGCCGAGGATGATCTCGTCTATGTCAACGCCTTGGCGGGCGGCGAGCACCTTGCGGAGTGCGTACCCGCTTCCGTCGGGGTAGCGGTGCAGGTCGGGCAGCGCCCTGGCGATCGCGGCGAGGGCCTTCGGGGACGGTCCGAGCGGGTTTTCGTTCGAGGCGAGCTTGACGATGTCGCTCACCCCCAGCTCCCTCTGGACCTCCTCGATGGGCTTGCCCGGAACGTAGACGGCCAGGTTGCGGATGTAGTCCGGTGCCTTCGGTCCGTGCATTGTCCTGCCTCCCGGCCCGCCGCCCCCCCCGGCGCAGCCCCTCGATCTCGTCCGCCGTCAGCTCGCGCCACTGGCCCGGTCGCAGCGAGGCGTCGTGCAGCGTCCCGATCGCGGTGCGCATCAGCCTCTGCACCGGGTGGCCGACGCGCGCGAACATCTCGCGCACCTCGTGGGTCTTGCCCTCCCCGACCGTCACGCGCCACCACGAGTTCATCCCCGAGGCCGTCGGGCGGACGAGCGTGACCTCGTGGGGTATGACGCGCTGCCCGCCGATCGCGACGCCCTGGGCGAACCGATCCCGATCGTCGGAGTCCGGCACGCCCTTGACCTTCGCCAGGTACTCGCGCAGGACCCCGTACCGCGGGTGGGCCACCCTCATGGCGAGGGCGCCGTCGTTGGTCAGGAGCACCAAGCCCTCGGAGTGGAAGTCGAGGCGGCCGACCGGAAAGACCCGCTCGCCGACCCTGCCGCCGAGGAGGTCGAGCACGGTGGGACGACCCTCGGGGTCATCGGTCGTCGTGACGAAGCCAGGCGGCTTGTTGAGGAGGATGTAGCGGAGGCGCTGGGCAGCCCTCAGCCGCCTCCCGTCCACTTTCACGGAGTCCGAGTCGGGGTCCGCCTGGTCGCCGAGTACCGCCGTCTGCCCGTTCACCGTCACGCGCCCGTCGCGGATCAACTGCTCCGCCTCGCGCCTCGAGCACACCCCGGCGCGGGCGATGAGCTTCTGCAGCCGTTCAGGGCTCACTGGGGCCTTCCCCCGCCACCTCCTCCACCTCCTCCGGGGACGGGAGGGCGGAGAGATCGGGCAGCCCGAAGTGTATCAGGAACTCCTTGCTCGTCCGGTAGAGGAGCGGCGTGCCTACCACCTGCTTGCGGCCGGCGACGACGACGAGCTTGCGCTCGAGGAGCGTGCGGACGACCGCCGCCGAGTTCACGCCGCGAAGGTAGTTGACCTCGGGCAGGGTGATCGGCTGACGGTAGGCGACGATGGCCAGCGTCTCGAGTGCCGCCTGGGACAGCCGTGCGCGCGACCTGTACCCGAGGTACTCGCGCAGCGCTCCCTCGTGCTGCGGGCGCGTGGCCATGCGCCAGCCGCCCGCCACGTGCTCGATGAGGATGCCGCTGCCCTCCTGGTCGTGGCGCCGGCGCACGAACTCGACGGCCTCCTCGAGCCGGGCGCGCTCCACCCCCTCGCCTACCACCGCAAGCAGCGCCTCGAGGGTGACCGGTTCCCCGGCCACCGCGAGCACGGCCTCCACGGTGGCGGCGAGCTCGGGGATCTCAGGCATCGGTCAGGCCCTCCACCCGCAGGGGCTCCCCGGTCAGCGTCAGGTAGATCTCGGCGAACGGGCGGCGCTGGTGCGCCTTCGCCGTCTTCAGCCGGACGAGCTCGAGGGCCGCGACCAGCAGGGTGACGCTCTCCAGCCGGTCCGGGCGGGTCAGCAGGTGCGACAGGAGCGGGAAGCTGCGCTGGCGGCTCACCAGCTCGAACAGCTCCACGATCTTCTCCCGCACCGAGAAGCGTATAGGGTCGAGGTGGAGCGCCGCGGGGTGTTCGCGCACGTGACGCTCGAGAACCTCGCGGAGCGCGCCCGCCAGCGCCACCACGTCCACGTCCTCGAGGTCGAGCTCGACCTCGGCCGGGGCGGCCGGCAGCGCGAAGCGAACCGCCTCGACGCCGCGGCGCAGCTCCGCCAGGCCAGCGAGCTCCGCGGCCGCCACCTTCACCCTCTCGTACTCGGCCAACCGCACCACCAGCTCCTGGCGCGGGTCTCCCTCATCGCCCCCGTGACGGGGGAGGAGCATTCGCGACTTGATCAGCAGCAGCCACGCCGCATACACGAGGTACTCGCCGGCGATCTCGAGGTCGAGCTGCTCCATCCGACGGAGGATCTCGTGGTACTGGTCGCAGATCTTGGCGATCGGGATGTCCCATATCGAGACCTTCTCCTCGCGCACCAGGTGGAGGAGGAGGTCGAGCGGGCCCTCGAAGACCGGGAGCACCACCGCCGGGCCGACCGGTTCGCCGGCCGTCAGGAGAAGAGGATCCATAGCAGGCCGTTGACGAAGGGTCTGAAGATCACGCCGAAGAAACCCGTCCACAGGAGCGCGAACAGCAGCAGGAACCCGAAGCGCTCGAGCTGGGCCCATTGCCAGTGCAGGCGCGGCGGCAGCAACGCGCCGACCACGTGACTCCCGTCGAGCGGCGGGATCGGGATCAGGTTGAACACCGCGAGGACGAGGTCGATCAGCGCCAGCGAGAAGAGCAGGTAGATGAGCGGAGCCACGATGCCGCTCGCCCCGGCGGAGCCCGACTGGATCATCGCCGCGAGAAGGCTGCGAAACGAGGGCATCAGCAACTTGAGGACCAGCAGGGCGGCAACCACCGCGCCGGCGAGGAGGAGGTTGGATGCGGGCCCCGCCAGGCCGACGAGCGCGGGGTCACGGCGCTGGTTGCGGAGGTTTCGGCTCACGAACGGCACCGGCTTCGCCCAGCCGATGATCGGCGCCCCCATGACCGCCAGCATGAGGGGGAACAGGATAGTGCCGATCAGGTCCACGTGCTTGATCGGGTTGAGAGTGATGCGGCCGAGCCAGCGGGCGGTCGGATCGCCGAGACGCTCGGCCGCCCAGCCGTGGGCGGACTCGTGCACCGAGATCGCGACCGCGAACGCCAGCAACTGAATTACGATCTCGGGAAGCCGGGGCAGGAGGCTCTGCATGGCGGCGTCATGGTAGCAGAGCGCCTCGCCTCAGCGGCCTTCCTCCTCCTCGACGGTGGCACGGCCATCCTCCCCCAAGCAGATCCGCAGGAGTCGGCTGCCGCCGCGGACCACGAACACCCGCCGCGCCGGGAGCCCGGCGACCGTCGGCCCCACCGCCGAGGCCGACTCGAGAGTCACCGGGAACCTCTCCCCGCCTACCACCACTGCCCGCGGACGCTCACGTCCGCGATGGCCCGAGTACCACTCCACCTCCGCGAGGAGCGAAGACCAGCGCGTCATGACACCGCCACCGCCGGGCGCGGATCTGCGATAATTGCGACGCAGGCACGCTCGGACGAGGGGGGATCCGAACGCCTTGACGCAACTGCCGGGAGGCATGTCATGCCGAGACGGCTGGCACCCAAGATCATCCTCGCCCTCGCCCTCATCGTCCTGATCGTGAAGTCGGTCGCCCTCTATGTCAACGACAGGAACCAGGAGGCGCGGCTGCTCGAGAGCATGACGCTGGGCGCCGACCAGCTCTCCCGCGCCATCGCCGCCGCGACCTGGCAGATGATGCTGGCCGATCGCCGTGAGGCGGCGTATTCCGTCATGCAGACGATCGCCCTCAAGCAGGGCATCGACCGAATCCGTATGTTCAACAAGGACGGCGAGCTGATGTTCTCCACGGTGGCGGGCGAGCCGACCCAGGTGGACAAGCGCGCCGAGGTGTGCACCCCCTGCCACGCGTCGACACCGCCCCTGGTCAAGGTGGACCCTGCGAACCGTGCCCGCGCCTTCCGCGAACCCGACGGGCACCGTAGCCTGGCGATGATCACGCCTATCTACAACGAGCCGTCCTGCGCCGAGGCGCCCTGCCACGCTCACCCCGCGAGCCTGAAGGTCCTGGGGGTCCTCGACCTGCAGACCAACCTCTCGCCGGTGGACCAGGAGATCAAATCCCTGCGGGTGCGGACTCTGTTGCTCTCCCTGACGGAGGTCGGGCTGATCGGCGTGTTCATCGTCTTCTTCACCCGCCGCTTCGTCGACGAGCCCATTCGCGAGCTCATCCGCGAGACCGACGCGATCTCCGACATGCAGCTCGACCGACCGGTCAAGATCGAGTCCAGCGAGGAGCTCGCCGAGCTGGCCCACTCGTTCGACGTCATGCGGGTGCGCCTCAAGGACGCGATCGCCCAAAACGCCGAGTTCACCCACCAGCTCGAGTCGAAGGTGCAGGAACGTACCTCGCAGCTCGAGCTGGCGCAGCAGAAGCTGATCCAGAGCGATCGCATGGCGTCGCTCGGACAGCTCGCCGCCTCGGTCGCCCACGAGATCAACAACCCCATCTCCGGCGTGCTCAACCTCTCGATGCTGATGCAGCGGATAGTCAAGGAGGACGGCATCCCGCGGGGACGGATCGCGGAGTTCCGTCGCTACCTCTCCCAGGTCAGCGGGGAGACCGCACGCGTCGGCAGGATAGTCTCCGACCTTCTCTCATTCTCGCGTCGCTCACGACCGCAGCGCGCGCCGGCCGACCTCAACGCGATCGTCCAGACCACCGTCTCGCTCGTCGCCCACAAGCTCCAGCTCGGGGGCGTCGCCGTCGAGCTGCACTTGGCGCCCGACCTCCCGCGCGTGCGGTGCGACGCCTCCCAGATCCGGCAGGTGGTGATGAACCTGCTCCTCAACGCCGCCGAGGCGATCAAGGGCGAGGGCCGGGTCACGGCCGTCACCCGCTGCCCAGCCGGCGGCAACAGGGCGATCCTCGAGGTGCGGGACACGGGCACGGGCATCCCGCCGGACCTGATCGGAAGGATCTTCGACCCGTTCTTCACGACCAAGGAGGAGGGCAAGGGGGTCGGCCTCGGACTCGCCGTCGTCTACGGCATCGTCGAGGCACACGGCGGCGAGATCGAGGTCGAGAGTCGGGTCGGGGTGGGGAGCACTTTCCGGGTGGGTCTGCCGCTCGCCGGCGAGGAGCCGCCCCCCTCCCAGGCGACCCCCGACCAGAACGGCAACGGGCGCTAGGCGTGCGCCACCTCGGCCTCGGCGCCGCCGGCACGGTCGATGGCGAGGCCCTCGACCTTGCGGCCGCGTCCCTGGCTGCCCGGATCGGCCTTCCCGTCCGGCGCACCCCCTCCTTCCCGGCCCCGACCTACGCGTACGACCCCCGACGCCGGCAGTTCAGCTCCACGCTGATCATGCACCACGCCCTGGCGCGAATACCCGAAGGAGCCGAGAAGCTGCTGGTCGTCACCGAGTGCGACATCTTCATCCCGATGCTGTCGTTCGTCTTCGGCCAGGCACAGCTCGACGGCCCGGTGGCGGTTCTCTCGCTCGCGCGGCTGCGCCAGGAGTTCCACGGCCTCCCGCCAAACCGCAGCCTCTTCCTGGTGCGTGTCGCCAAGGAGGCGGTGCACGAGGTCGGGCACACCTTCGGCCTGACGCATTGCCCGGACCGCCAGTGCGTGATGTCGCTGGCCACCAACGTCGCGCAGCTCGACGCCAAGGGTGGAGATTTGTGCACGGGCTGTGCCATCCTCATGGGGGAGACGATCCGGCATCTCCCGCCCGAGACCCTCGAGGCCTCAGGAGGAGGAACGTGAGACAACACTGGGCGATCCTCGTCGTGGACGATGAACCCGTCATGCGCGAGTCGCTCGCCGCCTGGCTCGCCGAGGACGGCTATTCGGTGGACGTCGCCGCCTCAGGGCGTGAGGCCATCGCCAGCGCAGAGGGGAGGGACTACGCGATCTACTTCATCGACCTCAAGATGCCCCCCGGAATCGACGGTGTCGAGACGATGATGGAGATCCGCAAGCTCCACCCGGAGGCCGCCGTCATCATCATGACGGCTTTCGCGACCGTGGACACCGCGATCACGGCAATGAAGGAGGGGGCCCAGGAGTACATCGTCAAGCCATGCAACCCGGAGGAGATCTCATTGCTGGTCGGGCGCATCATCAAGGTGAAGAACCTCCAGCGCGAGAACCTGATCCTCCGCAAGAAGCTCGCCAAGCAGTACAGCTTCCACGACATCATCAGCAAGAGCTCCAAGATGCGCGAGGTCTTCGAGCTGATTCGCGAGGTCGCGAGCCTGAAGAGCACGGTGTTGATCCAGGGCGAGAGCGGCACCGGCAAGGAACTCGTGGCGCGCGCGATCCATTGTTCGGGTGAGCGTGCCGCCAGGCCGTTCGTCGCGGTGTCGTGCGCGGCGCTTGCCGAGACCCTGCTCGAGTCGGAACTCTTCGGCCACGAGCGGGGGGCGTTCACCGGCGCGACCGAGCGCAAACGCGGCAAGTTCGAGCTCGCCGACGGAGGCACTCTCTTTCTCGACGAGATCGCCGACATATCGGCCAAGCTTCAGGTCGACCTCCTGCGCGTCCTGCAGGAACGGTCCTTCTTCCGCGTCGGTGGGACCGAGGAGGTGGGCGTCGATGTCAGGGTGATTGCGGCGACCAGGGTGAACCTCCAGGAGGCCGTGCACGCCGGCAGCTTCCGCGACGACCTCTTCTACCGCCTCAACGTCATCAACATCCGGATCCCGCCCCTGCGCGAGCGGCGCGAGGACATCCCGCTCCTGGCCCGTGAGTTCATCGAGAGGCTCTCGCACGAACTCGGCAAGGACGTGGAGAACGTCACGGAAGAGGCGCTCAAACTCATGATCGACCACGACTGGCCCGGCAACGTGAGGGAGCTCGAGAACGCCATCGAGCGGGCCGTGGTCACCGCCAAGTCACGGGTGCTGGACGAGGACGACTTCGCCTTCCTGCGCGGGGAGGCCCGGTGCGCGAGGCCGTGGGCCGTCCCGGACAACCTTCCCCTCGAGGAGGTCGAGAACCGGGTCATCGCCGCCACCCTGCGGCGGACCCACGGCAACATCAAGGAAGCGTCGGCGATCCTTGGGATCGATCGTTCGACGCTTTACGACCGCATCAAGAAGCACGGCATCCCGCGCTGAGCGCGCCTCGGGGACGGCGCCAGCCGTGCTCTCCCGCGGGAAGCCCCTCCCCCTGCCCCCGCGCCGGCTACCGTCCCGCGAGAGGCGAGAAGAACTCGTTGAACAGGCTGACCAGTTCGTCGCGGCCGAGCCGGGCGGCGATCCCCGCCGCCAGGCACCCCCCGTCGGCCATCAGGCGCCCCCCCGAGGTGGAGCCGCCCGAGACCCGGTCGGGGAGGAACGCGTGCAGGCGCTCCACCTCCCGGCGCATCCAGTCGCCGGCGGCGGCGCCCGGCAGCAGCCCGCCGTTCCCGTCACCGCGCGCCCCACGCCCGCCGCGGTCGGGTTCGGCCCCCTCGAAGAGCCAACCGGTCCCGTAGGGATCGCGAGCGACCTTCGAGGGATCGCTGCGCACGGAAGTGTTGGGCGCGACCGCCGCCAAGGCCGTCGGGAAGACCAGCTGCAGGTCGACGGCGTTCACGGTGAGCACTGCGACCGGCCTGTCCACTTCCCTCGCCGCGGCGAAGCTGACGTGCTCGACTGTGCCGACCACCCAGGCGAGGAAGGCGTCCGCCCCGACGTGGCAACTGCCATCCTCGGCGACGTCGAGCCACATGTGGTTCGGCGCGTACGACAGGCGCTCCAGCACGACGAGGTCACCGGGAGCACCATTCCGGGCCCACCCGAGGGGTGCGCGCGGCAGGCGGTCCCCCGTCGGGTCCGCCTGCGCGAGGTACAGGTCACAGTAGTGGTGTCGGTCGGAGCCGCAGCGCGGCACCAGCCCCGCTGTCGCCGGGATGTACTGAGGCACCGGCGCGGCGGAGCAGTACTCAACGAGCGTCTCGCGCAGGAACGGGCAGCGGGAGGCGACGCGCGCGGCCGACACGGTCCCCGAGTAGCCCGGACAGTCGACGTATTCGGCGGAGGAGCACCTCTCGTGTTCGGCGTCGCTGCTCGCCAGCGGGATAAACTTACGGACGCACGCAGCCGCGCACGACCTGACCGTGGTCTCCCGTATGAAAGGGCATCTCACGGCAGCGTCCCCCGACCGGCGGGCTTCACTCCTCGGTGTCGTGCTCCTTCTTCACCCGCTCGCCACCGTCCGCCATGGTTGTTCCGAGCCCCGGCACTGCGAAGACGTGCTCGTCCTCGCCCATGTACGACGCCCAGCGCCGACGCAGGCGCGCCAGCACCTCGACGCCCGCACCCCACGCGACCACCGCAAAACAGGCAACCGTGACGACGCCCAGGGCGATGTTTGCAGCGTTCAGCCAGAAGGTCTTCGGGTCGCCCAAGTCGAGTTCGAACACGTGCTCCCTCCCTTCGCCGAGGCGGTCCGCTACTCGCGTGCCGGACGCCGCCATTCGAACCTGAGCAAGACCCGTGCCGATGCGCACCCGGTGGCTCCGCGTCCCTTGCTGGCTCCCCGCAAGTGACTTGCTGCACAACCGTCCGACGTGTGGGAAGATGCCGCTGTAGGGGATTCCCACACAGTGTTGGAACTGCCAACATAGACCGATGCACTTCGCGTTCCGTGCCGCTTCCTTGGTAAGCTCGTGATGGAGGCCGCATGGCGGACCGTGTATTCATCGGGGGCTTGGAGCTCTACTGCGTCATCGGCCTGCAAAACTGGGAGCGCCAGGTCAAGCAGAAGGTGCGGATCGACCTGGCGTTGGACTCGGACTGCCGTGCAGCGGGTGCAGCCGACGACCCGGGCCTCGCGCTCGACTACCGAGCCGTGTCGAAGCGGGTTCAGCAACTCGTCGAGGGCAGTGAGTTCAAGCTCGTCGAAGCGCTGGCGGAGCGCATCGCGGCCGTCATCCTCGACGAGTTCACCCGCGCGAACTCGGTGACGGTGCGGGTGGCCAAGCCGGGCGCCGTCCGCTTCGCCGAGCAGGTGGGGGTCGAGATCTCCCGCAGGCGGGAAGGCGGACTCCCCTGATGCGCATGTTCGTCTCCCTCGGTTCGAACGTTGAACCGCGTTCCAACCTGCGGCGCGCCCTGGCCGAGCTGCGCCGGCGCTTCACGGTGACGGCCGTATCTCCGGCGTACCTGACGACCCCGGTCGGCGACCGGGACCAGCCCCACTTCTGGAACCTCGCCGTCGAGCTCGACTGCAACGAGCCACCGCACAAGGTCCACGCGGTGCTGCGCTACATCGAGGCGCTGCTGGGCCGCCGCCGCGACCCGGATCGCCCGTTCGGACCGCGCACGGTGGATCTCGACCTCGTCCTGGTGGAAGGGTTGAGCGGCAGCTTCGGCAGCCTCGACCTCCCGTCGCCGCTCGTCGCCAAGGAGCCGTTCGTCGCGGTCCCCCTCGCCGACCTCGCGCCCGAGGTGGTCCACCCGGTGCTGCAGGTCAGCGTCGGTGTGCTCGCCCGCTCGCTTCTGGCGGCGACGTCGCACCCACCGCACCCTCTGGACGAGGAGCTCGAGACGTGAGCGCGCCAGCGAGAGGAGTGCTGGTGACCGGCGGCGCGGTGCGGATCGGCCGGGCCATCGTCAGCGAGCTGGCCGCGGCCGGCTGGCGGGTCGCCTTCACGTACCGCTCGTCGGGCCAGGCGGCCGGCGAGTTGGAGCGCGAGCTGAGCCTCCGCGGTCAGCGCGCGCTCGCGCTGGAGGCGGACCTCGACGACGCCGGTGCCCGCGAATCGCTCGCCACCCGGGTCGGCCGGGAGCTGGGCGGACTCGACGCGCTCGTCAACAGCGCGGCAGTGTTTCCCCGCACCCCTTTCGGGGAGCTGACGCCGACGCGCTTCTCCGCCGTACTGCGCACCAACCTGGAGGCACCGGTCTTCCTGACGCAGGCGTGCGCACCGCTGCTCCGCCGGTGCGCGGGGGCGGTCGTCAACATCGTCGACATCTACGGCTCGTTTCCCCTCCGCCACCACCTCGCCTACTCGGTGTCCAAGGCCGCGCTCATCGCGGCCACGCGCTGCCTCGCCGTCGAGCTGGCGCCCGATGTGAGGGTCAACGCCATCGCGCCCGGGATCGCGATCTTCCCCGACGGCTACGACGAGGCGACGCGGGCGCGGCTCCTGGGCCGTACGCTGCTCGGGCGTGAGAGCGGGGGGGCCGAGATCGCTCGCGCGGTGCGCTACCTTCTCGAGGGCACCGAGACCATGACGGGCCAGGTGCTCACCCTCGACGGCGGGCGCACCGTCGCACTGTGAGCGTTACGCCGCCGCCCGGAACGGCGCTGGTCGCTCACCCTTCCGCGACCTCATCGAGCGGGGCGTCGCCACCGAGGGGCACGGCGGCCGGGCGCGCCGAGCGGGAGAGGAGCCAGTAGGGCGCGAGCAGCAGGAAGCCGGCGAGGCACCGCGTCGGCGTGACGCCCCCGCCGATCACCCCGGCGAAGAGCCGGTTCACGGCGGGCTTGCGCACCGCGTGACGGAAGGCGAGCCGCGGCGAGAGGTAGAAGAGCCGGGCGGTGAGACGCGCGGCGAAGAGCTGCCGGCGAAGGTCGCGCATCGTGGTGTCGTATGCGGCGAGCGGAGCGGACCCACCAAGGTAGCCGGCGATCGCGCGCGCGGCCAGGTTGGCGCTCCTCACCGCGTAGTAGATCCCCTCGCCGTAGAACGCATCCCCCACGCCCGCCGCGTCCCCGACCAGGAGGACGTTGTCACGGGCGAGCCGGGCCGCCACCGGACGCACCGGGATGACGAGTGCCTTGACCCTGACCTCCCCGTGGCCGCGGAGGATCGGGCAGGAGGCCACGAACCTCTCGAGCAGCGCCCTCATCGCCAGGTTGTCGCGGCGCTTGGCGAACCGGTAAAGCCCGACGTTGAAGTGGTCCCCCTTGGGGAAGACCCACGCGTACCCGGCGGGGATCGCCCCGAGGTCGAAGACGCACCTCTCACCGAGGGCCGCAAGGCTCCGCGCGCTGGCGGCGACGAGCGCCTCGATCGCCGGAACCAGCATCGTCCGGGCGTCTGGGTACAGCCGCCGCCGCACCTGGCTGTTGACGCCGTCGGCCCCGACCAGCACCCGGGCGGTGACCGATCCCTTCGCGGTCGTGATCGCGACGCCCGCCCCCCGGAACTCGAAACCCTCCAGGGCACAGCCCTCCCACAGCGCGGCTCCCGCCGCCACGGCCCTCCCTGCCATGTAGGCGTCGAACGCGTGCCGCTGCACCATCGCGCCGATCCCGGGCTGGGCACAGTAGACGGCCTCCGCCCCCCCGTAGGCGATGAACGCCCCGGCGACCTCCCGCTCCACGACCGGAGCCACTGAGAAGGGCAGCTCCTCGAGCGTCTTCCGCGACAGGCCCCCGCCGCACACCTTGTGGCGGGGCAACCGCTCCCTCTCGAGCATCAGGACCCGGGCGCCCGCCGTCGCCAGGCGATAGGCAACGGTGTTTCCCGCGGGGCCGCAACCCGCCACCACCACATCGAAATCGGGCACGTGCGATTGTAGCCGCAGGGGAACCGGGCGCGCTCGCAGGCGGCTCGCGTGTGTGGTGTGCCTATAATCACGGGATGCTCCTTGTGGTCAACCCGGCAGCGGCCGGCGGGCGGGTGGGCCGGCAATGGCCCGCCATCCGGGCGCGCCTGCGCTCGGTCGGCCTCGACGCACCGGAGGTTCTCACCGAGGCGCCCGGCCACGCCACCGTCCTCGCGGCAGGGGCCGTCGGGCGCGGCGAGCGCCTCGTGGTGGCGGCCGGCGGCGACGGGACCATCTGCGAGGTCGTCCAGGGGCTCCAGGATGCGGGCGGCGCCACCCTCGGCGTGCTGCCGCTCGGGACCGGAAACGACGCCGCCCGCACTCTGGGCGTCCCCCTCCGCCTCGAAGCCGCGGCCCGGGCCCTCCTTGAGGGCGCGACTCGGCGGGTGGACCTCATCCGCGCCGGAGACCGCGTCGTCCTCAACGCGATTGGCATCGGGCTGCTCGGCGCGATCAATGTGAACGCCGCGAGGATCAAGGTCGTGCGCGGCATCTCCGCCTACCTGGCCGCGGCAGCCGGAACGCTGTTCTCCTACCGCTGCCCCGAGATCACCCTCACCGACGGCCGCTTCGACTTCCACGGCCGCATGACGATCCTGGCGATCCACAACGGGGTGACGACCGGCGGCGGCTTTCGCCTGACGCCCGCCGCCGTCCCGGACGACGGCCTGCTCGACGCCTGCCTGGTCGCGGAGACGGGCGTGCCCGGGCGCCTGGCGCGGCTCGTGGCCGGGGTTCGGGGGACGCTGGGGAAGCGGTCGGGCTCGTACGAGCTGCGCTTCTCGACCCTCGAACTCGGGACGGCCACCCGCCTCCCCTGCCACTTCGACGGCAACCCGTCCCACGTGGAGCCGCCGGGGATGAGGTTCACGGTCCTCGCCATGGCCCAGGAGGTCGTCGTCCCGGCGCCTTAGCGCGGCGCGGGAACCGCCACGGCGACGCCCGCACTTCTACCCGTGAGGCTCGGGCGCCGTACACTCCGCGGTCCGCATCAGCTCGAGCGCTGTCGCCTTCGCCGCCGAGTCCGGGCCGTCGGCGAGGACGGTCACGGCGAACCGGAGCGGGCCCACCGCCATGATCCCCTGGACCAGATGGCGATACTCGCCCTCCGGAAGGGGGGTCCGCCTGTCGGTGAGGGAGTAGAAGAAGCCCGACCCGTCCGTGCCTTCCACCCGCTCGAGCTCGAGCCGCTTCTCCACCGCACCGGAGAGCATCTGCTCCCCCATCGCCCGGGCCGTGCGCTTGAGGTCACCCGCGCTCGCCAGCGACCCGTCGCCCTTGGGGACGAGCCCGGTGATCAAAACCTCGGCGTGGCTGCCGTCCGCCGGCGAGAGGCGGACGTTGACGGCGCCTTCCAGCGGGCTGCGGAGTACCGCGTCCCACCCCTGCGGCACCGCGACGCGCAGCGTGCACACGCCGGGGACGACCAGCTCCTGCCACTCCACGAGGGGCGTCTCGGCGGCCGCCGCGCCGCCAACCACAGCCAGCGAGAGCACCGCCATCGTCAGCATGCTCCACCTCGCATTCCACTCCCCGGGCGAGTCTGCCACGGACCGTGGTCGCCCGGCCAGCACCCCGCCCCGCGTGGGCCGCTCACACCGCGGCCCCGTACCTGGCGCGCAGGCCGGCCAGGTGGTGCTCCACGTGACCGGCCA
>Ga0316628_100001158_pt1 | contig 18305 bp, 20 predicted proteins | sample OWC_Aug_M2_C1_D5_FD_207648 | JGI IMG/M metagenome (GOLD analysis project Ga0316628, IMG submission 207648) | Wetland soil microbial communities from Old Woman Creek delta, Ohio, United States - OWC_Aug_M2_C1_D5_C | ecosystem: Environmental > Terrestrial > Soil > Wetlands | place: USA: Ohio... | reverse complement strand
TTCTTGGTTTAAGATAGATCGCTGGACACGCCTTCAGGCCCTAACGGGGTTGGACGGCAGAGCGGCGCGTTGTTTCGCCAAGCCTTCCACCTGATTGTTCACTCCATCTTCGCTCTCTACTTTGAAACCGTTAAGGTTCAGAGAAGCCACTTGAAGAGGTATTTGAGCGCCGGAATCCTCATTCGCAAGGACAACCAATTCAAACGTGGGCTCAACCTGGATTCCGCAGTTAAGCTTGAGACCGACATGCACGCTCTCTCCAACTGCGGAATCTGGGCTCAACCCTAAGCGGGCCAAAAGACCCGTTGCTTTACCGCCCGCTAGAGTTGGGCAATTTTGACATCACAGTGGATGGAGCGCTTTCAGACATTTACGCCAACCTTGCGCAATCAGCAACCATTATTATGCGGCACTCGTGTTGCTCTGCATCCCAGCGGCGACCGTGGGGAGAGGAAATGAGGTTACAAGAAAGAGATTTGTATGAGAGCAGGGGCAGAAACTTAAGAAGAATACGTTCAATCAATGTTTGAGGCCATTTCAAAAAGTTTCTTATCCTTTGTGGCGCTCATGCTGGAGCGTGAGACTATGGGCATTTCATTTGACGGCACGAGTATTTTTCGTCTTCTGACAATAGCATTGACTCTCGCTTTTCTAACAGCGGGCATTGCGCGCAATAAAGGCGGAAGCTTTCTGAAATGGTTTCTAGCGGGAGCGCTCGTAGGAATCATTGCGCTGCCGATCGCTATATTCAAAAGGGAAAAGGTCGCTTCTCCGGCACAAAAACAATGTCCGAAGTGTGCCGAACAACTTCCGATGCAAGCGGTAGTTTGCGATGCGTGTGATTACAATTTTCTTTCTATGACGGCGGGCAATCAACATAAACCCATGCCACCGCACGGCGAACATCTGACTCAATGATCGTAGAGGCGGCCCTAGAATTCAGCAGCGCAACCAGATAGCCCGCATTATTCACGCATGAGGGCGATCGAGAAGCGAGCCCTCTAGAGCACGGTGCCAAGCAATCGGCCTCTCTGATGGCCGATCAAAAAACCACGTTCGGCCGGAGCGACACGACTGGCCGCAGCTACTGGGCTCCGCTTTGATAAACCGGATTCCCCAGTTAAAATTAAGACCGCCATCGGCGCTCGGTGCAAGCCCGGAGCGGCGAAAACACAGAAACGAACAGTTTCAAGGTCTCCTTTGGCGCTTGACCCGGCGCTGCGCTTTATTTTCAGTGGTTGCTCTGTGCACCGAAACCCAGTGGCCGCTAAGGGGCACAGGCCCACTGCCTTCGCGGTGTAGGGCTTGCGCCGAGCGCTCTCCGTGACCCCCAACTGCGGAATCTGGGATAAACCGGAATCGCCAATCTAGCGAACGGGTTGTCTCGTTCACCTCTATGGCTCCGCCATGAACGGATAGCGGTAATTGGTCGGTGGCAGAAAAGTTTCCTTGATGCTTCGCGGTGACACCCAGCGTTCGAGATTGAGCCAGGTACCCGCCTTATCGTTGGTTCCCGAGGCTCGTGAGCCGCCGAAGGGCTGTTGCCCGACGACCGCGCCCGTCGGCTTGTCATTTATGTAAAAATTCCCAGCCGCGTTGCGGAGCGCCTTAGTGGCCTTGACGATGGCGAAGCGGTCTTGCGCGAAGATGGCGCCGGTCAACGCGTATGGGCTGGTCGTGTTGCACAACTCCATCGTCTCGTCGAACGCACGCCGCGGATAGACGTAGACGCTCATGACGGGGCCGAATATCTCCTCGCTCATAAGCTTGGAGCGCGGGTCCTGGCTGGCAACGACGGTCGGCTGGATAAAGTACCCATCACGGTCGTCGGACTTTCCGCCGCAGATGATTTCCATGTTTGGATCCTGTTTCGCGAACGCGAGATACTCGGAGATCGTCATGAACGCGGCCTTGTCGATCACCGCGTTCATGAAATTGCGAAAATCACAGACATCCCCCATCTTGATTGTCGCGATTTCGTCGCAGAGCCGTTCCTTGACCGCGGGCCAGAGGGTGTCGGGGATATAGGCTCGACTCGCCGCCGAACACTTCTGGCCCTGGTACTCGAACGCGCCGCGCACGATGTTGGCGACCAGCGCCTCGATGTCGGCCGATTCATGCGCAAAGATAAAGTCCTTGCCGCCGGTCTCGCCGACGATCCGGGGATAGGATTGGTACTTGCGGATATCGGATCCGATGGTCAGCCAAATACTAGAGAAGACGTACGTGGACCCGGTGAAATGCACACCGCCGAGATCAACGTGGTTAAGTACGGGCGGCCCGATAACAGGGCCCGGTCCCGTCACCAGATTAATCACACCGTCCGGCATACCCGCTTCCTTGAGAATTTTCATGATGTAATAGGCCGGTAACACGGCCGATGATGCCGGCTTCCAGACAACCGCATTGCCCATGAGCGCGGGCGATGTGGGGAGATTGCCCGCAATGGATGCGAAATTGAACGGGGACACCGCGAAGACGAAACCTTCCAGCGGGCGGTGCTCCATGTAATTTAGAACCTGCTGGGTGGAGACGGGCTGATCGCCATACACTTCAGTCATGAAGTAAGGATTGAAGCGCCAGAAGTCGATCAGCTCACATGCCGAATCGATCTCGGCCTGATGGCACGACTTGCTCATGTTGAGCATCGTCGCGGCGTTAAGCGTGTAGCGGTACTTCCCTGCCAGCAGCTCGGCCGCCTTAAACAGCACGGTCGCGCGCGAAGACCAGTCCATCTCGCTCCACGCGACCTTGGCCTGGTTGGCAGCGGCGATCGCCATCTCCGCTTCCTTGGCGCCCGCGCAATGATAGTAGCCAAGAGATTGCCTGAGATTGTGAGGCGGCTTCATCTCGACGAGGTTGCCCGTCGCCACTTCTCGTCCGTTGATGATGCAGGGAACCTCAATGGGGTTCTTTAGCATTCGTTCCAGTTCGCCCTTGAGTGCTGCCCGTGCCGCGGTTCCCGGCTCATAACCAAGGACCGGCTCATTAATCGGTTCGCGGATTTGAAAAATACCATTGAACATCTAGTTATCTCCCTTCAGTGCCTCGAAACTTCTATGAAGTGTGTCGCCGCGACGCAGTACCGCTTCCGTAGCGAGCGTATCCGATAGCTCGCGGCAGTGTCAAATTCAAGATTCTCGAACGGCCCCTCAATAATAGAGCGGGTAACACCGATTCCACAGCGTTTGCCGCCGCGAGAGCGCTCAAGTAAATTGGAAAGTGCAATGTTCCGTCTTGGCTTGCCGAAGTTTCGTTATATGTGGGTTGTTGTGATGTGCGGGGCGTTCCTTGCGTTTCTCACGGCGGCCGGCGCTGGTCGTGTGGTCGTGATCGAGGACTGGACGACGGATGCCGTGAGTCGAAGAGGGATTCCTTCGGGCTGGACGGGCGAAGCCTTTGGACGGCGCGCTGCCTACGATTTTGCGATCGAACAAGACGCCGGCAAACGGGTCCTCCACCTCGAGAGTCACAACGAACATTCGACCATCGCCAAAGAGATCACGGGGAAAGTGAACCTGAAGGAAACCCCAATTCTGGAATGGACCTGGAAGGCCACGATTCTCCCGAGGGGCGGCGACTTGCGGCGGAAAGAGACCACGGATATGGCCGCACAACTTTATGTCGTATGGCCGCGGTTTCCCGCGCTGCTTCGCTCGCGGATTATAGGGTATGTCTGGGACGCGACAACCCCGGTGGCAACGATCGTGAAGAGCCAGAAAACCGGAACGGTAACGTTCGTGGTGATGCGGTCGGGGTCAGAAGACCTCGGTAAGTGGCTAACCGAACGCCGCAACGTCGCCGATGACTATGCGAAGATTTTCGGCGAATCCCCCGATGACCCCAGAGTCATCACGATTTCGATCGACTCGAACGACACCCGCTCGATGGCCGAATCCTTCATAGGGTCGATTGTTTTCCGTGCGCGGTGAGGGGTGTCTTTCGGCAGGTTTACGAGTCAGAATCGATTATCCGGTGTCTCGCCTGATTAACGGGACCGACAAGGAATCAATATAATGACCTATCGCGTATTCGGGGCAGCCCTTTTACAGAACGTCTTGGTCCAAGCGACTAACCTCACTCCTCTGCTCCCCTTGGTGTCGGTCAAGGATAGTCATGTTGTGTTCCACTAAGGTGGATAATTTTCGGGCCTCTTTTAACGAAAGTTATGCAGAGGCCGTCTGTGTCTTTTCTTCTTCCCTACAACACACAGAGTCATTACCACACATATGGGTACAGTCACGCCGATCAACAACAGAACTATGGCATCATAATACATGGCGATCCTTCCTCGATCGCCAAGCTAAAGCAACACCGATGCCAGACAGCAAACGTTAGACAGATCCATTAGTTAACGGGCCTCTACAGCGGGGAACAGCGTGTCGAGTCACGGTAAGGATGCCAGGATTGACATAGATACCAGGAGCAAGAAAAATTGGAGAAAGCTAGCTTGTCGGCAGCCCAGAAGGAGGCCATTCTGGGCCACACTCTGCCCAACATCCTCGGCATTCCTGGTCGCTGACAGATGCCACGCCGTGGAAAAACCGGCGAACGTGCGGATTTCTGCAACCCAACCATGGGGCAAGAGAGTGAAGATATAGACTTTGGACCCGTACCACCGGTGCTCGAACAATCCAAAACGTCACTTTTGTCCCGTTTGGGCTAATCCAGCCAGTCCTTCTCTTTGAGCTTCTTCGGAAGGTAGGTTTTGGTCAGGTATTGAAAGTCCTTATTGGCGAGCGCGTCGAGTTCGTATTTGAGGCCGCTCGAAAGCATTCCTTTGATTTCATTCTGCCACTCTTTTTTCTGGAACCACTTGTACTTCATAAGTTCCTTCGCCCGATTGATGTCTTTGTCATTGAGCTTAATGCCAACGTTGCGCGGCAGCCCGTAGCGATCGGGATCCGCGCTGGAAAAGCCGATGAACTTGGCCTTGGGAATGGCCATGCGCTGGCTTTCGAAGGCGAGATTAATCGAGCCCTGCTTGACGACCGAGTAGATGTAGTATCCCCATGGATCGTTGTCCACGAGAACATAAAGCGGAAGATTGTGTTCTTCATGCAGCCTGCGCGCCAGGCGCCTGACGCCGCGCGGCGGCTGGCCGTTCCCGGTAAGCAGAATGCAATTGTAGCGGCGCCAGAACTTGTCCTCTGAAAGCCGATTCCATTGGGTGCCCTTCTCAACCAGCAGGACGAAATCGGCCGTGCATTTGGTGATCTGAATGTATTCCGGCTCGACGATTGACGGCACCGAATAACCGCCCTTGCCCAATCTCGTGCAGTCCACCCGGTCACCGTCGTCAATCAACACCAGCGGCCCGACGACGGTGCCGGAGTTCTCGGCGCGCACGTGGAGCTCTTCGCGCAGGGCGGCCAGCGTCACTTCAAGATCCTCGATCAACGGGTCGGATTCGTTCTGGCCGTCGAAGGTGTTTTCATGCGAGTTCTTGATCGTGTGCTTAGTGCGGTAGTAGATCTCCCGGAGAGAGGTGGTCAGGTTCGCTCGCTGGAGCTCGACCAAAGCATCGGCCACGAGCACCGTTTGCATGAACTTCTTGGCCATCCCGACGTTGAAAAACGAGCGCGCCTGCTTTCTTCGGCCCATCTCGATCATGCCGCGTTTTTCGTCGAACGTGACGTTCGCGAGGCTGCGCACCGGAATCGAAAGCGTCGGATCCTTGCTCCGCTCCGCGGCGGTAATAACCACGTCGGCTATGCCGACGAGCTTTTTTTCCACGGCTCCGTTAGTTTTTGGTTTTTTTCTTGCCATGTCTTTTTCCTATCCCAGGCTTGCTTTTCAAGCTTGCGGCGCTCCTTTCAATAAACGGAAGAACCGCTTGTTCCTCCGAATAGCTTTTTGGCCCGCTCTTCTGTTTGACTTTTGCCGCTTTGCCTTTCACTGCTGTCGGAGCTTTTTTCTGAGCCAGCGCCGGCAACACGGGTTCCGCTTCTTCGGCTGCAGCTTCTTGCGGCGGCGCAGCGTCGCACCGCATTTCTGCGGGAATTTCTGGAGCGTCTCCTTCGACGCCATCGGCAGTCACGATAATGGAATCGGGAAGGCCTTCCGGGCCGCCGCCGTGCTTGCCTAGCAACTGGTCGGTTTGTTGACCGCCGGTCCGCCTCAAGGCGATTCTTTGCAGTTGCTCTTTCAGTTTTTCCCTGGGCAGCTTTCCGCCCTTGAGGCGATTGCACGCATCGACCACTTCCTCAATGTAGAGCTCGAAGATATTGCGCCGGCGAAATTCACTCTTGGCGTGCTCGCGCCGTCTCACAAACACGCCGAGCCGCCGCCCGCACTCTTGCAGGGCAAGTTTGATCTCCTTGCGGATCTCATCGTAGTCGGCGATGGCCTCTTTGGACTCGCTGGTAAATGGAACCCACACCGAGGCCATGTGAACGAAAATGACCATGGGCCCGGCCGGCAGAGCGCCCCTGGATTGGGCCACGCCGTAGTTGCGCCACGTAATGTCGAGCACCGCCTTGAAAGTCGCGCAGGCAGACTGCTGATAGAGTAAGGGCACGCGGTTGGCGTAACGGATGACGCGCGCCAGCTCGTTGTCGTCGTTCTGCTCTTCCCCTTCGGCGAGCGGCATCTTGGGGTGATCCGATTTGTCTGCGGCTTGATCCGGCCCTTTGCCGTAGGCAAGGCCGGCCTCGATGATAAAAGGATTGCCGCGGTAGACCGCCGGCGGCCGGGTGACCGCAGTATAGAAATCGCCTTTGATTTGCTTATACAACCCATGCAGAATCGCCTTTTCGCCGATGGGCGAGATGCAGTTGCTCGGCGGCGCCATGATCTTGGTGGACTGGATTGCCTTGTAGAGCGCCTCGGCGGCGGCGCCGTGAATGTTTCGCGGCCGCGCATCCGGCGCGAGCTTCGCCGCTTTGCAGATCTCACGAGCGATCTTCGATGAGACCCGGCTGAAATCGCTGGAGAGAAAACCGCCAAGCGAGTGGCTTTTGCTGTCATGCAACATCCTCAGCAGAATCCCGAACTCGATGCCGTAGGGATGCGGCTTGATTTCGCGGGGCTGAGGCGGCAGCTCTTGAATGGTGCGCGGATATTCTTTGATCTCGCCCTCCGGCGTATGGTAGACGAGCTTCACGTGCGGGTTGGCAATGGCGGTCTGCTCGAGATACTCGTCAACCGACGCCCGCCCTTTCTGGTATCGGCCCTCGATTTCCAGCGTCACCTGCGTTCCGCGATGACTTTCCCATTCGATTTTCTTGCTCTCGAAAATCCGCGGCTCGTTTTTTTTGGTATCGATCTGCACTTCGAAGTAATGAGCCGGCGTCTTCGCGCTGGTCCGGGAGATAATCTGTACCGGTTTACCGGTGGTCAATTGCGCGTACATGCCGGCAGCCGAGATGCCGATTCCCTGCTGTCCGCGGCTCATGCGCAGCCGATGAAATTTGGAGCCGTAGAGAAGCTTCGCGAAAATGCGCGGAATCTGCTGGCGCACAATGCCGGGGCCGTAGTCGATCACGGTAATCCGGAAGCGGTTCGCCTGGCTGGGCGGCGGCGGAGCGTTCCCGTTCGAGGCGATCTCGACCTTGACGATCACTTCAGGCAGAATCCCCGCTTCTTCACAGGCGTCAAGCGCGTTATCGACCGCCTCCTTCACGCAGGTGAGCAACGCTTTTCTCGGATTGTCGAAGCCCAGCAGGTGGCGGTTCTTGGTAAAAAACTCGGAGACCGAGATCTCCCGCTGGCGCGCCCCCATTTCGACCGCCGATAGCGCCGCCTTCGGCTCCGCCGGCTCGATGGCGGCGGGCACGGCGTCGGATTTTACGATAGCTTTAGACATCTCTTCGTACCATCTCCATTTTTTCAATCTTTGAAGTCTCAATCAGCTGATCGTTCATCGACCAGGGGAATTTCCTGGCCGCATTGCAGGAGCCGGGCAGTGCCGGAACACGATGCAAGTTGATTGCCCCTAGATGATTGAGGCTGAGTTTACAGAGCAGCAATGGGTCCGATGAATGTTTTACCCGAAGAATGAACGATCGCGCTTTCGCATGATTACTTCGGCGTCATTATACCAAAGACAACCATCTTTATGTACCTTTAGCGTAAGATATATTTTCAATCCGCGAATAAGAAAGAATCATCAGGAGACGTCTCTTGGCGCCGGATTTCCTTGGGCGATTATTTTGTAAAAAATTTCCCGCGAAGGGCAAAGCTCGTTCAGCGCGCAGCTTGCGCACGCCGGCTTTCTGGCGTAACAGACGCGGCGCCCATGAATGATCAGCCGGTGCGAAAAACCCGTCCATGCTTCGGGGGGAAGAAGCCGATTTAGGTCGCGCTCGATTTTAGCCGGATCTTCGTGACGGCTTAGCCCCAGGCGCCGCGATAGCCGCCCGCAATGGGTATCGACCACGATCCCGGGAGTTTTAAAAGCATGCCCTAATAGGACATTCGCTGTCTTGCGGCCGACGCCGGCGAGACGCGTCAACTCCGCCATTGTGGAAGGCACGTGGCCGCCGAATTCTTCGACCAACTGCCGCGCGCAGCGCCGCAGCGACTTGGCTTTGGCGCGAAAGAGTCCGAGCGTGCGGATCAACTTTTCGATGTCGCCCGGGGCCGCGTGCGCTAGCTTCGCGGGGCTCGGGTAACGACGAAAGAGTTTCGGGGTGACTTTATTGACGGCTTCGTCGGTGCACTGCGCCGAGAGAATGACCGCCACCAAGAGCTCAAAAATATTGTGGTGATGGAGCGGTACTTTAACCTCGGGATAGGCCAGGGCAAGCCGCTCGGCAATACCACCCGCCCTGGCGGTTTTTTCTTGAACCGTCTCGCTCCGCCAGCGGCGTGGAGTAGGCTCGCCCTGCGCGCGGGATCGCGACGAGTCGACTCCTTCGCTCGAGACCCGCTCCTTCATCCTCCCAAGCAACTCAGCCCCGGCGGCGGCCGCGAAAGACGCTTTTGCCGGCATAAACGGCGCGCCGGCCCAGTTCCTCTTCGATTCTCAACAGCTGGTTATATTTGGCCGTTCTCTCGCCGCGGCACGGAGCGCCCGTCTTGATCTGCCCGGCATTGGTCGCCACCGCCAGATCGGCAATGGTTACATCCTCCGTTTCCCCGGATCGATGCGAGATGACGGTTGTGTATCCCGACTCTTTCGCGAGCGCCATCGTCTCAAGCGTTTCGGTGAGCGAACCGATTTGGTTGACTTTGACCAGAATCGAATTAGCCACGCCGGAATCGATTCCCTTTTTCAGCCTTTGCGGATTCGTTACAAAGACATCGTCGCCAACAAGCTGGATTTTCTTACCCAGAGCGTCGGTCATCAGGCGCCAACCGTCCCAATCGTCCTCGGCAAAGCCGTCCTCAATGGACACGATGGGAAATTGATTCACCCAGTCTTCATACAGGCGAACCATCTCTTCCCGGTCGCGGGCGCGACCGTCCGATTTCCTGAAGACGTACGTTCCGTCGTCGAAGAATTCGCTCGCCGCCACATCCAGGGCGAGCGCAACCTGTGCGCCCGGCTTATATCCGGCCTTGGTAATTGCCTCGATCAATAATTCGATCGCTTCGGTATTGCTCTTGACGCGCGGCGCAAAACCCCCTTCGTCACCGACGCTGGTTGAATACGAGCGATCGTGCAGCACTCTCTTCAAGGTCTGGAAGACTTCCGCGGCTGCCCTTAAAGCCTCCGCAAAGCTCTTCATTCCGTAGGGGACAATCATGAACTCCTGCACATCGACATTGTTGTCGGCATGCGCGCCGCCGTTCAGCACGTTAAGCATCGGGACCGGCAGAGTCTTGGCCGCGGCCCCGCCCAAATAGCGGTAGAGGGGAACCTTCTGCGCGCGCGCTTGCGCATGAGCCGTCGCTAACGAGACTCCCAGAATGGCATTGGCGCCGATTTTGCCCTTATCGGCCGTTCCGTCCATCTCAATCATCAGGCGATCGATGGCCGCCTGGTCGCGCGCCTCTTTACCTCGCAGGCGCGGCGCGAGTTTGCGATTAACGTTCTCCACCGCACGCGCCACGCCTTTGCCCAGGAAGCGCTTGCCCCCGTCGCGCAATTCCACCGCCTCATGCTCGCCGGTAGAAGCACCGGAGGGAACCGTGGTCCGCCCGCCCACGCCGTTGCTGAGCCAGACTTCGACCTCCACCGTCGGCTGGCCTCGTGAATCCAGAACCTCACGCGCATGCACCCGTTGAATTTTCATCGCTGACCTCCAAAAAAAGATAATTAACAGAACAAAATCACAAAACGTGTTATACTATGATTTATCGCGCTATGCATCCGATGAAGTTCCTGTTTCACTTTTCATCTCGTTGGCTGCTCTATTTCCTGGCTTGCTCGATTGTCCTGCTTTCCCTTTACACGATCGTGGGAGACCGAGGCGCGATCCATCTGTGGCGACTGCAGGGAGAGAAGGCAAAACTGGATGAGCAAAATTATCGCCTCCATCGAGACAACGAAGCGTTGCGCCAGCGAATTCTTCGCCTGCGCAACGACGATGCGTATCTTGAAAGGATTGCGAGGGAGGAATTAAACCTGGTTCGTCCCGGAGAAGTCATCTACCGTTTTTCGGCGCCGGACTCTCCGAGCAACCGGTCAAGGCCACGCACTGACCCGCCTTCCACGTCACCCCCTTCCGAGAAACAGAAATCACGCCGCTGACTACTTTGTTTGCCGCTATAGATTTAGAGCTGAAGCGAACGCAGGGTTTTACGATTTATCTTTGAAGACAAAGTGATAGTACTCATCCATATCCATGAGCGCGTCGAGCTGGGAATCGTCATGCAATCGAATCTCAACCAGCCAGCCGTCATTGTAGGGATCTTCGTTGATAATAGCGGGTCGTTCTTCTAGTTGAGGGTTCACCGATAAAATAGTGCCCGATACCGGCGATACCACCTCATGAACCGTCGATACCGATTCCAGTTCGGCAAAGACTTCGCCTTCTTCAATCCTGTCGCCGACTTCGGGCATCTCCGCGGAGATCACGGTGCCGAGCTCGCCTTGGATATAGTTTGTGAGTCCCAAATAAACGCGTTCATCGACTATGCCAATCCAAACGTGCTGCTCGCTGACTTTGACATCTTTATCCATAAGCGGTTTTCGATGGTTTACTATATGGCTTGCCGATTGCCTGTCAAGGGCCGCAAGAGCCCTGGGCGATGACGTTAAGCCAGCGCTAATCTTGACAAAACCGGCAGATTCGCAGTATTGAACTTCATCTCTGATCGTTCTCTTGAGATTCGCAGTCCAATCCATGGAAACGACTACCGCGAAACAGCACGCCGCCCGGATCGTGGCGGGTTTAAAAAAGGCCGGCATCGACTTTGTGGCGACGCTACCCGATGAAAAAATGCTCGAGCTCATTCGCGCAGTGGAGCGCGAGGAAGGACTCAAACATGTCCCCCTTTGCCGCGAAGAGGAGGGCATCGGTATTTGTGCGGGGGCTTATCTGGCGGGCAAGAAGACAGCTCTGATTATGCAAAACGCAGGTTTTTTAAACAGCTGTAATGCGCTCACCACCACCTCGCTGCAATTTCAGATTCCCACGCTGCTGCTGATCTACTATGCGGGCGATCTGGGCGACCGCGGCTTTACGACGCTCGGCTCCGTCACGGAGCCCGTCCTGCGCGCGCTTGGAATCCGCAGCGCTATCCTCCGCAACATCGAGGAGTGCGACGAAATTCTGCGCGGCGCGCACGTTCTTGCCGACGATTCGAAACGGCCTGCGGCGGTGCTGCTCACGAAAAGCGCGCTCGGAGTCCAATGATGCAGCGCTACGATTACTTGCAGTCGATTGCCGGCGACACGCAGGACGCATTAGCGGTTTGCACGGGATGGAGCGCGAGGGAGTGGTGGGCGCTCAGACCCAGCGAGGGCAACCTCAAGACGCGGACCTTAGGCTTGGTCTCTTCAATTGCCGCGGGGCTGGCTCTTGCCTTGCCGCATCGCAAAGTCATTGCCATTGACGGCGATGGCGCGTTTTTGATGAACCTTTGCGGGTTACCGACGATTGCGCTGCAAAATCCCGGCAATCTGATCCACTTGCTCTTCGACAACGAAATTTACGAGGCATCGGGAGGCACGAGCACGGCTTCGCGCACCGCCGATGTGGTCGCGCTCGCGCTAGGAGCGGGCTATAAGCATGCCGCTTGGGTCGAAACCCGCGAAGCCTTTCGCGACGCATTCATCCAAGCCTGGAAACGAAATGAATTGACCCTCATCGCCGTCAAGGTTGCTCCGGGGCAGCCGGATAATCTTCCGCCGCTACGGCTGGATGAGATCGAAAACAAATACCGCTTCATGCGCTATTTGGAAGCGACCGAACACCGGGCGATTGTGAACCCGGGCTTTGACTCGAAACTTTAGGTCAAATATTTTTTTGGCTGTTTGCGCCTGAGCCCGCGCTGGACTCGCTCATGGAGGTTGTACCGGGCGCTGTCTCGCTGACGCCTTTGACGGCTGCCACTCGGCGTCCATGTGTTTTGCGGGAGACTCTATTTTCGCGGGGAAATCCAATCCAATTCCATTGCTCGGGATAGCGCCGAATCATGCCTTCCAGATAGCGCGTGAACAAGGCTGTCGTTGCCGCTATACTTTCTTCCAAATCGTCTTTCTGAATCGGCTTGATTTCAGGTTCCACGGAAAGGATCAACGAATGGTCGGGCTGCCGAATGGCGAACATCGGCAGAGTCACGGCACCGGTTCGAAGCGCAAGAGTCGCCGGCCCGCGGGGAGCCGCGGAGCGTTGCCCCATGAAATCCACTGTGATGCCGGTGGACTTGAATTCGTCGGCAATGACGAGGACGATCCGGTTGTTGCGCAAAGCGCGCAAAATCCCGCGAACCGCTTCGCGCCTTGGTTTGGCCGAGATCGTATGAACGCCGACTCGCGCGCGACAATCATTCATCAATCGGGCGAAGCGCTCGTCGCGAGGTTGTTTGACCACAACGCTGAACGGATAGCCGCTCGCCGCCAGGCGCGGCCCGATAGTGGTGAAGCTTCCCAAGTGAGCACTGAGAGCGAGCACTCCACGCCCCTTAGCCAGCGCGCGCTGTAAATGTTCTTCACCGTCCAGCCGCGTATTCGAGATAATTCTTTCTTTTGACAAGTGCATCGCAGCGCTGGTTTCCAGCACACTCCAGGCAAAATTTTTCCACGCGCGCCAGACTAGGGCCTTGCGGTCCCCCGGCTTGTGAATAGTATCCCCCAAAGCCTTGGTCACGTTTACCAGCATGCGTTGCCGATATTGCGAGAGACAACGGAAGGTCACCCACGCCCAGAAATTCGTGAAAATAATGAGCGCCCGGTAGGGAAACCAGGGCAGCGCAGCCACAAAAGCGCGCAGCGCATATTCACCTAGGCGGTAGCGCGCCCCATAAATGAATTGTCCCAGTCCGGAGCGCTTTCCGCGCCATCCCCAAAGCATTATAAATTTATGAATGTGTTGCCCGCGCTTTGCAAGCCCATGGCACACAAAATAAAAAGGCGGTAGGGATAACCCACCGCCTTGCTATCACAGATGGGATCCGGCCCTAACGGTTTGCCGCTCTCCTTACCCGGCGCGTGGGCCTGCGCGCGAGCCGCACATTTCTATGGCCTCTGGTGCGCCGCGCGGCCAGCCGATACACTTTGGCCTGGCTATGATCGGCCAGTTTTTGCTGTTTCCAGCGCATCATCCCCTCGCGCAAGTAGGCAGGATCGAATCCCAAAGTTTCGCAAACGTTATCAAAGGAGAAAAGCCAATCGCCGTTTTCATCCAGGAGCCATTGCTCGGTTTCCTGGGCCAATACTTTGCCTTTACCTTCGTGGGCAAAAATATACTTCTGATAACAAGCTATGGCATCTTCTAACACCGCCAGCATCAACTTCTTTTCCGGCTCGAGATGGAACTTGCGCCGAAACGTGTCGAGATACTGATCCGGTAAAAGCGTGTCGGGTTGAAATAGCGAAGTCACCCGCTCTTCCATGCTCAATCCAGTTTCATAACTCATAAAAAAACCACCTCCCTATGGGATTTCCGGTCTCGAATCCGATTACAAATATCAGGCCGCGCTCGAAAGCGACGAAGAATCCATCACACCTTTGCGAGGCCTCAAATCCGCCAGCGTTGTCCGCGTAAAAACTTCGGTAACTTTCCGCTGTACTTCGCTCCATACGTTCACCATGGTGCAATGAGGTAACTGATCACAGCTCGAGTGCGACTCCATGCACAGGTTCACAGCGATGGGCCCTTCGATGGCTGCTACGACATCGTAAATAGAAATCGCGTCTGCGCAACGCGCCAAGGCGTACCCCCCGCAAGCTCCTCGCTTGGACTTGATTAAGCCGCCGCGCACCAGGTCCTGTATGATCTTCTCCAAAAACTTTTTCGGAACTCCTTGTTGTTGGGCAATTTCAGTTATGGAGCAGCGCTTTTCCGGGTCCTGGCTCGAAAGATAGATTACGGCGCGCAAACCATAGTCTACCTTGCGAGAAATCTGCATGAGGCCCATAGTTCCTTTACCCCCTTGCCGCGATTCGATCACTTGCCTTGCTCGCATCCGCGCCTTGCTCGCGATTCGCCAATTTCCCTAATGCAGAAAGACCTTGTAACCGTTGGACGACGAGCGGCGCCTTTTGGTTCACAAAGCGGACTTCTTCCGCGGTGTTGAGTTCGCTCAAGCTGAAGCGGACGGCTCCCTGCAGCCATTCGGCGGGGACACCCATGGCGCGCAGAACATGCGACGGTTCAGACGAACCCGCCGTGCACGCCGACCCGGTAGAGGCGCAGATCCCGTGCTGGTCTAAAAGGACCAAAACCGATTCGCCTTCCAAATATTTGAAGCTGATGTTGAGTGTATTGGGCAAGCGATTTTGGCGGTTGCCGTTCACCCGGGAATCCGGGCAGGACTGGAGCAGGCCCTGCTCGAGCTGATCGCGGAGCCGGCGCACGTAATTCGCGTTGGCTGCGCAATTTTTAAGCGCAATTTCCGCGGCTTTACCCATCCCGACAATGCCTGGAACATTTTCCGTGCCCGCGCGCCGATTTCGTTCCTGATGCCCGCCAATGACGAACGCGGGAAAAGCGAGCCCCCGCCGCACGTAAAGCGCGCCGATACCCTTGGGACCGTGAAATTTGTGGCCCGAAATGGTCAGCAGGTCTATGGGCATTCCTTTCACCTTGAGCGGAAGCTTTCCTGCCAGCTGGACCGCATCCACGTGAAAAGGAATGCCTTTTTCCTTGACTATTTGCCCGATCGACTCAATGGGAAAAATGACGCCGGTCTCGTTGTTGGCGTACATGATCGAAACCAGCGCGGTATCGTTCGTCAACGCTTTGCGCAGCTCGTCGAAGTCGGGCATTCCGTCTCGATCTACCCCAAGCCAGGTGATGCGATAGCCTCGCTTTTCCAGGTGCTGGCAAAGTCCCAACACCGCCGGATGCTCCACTTGCGTGGTCACGATGTGACGCTTTTCCGGCTGCGTTTCAATCATCGCGCGGATCGCCGCGTTGTTCCCTTCGGTTCCGCAGCTGGTGAAAATGACTTCCAGCGGATCGGCCGCCCCGATCAACCCGGCAACTTGCGCCCGCGCTTCATCGATTCTCTGTCTCACCTGGCTGCCAAAACGATGAACGCTCGAAGGATTGCCATACAAGTCGGTGAAAAACGGCCGCATGACGTCCAACACCTCTGGCAATACCCGGGTCGTCGCGTTGTTATCGAAGTAAATGGTCTCAGCCATACACCACGCTGCCTTACCCGACACTCCCCTCCAGACTCACACCCAAAAGCTTCTGCGCTTCGACGGCAAATTCCATCGGCAATTCACGAAAGACCTGCTTACAAAAGCCATTAACGATCATGTTCACTGCGTCTTCGCTTGAGATGCCGCGTTGCCGACAATAAAACAACTGGTCCTCGCCGATCTTGGAAGTGGACGCTTCATGTTCCACCTGCGCGGCATTGTTCGACACTTCCAGATAGGGGAAAGTGTGCGCGCCGCACTTGTCGCCGAGCAGCAACGAATCGCACTGCGAATAGTTGCGCGCGCCGGTAGCGCCTTTCATAATCTTGACCAGACCGCGATACGTGTTTTGTCCATGTCCTGCGGAAATGCCTTTGGAAATGATGGTGCTTTTGGTGTTTTTCCCGATGTGAATCATTTTCGTCCCGGTATCGGCTTGTTGATAATTGTTGGTGAGCGCAACGGAATAAAACTCGCCCACCGATTCATCGCCCTGCAATAGACAGCCCGGGTATTTCCATGTTATCGCCGAGCCCGTCTCCACTTGTGTCCACGAAATCTTTGAGCGCCGGCCCAGACATTTCCCCCGTTTAGTAACAAAATTGTAGATTCCCCCCCGGCCCTCCGCGTCGCCCGGATACCAGTTCTGCACCGTCGAATACTTGATCTGCGCGTCATTATGCGCAATCAGTTCGACGACGGCCGCGTGCAACTGATTCACATCCCGCATGGGTGCGGTGCATCCCTCCAGATAGCTCACGTAGCTCGCGTCGTCGGCAACAATGAGAGTTCGCTCAAATTGGCCCGTTTCCGCAGCATTGATCCGGAAGTAGGTCGAGAGCTCCATCGGGCAACGAACGCCCTTGGGAATGTAGCAAAAAGAGCCGTCGCTGAAGACCGCTGCATTGAGCGCGGCAAAAAAATTGTCGGTATAGGGAACCACCGAGCCGAGATATTTCTGGACGAGATCCGGATGGTTTTGCACCGCGTCGGAAAAAGAGCAGAAAACAACTCCCAGCTCCGCTAGCTTGCCCTTGAATGTGGTTGCCACCGACACGCTGTCGAACACCGCGTCCACCGCGACGCCGGCAAGGCGTTCCTGCTCGCGCAGCGGAATACCCAACTTCTCATATGTTTTAATAAGCTCCGGGTCGACTTCGTCCAAGTTCTTGGGCCGTTCTCCGGGACTTTTGGGCGCCGAATAGTAGCTGATCGCCTGGTAATCGATGGGCGGATAGTGAATATTGGCCCACTTTGGCTCGGCCTGATTTTTTTCCAGCTTTGCCCAATAGCGGTAAGCCCTCAGGCGCCACTCGAGCATAAACGGCGGCTCATTTTTTTTGGCTGAGATCACACGAATGACATCTTCATTCAAGCCCGGAGGCACGGTGTCGGCTTCGATATCGCTGACAAAGCCGTATTTGTACTCGCGCTTGGCTAAGTCTTCAATTCTGTCAGTGGCGGTTTTCATCGCAAACCCCAATTCTTCTTTAGGTAGCAAACGACGCGCCGCAACCACAGGCGCGCTTAACGTTAGGATTCTGAAAAACAAAGCCGGATTGCATGAGCTCATCCTTATAATCGAGTTCGGTTCCTGTCAGATACAGAAGGCTTTTCATGTCAACCAAGACCTTCGCTCCGTCTTTCTCGAAAACTTTGTCGGTTCCCTTGGGCAGATCGAAATCGACTTTGTATTGCAGCCCTGAGCAGCCGCCGCCGACAACCTTCACACGCAAACCTTGTCCTTGGCGGTTTTCGGTATTCATGAGTTCCTTTATTCTCGCTGCCGCGCGATCTGTCAGTACAACTCCGGTGGCCATACACTGGTCCTTTCCTTCCAAAAGAATGACTAGGAAACGCGCTCGTGTAACTTGTTTTCGCCCGGGTAATGCCTCTGCTGTTTATCCTTTCGAGCCTTGTATAAGGGCGATAGAGCTCGCAAACGCAGCACTTCTTGCACCACGCGATCAACCGTATAGCCAACCTCTTCCGCCGTGCTAAAGCGCCCCAAGCCAAACCGGATCGAAGTATGAGCCAGCTCATCATCAAGACCGAGCGCCCGCAGTACATAGGACGGCTCGAGGCTGGTCGAGGTGCAGGCGGAACCGGTGGAAACCGCGATGTCTTTAAGCGCCATCAGCAGCGACTCGCCTTCGACATAGGCGAAGCTCATGTTCATATTGCCGGGCAAACGTTGGCTTGGATGGCCATTGACATACACCTCGTCCAGATTATGTAAGATACCGTTTTTCAATTGATCTCTCAGAATCGCAAGCCGCTCGGCTTCCGATGCCATTTCTTTTTCGGCGATCTTACAGGCCATGCCCAACCCAACGATTCCGGGAACATTGAGCGTCCCGGAACGCATGCCCCGTTCGTGCCCGCCGCCGTCGATGATCGGGTTAAGCTTGATCGGCGGTTTCTTGGAACGAACATAGAGCGCCCCGACGCCCTTGGGCCCGTACATTTTATGCCCGCTAACGGAGAGCAGGTCGGCGCCGATTTCTTCTACATCAAGCGGGATTTTTCCCACCGCTTGCGCGGCATCGGTATGAAAGAGAATCCCTTTCTCTTTCACTCTACGGCCGATTTCCTTGAC
>Ga0316628_100001157_pt1 | contig 18308 bp, 7 predicted proteins | sample OWC_Aug_M2_C1_D5_FD_207648 | JGI IMG/M metagenome (GOLD analysis project Ga0316628, IMG submission 207648) | Wetland soil microbial communities from Old Woman Creek delta, Ohio, United States - OWC_Aug_M2_C1_D5_C | ecosystem: Environmental > Terrestrial > Soil > Wetlands | place: USA: Ohio... | reverse complement strand
CAGTAGGTTAGAAAAATTGTCATCGATAGTAATATCGGTCAGATTATTCAAATCCGAAAAAATGGACATCCGGGAGAACTTTGAAACCCCGGTAATGAAAACAAACCGGGTGTATTCATCCGTGCCTTTAAGCACCGCATAAAAATTTTTTAATACTGTTTGGTTAGCCAGTGCCGTATCGATTTTCTCCGTCTCTATAAAATCGATAATCGGTTTATCGTACTCATCGCTCAGGATAACCACCTTCTCTTTGGCGGACAGTTTTTCGATTAAATCCGCGAATTTTCCTTTATAATCCCTTTGTTGATCCAATTTAATATGATAGTTTTTGCCGATCTTATTCAATTTTATACTCAATTCTTTTTCCAGGGTTTGGGGTGTTTGGAAGCTGATATGGGTAAAATCGATATGAATCACCGGGTATGATTTCCATTGGATTTTGTCGTAAATCCATAATCCTTTGAAGAGTTTCTTATTCCCGGAGAAGATCTCTTTGAGGGTGGATATTAAGAGGGATTTGCCGAAGCGGCGGGGACGGGAAAGAAAATAATATTTCCCTCCGCGAGCGAAGAGACTGTAAATCTCTTTCGTTTTATCCACATAGAGGTAATCTTGATCTATCAAATCGCTAAAGGTCTGGATACTGAGCGGTAAATTTTTCATAGGTATATTATAATATTAAATCGGTCTTTTCGCAATTAGCAGTATTTTCAATAGTAAATTTTAAAAGGAAAGTGGATGCCCACGAATTTACACGAATAAATTGGTGAGTGGTGAGTGGTGAGTGGTTTAGAGGTGCCCTCCGGGCCGATTGATTACATTTTCGACGAGCGAAAAGTGACCGGTTGCAGGAAAAAGAAAGTAGATATGCAAGATTTTGCGTCTCTACACCACTCTACCATTCTACCACTCACCACTCACCACTCACCACTCCACCCAAAAGGTCCACAGATTACCCAGCGCGGCAAGCCGCAACCAAAAAGAGCGGGGCTTGCCTTGAAATTACAAATTACAAAATACAAATTACAAACAAATTACAAATTACAAATTACAAAAAAAACGCAATCAGCTCATGGTGTCTGAAATGCCTTTTTAAAGAGATTTTCCAGGATGCGATCAAAAAAATCTTGCCAAAAAAACAAGAAATTAAAAGATTGTAGTACAGATCGACACAGATTCCGTATTTCGTGTTAGTGGCGGCAGGCAGCAGCGGTAGTATCGGCGATTTTGTACCTATTTGTCTTGTGTACCGGTGCAAATTTCATGCGCGCGGTTTTTTTGCCATTTGTACCGGTGTAAATTTCATGCGCGCGGTTTTTTTGTCATTTGTACCAGTGCAAATTTCATGCGCGCGGTTTTTTTATCATTTGTACCGGTGCAAATTTCGTGCGCGCGGTTTTTTTGTCATTTGTACCGGTGCAAATTTCGTGCGCGCGGTTTTTTTATCATTTCTACCGGTCGATTGCTCGTTTCTACCGGGAGATTTGTCATTTCTACCGGTCGGTTGCTCGTTTCTACCGGTAGATTTGTCATTTCTACCGGTCGATCGCTCATTTCTACCGGGAGATTTGTCATTTCTACCGGTCGATTGCTCATTTCTACCGGTCGAAATTTCATGTACCCGGTTTTATTGTCATTTCTACCGGTCGAAATTTCATGTACCTGGTTTTACTGTCATTTCTACCGGTCGATTGGTGTAATCTGTGGGCCTTTTTGGTGGAGTGGTGAGTGGTAGAATGGTAAAGTGGTGTAGAAACGCAAAATCTTGCATATCTACTATCTTTTACCGGCAACCGGTCACTTTTCGCTCGCCGAAGACGTAAACAATTGGCCCGGAGGGCACCTCTAAACCACTCACCACTCACCAATCACCAATTTATTCGTGTAATTCATGGGCTTCTTTAAAATCAGTTTTAATCTGCGTAATCTGTGGACAAAAAAGTCACGTCCCAGCGGCGGTGATGGAAAACACCCTGTCGCCGGTATCGCTTATACCGACTTCCACACCGGATATTTTTATTTTATAATTCGCTCCCTGGGGTTGATTCGCCGGTATAGTCCAGGTGTATTCCCCGTTCCCGGCTGGTGTGCCGGTAGAAATCACGGTTTCCAGTGCTGTTCCTTTATACAATTCGATCCTGACATTATCGATGCCGGTGGATCGCCATGTGATGTTATAACTACGTTTCACCTGCCATAACTCGCCGCCATTGGGTGATAGCAGCACGATAGATGATGCCGGTTTGATAGTGAAGGCTTTGGTCCAACCCTCTGCTGCTGCCCCGGGATCGATGCAGTTCACTTTGACCTGGTAATCGTTCCCGGCGTTCATGCTGCCGGGGATTTTCCAACTGTAGGTACCTGATCCCGCGGGTACGGAAGTGGCGATAGTGGATAATAACTTGCTGCCTTTGTAGAGTTCGATTTTGACATTATTCACTTCGTATGCCTCCCAGGCAATGGTGCAGGATGCTCCCGTCCGCATAACAGTTCCCCCGGCTGGCGCGGTTACTTTAATGCTGCGCGCTCTAAGATCGAAGCCGGTTTTAAGGCTGTCGGGCTGGAATACCATGGTCCCGGCCACGTCGTAGGTTTTCCCTTTCGTACTGTTTATGAGTTTGAATTTGACGGTTTCGCCGGCGGTATTGCCCAGGACTGTAGCGAAATAAGTGCCATCGGTTTTAACCGGGCTGAGGGACCTGCCGTCGTTGGCGCCATTGGGGCCGGTACTGCCCAGGTAATAACCGTTGGTATTCACGGCTTTTCCTTCGAAATAAACTCTTCCCAGGGCCACCATGTTGTACTGGTTGCCTTTCATGACCGGCCAGGATATCGCCGGGGCTTTCACCACGGCTGTTTTTCCAGCGGATTGGAGGGGGAATGTGGATTCTCCCTGGGGGTACTCCAGGACACCGGCTTGATTCATTAATATCAAATAACCTTTGTTGGGTTCCATTTGGGTTAAATCGCCGAACAGGATCGATCCGATTTTAATGACAGATTGGGTTTGGCTTTTGACCTGGCTCACCGGGGTAAAAATCGAACTTACCGCGTCTTGTACCGGCTGCGAGAGGGTGGGCAGGTACGCGGTCCAGTTCCACCCGGTTATCAATGAAAGGGGCGTATTAAAGGGTACGGTCATGCCAGTCACGTTGAAAGCGCAGGCTTGATTGGTTTTGACTTTGTACATGATGCCGTTGGCAATCCCGCTCATGTCGGTCAAGTCGCCGATCCAGGTGCCGCCGGAATAAATGGCCGCATGGCTTTGGCTTTTGATTTGTTCGATGTGGCCGGTGAGACCTCCGAATACCGCATTAAACGACGTATCGGCCGGCAGGGTATTGAAGGAAATCCAGTTCCAACCGTTTACCAAAGCGAAATTCTGTCCCCTGGGGCCGAAATGGAGTGGAAGGCCGTCATAAACTCCGTTTTCGATAAAAGTAATGGATTCGCTGCCGTCGATGGAGGGGCCGGAGGGAAGGGGCCACAATTGGAAAGTGATGGTTTCGCCCGATGTCTCATTGCTGCCGATGGTCAGGTAGTAGTTTCCATTGGTTTGCACGGCTGCAATTCCACGGCAATCGGAAGTACCCCCGGGGCCGAAAGCACCGAGCCAATCGCCGACTGCTGCCGGGTTATTGCAGTTATAGACTTTCCCATAGACGATCATGTTGTTTTCCAGGCCTTCCACCGGAACCCAATTTATGGTGTTCTCAATAAAATTTGCGGTTATGGTCATATCGGAGTTCACATTGGTGACGGTTAAAGGGTTATCGGTGGTGGTAACAAACCCGCCGGTCCCGGTCCAATTAACGAAATTATAACTGTCATTCGGAACTGCCTCGATCGGTGTGCAATTGTCCCCTTGCAGGACTGTCTGGCTCGTGGTCCCGCTCAAGGTTCCACCGTTCCCGGACGCAAAGTTCACTATATAATTCTGGCTAATCTTTGCCACAAATCCATCTTGAATTCCATTGTAGGTTAAATCCGGCCCTACGGTCACCGGGAACGTGGATTCTGTGGAATAGGTATTCCCGGATACATAGACGCAGCCCGATGCGTCCACTGCGATTCCAGAGCCAAAATCGTCTATTGCCCCACCGATATACCCGCAGTAATCCAGCGCAGTTCCGTCAGATTTGATTTTGGCCACAAAGGCGTCATAAGGGCCTCCATTAAAAGTCGAATCCAGATCCCCGGTCACAGGGAAAGTTGTCTGGTTGGATGAAGTGTACCCGGTCACATAGGCACAGCCCGAGCTGTCCAAAGCGATTCCATAGCTCCAATCATATCCTGCCCCCCCGATATACCCGCAGTAGCTCAGTCCGGTTCCAGCGGCATTGACTTTGGCAACATAGGCTTCAAGATCTCCATTGTAGGTTAAATCCGGCCCCACGGTCACCGGGAAAGTGTTATTGTCGGAAAGAGTGTTCCCGGTCACATAGGCGCAGCCTGAACCATCCACCGCAATTGCCCAGGCCCGATCAAAAACGGAACCCCCAATATATCCGCAGTAATCAAGCGCAGTTCCATCGACCCTGACCTTGGCTACAAAGGCATCAGAATCCCCATTGTGGGTCAGATCAGGACCCACAATCACCGGGAAAGTGGTATGGTCGGAAAGAGTTTTCCCGGCTACATAGGCACAGCCCGAACCATCTACCGCGATACTAAAAGCCTCATCCCAGTTTGACCCCCCGATATACCCGCAGTAGATCAGTCCGGTTCCTGCGGCATTGACTTTGGCCACAAAGGCGTCAAAAATTCCATCGAAGGTCAGTTCGGGACCTGCCGTTACCGGGAAATCGGTTTGGGTGGAAACAGTTCTACCGCATATGTAGGCGCAACCCGACGCGTCGACCGCGATTCCAAAGCCATCTTCATCAGAGGAACCCCCAATATAGCCACAATAATCAAGCGCGGTCCCATCGACATTGACCCTGGCTACAAAGGCGTCACCAGCTCCATTGTATGTTAAATCCGGCCCCCCGGTTACCGGGAAAGTGGTCTGGTCGGAAAAAGTGGTCCCGATCACATAGGCACAGCCCGAAGCGTCCACTGCGATTCCATAGCCATAATCGGATCCTGCCCCCCCGATATACCCGCAATATACCAGGCAGGTTCCATCAGATTCTACTTTGGCAACAAAAGCCTCTGAGTCGGTACTCCCATTGTATGTCAGATCTGGTCCTGATTTCACCGGGAATGTGGCTTGGCCGGACATAGTAGTTCCCATTACATAGGCGCAGCCCACGTCATCCACAGCCATATTAAAAAACATGGATTCATCTCTGGAACCACCGATATACCCACAGTAAACCAGTACTGCCGGGTCTAATACCAATGTCTGTTTGGGATCGTATTTTCCTATTGTAAAGCCATAAGTTACAACCGGGACATCTTGAATTTTCTTTCCACTCTTTCCTCCCTTTCCGTTTTCAAGCGTATATTTTAACGTCACGCTCTCGCGTTTCCCGGCGATCTCTTGCCACGCCTCAGGCGTGTCGTCTTGAAACCCACCCACCGGGGTTTGCACCTCCAGTTGACCTTGACTATTTTCTTTCACACTTTCGGCGCCGTGGTAAGCCAGCTTTATTTTCGCAGGATCGGCACCGGGATGTACGATGAACTCGTACTTCATCCGGTTCACGGTGCCGTAATATACCAGGTCGATGCCGGGCCAGAGATCACGGTAAATTATTTTCGAGGCCGCTTGCAATCCCGCTTTCCACTCCGAGGCTTTCCCTTTGAAATATGAAACCACTGTGCCACTCTTTTCCAAAGACTCTGGTTTCACGTTCTTCTTCGCACCCACAAACTCCAGTTTGACTACCCAGCGCTGCGAAGGTTGCGAAGTGTCTTTTAACTTCCGTTCATCATCAAAAACTGTGCTGCTTGATACTCTCCTAAGAGCTAAGAGCCAATTGCTAACAGCTAAATCATACGTTATCCCTTCCGAAGTAAAATAAACGGTCTTATCTTTTCCCTGGACATAATAGTACACTTTTTTGTCTAGCTGTCCTTGATTGGGAATAAAGATCAGCGGCATTTTGCCGTAATCTTTGTCGATTTTTACACTTGCTTGTTTTAGCCCGCTTTTGGCCTCCAGGGGCGAGACGTTCCCTTTCTGCGCCTGGAAATGCGATGATGATACCGCAAAAAAGACTAAAACCAGTACCGCATAAATTAAACTCCACTTTTTCATGGTTATTCCTCCCTTTATTTGTTTTTATGGTTTTTCAAAGGCTTTTTCCATTCTCTTGCCTTTGAAATTCCTTCTCATATGGCTAACTCTCCTTACAGTGTTTTTTGCCTTAAGACTTAATAATAAATCTATCGGTGGCAAATGTCAAGAGTAATTAAAAAAAAGGGTCCACAGATTACACAGATTTGCGCTGATTCCTTTTTTTAGCCGCGAAGACACGCGAAGGGACGCGAAGCGGTCGGCGACCGCGGCCTATAAAGAACTGTGCTGCTCCGTGGTGGTCCCCAATCGCTCTTATTTTAGTAGTTTTTGAAAATCTTGTATTGAAATTTTCACATCTTCTTTTATTATTTTTCTCAACAAACCCCGGCCAATATCCTCTCCGGGATGGACTGGAACAACAGTCGTCCGACCATCTTCATGAGCAAGAAAAACATGACTTCCTTTTTGTCTTATTATTTCAAAGTCAATTTTTTTGAGTATCCTGATAAGCTCCTGGGCTGTGAGTATTGGTAATTTGCTCATCTAAACCTCGATCTGTTGAATACCGACAAACTGATTATGGAGTACCGGTACTCTGTCTTTTTCCACATCCAGGTATAGTTCGATGGCTTCTTTCATTCTATAACTTAGTTCATCATAGGTTTTAGCCTGGGTATGACACCCTGGTAATTCTACAGCAGTACCGATCAACATCCCATCTTCATCCTTTTCAACGATAATCGTATATTTGTCCATTATTTACCTCCTTTCATATTTTACACTATTTTTAAAAAAATTCAATTTTTTTTAAAGCATCCTCTTTAGCTCTTAGCTCTTGGCTCTTAGCTCTTAGTAAAAAACAAGCCCGAAGGACACCGCTTCCTCAAACTCAACCTCAACTTTTTTTCTTCGCGTATCTTCGCGGCTAAACATTGAAATCTCCTGGTGTCTTCGTGTCCTGGTGGCTGTTTTTTTTAAAGGATTGACATTTTGGCTGAAAAAGAGTAAAATTTATTTGAGAAAAAAGGAAATGAAAATAATAAAGGGAATTTTCTTAAATAAGGGGTAAATAAAATGGCTAAATCATATTTAAAGAATGTAATGACAGTTGTCTTTTTATTGGTGGGAGCGTTTCTCTATTCTCAATCCCTACAGGTAACGTCTCCCAATGGCGGGGAAACCTGGTTGATCGGTTCGTCCCACGATATTACCTGGACTTCTTCCGGGGGAGTCGGCAATGTCAGGATCGAGTATTCCAGCGATAACGGGTCCAACTGGACCGATATCGCCGCTTCCACGGAAAACGACGGAAGCTACAATTGGACGACTCCGGGTGTATCGTCTACCAACTACCTGGTGCGGGTTAGCGAAACCGATGGAGACCCTACCGATGTCAGCGACGCCGTGTTCACGGTTTGCGAAGGAATTTCCGGCCGGCTCACGGACCCTTCGGGGAACGGTATTCCCAATGTGACCGTAATTTCAGGGTCCCAGGAACTGGGCGTCTTAGGATCCGGCGTCAGCGACGCCAATGGAGATTATGCGGTTCCTATGCCGGTGGGCAATTGGATCGTTATTTTCGATACTTCTACGGCAGGAAACTACGTCGCGGAAATTTACAACGACCGGACCTTTATCGGAAACGCCGACTTAGTTACTGTGACAGCCGGACAAACCACCACGGGTATCGATGAGCAATTGGCCATCGGAGGGATCGTTTCGGGCCGCGTTACGGATTCGTCCGGCAATGGGATCGCCAATGTCAATGTAAATGTCGATTTACCCGATAACGATATCGAACCCGAGTATCTCACCGGTGCCGACGGTTATTATACCATCCAGGGGATTACCCCCGGCAACTTCCAGGTCCAATTCGATTGCGAGCCGGCCGGTTATTATGTCACCGAATGGTATAACGATAAGCACTTCCGGGAAGATGCCCAATACCTGTATGTTACCGCGGGTCAGACCCTTGCCGATATCGATGCCCAATTGGCGCTGGGCAGCATCATCGCCGGCCGGGTTATCGACGGTTCCAGCAGCGGCATTCAAGGTGCCGAAATCAGGATTTTAAACTCCGACAACGTAGTAGTCGATAAAGCCTGGACCGAGGCGGACGGGACCTATTCCACCAGTGAAAACAAAACCCCTTCGGGCAACTATAAAATCTATTGTGTTCCCCCTGGTCCCGAAGCCTACATACGCGAGTATTACAACAACAAAACCACTTTCGAGACCGCGGATACCGTTACGTTAATCGCCGGACAAACCAGTTCCGGTATCGATTTTCAATTGGATACCGGCGGCGTCATCAGCGGGAGGGTGACCAACAGCTCCGCCAACGGTATCGCCAATGTTAATGTTGAGGTTTACGATACCGACGATAAATGGATAACGTCCAGGGCCACCGATGCCAATGGGGATTACCGGGTCCCCTGCCTGCAAACCGGGAACTATAAAGTACGCTTCGAAACCAACAGCGCGGGGAATTATTTCGAGGAATGGTACAACGACAAAACGGAGTTCGGTACAGCGGATATCATTGCCGTAACCTACGGGCAGACGGTTTCCAATATCGATGCGGTGTTGGCGGCCAGTTCCGTCATTTCCGGGCGGGTTACCAACTCCGGCGGAAATGGGGTCCAGGACGTGCGGGTTAGATGTTATAAGCCTCCTTTAGGAAATTTCCTGACGGCTGTCACCGATGCCAATGGGGATTACACCCTTCAACCGGTAAAAAACCCCAATAACTGGATAAAATTCGATACCCAATATGTTAACGGGAATTATATTACCGATTGGTACAATCATAAAATGGAAAGGTCCGTCGCCGACCCGGTAAATGTCACCGGCGGACAAACCGTTACCCTTAATTACTCGCTGACCAGCGGCGGTATTATCACCGGCCGCGTCACCGATCCCGGGGGGAATGGCATTGCCGACGTGTGGGTTCGAGCGTTAAACGCCTACAACGGTGAGGCAGTGGTAAGCGTGTTTACCGACGGGAATGGGGATTATACCCTCCAGCGATTGCCCGGGGGGAGTTATCGAATCTATTTTAATACGGATAACACCTCGGTCAGTTATGTTCCCGAATATTACAATAATAAACAGGACCTCCGCAGTGGGGATATCATCGCTATAACGCCCGGTCAGACAATATCCGGGGTGAACGCGGTGTTGACTGCCGGCGCTTCTATTTCCGGCCGTATCACCGACGCCTCCACCGGCAGCCCTATCCCCGACATCGAAATCTATGCCCTCGATGCCAACGGCACCGGCGTCGGCTGCTATTCCTACACCGATGCCAACGGGGATTATATTCTAAAGGGCCTTCCTGCCGGTAACTTCAAGATTAATTTTAATTCTTACTACTATAACTTATACAATCAAGGCCTCTACAACGACCAGTGGTATGACGAGAAAACCACCTTTGACAGCGCCGATTTCCTTTCCCTCACCGCCGGTCAAACCATTTCCGGTATCGATGCGGCTTTGACCGGCACAGGCGGTATTATCCGGGGCCGGGTCACCGAAGAAACCAACGGCTGGCCTGTCGAAGGAATAAGAGTTTGGGTTATGAAAGGATTTGGAGAATTTAGCCAATGGGAAGGCAGAACCAACGCCAACGGCGATTACCAGGTGACCGGTATTCCCACCGGCCAATACAAAGTGATGTTTTATAACACCCTCAACTGGTCGAACCTTTTGATCGAAGTATATAATGATAAAATCTTCAAAGGCGGTTACCCAATGGCTGGCGATTGGGTCACTGTCACGGAAGGGCAGGTGACCGGCGGTATCAACGCGGTTTTGTCCCGGGGCGGCACGGTGGATGGCCGGGTAACCGATGCCAGCGGTAATGGCATCCAGGGTATAACCGTAAGATTGTATGAAGCAGACACCGGCGATTACCTGGGGCTTACCAGGTCCTGGACGGATTATTATGGTTATTATTCCATTCCCCGGGTACGGCCGGGCCAACTGAAAGCGTTTTTCACCAGCGTGGAGCAGGCCGGGGGACAATACAAAGCCGTTTATTATAACGGTAAAAATTCCATGACCAGCGCCGATGACTTCACTGTCCAGGCCGATGACTTCATCACCGATATTAACGCCGTCATGACCCAGGGAGCAGGAGGAACCATTTCAGGGTACGCGCGCGATCAAAACCGGGAGCCCATTACCAATGCCGTCGTCGTTGCCTATAATCCCATCAGCAGCGATTCGTATCTTACCGGTACTAATACCAACAGCTCAGGGTATTTCGAAATTAAGGGCCTTATCCCGGGCAGCTATAAAATTTATTCCAACTCCGGCTGGTTCATATTTCCCCACGAATGGTACAATGAAAAGCCTAATCATGCCGCGGCAGATATCGTGACGGTTGTCGAAGGCGGGAATACCCGGATCGAAATAATTTTGAATGATAGTTATTCACTGACGCTTACTTCTCCTAACGGCGGAGAATCCTGGCAAGTGGGTACCATGCAGCCCATTACCTGGACCAATACAGGCCCGGTGGGCAATGTGAAATTGGAATATTCAACCGATAACGGCAGTTCCTGGACGGACATTGTTTCTTCCACTGTAAACACCGGGAGCTATAATTGGACTATATCGGCTTCCCCTTCAACCACTTGCCTGGTACGAATCAGCCAGGTGGGCGGGAGTGCAGCGGACGTCAGCGACGCTGTGTTCACCATTTTCTCCAACCCTGCTGGTTGGACGCCGGTGGAAGGCCTGCAGAACAATATGATAGCCTGTGGTACAGCTTATAAAGGCAATACCCTGGCCTCCGTCGGGGATTGGCTCGGGGCCTTTGGTCCCGGCGGTGTTTCGGACTGCCGTGCAGTGGCCGCCATCGGTGCTAATGGAACCTATTATCTCACCGTTCGCAGTGACGCCTCCTCCGGGGAAACCATTACCTTTAAATTGTTCCCGCTGCCCTCCGGCCCGGTCATCGATGCCAGCGAATCCATCGAGTTCATCTCCGATAACGTGTATGCCGATCTACCGCTGCATTTCGGGATCAGGACTCAAAGTTTCCCGCTGGTGGCCGGATGGAACTGGATTTCCTTTCAAGTTCTTCCCGACAATACCGCCTTGAATTCGGTTTTTGCCGCGATCCTGGGAAATGTGGAGCAAGTGAAAAGCCAGAACAAGGCGGCCCTTTATTCGGGAGGGACCTGGACCGGCGATCTCACTAATATGGCCGGGATCGCCGACGGTATCATGTACAAAGTAAAAACCTCGCAAACCTGCACATTGAATACCAATGGGTTTACGATACCCTTTAATACACCGCTGCCGTTGATTAAAGGATGGAACTGGTCGGCTTATCTGCCCTCGCTGCCGCTGCCGGTGGAAACGGCTTTAGATTCGATCATGACTCAACTGAGCCAGGTCAAAAGCCAGACCCAGTCGGCGATCAAATTCGGCTCCGTTTTAACCGGCGATTTGACGCAAATGGAACCCAATAAAGGATATACCATTAAAATGACCGGACCTGGAACCCTGGTTTATCCCCACGCGGTCCCGTTATCCCCCGATCAAGCGGCAGGGGCAGTGACGACAGCATCGCTGGCGGATACAAACCAGTTGCCGTGGGTCCCGATTAAAGGCAACCAGTACAACATGGTGGCCTATGGGAAAGTATTCCTGGAAGGTTTGGCGATTAATTCCAGCGGTTTTTACCTGGTGAGCGTAGGAACCGAAGGTGAGGGCGACTGCCGGTCGGTCAGCCCCATCGGAACCAATGGCTCTTATTTCTCCACCATCCTGGGCAACTCCAATGGAGAGAATATCAAATTCAAGCTGTACAACAGCGTCAGCCACAAGACTTATGATATAGTTGAAAGCCTGGTCTTTCAATCCGATGATCTCAGGTCCGATTACAATGTTATCGCCAGGAGCGTCAGGATTACCGCGCCCGGCGGCGGCGAGAATCTCATTATGGGGTCGGTCTGCGTTATCACCTGGGAGGCTTACAATATCGATACGATAAAAATCGAACTATTCAAGAGTAATAAGTCCGTATTTACCATTGCATCCCCTGTTTCCGCGGGTTTGCATACCTACAGTTGGACCATTCCCACCCGGGTGAGCGCTGGCAATGATTATACCATCAAGATTTCCAGTATCGATCCCGGTATAATAGCCAACGACACTTCGCCGGCTTTTTCCATTGTTCCCACTGCCGGTCTTACGTTAAATTCCCCGGTGGGCGGTGAAGTATGGCAGGTGAAGCGAAGTTATGACATTACCTGGGGTTCCAGTGGGATAAATAATATCAAGATCGAATTGTATAAAGGCGCGGTGGTGAATACCGAGATTATTGCCAGTACGCCGGCTGCTCCCGGTAAATTCACCTGGACTGTCCCCGCCAGCCAGACCCCCGGGAACGATTACAAAATTAAAATAACCTGCCTGGATGCGGGAATTAACGCCAGCGACACCAGTAAGAGCGCGTTTTCGATTACGGCGCATAAAACAACTGCCGCCGATTTCAACAGCGATTCCAAAGCGGATTTAGTCTGGCGTTATTACGGGACCGGCGGTTATAACTGTATATGGTTGACGGCAATATTGCCGGAAACTATGACTATAGACGATCCACGCCTCGATCCCCAGGCTGTGACAATCCAGGATGAATCCGATATCCAGGATAAAATCGTCGGCACCGGGGATTTCAACAGCGACGCCAAAGAGGATATTTTGTGGCGCAATATGTCCAATGGGAATAATACCGTGTGGTTCATGAACGGCACGACATATGTAAGCGCCGCATCGCTGCCGGCTGAATCCAACCTGTCCTGGGACATCTGTGCCACCGGTGATTTTAATAATGACGGCAAAGTAGATATCGTCTGGAGAAACCGCACCAACGGCAGCAATAAAGCCTGGCTCATGAACGGGACAACGCGGCAGAGCGAGGTTTCGCTGTCTTCCGAGACCAACCAGGCCTGGGACATGGTGGGTGCCGGCGATTTCGATGGCGATGGGAAAGTCGATATCCTGTGGCGCAATACCACCACCGGGAGTAATAGGGTCTGGATCATGAACGGGATCACGCTGGTCAGGACAGAAGTGCTGCCGACCGCCAGCACGGATTGGCAAATCGTAGGAGCCGGCGATTATGACGGGAATGGGAAACCCGACATCTTTTTACGTCATAAAGTGGATGGCCGGGATACTGTTTGGTTGATGGACGGGCTCAGCCGTCACAGCGCATTAATCCTGACCCGTGTTACGAACCTCGATTGGAAGATTGAAAACTAAATAATAGCCTCCGGCGGGCAGGGGCTCTTTTTGAAAAAACCGCCCCTGCACCCCGTAAAAACTTTTATTTATCAAAAGCTTTTGGGAGTGCAGAATCCGTCCATCCGTGATGGTTTCGAGAAAAGGGTTCCCTTATAGGCTGTCCGCGCCGCGGACCCGCCGGAGGCAAAACAAGTAGATAAGTATAAATATGATATGACCCGGTTTAAAGTTTGTTCCGAATCGTATCAAATCAAGAAAAGGAGATAAAAATGAAATCAATATTATCCAGCATCATGTTATTGGGAATATTTTTATTCGTTTCATCTTTTATTGAAGGGGCGATCCCGGCTCAAGAACGCGCCGCTTTGATTGCCTTGTACAACTCCACCAACGGAGACAGTTGGACCAACAAGGGCGGATGGAAAACACCCCCGTTAGATACCGACGGCTTCGCCATGCCCGGCACCGAAGAAAGCTGGTATGGAATAAATTTAAGTAATTATCATGTGAGGGCAATAAATCTGACAGGAAACCTACTCAGTGGAAGTATCCCCCCGGGATTGGGTAATCTCTCTCAATTGACGGAACTTTACCTGACCCTTAACCGAATCAGCGGTACCATTCCCCCCGAATTGGGAAACCTCTCCCAGTTGACACTTCTTCACCTGAAATACAACCAGCTTTCCGGTCCCATCCCTCCCCAATTGGGAAATCTCAGTAATCTGTCATCCATGGCCATGTCATATAACCAACTCAGCGGAAACATTCCCGCTCAATTGGGAAATCTTGGGAAATTGAACATACTTAACCTGGGCGGCAATCAACTGAGTGGGAGTATTCCTGCCCAATTGGGAAATCTTACCCAATTGTGGGAGTTAAAATTAAACAAAAATCAACTCACCGGCAGCATTCCCCCCCAATTGGGGAATTTGACCTATTTACAATACCTATACCTCAGCGATAACCAGCTTAGTGGAAGTATTCCTTCTGAAATGGGGAATCTTATAAAGTTGCAGTATCTTTTACTGGATTCTAACCGGCTCAATGGAGAAATCCCGGCCAGTTTAGCCAATTTAACTCACATCATTGGCCTCGATATCGGTTATAATTGCTTACATACGACAGATTCAACGCTTCGGAACTGGTTATACAATTATGACCCGGATTGGGGTGCTTCTCAAAATAATTGTGGAACCATTACCTTAACGTCTCCCTCCGGCGGTGAAGTATGGGTACCGGGCAGCACTCATGAAATTACCTGGTCCACCAGCATTCCTATAGGAAATGTAAAAATCGAATACAGCACCAATAACGGTTCCGACTGGACCGTGATTAATAGTTCCACCCCCGATACCGGGTCCTATTCCTGGCTTATCCCGGGCATTGTTTCTTCCCAGTGCAGGATAAAAATAAGCGAGGCCTCCGGTGGATATCCATGGGATATATCGGACAACGTATTCACCATCGGGTCGATTACCTCGATAATCGTGACATCTCCCAATGGAGGTGAAGGCTGGGGCGAAGGTTCTTCCCATTCCATTACCTGGGCAGCCCCCGGCTCTCTCGGGAACGTAAAAATCGAGTATTCCGACGATAACGGCTCAAGCTGGACTGGAATCACTGCCTCCACTGAAAACGATGGAATATACGATTGGACGGTTCCAGCGGTTTCTTCCAGCCTTTACCTGGTAAGAATCAGCGATACCGGGGAAACCCAATCGGATACCTCGGACAGTAATTTCCTCGTATACAACGGTATCCCGGAGGAAGAACGCACCGCTTTGATGGCGTTGTACAACTCCACCAACGGGGATAATTGGGCCAACAACAGCGGATGGAAAACACCGCCTTTACATACCGACGGGTTTGCCATGCCCGGGACCGAAGGAACCTGGTATGGAATATATGTTGAATCGAATCATGTGAATGAAATTAACCTATACAGTAATAAGCTTAATGGCGTCATCTCTCCGGGACTAGAGAATTTGAACCATTTGCTTTTTCTTGGTCTGTTTAATAACAGGATTAACGGACATATACCCCCCGAATTGGGAAACATGACCAATTTGAGAGGGCTTAGCCTGGACGGTAACCTTCTCACCGGACCGATACCCCCCGAATTGGGAAACCTTACCAATTTGTATTCACTGCACTTGAGCTATAATCAACTTAGCGGACCTATTCCCTCCGAATTGGGAAACATTACCGGTTTAGAAGGTCTAACCCTCGATAATAACCAACTCAGTGGAGAAATCCCGACAAGTTTAACGAATTTAACGAATTTAAACTGGCCTGAACTTGACATTTCGTATAACTGTTTATATGCCACAGACCCAACCCTTCGAACCTGGTTAAATAATCAATGTCCCGGTTGGGAATCCGAGCAAAAGCATTGTGGGACAATTTCGATCATTACTCCCAATGGTGGAGAAGCCTGGTTGGTAGGTTCGAAGCATACCATTGCCTGTGCGGCTACCGATGAAGTCGGGGATGTAAAAATCGAGTACACCACCAACAACGGATCCAGTTGGACCACCATTAGTTCTTCTACCTCCTATCCTTACCGGTATAGCTGGACGATCCCGGATACGGTGTCTTCCCGATGCCGGGTAAGAATAAGCAAAGCCTCCGGCGGTGTGCCGTATGAACTATCGGAAAATACCTTCATCATATACAAAGGTGTCCCGTCCCAAGAGCGCACCCCATTAATCGCGTTGTATAACTCCACCGACGGTGAGCATTGGTTAGACAACAGTGGGTGGAAAACCCCGCCGTTACATGTCGACAGCTTCGCCATGCCCGGCACCGAAAGCTCCTGGCACGGGATTACTGCCCTAAACGGCCCGGTTACCAACATTCGACTGGGGAACAATCATTTAATCGGTTCCATCCCGGCTGAAATCGGCAGCCTTTCCTCGCTGCAGGAACTTCGACTGAACTCGAATTTCCTATCCGGGAATATCCCCACTAGCCTGCAAAATCTCACCCTCCTGGACCCCGGTTCCACCGACCTCGGGTACAATGCCCTTTTTACCGATGATAGTACCTTGAAAACCTTTCTCGACAGTAAGGATGCGGATTGGAGTACCACGCAAACCGTTTCCCCCTCCAATGTATCTGCAAAAACAGTTTCATACGATTGCATCGAGGTTTCCTGGACTCCAATTCCATATACCCGCGATACCGGGGGATACCGGGTTTTTATCGCGTATAACAGCGGGGGGCCTTACACGCTGGCCGGTACCACCTCCAGTAAAAACAAATCCTCCTTCAGCGCCACCGGCTTGAATCCTTCCCAAACCTATTACTTTGTGGTTCAAACCTTTACCAATCCCCATGCCAATAATTCCAACTCCCTCGAAAGTAACTACAGCGACGAAGTATCCGCAGCCACCATGTCTTTTTCGCAAATCACCGTTACCTACCCCACCGGCGCCGAAACCATGAATATGGGTTCCACTTGCGATATCGCCTGGCAATCCGCCGGGATTAACTACGTAAAAATCGAGCTGTTCAAAGGAAAAAGCTCTTATCTCACCATTACTCCGAAAGTTTCCGCCGGCGAAAATACATACCGGTGGATTATCCCGGATAGGATGCCGGCCGGCACCGATTACCGGGTGAAAATATCCAGTGTCGATCCGGGTGTACATATCAGCGGTATCAGTAAAATGTTCTCTATAATTGCAAATGCTTCGTTGGTTTTGAATTCTCCCACCGGCGGCGAAGTATGGCATATCAGGTTTAATCATGATATTACCTGGGGTTCCGGGGGGATCGAAAATATAAAAATAGAGTTGTTTAAAGGGGCATCGGTATACCTGGTTATTTCGGACAGTACACCGGCCGGCCCGGGGAAATTTGCGTGGGCTATACCGGTGGACCAGCCGGTGGATTCGGATTACAAAATTAAAATATCCAGTGTAGATGCAGGTATCGATTTAAGCGACATCAGTAAGAAAGCGTTTTCCATCGCGGCGTATAAACTTACCGCGTCTGATTTCGATGGAGACGGAAAGGCGGATATCCTGTGGCGGTTTTACGGCACCGGGGGTTACAACTGTCTATGGTCGACATTGACAGGGGCTGCATACTCCGGGCCTACCGTCGATGACCCCCGGCTCGATCCCCAGGCCGTCGTGCTCCCGGATGAAACCAATATCGATAATAATATCGTAGGAACCGGGGACTTCAATAGGGACGGGCATGTAGATATCCTGTGGCGAAATAAAACCGATGGTACTAATTTCGTATGGTTTATGAACGGGACATCCTATGGAAGCATGGCGGCGCTCCCATCGGAAACGAAGCTATCCTGGGATATCTGCGGGGCAGGTGATTTCAATAATGATGGTAAAGTAGATATTTTATGGCGTAATCGTACCAACGGTAACAATCAAATATGGCTCATGACTGGCCTAACGAAATCCAGCGAGATTTCTTTGGATGGTGAAGTAGATCAGGCGTGGGATATCCGCGGAATCGGCGATTTTACCGGCGATGGAAAAGAAGATATCCTGTGGCGAAATACCACGACTGGGAGTAATCGAATATGGATCATGAACGGGATCACGCTGGTCAGGACAGAAGTGCTACCGACCGCCAGCACGGATTGGCAAATCGTAGGAGCTGGCGATTATGACGGGAATGGGAAGCCCGACATCTTTTTGCGTCATAAAGTGGATGGCCGGGATACTGTCTGGTTGATGGACGGGCTCAGCCGTCACAGCGCATTAATCTTGACCCGTGTTACGAACCTCGATTGGAAGATTGAAAACTAAATAATAGCCTCCGGCGGGCAGGGGCTCTTTTTGAAAAAACCGCCCCTGCACCCCGTAAAAACTTTTATTTATCAAAA
>Ga0316628_100001156_pt1 | contig 18316 bp, 12 predicted proteins | sample OWC_Aug_M2_C1_D5_FD_207648 | JGI IMG/M metagenome (GOLD analysis project Ga0316628, IMG submission 207648) | Wetland soil microbial communities from Old Woman Creek delta, Ohio, United States - OWC_Aug_M2_C1_D5_C | ecosystem: Environmental > Terrestrial > Soil > Wetlands | place: USA: Ohio... | reverse complement strand
ACGCGCTCGCCGCGCAGGTGGGCGGCATCGGCATCGCGCCCGGCGGCAACATCAATTACCTGACCGGCCATGCGGTGTTCGAGGCGACTCACGGCACGGCGCCGAAGTACGCCGATCTCGACAAGGTCAACCCGGGATCGGTGATATTGTCCGGCGAGATGATGCTGCGCTACATGGGCTGGGTCGAGGCGGCCGACGCGATCATCGGCGCGATGGACAAGTCGATCGGCCAGAAGACGGTGACCTATGATTTCGCGCGCCTGATGACCGGCGCGACCGAGGTCAAGTGCAGCGAATTCGGCGATATCCTGATCAAGAACCTCTGAGCCGGATGGCGGCCGGCGGCGGCGTGTGCCGCCGCCGGTCAAAGCCCGGCGATTTCGCGGACCCGCCCGCGCTTCGACAGCATCGCCATGCGCTCCCCGGGATGGACCCCGAGCGAGGCGAAGACGTCGTTTTCCAGCACCTCCTGCTCGCCGAGCAACTGCGGATGCAGCGTGTGTTCCGCCAGAAGGTGAGCCGCGTTGACCATGCCGGCAAGATCGCTCTGCCGCGACGTTCTGAAATGGCGCCACTCGCTCGCCGCATCCTGCACGTCGCCTGACAGGCGCCAATCGTTCATCAGCAGCCGCCCGCAGGCGGGCTCGAATTCGGCGGCCAGATCGCGGAACGTGTGCGCGTCCATCACCGTGCGCCGCCGGAATTCGAAATCGGCGAGGAGCTTCAGCGCAAGCGCGGCGCCGGCCCGATGCATCAAGCCCGCGAGGAACGCGGTTTCGACGTGCCTGTGCCGGTGGCGCGCGATTTCCTTGGCCCACAGCGACCCGATCCAGGCTTCCCGCCAAAGCTCCTCGGATTCCGGCTGATGGCCGGGCGCATGGAACACCTCGCCGCGCAAGGCGCCGGCGATCGCGATGCTGCGCACTTCGGCTATTCCGAGCCACGATACCGCCTGGCGCAGCGAGACGACCGGCGTGCGCGGCCGCAGCGCCGGCGAATTGGCAACCCGCATGATCTCGCCGGCGACGGCCGCATCGGACTCGATCAAGCGCACGAGCCGGACCGCGTCGGTTTCCTGCAGCGAGGTCATTTCCACGAGCTGCGCGCAAACCTTCGGCATCGGTGCGAGGCGCTGCGGCTTCGACACCGCGTCGCTCAGATGTTCGCGAGCGGCCTGGCTGTCCAGGGACGGCAGCACGACGGCGGGGCTTTCTGCCAAGAATCCTCCGAAGAATTGGCGCGATCCAGAAGGTGCCTGTCGGCACCCCGGCGCAAACCTTGAGCGAGGATTCGCGGCGCGCGCTACGGAATCGCCTGGTCGAGCGCCTGCGCGAGGTCTGAAATCAGGTCTTCCGGCTCCTCGAGCCCGATCGACAGGCGTACCGTGCCCTGATTGATCATCGAGGCCGAGCGTTGCGCCTCGTCGAACTCGCCGCCGCCGAGCAGCCGCGGCGGCATCACGAGCGACTCGGTCGATCCGAGGCTCGCGGAAATCGAGAAATATTGCAGCGAGTCCGCGAAGCGGTCGCCCTCGGGCAAGCCGCCGTCGAGCTCGAACGTCACGACCGCGCCGAAATCGCTCATTTGCCTGCGTGCGAGCGCATGCTGCGGATGGCTCTCGAGGCCCGGATGGAAGACGCGCCGGACGCGCCGGTCGTTTTCGAGGAAGCGGGCGACGTCGAGCGCGATCGCGCATTGGCGGTCGTAGCGCAGAAAGTAGGTGCGCATGCCCCGCTGGATCAGGAACGCCGCGTGCGGATCCAGTGTCGGTCCGATCGTCACGACGTCCTTGCGCATCGCGGCAATCAGGGGCTTCGCCGCGATGATCGCCCCGCCCATCACGTCGCCGTGGCCCGAGGCGTATTTCGTCAGGCTGTGCAGGAACACGTCGATCGGATACTGGCCGTGGTTGTGAAAACCCGCAAGCGTGTTGTCGAGCACGGTGAGCGCGCCCGCGCGGCGCGCGCGGTCCGCGAGATGCTCGACGTCCGCGATCTTCGTCACGGGATTCGTCGGACTCTCGAAGACCACGAGCTTGGTGCGCCCTTGATCGAGGACGCGCTCGATGCCGGCGCGGTCCTCGATCGACAACAGCGTATGCGTGACGCCGTATCTCGCCAGCAGGTGCTGCACGAGATAGCGCGTCGGACCGTAGGATTCGACGAACACCAATATATGATCGCCGGACTTGCACAAGGACAACAGTGCGGCGGCGATCGCGGCGACGCCGGACCCCGTCAGCAGGCAATCGTCGCGGCCTTGTAGATCCGCGAGCAGCAGTTCCAACTGCCGCAGGGTCGGGTTCGACGAGCGGCTGTAGAAAAATCCCTCGCGCGCGCCGCGCAGATAGCGCTCGGTCTCGAGCGCATCGTCGAACGAGAACTTGACCGACTGATAGATCGGCGCGACCAGCGCGCGGTTGTCCGCGGGCAGATTCACCGACGGTGGATGATTGACGCGCGTGTTTCTCTTCATCGAAACACGATAGTCGAGTCGGCGCCGCATTGAAAGCGGCGCGGCGGCTAAGCGGGCAGGTACGAATCCAATTCGGCGCCGATCGCGCCGGCGGCGTCGAACAACGCGCCCGCATCCTCGGGCGCGAAGCCCAGATCCTTGCACACCTGAGCGTCGAGCAGGAGGTCCCGCGCGAGCGGCGATGCGTCGCCGAACGCGCAGTCGGTCAGCCGATGCGCGAGGTTGACGATGTTGCACAGGCGACGCGCCGCGCCCGCGGCTTCGTACGCTTCCCATTGCGCGGACGCGGCGACCACGAAGTCGGGCAGCCCCCAGAGCGCGGCCACCTGCGCCCCCACGTGCCGGTGAAAGGTCTCGATCAGGCGCTCGTACTCCTCCGCCGCGAGCTTGGTCTGCGCGCGCTGCGCGAGCTCGTGCACGGCGCCGAGCGTCACCGGCTTGCCGATCTCGTGCAGCAATCCGCAGAGATGCGCCTGGCCCGCGTCCGCGCGCAGCAACTGTGCGATGTGCTTCGACCAAAGTGCGCTGCCGAGCGCATGGCGCCAGTAGCCCCGCGCGCGTGAATACTGGCCCGGCACGCACAGCATCTTGCCCTGCAGCGCGAGTGTGAACGCGATGTTCGCGACTTCGCCGACGCCGAGCCAGGCGATCGCATGCGCAAGAGACGAGACCGGCGCGGCGGGGCGCTTCCCGGGCGACGAGGCGACGCGCAGCACGTGCATCGTCAGGGCCGCGTCGGCGGCGATGATGTCGGCGAAGCGGCGCGCGTTCGGCGCGTCGTCGACGCTTGCGCGCATGATGCGCATCGCGGCCTCGGGCAGCAGCGGCACGTCGAGTTCTTGGCGCGCCAGGCGCCGTTCGAACAAGCCGTGGATGAAATCGCAGTTTTCGGCCGTTTCCATCGGGCCGGCGGGAGATGCATGCATGTCACGGTTATCGGCCGCTGCGGGACCCTCTTGAGCGCCCGCCCGCCGCCGCGCCGCGGCGGCCGCAAATATGTCAATATGCGGGTAGAATTCCGCGCCGATGCACGCCAACGCCCCACCCGTTCCGCCCGACGAAGAGCCCGCCGACCGCGAGCCCGCGGCCCGCTTGCGGGAGATCCCCTACAACTACACGTCGCTCGCGGATCGCGAAATCGTCATCCGGCTCCTGGGGGCGGACGCCTGGCGCACGCTCGACGAGCTGCGCACCGAGCGGCGTACCGGCCGGTCGGCGCGCATGCTCTACGAGGTGCTCGGCGACATTTGGGTCGTCGAGCGCAACCCCTACCTGCAGGACGACCTTCTCGATACGCCGAAGCGCCGCAGGCTGCTCATCGAGGCGCTGCACCACCGCCTGGGCGAGGTCGAGCGCCGCCGCGAACCGAAGGACGCCGCGCGCGACGCGAAGGTCGCGCTGTTGCTCGCGCGCGCGCGCGCGGCGGTGCTGCGGTTCGAGCGGCACTTCGACGATCTGGCCGCGATGCGCAAGAAGGCCCGCCGGCTCCTGTCGCGCCATACGCGCGCCGACAACATCCGCTTCGATGCGTTCGCGCGCGTCGCGCATATCACGGACGCGACCGACTGGCGCGTCGAACTGCCGTTTCTCGTGCTGTCGCCGGATACCGAGGCCGAGCTGCCGCAGCTCGTGCGCGACTGCATCGAATTGGGCCTCACGGTCATCCCGCGCGGCGGCGGCACGGGCTACACGGGCGGGGCCGTTGCGCTGACGCCCTGGTCGGCGGTCGTCAACACCGAAAAGCTCGAAACCTTGGGCGACGTGCAGATGCTCGAATTGCCGGGACGCTCCGCGCCGACGGCCTGCATCTTCTCCGAGGCGGGCGTCGTCACGAAGCGCGTGAGCGAGGCGGCCGAGGATGCCGGCTTCGTGTTCGCGGTCGATCCGACGTCCGCCGACGCCTCCTGTGTCGGCGGCAACATCGCGATGAACGCCGGCGGCAAGAAGGCCGTCCTCTGGGGAACGGCGGTCGACAACCTCGCGTGGTGGCGGATGGTCGACCCGGAAGGCAATTGGCTCGAGGTGACGCGGGTCGACCACAATCTCGGCAAGATCCACGACGCGCCCCAAGCGACGTTCGATCTCGTCTGGAAGGACGGCCGCGACCGTCCCGAGGCGGCGCGCGTGATGCGCCGCGAACGCTTGAGTCTCGCCGGCCGAAGTTTCCGCAAGATCGGCCTCGGCAAGGACGTCACCGACAAGTTCCTCGGCGGCTTGCCCGGAGTGCAGAAGGAGGGCTGCGACGGCTTGATCACGTCCGCGCGCTGGGTCCTGCATCGCATGCCGAAGTTCGCGCGCACCGTTTGCCTGGAGTTCTTCGGCCAGGCGCGGGATGCGATCCCGACGATCGTCGAGATCAAGAACTTCCTCGAATCCGGCGCCGCCGGCGGCGCGATCCTCGCGGGTCTCGAGCACATGGACGAGCGCTACCTGCGCGCGGTCGGCTACAGCACGAAGTCGAAGCGCGGCGCCTTGCCGAAAATGGTCCTGCTCGGCGACATCGTCGGCGGGGACGACGCGCGCGTCGCCGCGGCCGCCTCCGAGGTCGTGCGGCTCGCGAACGCGCGCGCCGGCGAAGGCTTCGTCGCGGTGAGCGCCGAGGCGCGCAAGAAATTCTGGCTCGACCGGGCGAAGACCGCCGCGATCGCAAAGCACACGAACGCGTTCAAGATCAACGAGGACGTGGTCATTCCGCTCGAGCGTCTCGGCGAATACACCGACTCCATAGAACGCATCAACATCGAGCTGTCGATCGCCAACAAGCTCGAGATGCTCGACGCCCTCGACGAATATTTCTCGGGCCCGGTCAAGCTCGGCAAGTCCGGGGACGCGGAGCTCGACCGCCTGTCGCCGGCCGAGTCTCTCGGCGACCGCTTGACCCTCGCGCGCGAACTTCTAAGGGAAGTGCGCGCCCGCTGGCGCTACCTGCGGGATTCGATGGATACCCGGCTCGCGGACGCCGACCGGCAATTGGCGGGCATCGGGCCGGACGCGGCGCCCGACGCGCCGGCGCGCATATTCGACCGGCTGCAGGACCGGAGCCTGCGCGTGAGCTGGAAAACGGAAGTGCGCGCCGCGCTGGACCACATCTTCACGGGCGCGCGGTTCGCGCCGATACTCGCCGAATGCGATGCCCTGCACAAGCGCGTGCTGCAAGGCCGCGTGTTCATCGCCCTGCACATGCACGCGGGCGACGGCAACGTCCACACGAACATCCCGGTGAATTCCGACAACTACCGGATGCTCAAGACCGCCAACGAGGCGGTCGCGCGCATCATGCGCATCGCGCGTGATCTCGACGGCGTGATCTCGGGCGAGCACGGCATCGGCATCACCAAGCTCGAATACCTCACCGACGAGGAACTCGCCGGGTTCCGCGACTACAAGCGGCGCGTCGACCCCCAGGGACGGTTCAACAAGCACAAGCTCATGGAGGAAGGCGACCTGCGCCGCGCCTATACGCCGAGCTTCAACTTGCTGGGTCACGAATCCCTGATCATGCGCCAGTCGGATATCAACTCGATCTCCGATGCGATCAAGGATTGCCTGCGATGCGGCAAGTGCAAGCCCGTATGCGCGACGCACGTGCCGCGCGCGAACCTCCTGTACTCCCCGCGCAACAAGATCCTCGCGACTTCGCTGCTGATCGAGGCGTTCCTCTACGAGGAGCAGACACGGCGCGGCGTTTCGATCAAGCATTGGGACGAGCTCGCCGACGTCGCCGATCATTGCACCGTGTGCCACAAATGCGAGTCGCCCTGCCCGGTCGACATCGACTTCGGCGACGTCTCGATGGATCTGCGCGATCTGTTGCGCCGCATGGGCAAGAAGCGCTTCAATCCGGGCACGGCGGCGTCGATGCTCTTTCTCAACGCGACGAATCCGCGGACGATCAAGGCGGCGCGCAAGCTCATGATCGATTGGGGATACCGCGCGCAGCGCGCCGCGAATCGCCTGCTGAGGTCGTGGGCGAAGGCGCAGACGGCGAGGCCGCCGGCGACGACCGGCAAAACGCGCGTCACGGAGCAAGTCATCCATTTCGTCAACAAGCGCATGCCCTCCGGCATGCCGACCAAGACCGCGCGCGCGCTGCTGGATATAGAGGACCGCGATTACGTGCCGATCATTCGCGACCCCGCGAAGACGACCAGCGACTCCGAAGCGGTCTTCTACTTCCCCGGCTGCGGATCGGAGCGCTTGTTCTCCCAGGTCGGTCTCGCGACGCAGGCCATGCTCTGGCACGTCGGCGTCCAGACCGTGCTGCCGCCGGGCTATTTGTGCTGCGGCTATCCGCAGCGCGGCAGCGGCGAATACGACAAGGCCGAGAAGATCATCACCGACAACCGCGTGCTGTTCCACCGCGTCGCCAATACCCTGAACTACCTCGACATCAAGACGGTCGTCGTCAGCTGCGGAACCTGTTTCGACCAGCTTCAAGGCTACGAGTTCGACAAGATCTTCCCGGGCAGCAAGATCCTCGACATCCACGAGTACCTCATGGAGAAGAACGTGCGCCTGGAGAACGTGACCGGCGTGCGCTACATGTACCACGACCCCTGCCATTCGCCGATGAAGAAGCACGACGCGATCACCGTCGTCAACACGCTGATGAACGCCGAACGAAACGGCGCGATCGAAAAGAACGACCGCTGTTGCGGCGAATCGGGCACCTTGGCGGTGACCCGGCCGGACATATCGACGCAGGTGCGCTTCCGCAAGGAGCGGGAGCTGGTCTCGGCCGAGGGCCGGATCCGCGCCGAGGGGCACGCGGGCGCAGTGAAAGTCCTGACCTCCTGTCCCTCGTGCCTGCAGGGCCTCAAGCGCTACCGCGACGACGCCGATCTCGACGCCGACTACATCGTCGTCGAGATGGCGAAGCACGTGCTGGGAGGGGACTGGCTGCCGGATTACGTCCGCCGCGCGAACTCAGGCGGCATCGAGCGCGTGCTCGTCTGAAGCTTGCGCGTCCGGTTCAATGTGCATCGGCGATGCGCTTCGCGCGCGCCATCCACAGGCTCGCGCCGACGACGATGATCGTCACGGCGGTGATCGTCAGCGTCGCGAGCGCGTTGACCTCCGGGCTCACGCCCAACCGCACCTTCGAGTAGACGACCATCGGCAGGGTGTTGCTGCCCGGACCCGAGGTGAAGCTCGATATCACGAGGTCGTCCCATGACAGCGTGAACGCGAGCAGCCAGCCGGACAGTATCGCCGGCAGGATGATCGGCAGCGTGATCACGAAGAACACCTTGAGCGGCCGCGCGCCGAGATCCATCGCGGCCTCCTCGAGCGACAGGTCGAACGTCGCGAGCCGCGACTGCACGACCACGGTCACGTAGGCCATCGAGAACGTCATGTGCGCCATGATCATCGTGCCGACCCCGCGTCCGGCGGGCCAGCCGATCCCCTGCTCGAGGGCGACGAACATGAGGAGCAGCGACAAGCCCGTGATGACCTCCGGCATGACCAGGGGCGCGGTCGTCATCGCGGCGAGGCTCACGCGCCCGCGGAACTTCGGAAACCGCGCGAGGCCGTACCCCGCGAGGAGGCCCAGGATGACCGCGCCCGTGGCGTTGGTCAGCGCGACCTTCAGGCTCGTCCACGCGGCGCCGAGAATTTCGTCGTCGCCGAGCAGCGCGTAGAACCACCTGAGCGTCGGCGAGTTCGCCGCGTCCCATACGGTCACGAGTTTCGAGGCGTTGAACGAGAACACCACCATCGACACGATCGGGACGTAGAGGAACGCGTACCCGAACGCAAGGCATGTGAGGACGAATACCGAATTTCGGCGGTTCATCTCAAGGCCCCGCCGTTTCGCGCGCCTGGATGCTCTGGTACCACATCATGAACGGCACGAGGAGCAGCAACATCAGGATCGCGACCGCGCTCGCGACCGGCCAGTCGCGGTTGGAGAAGAATTCGTCCCAGAGTATCCGCCCGATCATCAGCGAGTTCGGGCCGCCGAGCAGCGTCGGAATCACGAACTCGCCGACCGCCGGGATGAACACGAGCATGGATCCGGCGAGGATGCCGTTGCGCGACAGCGGCAGCGTGATCTTGTAGAACGCCTGCCATGGCCGGCAGCCGAGGTCCAGGGCGGCCTCGAGCAATTGCCAGTCCATCTTCTCGATGTTCGCATAGAGCGGCAATATCACGAACGGCAGATACGAATAGACGATGCCGACGTACATCGCGAACGGCGTGTACAGCATGGTCAGCGGACTGTGGATCACCCCGAGCCCCATCAGCACGTTATTGATGACCCCGTTCGCCTTCAGCAAGCCGATCCACGCGTAGACGCGCAACAGCTGCGACGTCCAGAACGGCAGCACGACGAGCAGCAGGAGGATGTTGCGCGTGCGCGGCGCGGCGCGCGCCATGCCGTAGGCCATCGGATAGCCGAGCAGCAGGCAGAAGATCGTCGATACGAAGGCGACCTTGACCGAATTCAGGAACGCGTCGATGTACAGCCTGTCGGTGAACAGAAACGCGTAATTGTTGAAATTCAAGCGGATCGCGAGCGCGTGCTGCGCGTACCAGTCGAACAGCGGCCGGTACGGCGGAATCGCCATGTCGACGTCGGAGAACGAGATCTTCAGGACGATCACGAACGGCGCGACGAAGAACACGAGGAGCCACAGATACGGCAGCGCAACGACGAGGCTGCGTCCCGGAATTCTCGGCCGGAGTCGCTTCATCGGATCAGCGCGTGACGATGACGGGACTCGACGGGTCCCACGACAGATACACCTCCTGATCCCAGCCGATCGCATCCGCGTGGCGCGTCGTGTTCGGTTGGGTCACGCGGACCACCTTGCCGGTCGGCAGCTTCACGAGATAGATCGACAGATCCCCGAGATACGCGATGTCCTGCACCGTGCCGCGCACGACGTTGTCGGGACCCTGCGGCGGGCTCGTCGACATGAGGATCTTCTCCGGCCGCACGGCCGCCCAGACGGTCGCCTCGGGCGCCGCACTGATGCCGTGGCTCACGTAGATGGTTCCGCCGAGCTCCTCGGAACCGATGCGCACGTACTCCGGTTCGTCCTCGATGAGCTTGCCCTCGAAGATGTTCACCGAGCCGATGAAGTCGGCGACGAACTTCGAGTTCGGGAATTCGTAGATCTCGGACGGCGTCCCCGCCTGCACTATGATGCCGTGATCCATGACGGCGATGCGGCTCGCGAGCGTCATCGCCTCCTCCTGGTCGTGCGTCACGACGAGAAACGTGACTCCGAGCTGGTGCTGGAGCCCGATCAGCTCGAATTGCGTGTGCTCGCGCAGCTTCTTGTCGAGCGCGCCGAGAGGCTCGTCGAGCAGCAGGAGCTTGGGCCGCTTGACGAGCGAACGTGCGAGCGCGACGCGCTGGCGCTGTCCGCCCGACAGCTGGCCCGGTTTGCGCTTCGCGTACTCGCCGAGCTTGACGAGATCCAGCATCGCGGCGACGCGCTCGCGGATTTCCGCCTTCGGCACGCGGTCCTGTTTGAGGCCGAACGCGACGTTCTGCGCGACGGTCATGTGCGGGAACAGCGCGTACGATTGAAACATCATGTTGACGGGCCGCTCGTACGGAGGAACGCCGGTCATGTCCTCGCCGTCGATGAAAATGCGCCCCGAACTGGGGGTTTCGAATCCGCCGAGCATGCGCAGCAGCGTCGTCTTGCCGCAGCCCGAGGCGCCCAACAGGCAGAATATCTCGCCCCGGTAGATCTTCAGGCTGACGTCGTCGACGGCTTTGAAGTCACCGAAGGACTTCGAGACGCGCACGAGCTCGACGTACGGCTTCGCATGCGGGTCGTTCCACGGCGCGGCCTTCGCCGCCTGGCCTGCGTCGCTCGTCATCGTTCATTGGCCCGTTTTGAATCTTTCCCAGACGCGCGTCAGCGCCCGCGTGTGCTCGGGCGTATCCGCGAGCTGGATCGAGAGATCGCGGACTTGGTCGGGCGGCGGGTAGATGGCGGGATCGGACTTGACGTCGGGCAGCACGAAGGGCGTGGCCGCGGCGTTCGCGTTCGCGTAGCGCTTGTAATTGGAGATCGCGGCGACGACTTGCGGCTGCATGATGTAGTTGATGAACGCGTAGGCGCTGTCCGGGTGCGGAGCGTCCTTCGGGATCGCGAGCATGTCGAACCAGAGGATCGAACCCTCCTTGGGCACGACGTACTTGATGTCGATGCCGTTCTTGGCCTCGTGCGCGCGGTCGCGCGCCTGCAGCACGTCGCCGTTATAGCCCACCGCGACGCACAGATCGCCGTTCGCGAGCGCCTGGATGTATTCCGAGGAGTTGATGTTGCGGATATACGGGCGGGCCTTCAGGAGAACCGCCTCGGCGGCGTCGAGGTCGTCCTCTTTCTGGGAATTCGGGTCGCGGCCGAGATAATTGAGGACCGCGCGCATCATCTCCGCCGGCGAGTCGAGCACGCTGATCCCGCATTTGGCGATCTTCGAGGCGACCGCCGGATCGAACACGAGGCGCCAGCTGTCGAGCGGCGCGTCCGGCATCAGCGCCTCGATCATTTTCTCGTTGTAGCCGATGCCGTTCGTGCCCCACATGTAGATCACGCCGTGCGCGTTGCCGGGATCGAACGCAGCGACGCGCGCCATGAGCTTCGGATCCATGTTCTTCAGGTTCGGCAGCTTCGACTTGTCGAGCGCCATGTAGACGCCCGCCTTGATCTGGCGCTCGAAGTACGAGGACGTGGGCACGACGACGTCGAAGCCGCTGCTGCCGGCGAGGAGCTTGGTCTCGAGCGTCTCGTTCGTGTCGAAATACGCGACGTGCACCTTGATGCCGGTCTGCTTCTCGAAATTCGACAGCGTGTCCGGAGCGAGGTAATCCGACCAGATGTAGAGATTCAACACCTTGCGGCCGCCGGCCGGCGTCGCCTCGCCGCCCTTGTGGCCGCCGCAGGAGGCCGCGAGCGCCGACAAGACGAGAACCGGAATCGCCGATCGAACTACGCTCCACATCGAACACTGACTCCCTGGGGAAAGCGGACGCGCCGCAGAGGCGAGTTTTCAGCCGCTGACCCGTAGTTATATCGCAGCCGGCGCCGCGGGGACAGAAGATAATGCGGCGCGCCGCCGACGATCGCCGACCGCTCAGACGTTCAGCAGCAGATGCTCGCGCTCCCAGGAACTGATGACCTGCGCGAACGTCTCGTACTCGGCGTCCTTGACGGCGGTATAGGCGAGCACGAAGCGGTCGCCGAAGACGTCGACCAGCGGCTTGGATTCGCGCAGCAGGCGCAGGCTCTCGGCGAGGGAGCGCGGCAGCGCGATCGCGAGGTCGTAGGCGCTGCCCGTGATCGGCTCGGACGGCTTCAGGCCCTCGACCATGCCGAGGTAGCCACAGGCGAGGGACGCGGCGATCGCGAGGTAGGGATTCGCGTCGGCGCCGCCGACGCGATTTTCGATGCGCCGCGCCTCGGGTCCGGACATCGGCACGCGCAGGCCCGCCGTGCGGTTGTCGTAGCCCCAATGCACGTTGATCGGCGCCGATGAGTAGCGGCTGATGCGCCGGTAGCTGTTCACGTTCGGCGCGAACAGCGACATCGCCGCCGGCAGGTACTTCTGCAGTCCCGCGATGTGGCCGAAGAACAGCGTCGACGGCGTGCCGTCGGGGTTGCTGAACACGTTCTTGCGCGTCTTTGCGTCGACGATGCTCTGATGCAGGTGCATCGCGCTGCCGGGCTCCTTCGCCATCGGCTTCGCCATGAACGTCGCGTACATCTTGTGGCGCAGCGCCGCCTCCCGCGCCGTGCGTTTGAAGAGGAACGCCTGGTCGGCGAGGCTCATCGGGTAGCCGTGCAGCAGGTTGATCTCCATCTGCGCGGCGCCCGCCTCGTGGATCAGCGTGTCGATCTCGATGTCCTGCGCTTCGCAGAAGGAATACATGTCGTCGAACAAGGGGTCGAACTCGTTGACCGCGGCGATGCTGTAGGCTTGGCGGCCGATTTCCGGCCGGCCCGACCGCCCCACCGGCGGCTTGAGCGGATAGTCCGAATCGATGTTCGGCTCGACGAGGAAGAATTCGAGTTCCGGCGCGACCACGGGCTCCCAGCCGTGCGCTTCGTACAGATCGAGCACACGCCTGAGCACGTAGCGCGGCGCCATCGTCACGGGCCGGCCGTCGCCGTAGAAGCAATCGTGGATCACCTGCGCGGTCGGTTCGGCGGCCCAGGGCACGACGCGCACGGTCTTCGAATCTGCCTTGAGCACGATGTCGATGTCCGACGGATTCATCGCGCTCTGATCGTCGGGGTAATCGCCCGTGACCGTCTGCAGAAAAATCGCCTCGGGCAGGCGCATGCCCTCTTCCTCGGCGAATTTCTCCGCCGGCATGAGCTTGCCGCGCGCGACGCCCGCCATGTCCGGGATGATCGCCTCGACCTCGGAGATGCCGTGTTCCTTCAAGAATTGCTGGATCGTACTGGTCATAAAATCACCTAAGATTCCACGTATTGCCGGCAGGCCGCGCCGAACGCCGCGAACAGCGCCCGGGAGAACGGATTGCCTTCGAATTGCCATTCGGGATGCCATTGCAGGCCGACTGCGAAGCGCTTGGAATCCGTGACGCGAAATGCCTCGATGACGCCGTCCGGCGCGCGCGCTTCGATCGCGAGACCCGCACCGAGCGCCTGGATTCCCTGCCAATGCAGGGAATTGACGCGCAAGCGGTCGCATCCTGCGATTTTTCGCAACACCCCTCCGGGGTCCAGCAATACCTCATGGGCAGGCCCGTACTGCTCCTCGAGCGGCCGGGACTCGTCCTCGCGGTGGTCGATGTGGCCCGGCACCTCGTGCAGGCGCTGCCACAGCGTGCCGCCGTAAGCGACGTTCATTTCTTGGAACCCGCGGCAAATCGCGAGCACCGGCAAGCCGGCGGCGATCGCGCGCGGGATCAACGGAAGCGTCGTAGCATCCCGATTTGGGTCATGCAGGGTCCCCGGTGCGCTCGCCGGGCCTCCATAGTGGTGAGGTTCGACATTGGTCGGGCTGCCCGTGAACAGCAGCCCGTCGCAAATTTCCAGCAACCCTTCCAAGTCGAGCTTCGGCCCGAGCGCGGGCACGAGCACCGGCACCGCACCGGCGCCTTCGGCGACGGCTGCGATGTATTTCTCGCCGACCATGTGGAAATAATGTTTTCCAAACAGCCGGCGATCGGCAGGTATTCCTATCAGCGGATTGCGAGACATGTTTAAGATATTGAACGCCCGGGTAGAGGTCCGGGCTTTCAGTACGCTGCTATTAGACCACATGGGGCGCGCGCCGTCCCCGTCTCGCGGCTCCAATCGGCTAAGATTCAGGCATTTCCAGCACTTAGCGAATTTTGCTGCAATGCGTTATGCCGCTGTTTCCGCCGCTCTATCGCCGAGCCCATAGACCCAAGATCCTGTCAATAGATACAAAATCTTAAACACCCCATCCCACCCGAGTTGTCAAGTGCGCCTATCCGACCCGCCCGCATCCTCGTATTACGCAGCCGCCGGCGCGCTCCTGCGCGGCGGCAACCGCGAACCGCTGGTGGGCGACGTCTCGGCCGACGTCGGCATCGTCGGCGGCGGCATCGCCGGCTGTTCTGCGGCCCTGCACTTGGCCCGGCGCGGCTACCGGGTCGCGCTGCTCGAGGCGCGGCAGGTGGGGTACGGCGCCTCCGGACGCAGCGGCGGACAGACGATCTGCGGATTCGCGGCGAGCCAGAGGGCCCTGCAGGCGCAGGTCGGCGCCGACGATGCCCGGCGCCTGTTCGCAATGTCGGTCGAGGGCTTGGAGTTGACGCAGGCGCTGATTCGCGACCACGGCATCGAGTGCGATTATCGCGCGAATCACGTGCACGCCGCCGTCAAGCCGCGCCACGTCGGCGAGCTCGAGGAGTGGTGCCGCGAGCTCACCGAGGATTACGGCTACCGATCGGTGAGGATGCTCGATCGCGAGGAGTTGCGTGCGCACGTCGCGAGCGACCGCTATTGCGGCGGCCTGATCGATAGCGCGAGCGGCCACCTCGACCCGCTGAAATACACGCGGGGACTCGCGCGCGCCGCCGAGCAAGCCGGCGCGCGCATTTTCGAGAACACCGCGGCGCTGTCCCGCTCCGGCGGCGCTTCGCTGCAGGTGCAGACGCCGCGCGGCGTCCTGCGCTGCCAGCATCTGGTGCTCTGCGCCAACGCCTACGTCGACGGCCTCGCGCCCGCGCTGGCGCGCCGCATCCTCGGCGTCGGCACGTTCATCATCGCAACGGCGCCGCTCGGGCCCGCGCGCGCCCGCACCCTCCTGCCGAGCCTGGCGGCGGTCGCCGACCTCAACTGGATCCTCGATTATTTCCGGCTGTCCGCCGACTACCGGCTGCTGTTCGGCGGACGCGTGAGTTACAGCGCGGTCGACCCGCCGCGGCTCGCACCGTCGATGCGGCGGCGCATGCTGCGCGTCTTCCCGGCCTTGGGCGACGTCGACGTCGAATACGCGTGGGGAGGCTACGTCGACCTCACGCTGAGCCGGGCGCCGGATTTCGGGCGGCTTGCGCCGAACGTGTTTTATCTCCAAGGTTTTTCCGGCCACGGGCTCGTGCTCGCAGGCATGGGCGGCAAGCTCGCGGCCGAAGCGCTCGCCGGCACCGCCGAGCGCTTCGATGTGTTCGCGCGCATCCCGCACCGCGATTTTCCCGGCGGGCCGCTGTTGCGCCGGCCGTCGCTCGCGCTCGCGATGCTGTACTACCGCTTGCGCGACCTGCTCTGAGGCGCCGCGGCCGGCGCCGCGGCGCGGCTCACGAGGTAGCAGCGGTGGATGCGAGGATTGCGCTCGAAGTCCAGCGGGATCGTCGCTGCGCTCAAGTCGGCGACCGTGAAACGGCCCAGCGCCTCGGCGTCCAATTTGAACTTCGTGTAGTTCGTCGAGAAGACCAGGCGTCCGCCGTCGCGCAGCAGCGTCATCGCCCGCCGGATCATGCCGACGTGGTCGCGCTGCACGTCGATCACGCCCTGCATGCTCTTTGAATTCGAGAAAGTCGGCGGGTCGAGAAAGATCAAGTCGAAGCGCGGCCCCGCCTCGGCGCGCTCGTCGAGCCACGCGAGACAGTCGGCGCGATGCAGCGCGTGCTCCTCGCCGCCGAAGCCGTTCAACAGCAGATTGTCGTGCGCCCAGTCGAGATAGGTATTCGACAGATCGACGCTCGTCGTCGAGCGCGCCCCGCCCGCGGCCGCGTACACGGTCGCCGTGCCCGTGTAGCAGAACAGGTTGAGGAAATCCGCGCCCGCGGCCCAGCCGCGCAGCATCGCGCGCGTGAGCCGATGATCGAGAAACAGGCCGGTGTCGAGATAATCGCGAAAATTCACCCAGAACTTGAGACCGCCTTCGCGCACGCTGTAGCGTTCGCCGGAAGCGGCGCGCTTCTCGTACTGGGAGACGCCCTTTTGCGGCTTGCGGATCCGCGAATGCACGTGCGCCGGCGGCACCGCCAGAGCCTCGGGCAGGACCGCAAGCACCTCGCGGCGCCGCTCGCGCGCGCTCTCGGGGTTCACGCTCTTCGGCGCCGCGTATTCCTGCACATAGACGTGCCGCGGCTCGCGGCCGTACACGTCGATCGCAAACGCGTATTCCGGCATGTCGGCGTCGTACAGCCGGTAACACTCGATCTGCTCGGCGAGCGCCCAGGGCTCGAGCTTCTGTAGATTCTTGCGCAGCCGGTTGGCGAACATTTGCGCGCCGGCGCGGCCCGCCCAATCCGCGCGCACCTCCTCGCGCGGACGTTGCACGGCCGCGGGCCCGAGTTCGAAACGCAACAGCCGGCATTCGATCGGCCCGTTGTAGAACCGGTGCGTACGCTTCGCGTATATCCCCAGGTGCCGCGCGAGCGGCGGATTGCCGGTCAGGATCGCCGCCTGCCAGCCGGTGAACTCCTCGCGCAGCACGCGGCCGAGCTCGGAGTACAGGCCGGACAGCTCCGACTGCGCGCCGATGCGCTCGCCGTAGGGCGGATTGCAGACGACCAGCCCCTCGTTCGCGGCAGGCCGAAGCTGCGCCGCGAGCGCGCGCTTCTCGACGTGGAGCCACTCGGCGAGCCCGGCGCTCTCGGCGTTCGCGAGCGTGATGCGCACGGCGTCGGCGTCGGCGTCGAAGCCGAACACGCAGCGGCGCACAGTGCGCGCCGCGCGCCGCGCGCGCGCCTCGTCGAGCAAGCTCTGCCAGAGCGCCGCATCGTGTCCGCGCCAGCCGCTGAAGCCGAAATACGCGCGCTCCAGGCCGGGCGCGGCGTCCGCGGCGATCGACGCGCCCTCGATCAGGAAAGTGCCTGAACCGCACATCGGATCGACGAGCGCGCCGCCGCGCTCGCAAATCTCGGGCCAACCCGCGCGCATGAGCACCGCGGCGGCGACGTTTTCCTTCAGCGGCGCACGGCCGCCTTCCTGCCGGTAGCCGCGCCGATGCAGGCTCTCGCCGGAGAAGTCGAGCGACAGCCGCGCTTTGGTACCCTCGACGTGCAGATGAAGCAGGACGTCGGGGCGTTCGGGGCGGATGTCGGGACGCGCGCCGGTCGATTCGCGCAAGCCGTCGCAAACGGCATCCTTCAGGAGCTGCGCGCCGTAGATCGTATGGCGGATCGCCGCATTGCCGCCGCTGCACTCGCAGGCGAGCGTCGCGCCCGCGCGCAAGTGATCGCGCCAATCGATCCGCTTGGCCGCCTCGTGGAGGCTCGCGGTGGAGGACGCATCGACTTCGCCCAAGGACAGGAATACGCGGGTCGCGGCGCGCGACCACAGGCAGGCGCGATAGCCGACCTCGATCGGTCCCTGGAACCGGACGTCGCTGCTGCGTTCGGCGATCGCGTACGCGCCGAAAGCCTTGAGCTCCTCGGCGAGGACGGACACGGCGCCTATCGGCGCCGTCGCGAACCAGTAGAGACTCTCGTCGCTCACGCGCAGCTTTGCAAACCGCGCAAATCGACCCAGTCGGCCGCCGCATGCTGCGCGAGATGGCGCACGAGGATGCGGTAGACATCGGCATCGAATGCGCGATGCGCGCCGGGCGCGGCGAACCCGGCGAGTTCCTCGTCGTTGCGCGCCGTTCCCAGGTAGGCCCAGTCCTCGCAGACATGGTATTCGACGAGATCACCCGCACCGCGCTCGCGCAGCGCGACGCGCCCCGGGAACGGCCAGCGCTTCAATTTCAGCGACGACAGCGCGAGCTTGAGCCGCATGCCGTGCATGAGCGCGGTCTCGCGGCCGACGCAGGCGCCGCGGCACTTGCCGAGCTGAAATCCGCAACAGGAGCCTTCGCCCGGCTCGAGGCCGAGCGCCTTCAGGCACAAGGCTTGTGCGCGCGCGATGTCGGCCAGCGCCCGCGCCGCGTCCTTGCGCGACCGAAACACGCCGAAACACTCCGCGGGATCCCAACCGTCCCCGGCCTCGATCGGCACGATTTCCAGCCGATCGAGCGAGCCCGCCGCGATCGACACGGTGAAGCCGGCGGCATCGCCCTGCAGGCGCCGGTTGTGGAGCGGCTTCTGCGCCTTGATCCATTGCGCTTCGAGGAGCGACGCGCCGAGCTCTCCCGCCGTCTCGCGCCAGTCGATGCGGCGCACTTGCCGCGCGAGCTTCGTCTCCTGCGCGTGCGTGCGCTCGCCGGCGAAGTGCGCGAGCACGCGCGTTCGCAGCGAAGCGCTCTTGCCGATGTAGAGCGGCGCATCGTCCTCGCCGAGGAAGCGGTACACACCCGGGCCTTCCGGCAGGTCGTCGGCAAGCTCCGGATCGAGCTGCGCGGGCAACGCGTTCGCGCCGAGCAAGGCCGCGACGGTGCGCGCGAGCGTGGCCTGCGGCATGTCGCGGCGCAAGAGCTTCCAGAAATC
>Ga0316628_100001155_pt1 | contig 18323 bp, 15 predicted proteins | sample OWC_Aug_M2_C1_D5_FD_207648 | JGI IMG/M metagenome (GOLD analysis project Ga0316628, IMG submission 207648) | Wetland soil microbial communities from Old Woman Creek delta, Ohio, United States - OWC_Aug_M2_C1_D5_C | ecosystem: Environmental > Terrestrial > Soil > Wetlands | place: USA: Ohio... | reverse complement strand
ACGGTCAGCCTCTCGAACCTGCGCTGCCTGCCCCGATTCCAGGACCTCTGCGAGCGTTTCGGTTTCACCGCCACGTACCTGCTGGCCTCGGAGGTCCTGCAGGACCGCGAGGCTGTGCAATGGCTCAGGGGCTGGCAGGACGAGGGGAGGGCCGAGGTGGGGGCGCACCTGGAGCCGTGGACGACGCCGCCCTTCATGGCGCTCGAGAGGGAAAACTCGACGCTGCAGATCTTCCCCTCCCTGCTGCCCGGTCCGTGGTTCGAGCGGAAGCTGCACACCCTGACGGAGGGGATCGCCGAGAGCATCGGCCGGGCTCCGAGAAGTTTCCGCGCCGCACGCTGGGGGCTCGGCGCTTCCATGGTCGGCGCGCTGGCCCGGCAGGGATATTGGGTCGACTGCTCTGTTACGCCGAAGACATCCTGGGCGGGGACGCAAAAAGGTCCCTTCTCGGAAGGTCCCGATTACCGGCGAGCGCCGGCAAGACCCTATCGCCTTTCCGGGGCCGATGTCTGCCGGCCCGGCGATTCGGAGCTTCTGGAAGTCCCCATGACGGTCCTCTACACGGGACCGTTCACGGTTGAGGGATCGAGGGCGGCGCGCTGGTTCACCCTGCTTCCGGAGACACCCTTGAAGCGACTGCTTGACCGGGCCGTTTTCAGGACGAAATGGCTTCGCATCTCTCCCGAGAGCCGCCGGGGGGACTGGCGGGCCATCCACCATGCAGCATCGAGAAGCGGCCTCGAGGTCCTCGAGTTCATGATCCACTCGTCGGAGCTCATGCCGGGAGGCAGCCCGCTGACGCCGACGCAGCGGGATGCGGAAACCGTGTTCCGACGCCTGGAAGAGATGCTCGGGGACTACCGGGCCCTGGGGGTGGAGAGTTGCACTCTGGGTGAGCTGGCGGACGAACTGAAGGGTCCAGGGGACAGGGGCCAGGGTTCAGGGAAGAAAATCGATCAGGCCGTGCGGCGAGAGGGTGAACAGGTCGGCGTGCAGGCGAATGCGATGAAAATGGCAAAATCATGAAGATCCTTTTTTCGGGATACCACAACCCGCACTACGACACGGTGACGGAGTACATGGAACGGGCGCTGCGCACCCTCGGCCATGAGGTGATCGTCTACGACGACCGCCAGCACATCATCCCCGGCCGGATCCGCAGCCGCGTCGGCTGGCTGAACCGCCTGGATCTCGCAAACATCAACCGCCGGCTGGTCGAGACGGCCCGGCGCGAGGCCGTCGATGCCGTGGTGGTGACGGGCGGTGACCGCATCCTGGCGGAGGCGGTCAACGGGATCCGCTCCTTGGGGATCACTGCCGTGCTCTGGACGACGGACCCGCCGCGGGGATGTGTCCCGATCCTCCAGGCGGCGCCGCTCTACGACCGCATCTACTGCCAGGGGACGGAATTCGTCGATCTGCTGAGGGAAAACGGCATCGATTCGGCGCGGTGGCTCCCCGTCGGCTGCGAACCCGAGAGTCACTATCCCGTCGAGATGACGGAAGAGGAAAGGCGGCAGTACGGCAGCGACGTCGTCTTCGTCGGGTCCCACTACCCCGAGCGGGAGGCCCTGTTCGAGGCGCTGGCGGACTTCGATCTGGCCCTGTGGGGCCCGGGCTGGGAAAGGCTTCGGGCCGGCTCCCCGCTGAGAAGCAGGGTCCGCAAGGCCCACACGGCCCCTGCCGAGTGGCTCCGGATCTACAGCGCCAGCCGCATCGTCCTGGCCACGCATTACCGCGACCCCGACAACCGCTTTGCCGTCCACCAGGCATCTCCCCGGGTGTTCGAGGTCCTGGCCTGCGGGGCCTTCCTGATCGCGGACAGGCAGCGCGACATCTTCTCCCTCTTTGGCGACGGGGTGCACCTTGTCGGGTTTGACGACGCGGCAGACCTCCGGCGGAAGGTCCGCCGTTACCTCGATCACCCCGCAGAGCGGCAGGCCATAGCCGCCAGGGGATTCGAGGAAGCGTTGAAGCGGCACACCTACGTTCACCGGCTCAAGGAAATGATTGCAGGGATCAACGGACAGGGCCATGGCAGAGCCTGAGAGACGGAAAAGAATCCTCCACATCGTGGAGGACCTGAACATGGGGGGGCTCGAGCGGGTCATTGAGACGATCGTCCTCGGCCTCAACCGGCGGCGCTACGACGTGGAGGTCTGGTGCCTGGCCCGGGGCGGCGCCATCGCCGAGGAACTCCTTGCACTCGGGGTGCCGGTGAAGATCCTGGGGCTTGTGTCCTATTACAACCCCGCAAGAATCCGCGAACTGGCCCTCATGCTGAAGGCCCGGCGGTTCGACGTGGTCCACACACACGGCTACTTCGCGAGCACCTTCACGCGGTTGGCGCTCCTGCTGAAAAGGGGCTCCATCGTCATCCACCACATCCATACGACCGATCTCAATTTCAAGGCCCGGAATCGGAGGATCGAGGCCCTCCTGTCCCTTTGTACCGACCGGGTCATCTGCGTCTCGCAGGCTGTCAGCCGATTCGCCGTGGAGAGCCTGGGCGTCGCCCCGCAGAAAATTCGGATCGTCTACAACACGGCCTTCGCCGATGCGAGCGAGCCTGCTGTCCGGCAATCAGGGGGGAGCGGATTGCTGCCCGATGTGCCGGAGGGTGACTTCGTCATCGTTTCGATCGCCTCGCTGACCGCCAACAAGGGCCATGACGTTCTGCTTCTGGCCATGAGGGATATTGTCGCGCGTCACGGCGCCGTGAGATGCGTCATCATCGGCGAAGGGCCGGAACGGAACTTCCTCGAATCGAGGATCGACCGTCTCGGTCTGCACGACCATGTCTTTCTCGCCGGCATGCAGCTGGATGTCCTGCCTTTTCTCCGGATGGCCCATACGGCCGTTCTCTCCACGGTCGGACGCGAGGGGCTGAGTGTCGCGCTCATCGAGGCGGCGTCGGCGGGGCTTCCCCTGGTCGGATCCGATCTCGGCGGCATCCCCGAGGTGATCGAGCACGGGGTGAACGGGTTTCTCTTCAAGCCCGGCAGTCCGCTGGAGCTTGCCTCGGCGCTGGACCGGCTCATCAAGGACCCCGGGCTTCGCGAACGCATGGGCAAAAGGAGCCTGGCCATTTACAGGAACCGCTTTTCGCGGGAGGTCATGATCGGCCGGATCGAGCAGATGTACGACGAAATCGTGCAGGGGAGGGCCGATGCGGTCGAAGCCCGTTAGGATCCTCTATTTTTCGAGCTTTGCAAATTTCCGCTACGGCGGGCAGCGAAGCCTCTACCACCTGGCGTGCAATCTCGACGGGGCAAGCTTTTCGCCCCGCGTGATCGTGCCGTCGGAAGGAGAGCTGGCCGGGAAACTGAGGGCCCGAGGGGTTGCGGTGAGCCCCGTCGACCTGCCGAAAATTGCGCCCGGCCGGGCCTTCGCGTGCTGGCGCGCCCTGCGGCGAATCCTTTCCATCATCCGCGAGGGCCGCTTCGAGATGATCCACACCGACGGGCCCCGGAACACCCTCTACGGCGGCATTGCGTCGGCGCTCGCAGGGATCCCCCTTGTCTGGCACATCCGCTCGTCCGACCGGGACCCCTACGACCGCCTGCTTTACAGGCTTTGCTCGAAGCTCATCCTCGTGGCCGGCGCCCTCCGGGAGCGATTCGATTTCGCGCGGGACGACGGGAAGTTCGTCACCATCCACAACGGTGTCGACCTCGATGAATTCCGGGCGGGCGAATACCCTGCGGGACTCCTCGAACGGTGCGGCTGCCGTCCGGGTGACATCGTCATCGGCTGTTTCGGCCGGCTGGAACCCATGAAAGGCCAGGCCTGCCTCGTCGAGGCCGTGGGAAATGTCCTGGCCCGTCATCGGGACGTGAGGCTGCTGCTGTGTGGGGAGTTTACCGATGAGAGCTACCGGGAACGCTGCGAAGGGATCAGCCGTCGGTACGGCATCGCGGATCGGGTGCGGTTCCTGGGTCACCGGAGCGACGTCGCCGAGGTCCTGTCGGCAATTGACGTTGCCGTCCTGCCCTCCTTGTCGGGGGAAGCCTTCCCGCGGGCCGTCATCGAGGCCATGGCCATGGGCAGGCCCGTGGTGGCCACCGATGTGGGCGGCACCCGGGAAGCGATCCTCGAGGGCGTGACGGGATTTGTTGTCCCGCCCGGGGACCCCGAGGCCCTGGCAGACAGGATCGGCCGGCTCGTCGATAACGAAGCGATGAGGGCGTCCATGGGACAGGCGGCCAGGCGGCGCGCCGGGGAGTTCTTCAGCATAGAAACGAATGTGCGGGCCACGGAGAGGCTCTACCGGGAAATGATGAACGGAGCTGCTGCCGGGTGCAGCACTGGGAGGTGATGCGAGATGAGGCCGGAGCCGGTGAAACTCTATCTGGATCTGTTGAAAAAAACCCTCTCTTACAGCCTGTGGCCGGAACCGCCGATCCCCATCACTCTGTTCAACGAGACGCGAAGCCCGCTCAAGCGGACGGCGGTGTCGCTCGTGTCGCGGGTAATGGCGGCGCGGGATCTTGCGGTCATGAAGCAGCGGAACGTCACTGACCACCAGAAAGACAACGGGCAGTTCTGGCCCCTTTATGCCGACACGATGATCGGGATGAAGCGTCTCGATCAGCTGCAGACGGCCATCGAAGCCATCCTGGCCGAAGGCGTCGAAGGGGACTTCATCGAGACGGGCGTGTGGCGGGGAGGGGCCTGCATCTTCATGCGCGCCGCCCTGGCAGCCTACGGCATCACGGACCGGCGCGTATTCGTGGCCGACTCTTTCGAGGGGCTGCCCGAACCCGACACGCATCGGTGCCCCGCCGACCGGGACTCCTTCTTTCACACGATCTCATTTCTCGCCGTATCCCGGGAAGACGTGGAGAGGAATTTCGAGAAGTACGGGCTCCTGGACGACCGGGTGGTCTTCCTGAAGGGGTGGTTCAAGGACACCCTCCCGTCGGCCCCCATAGAGAAGCTTGCGCTGCTGCGCCTCGACGGCGACATGTACGAATCGACCCTGGATGCCCTGAGAAACCTCTATCCGAAACTCTCCCCGGGCGGGTTCTGCATCATCGACGACTTTTTCCTGGGGCCCTGCCGCCTGGCCGTCGAGGAATACAGGGCGGCCCACGCAATCGACGCGGAGATGAGGGTGATCGACACCTGCAGCGCCTACTGGCGCAAGCCCTGAAAGCCCGATTGGACAGCGCATGACGGTGAAACAGCGAATCAAGAAGCTCTACCTCCGATCCAGGGGGGCCGCCCTCGGCGCGATCCCCCGTCCGGCATCGAAACACGATCCCGCATGCGAGACCATCCGGCGCATCCTGTTCATCCGACTGGACCGGGTCGGCGATGTCGTCCTGTCGACGCCGGCCATCGAGGCCCTGAAGAGGAGCTTTCCCCGCTCTGAAATCACCGTTTTGCTTCGGCCGCAAACGGCGGCGCTTCTCGAGAACAACCCGCACGTGGACCGCTGCGTCGTCCTGGATCCCGCGGCGGGGCCAACCGAGATATACCGGGTCCTGCGGGATCTGCGGCGGCGCCGTTTCGACCTTGCCGTCGATCCCTGCGTCGACTGGAAGCTCGGATCGGCACTGATCGCGTGGCTGAGCGGTGCGCGCATCCGCATCGGCTATCCCTGCGAGGGGCGGGAGGCATTCTTCACGGCGATCGCCGGGCACCCTGACGATCGCGCCCACATGACCGACGTGATCCTGGAAACGCTGGCGCCCCTCGGCATTGACCGATCGAATCGACAACCCCGGCTGTACCTCACGGAAGAGGAGCGCAATCAGGCCGCCGGCTGGCTTGCCGAGAAAACCGGCGGGGTGAAGCCGCTCATCGGGATCCACCCGGGCGCCTACTACGCCACCCAGCGGTGGCTGCCGGAACATTTCGCCGTCCTGGCTGACAGGCTGCTGGGAAGCTTCGACGTGATCCTCTTCGGCGGCCCGGCCGACGAAGGGCTCGTGCAGCGAATCCAGTCCCTGATGACCGGCAGTGCGCTGAAGGTGGTCACGCCGGACATCCGGCGGTTTGCGGCCCTGCTGTCGAGCTGCCGGCTGCTCGTGTGCAACAACTCCGGCCCCCTCCACGTGGCCTCGGCCCTGGGCATCCCCACGGTCTCCTTCATGGGCCCTACTGCGAAGGAACTCTGGAGCCCTTTGGGGGAAATGGATGCCGTTCTCCGGATCGACGGCCTTTCCTGTATCGGCTGCAACCAGGGCACCTGCCCGACTGGATCGCTCGATTGCATGCGCCGGATCACCCCCCAGATGGCCGTCGAAGCCGCCCTGCGGATTTGTTGACCCCCGCCTGACGAACCCCCTCCCTGCGGCTATCGTGGTATATTAATTGCACAATTGTGTCTTGCCCGACCCTGCAGCCAGGCAGGATGTCCCGATTCGACTTTTTGGCAAGGCGCCTGTATGAAGAACCCGCAGCAAATGGATAGCCCGCTTGGTTCCGCGACCCTGTCGGTCGTCGTTCCCGTTTACAACAGCGAGGCCTCGCTCGCCGAGCTGGTGGCCCGGCTCAGGCCCGTGCTCGAGAAGCACGCTTCGCCCTATGAGCTCATCCTCGTGAACGACGGAAGCCGCGACGGCAGCTGGCCGGTGATCGAGGAACTCGCCGGCCGGCACGACTGGATCCGCGGGATCAACCTGATGCGCAACTTCGGGCAGCACAATGCCCTGCTGTGCGGCATCCGCGCCGCCCGTCACGACATCATCGTGACGATGGACGACGACCTGCAGAACCCCCCGGAGGAGATCCCGAATCTGCTCGAAAAGCTTGCCCAGGGTTTCGACGCGGTCTACGGCACGCCGGAGACCCGGCAGCACGGCTTCTTCAGAAACTTCGCCTCGTGGATCACCAAGCTTGCCCTGCAGAGCTCCATGGGCGCTGAAACGGCCCGGCATGCCAGCGCATTTCGTGTGTTCCGGACCTCCCTGAGGGATGCCTTCGCTTCCTACCGGAGCCCCTTTGTGTCCATCGATGTCCTGCTCACGTGGGGAACCAGCCGTTTCGGCGCTGTCCGGGTCGATCACCGGCCGCGCCTGACGGGGACATCGAATTACACGTTCCGCAGACTCGCGGTCCATGCCCTCAACATGATGACCGGTTTCAGCACGCTGCCCCTGCAGATCGCGAGCCTTACCGGCTTTGCGTTCACGCTGTTCGGGGTCATCCTGCTCGCCTATGTCCTCGTGCGGTATGCCATCGAAGGGGGAAGCGTCCCGGGCTTTCCCTTCCTTGCATCCATGATCGCGATTTTCTCGGGGGCGCAGCTCTTTGCCCTGGGCATCATCGGCGAATACCTGGCACGGATGCATTTCCGGATGATGGAGAAGCCGACGTACGTGGCCCGCAAGGAGCAGAAGGACAACCTGAAGGAGAACCGATGGGACATCCCTGTGAATCGAGGATACTCGGCAAAATCGATGCAGAAGAAATCGTGATCGGGCAGGGCGTCCTCGTGGAGGAGGGGGTCCTGATCGCGGGAAAGAACGGCCGGGCCTCGCGAGTGGTCCTGGGGGATTTCTGCACGATCGGCCGCGAGACGAAAATCCTGGCGCCTGAATTCCGGCTCGGAGACTACAGCAAACTGCACGCCCACTCCTTTGCCCATGGCGAGAGGCCCCTGCAGATCGGCCGCAACTGCTGGATCGGGGGAAACACCGTCTTGGACTCCATGGGTGGGCTTGTGATCGACGACAACGTGGGGATCGGCTCCCAGAGCCAGATCTGGACTCACATCCGCTTCGGGGACGTCGTCGAGGGCTGCAGGTTTTTCCAGGAGAAGTCCATGTGGATCCGGAAGGATGCCTGGTTCGTCGGGCACTGTGTCGTCTCGCCCGTCGCGGTGGGGCAGCGGAGCATGGCGCTCGCCGGCTCCGTCGTCACCCGGGATATGCTCCCCAATCATGTCTACGGCGGCGTTCCGGCCGTCGACCTGACGGACAGGATCGGGGGCCAGTTCGAGGAAAGGAGCGTCGGAGCGAAGGCCGCGAAGCTTCGGGAACTGATCGACGCCTTTACCACGCGCCACCCCGAATACGCCGGGGAGCTGCTCGTCGTCACATCACCCGACGGGATCCGGCCCGGGGTGTGCTGCTTCGACGTGTCCCGCAGGGTCTATACGAAAACATACTCCGAGGCGGAAGTGGCTTTCCTGAAGGCCCACGTCCCCCTCGTCAAATTCACCCCTCTGGGGGAGACGTCTTTTGTGGAACGGCCGGAGGACCATGATCGCTAAGCAGTCACCCGCCGCCAGGCCGGTATCGGCCAGGCTGAACATCCCCTTCAACCGGCCGAGCTTCGAGGGAAGGGAACAGGTCTATATCGCCCAGGCCATTGCTAATGGCCACATCTCCGGCGACGGGCCCTTCACGAAGCAATGCCAGGCCTTCCTCGAGCAGGCCCTTGGCGCACCCCGGGTTCTGCTAACCACGTCGGGCACGCACGCCCTCGAGATGGCCGCCCTGCTCCTGGATATCCGGCCCGGCGATGAAGTCATCGTGCCGTCCTTCACCTTCGTCTCCACGGTGAATGCCTTCGTCCTGCGCGGCGCGCGGCCCGTCTTTGCCGATGTCCGGCCCGACACCCTGAACCTCGACGAGACCCGGATCGAACCGCTCATCACGCAGCGCACGAAGGCGATTGTTCCCGTTCATTATGCGGGCGTGGGCTGCGAATTGAGGGCCATCGGAAAGATTGCGGCCCGCCACGGCCTCACCGTCGTGGAAGACAACGCCCACGGCCTCTTCGGGAAATACCGGGGCCGGTATCTCGGGACCTTTGGAGCGCTTGCCGCCCTGAGTTTCCACGAGACGAAAAACTTCTACTGCGGCGAAGGGGGGGCGCTCATCGTGAACGACCCGGCCCTCGTCGATCGGGCCGACGTGATCCGGGAGAAGGGGACCAACCGGGCCCGTTTCCTGGAGGGGCGGGTCGATAAATACACCTGGGTCGACATCGGATCGAGCTGGCTGCCGTCGGATCTCCTTGCGGCCTTTCTGTATGCCCAGCTGGAGGCGAAGGAACGGATCCTGGAAAAAAGAAGACGGGTCTGGGAGCGATACCATGAGGGCTTCTCCGGCTGGGCCGCCGAGCGCAACATCCGCCTTCCCGTGATCCCTAAAGGCTGCCTGCAATCCTATCACATGTACTACCTGATCGTCCCCTCGTCCCGCGGCCGGACGGCCCTGATCCGACATCTCAAGAGTCTAGGGATCCTGGGCGTCTTCCATTACCTGCCTCTGCATCTCTCCGAAATGGGGAAGCGCTACGGCGGAAAACCCGGGGATTGCCCCGTGACGGAGCACGTCAGCGAACGGCTGATCCGGCTTCCCTTCTACAACAACCTGGACGGGGAGAGCCAGGAGCGGGTGATCCGCGCAATCCGGGAGTTCCCATGGGACCAGATGCGGTAAGGCAGGGGGCTCAAACACGAAGCCCTGCGCCGGCCTTCGATCCTTCCGCCTACAAGGACCTATTGGAACGAGAGGGTCGGCATTTCTGGTTCCTTGCGCGAAAGCGTCTCGTCAGGGAGATCATTCAGCAGATCGCACCGCGGCGGGTGGCAGAGCCCTGCATGCCGGCAAACCCGACCGATCTGGCCGTCATCCCCTTCGTGAATGGATTCCTCGAACGCCTTCTGGCCGTGGAGATTCCGCTGGTCCTGTCCCGCCGCCGGATCCCCTTCGGCTCCTCTATCCTCGCGCTCGCCTCCCGCAGTGCGGGGCCATATGGGGGTGGCGGATGAAGCAACCCGGGGTTAACCGTGCTGCTGCCGTGATGACAGGCGCCATGGATGCCTTCACGAGGCTCGCCCGCCTTCTGGCCGGGCGCCCGTCCCTTCTGTTTCTTGCTTGGTCGCTCTGGCTGGCACTGGAGTATATCGGCCTGGGGCCCCTGTCCTACGTTCCGCTGGCCGACCATGGGGAGAACAACCTCCCCGCGAGGATTGCCACCGCCCTGGACTGGCATGATGGCGTAATCGGCTTCTGGTTCCCGCAGGCCATAATGGGAGCGGACCGCCTGGCCATGGGGTTCCAGAACAAATCCGATCTCCTGCTCTTCTTCCTGCTTCCCGGCTGGCTGGCCCACGGCCTGATCCTCTGGGCACAGCGCTTCGTGGCCGGCTACTTCATGTCCCGCCTGCTTGCGGAGAGATTCCAGGCCGGCACCTTGCCGTCGCTGACCGGCGGGATCCTCTACTCGCTTTATTCGCAGCCCGCCATCAACCAGCAATGGGCAGGGTACTCCCTTTACGACGGTCTTGCGCTGCCGGCTCTGCCCCTGGTGCTGTGGGCTCTGGGGCGCATCCTGGACCATGGGGGCTCGAAGGGGCTCGTGTCTGCAGCCCTGCTGGGAGCGGGCTATTCGCTGGTGTCCCACTTTTTTTACACCGTTTTTATCCTGCCGCTGGTATTTCTCTGGTTTCCGCTGATCGAACGCCGCTCCAAAGGGCTCTGTCCCGTCCTGGCCGCCTTTGCGCTGGGCTGGCTCGCCATCGAGGCGCCCCTGCTCTGGGCGAGCGCGGCCAGCGCCCCTTTCGGACACCGGAAACACTGGGCCGTCCAGCAGATCCTGTCGGGCAGCGGCAGCGCCCTCTGGCTCGAGGCCGTGGATCTCGCGTCGGCGCTGTTGAGAGACAACCTGCCGGCCCTGGTCCCTGCCGTGGCCGGGCTTTTCGCCACCCGAGGCGGGGACCGTCGCCTGCCCATGCTGCTGGCACTCGCTGCGGCCTGTCTCGCCTATGTCATCTGCGAAACCCTTTTCCTGGGGGGCCTTCTCTACCAGGCGGGATTCTTCCCCGGGTTCAATTTCACCCGCGTCTACATCGTGTTTCCCTTCCTGTGCACCACGGCGGGCAGCCTCGGCCTGGCGCACATCCCGGCGCCATGGCAGGTGAGGCTTGCGGGGGTGCCAGGCAAGCCGCCCGCTCTGGCGGTCCGGTCGTTGCTTTGCATCGTGCTGATCGGTCTTGCGGGCTGGCAGTCGCTTGCGATCAAGAGAGAGGCGTTCATGGGCATTGCCGACGGACGAAACTTCTCCAACCTCTACCGGCATCCCGCCCTGGCGGAGCTGCAGCGTCTCCGGGGCGAGCAGCCGCCTTTCCGGGTTGCCACGGTGGCCGGGGATATCGCATCGGGCCCTCTGACCGGCTTTTCATGGGCCTATGGCCTGGAAACGGCTGACGGGTACATCCCGCTGTACTCGGAGCGCTACCACCGGTTCTGGGAGGCCGTTCTTTCCCCCCTCAAGACCCGAGACGCCGCGACGGTCGAATCGTTTCGGCGAAGGGGCAGCCGCGCCTATCTCTACCTGCCGGCCAGGGAAAAGCTCGGCGGGCAGACCGTCCGGCTCGACTCGCACGCGCGCCTGAATCTTCTTTCGCTCGGCAATGTCCGCTATGTCGTATCTGCCGTGCCCCTCGAGGGTCCGGGCTTGCATCTGCGCTCGGGAACGGTCCTGGATCAACAGATCGATTGGATCGGGCGGCCCCGACGCGACCGGCTCCTGGGCATGATCCTGGGCGAGTATCCCGGCACGCCCCTTTACGTCTATGAGAACGTGGATGCGCTGCCCCGGGTCTTCCTGGCGGCCAACATCCGGGTTTATGAGGAGCCGGATCGGCTTCTCGATGCGCTTGCCTCCGCCCCTGTGGGGGAACTGGGCACGACGGCCTTTGTCATGCGTGCCGACCATGATGGCCCGAAGGCTGCCGGCGGGGCGGATCCCGGCGAGACACGGCTCCGGTCGCTCCGGCCGGACAGGATCGAGCTTCAGGCCGATGCCCGGACCGCATCGGTGTTGATCGTGACCGGCAATTTCAGTCCCTGGTGGCGGGTATCCGTCAACGGGGCACCGGGCCGGATCTTCCCGGTCGATCACACCTTCCTGGGGGTGGCCTTGTCCGAGGGCAGGCACGACGTCGTATTCACCTATGAGCCTCCCTTTGCGTTCCCGGCCGGCCCGGGCCATTGAAGCGGCTTGATGCCGCCCGCTGAGCCCTGGCATCGTTCCTGCACCGGGCTATACCGAAAAGCAGCCTGCGGAAGGATTCTCCGCCCGATGGGTAAATAAAGGCAATGGACGAAAAGACCATCCGAGTTGCGGACAGATTCGGCAGCGACAGGCGGCTCATCGCGGTGCTCTGCTTCGTCGCGCTCTTTGCTTTTCTCACCTATTGCCATACCTTCCTGAAGATCCTCATCGTGGAGCCGAATTTCGGGGACTTCGGCAACTACTACTTCAATGCAACGAAACTGAACGAGGGGGTCAACGTTTTCGCCCTGAGCGACGAGGAGGAGAACCGGCTCAAGCGCGAGTCCGGGCTGCCGGTCCTGCCCTGCGGGGGGCCGGGGTATGCGCCGGTCTTCCAGTTCCTCATGGGATTTCTCGCAGAGCTCGACTTCTGGAGCGCCTTGGGCGTCTGGCTGCTGCTCAATCACGCGCTGCTCGTCGGCCTGCTGTTCGCCGTGCCGGCCCTGACCGGCAAAGACCCGCTCACGCTCTTCGCCGCCGTGTTTTTCGTCTTTGCGTCGCATCCCTTCATCGAGAACATCGGCGTGGGCCAGAGCAATCTGCTCATCCTGTTCCTTCTGACCGCCGCCGCCCTCGTCCTGGTTACCGAAAGATCGAAGGCCTTCTGCGGTGCCCTGATCGCCTCTGCGCTGATCATCAAACCCCAGTATGCCCTTGTCCTGCTTCTGTTCCTCTGGAGAAGGGACTACCGCGTCGTCGCCTCGGCGATCGCCTGCTATGTCCTGCTGCGCCTTGCCGGGGTGATGATCTACGGTTGGGACATCGAGGCGGCCTACTGGTCGCACGTTCTGATGAGGTCGACGCTCTTCGAGACGGCCAACATCTCGCTGAAAGGCGTCCTCGACAAAACCCTGATCGGCCTGACGCACGGCGCTCTCCTGTCGTCGGCGGCGCACGTCGCGATCGGTTGCGTGCTCGTGGCGGTCTCGCTGCGGGCGATTCCCCGTGACGGGTCGGGCCGCGACGCCTTCGCCGGGTTCGCGCTCGTGGTATCGCTCGTGATCCTGCTTGCCCCCGTTACGTACGAGCACTACCTCGTTCTCATGTTCATCCCTTTCGTCGCCGTCCTGGGTGGGCTGGACTTCCGGCGGGGGATGGGGGTCCTCTTCGCCATCGCCTTCTGTCTCATCTCCCTGCGATACTCCCTCGACCGTTTCGCTTTTTTCCAGTCGGGCTGGCCGGCCCTGCTCGCCACGGGAAAGACCGTCGGCGTGTTTCTGGTCTGGCTCGTCCTGTGGCTGCATCTGCGCAGCGGCCGCCAAGGAGGGCCGCGCAGTGTCTGAACGGAGGGATGTCATGCAATTTGCAAAGAACCGTTTTTTAAAAGGCATTGCCTCCGTGAGTGAGACATGAAACGCATTCTGGTAACCGGTGCCGCCGGATTCATCGGCTTTCACCTCTCGCAGCGCCTGCTGGCCGAGGGAAACGAGGTCGTCGGCATCGACAATCTGAGCCCTTACTACGACGTGCGCCTGAAGGAGGACCGGCTCAAGCAACTCGCGCCCTGCGGGAACTTTCGTTTCATCCGTGCCGAACTTGCCGACCGCGCGGCCATGGAGAGGCTGTTCGCCCTGGAGCAGCCCCGCATCGTCGTCCACATGGCGGCGCAGGCCGGTGTCCGGTACTCCGTCGAGAACCCCCATGCCTATGTCGACAGCAACCTGGTCGGGTTCATGAACGTGCTCGAGGGGTGCCGCCAGGCAGGCGTGGAGCACCTGGTCTTCGCCTCGTCGAGTTCCGTCTACGGCGCCAATACCCGCACACCCTTTTCGGTTCATCACAACGTCGATCACCCCGTGAGCCTCTATGCGGCAACCAAGAAGGCCAACGAACTGATGGCCCACACCTATGCCGCCCTGTACGGCATTCCCTGCACGGGGCTGCGCCTGTTCACCGTCTACGGGCCCTGGGGCAGGCCGGACATGGCCCCCTACCTGTTCACGAAGGCGATCCTCGAAAACCGGCCCATCGAGATTTACAACGAGGGCCGCATGAAACGCGATTTCACCTGCGTCGACGACATCGTCGAGGGGGTGGCCTGCGTGATCCCGAGGATACCGGCGACCAACGGGCGTTGGGAGGGCGATGCCCCGGACCCGGCAACGAGTTTTGCCCCCTGGCGGATCTACAACATCGGAAACGGCAGGCCCGTGGATCTGATGGAGTTCATCGCCGTGCTGGAGAAGCATCTCGGCCGAAAAGCGCGGAGGAAGCTCCTCCCCATGCAGCCCGGCGATGTTGAGGAAACCTGTGCGGACGTCGATGACCTGATGGCCGACACCGGTTTCCGGCCGCAAACGACCATCGAGGAAGGGATCGACCGGTACGTCCGTTGGTTCCGGTCCTACTACGGATGAACGGAGAAGAAGCCCGACGCGGCAATGGGGTCCATGCCGCCGGCCTGGGCCGGACCGGGAAGAAGCAAAGGGTACAGGCGATGAAGCGCATCCTGCAGAACGGGGGTCTTGCACTCCTCTCCATCGCGGTGGCCCTCCTGATCCTCGAGGGGTTTCTCCGACTGACGCCCTACGGAAGAATGATCGGGGAGGATCCCCTGCCGCCGCAGGACTACTACCGTTCCGATGCCCTTGCCGGTATCGACATCCGGGAGCGTGCGGAGGAAAGGGCCTACCGGATCAAGGAATGCGAATTCGGGATCCGGGGAAACGAACTCGGCTGCTTCGATGAGCCTTACCGCGGCGAGGAGCCGTTTATCCTTCTGGTCGGCGATAGCTTCAGCTGGGGCTATGTCCCCATCGAGCAGAACTGGGGCAAGGGGGTGGAAAAACAGACGGGCGTCCGGGTGCTGACCTGCGGGGTCCCGGGGTATGGTACGAGAAGCGAGTTCCTCAAGGCCCGTCAGGTGGTTCAGCGGGCAGGCAGGAAGCCGCAGCTTCTGATCGTCGCGCATTTCCTCAACGACCCCATCGACGACTATCTCCATCCGCGCTATCGCGTCATCGAGGGATACCCGGTCGAGGCAAGGGGCATTGCCGATCTATCGACGGGAGCGATCCGGGAAAAGACGAATGACACGCTCCGGGAGGAATTGGAAAACTGGCAGCGCTACGGGGTCCCCGAACGTCCGCGTCACCCGACATGGAAACGGATCAAGCTCTTCCTGAACGAGCGGTCGGTGTGCTACCGGATCCTCCAGCTCCCCGTTTCGGCCTTTCTCGCGAAGTTGACACCGGCGGAAGGCCTGCGTGATTCCCTGGTCGATCCGCCGGCACAGACGCTTCGGGTTGCCGACTTGCCCTTCCTGTCCGAGGCCGAGCATCCCTGGCTCGCGAAGGCATGGAAGGATCATTTCGAACAGCTCCGCTCCCTGCGGGCCTGGGCGGAGGCAAACGGCATCAGGCTGCTGGTGGTGCTGATCCCCATGCGGGAGCAGGTGTACGGCTTCCTTCCCGGGGCGGAGTCCTGGGGAAGTGACGGACCCACCCGTCGGGTTCGCGAGTTCCTCGTGCGTGAGGGAATCCCCCATGTGGACCTGTTGCCCGTCTTCCGGAGCCATGCAGACCAGAGTCCGAGGCGTTTCCTCGACCCCCAGAAGGACCTCTACTGGTCGCTGGACGGCCACTGGAGTCCGAAAGGCAACCGGCTTGCGGGGCTTGCCGTTTCCGGGCATCTGGTCGAGCGCCGCCTCGTCACCGTGCGGGACGAAGCGGATCGGCTTCGGGTAATCCGGGAAGCCCTCGCATCCTTCTGAGGCAGATGCGCCTCACCTCGTTCAGCCCCTTCCTGTGGTATGTTTCTTGCTCTAAAGTACCGGGATTCAAGAAATATTTTTCTCGAAAGGCGTTGAAATCCAACGGCACATGGCGACACATCGGGATCCCATTCTCATCGTCCTGATCGCCGGGATCGGTGATCTGATCCTCGCCTCGAAGGGCATCCGCTCCATCCGGAGAGGCTACCCGCAAGCCGAGATCCACCTGCTCACGAGCACCGATGCGGCGCCGGTGGCCCGGAACTACCCCTACATCGACCGCGTATGGTCCTTTCCGATCCGGGAGCTCCGGAGCGACAAGGGGCATGCGCTGGCCGTGCTGGGGCTGATCCGGCGTCTCCGGAGGATCCGCTATGGGATGGCCGTCAACCTCTACAGCGTGGCGTCTGCCGCCGGGGTCTTGAAAATGGGCCTCCTCTTCGAGGCAATCCGCGCAGAGCGGAAAGTGGGCCATGACCGCTATGGCTTCGGCCTCTTTCTCACGAGCACGATCGCGGCGGATACCTTCGAGAACCGTCACTTTGCCGATGCCCTGACAAGCGTCGCGATTGCGGCCGGCGGGATTCCCGATGACAAAGGGACCGACATCTTCTGGGATCGCAGTGCCGAGAAGCGGTGGTCGCCACTCTTCCGGGACGGCAACGGTGCGTCGGGCAGGCCCGTTGTCGGGATTCATCCCGGCAGCGACCAACCGCTCAAACGCTGGGCCCCCGAGCGCTACAGCCTGGTGGCCGACAGCCTGACCGAAATGGAAGGGGCGAGAATCGTCCTGCTGGGCGGCCCGTCCGAGACGCAGATCGCCGGCACGATTGCGCAGAGGATGCGCCACGAGGCCGTCAACCTTGCCGGAAAGATGAGTATCGAAGAGCTCTCTTATGTCATCAGCCGCCTCGACCTGCTCGTGACAAACGACAGCGGGCCCATGCACATCGGCGCCGCGGCAGGAACACCGCTGGTAGCCCTTTTCGGGCCTTCCAGGCCGGAGCAGTTCGGCCCCTGCGCGCCGCCTGATCGATGCAGGCTCGTCCGTCATGCAATCGACTGCCGGCCCTGCCGCCAGGACGTCTGCCCGAGGCCCCGCTGCATGGAAATCATCTCGCCCGAGGAGGTATGCGGAAAATGCCGCGAATTGCTCCAGGTGCAACGGCAAGTCAGTCCACAGAGGGGAAAAGGAGAAAAAGGATGAGCTCGACGAGCGCTGCGATCCGCACCGGTGTCGAACGGGTGCTGATCGATTTGCCCATGAAAACCGTTTCGTACCTGGACTGCCGGAGGGCCCTCCGTCGTCTCAGACATGCAAGCGGCTTCGAGGCCGCCCTGGAGGCGGTGTTTTCCCCGGCCATGCGCTTCATCCGGCCCCTGCAGAGCCGGATGGAGATCGAAGGGCTGCTGGGGGAGGTGGCGCGCCTCGGGCCGTCGACGGTGGTGGAGATCGGCACGGCCTCCGGTGGGACACTCTTCATGCTCACAAGGGTCTCTTCGGCCGATGCGACAATCGTCAGCATCGACCTGCCCGGGGGCGCCTTCGGGGGCGGGTACCCGGCGTGGAGAGCCCCGCTGTACCGCTCCTTCGCGAAACCGGGCCAGCGGGTCCATCTGCTCCGCAGGGATTCGCACGACCCGGCCACCCTGGAGGCGCTGAGGGAAACCCTCGGGGGCAGGAGGGTGGATTTCCTGCTCATCGACGGGGACCACACCTATGAGGGGGTCAGGCAGGACTTCGAGATGTACCGGACGCTCGTGCGTCCCGGCGGCATGATCGGTTTTCACGACATCGTTCCCCACTCCGCCGAGAGCGGCTGCGAGGTGAACCGGTTCTGGAACGAGATCCGGGAATCCTGCGATTCCGTCGAGATCGTCGAGAACTGGGGGGCGCAGTTCGGCGGCATCGGCCTGCTCAGGTCGTACGAACAGGAAAAGCGGTGACAGCCTGACATGGAACACAGCGAGCGGATTGCAGCCGTTATCGTAACCTTCAACAATCCCAGGATGCTGAAAGATCTCCTGGGGGACCTGCAGCGGCAGAGCCTGAAGCCCGGGCGTATCATCGTTGTGGACAACTCCACCCGCAGTGCGGCGGAATCCATCCCGGGAGAGACACAGGGGATCACCCATGTGAAAATGGCGTCCAACGAAGGATCCGCGGGCGGGTTTCACGAGGGCTTGCGGTTGGCCCGGGAAGGGGCCGATTACATCCTGACGCTCGACGACGACGTTCAGATGCCCGCCGATGCCCTCGAAAAGCTCTTCCGCGGCCTTGGGGATCTTGCGGGGCATGACGGACGGGTGGGCGCCGTGAGAGCCGTCGGTCCAAACCACCCGGATGCCGTTCCCACGCCTATCCAGTGCTTTGCATGGAGAGGGACTCTGATGAAGGCCGAGGCCGTCCGAAGCGCCGGTTTGCCCCGGAAGGACTATTTCCTCTACGCCGACGACACGGAATACGCACTGCGCATGGCCTCTAAGGGATACCGCTTTTTCTGGAGTCCCGCCAGCCGGATCGTGGAGAGGCGAAAGGACGACAAGCAGCGGCTCCGCATCCTCGGCCGGGAGGTGTGCGTGTATGCCG
>Ga0316628_100001154_pt1 | contig 18330 bp, 16 predicted proteins | sample OWC_Aug_M2_C1_D5_FD_207648 | JGI IMG/M metagenome (GOLD analysis project Ga0316628, IMG submission 207648) | Wetland soil microbial communities from Old Woman Creek delta, Ohio, United States - OWC_Aug_M2_C1_D5_C | ecosystem: Environmental > Terrestrial > Soil > Wetlands | place: USA: Ohio... | reverse complement strand
CAGAAGCAGACCCCCATGCCATAATCGAAGGTATGCTCATAGCCGCATACGCAGTAGGTGCAGAGAAGGGTTACATTTACATCCGCTCTGAGTACCCCCTTGCTATTCAAACTCTCCAGAAAGCTATTGCGCAAGCAAAGTCAATGTCTCTGCTTGGCAACAACATTCTCGAGCTGGGGTCATTCAAATTTGATCTTGAACTGCGCTTTGGCGCTGGAGCATTCGTAGCTGGAGAAGAAACCGCCATTCTTGCTTCCGTTGAAGGTCGCAGAGCCATGCCTCGACCACGTCCACCATACCCAGCCAACTCAGGTTTATGGAAGAAACCTACGCTTATCCAGAACGTTGAAACCTTAGCTAACATTCCGCTAATTGTGCAGAACGGTGGCTTGTGGTTCTCAAGAACGGGCACACCCAAATGCACAGGAACAAAGTGTTTCTCTTTAACTGGCAAAGTGGGCAATCCAGGTTTAATTGAGGTTCCGATGGGCATCACCCTGCGAGAAGTTGTGTTCGATATTGGCGGAGGCGTACCTGACGGCAAAAAATTCAAGGCTGTTCTCGTCGGTGGACCATCAGGTGGCTGCCTACCCGAAACCCTGCTTGAATCACGAATTGACTATGACTCTTTGACAAAAGTTGGCGCTATCATGGGTTCAGGTGGTATAGTCGTGCTTGACGAAGATTCATGCATGGTTGATACAGCAAGGTTCTTCACTGAATTCTGCATTGACGAGTCGTGCGGTAAATGCACGCCCTGCAGAGCCGGCTTGGCTCGAGTTAAAGAAATCTATGACAAAATTACCCATGGGCAAGGTGAATTGGGAGACATCGCTACTTTGGAGAAATCCGGCGTTTTCATAAGGGACGCAAGCCTTTGTGGTCTTGGTCAAACGGCTCCTAATCCAGTAATTACGACACTGCGTTACTTTAAAGATGAATATTTCAAGCATATTCTTGAGAAGGAATGTGAAGCAGGTAAATGTTTCAAGACACGCGATGAGGAGGCAGAACAATGAGCACAAATGGCGTTAAACTAAAAATTGACGGTGTCGAAGTTGCGGTTCCAGAGGGCACTACTATACTAAAAGCAGCGAAAGATAACGGCATCATAATTCCAACCTTATGCAACCTTGAAGGTTTAACCGCTTACGGCGGATGTCGACTATGCCTTGTCGAAGTCAGCGGCACACCCAAGCTTTTCCCTGCCTGCACAACACCCGTTGCACCAGGCATGGAAATCATCACCGCCTCAGACAAGCTTAAAGAATACCGCAAAATGGTTATCCAAATGCTGCTTGCTGAACGCACACACATTTGTTCAGCCTGCGTTGCCAATGATCACTGTGAACTACAGGCCATGGCAAACCAGCTTGGCGTTGATCATGTAATGTTCGAACGCAACTGGAGTAAAGACGACATTGATTTATCGCATGATTTTCTTGCAATTGACCGAAACCGATGCATCCTCTGCACAAGGTGCATTCGTGTCTGTGATCAAATTGAGGGCGTTCACACATTAGACTTGAAGTTGCGCGGCAAAGATACTGAAGTTATCATGGACCTAGATGAACGATGGGCGAATTCTTGCTCATGTACTTCGTGCCGTAAATGCGCTAAAGTCTGCCCAGTCGGCGCCATCTACATTGAGGGCGAACCTATCGGGCATACCAAGCGTAAAGACATAGCAGAGTTCATTTTGGCAAGGAGAAACCGTAAATGACACAAGACGCCAAAGTCCGCGTAGCGACAGTCTGGCTCAGCGGATGTTCAGGCTGCCACATGTCCTTCCTAGACCAAGACGAACGCCTCATAGACCTAGCCAAGAAAATAACGCTGGTATACAGTCCCATTGCAGACGTGAAAGAGTTCCCAGAAAACGTTGACGTAACCCTAATTGAAGGCGCTGTAGCAAACGAAGAACAGCTGGCAATGCTAAAGAAAGTGCGCTCACGAACTAAAGTCCTAATTTCGCTTGGCGACTGCGCTGTAACGGGTAACGTTACTGCCTTGCGGAATTCTTGGCATCACAGTGACCAAGCAATTTTGGAGCGAGCCTACAAGGACCCAGCGGACTTGAACGCTGCTATACCGACGGCGGTTCCGAAACTGCTGATTAAGGCTCATCCGTTGCATGAAATGATTAAGGTTGACTTTTACATTCCTGGGTGTCCACCATCTGCCGACCTCATAAATTACGTATTAGTTGAGCTGCTGGCTGGCAGAACACCTATGATGGAGGGTAGATCAAAATATGGTTAAACCAAACAATGAAAAGAAGATTACCATAAGCCCAATTACGCGGATTGAAGGACACGCTCAAGTAACCATACTGCTAAATGATGATGACTCTGTAAAAGAGGCGCTCTTCAAAGTGGTTGACTTCCGCGGCTTCGAAAAATTTACTGAAGGCAGACCATTCTACGAAATGCCTAGCATCACCTCACGCGCCTGCGGCATCTGCCCAGTCAGCCACCTCTTAGCCTCAGCCAAAGCCTGCGACGCCATCGTCGGCCTAAGCCCTCCCAAAACTGCAGAAATGCTGAGACGCTTAATGCACATGGGACAACTAATACAATCTCACGCACTAAACTTCTTCCATCTATCTTCACCTGACTTGCTTTTGGGTTTAGATTCTGATCCAGCGCAAAGAAACATCTTTGGATTAATCGAAAAACAACCTGAGCTAGCCATGCGAGGCATCAAACTGCGCAAGTTCGGACAAGAACTAATTGAGAAAATCGCAGGAAAGCGAATCCACTCAAGCGACTGGATAATGCCAGGCGGAGCCAAATGGCCGCTAACCAAAGAACGCGCCGACTACCTAAGCGCAAACCTTCCAGAAGCCTTAGACAGCACGCAGAAAACGCTGGAGATGTACAAGAACATGCTTGGCGGCTTTGAGGAAGAGGTAGAGAACTTCGGCAACTTTCCAAGCTACTACATGGGATTAGTTACAGGCGACGGCGGACTAGAGCATTACGACGGCACATTGCGGATTATAGACAAGAACGGCAAAGTTGTGGCGGAATGTGTTGACCCTACAAAGTACAGTGAGTTCATCGGCGAAGCTGTTGAGCCATGGTCATTCATGAAGTTCCCGTACTTCAAAGCAGTCGGCTATCCTGAGGGTGCATACCGAGTTGGACCGCTCGCACGCCTAAACGTTGCATCGCACTGTGAAACACCCCTTGCAAACGAAGAGCTAAAACAATTCAAGAAGATGGGCAAAAACGGCGTGGTCCAAAGCACCTTCCACTACCACTATGCGCGATTGATTGAGACCCTGTTCTGCATAGAAACCGCCAAAAACCTCCTCGAAGACCCAGAGATCCTATCCGAACATGTCACCTCCAAAGCATTAGTAAATCGTTATGAAGGCGTTGGCGTTGCAGAAGCGCCCAGGGGCACGCTGATTCACCACTATAAGGTTGACCCTCAAGGCTTAATCACATGGAACAACATGATCATCGCCACCGAGCACAACAACATCGCCTACAACATGGCAGTCACCCAAGTAGCCAAAAAATACGTTAAAGCCAAAACGCTCCAAGAAGGGATGCTAAACCGTGTAGAAGCAGTTATCCGAGCGTTTGACCCATGCTTGAGCTGTGCAACCCATGCTATCGGCAATATGCCGCTCGATGTGCGGTTGGTTGATGCTGACGGCAAATTGGTTGATCGCAAGGTTAGATAAGCTTTTTTCATTTTTTCATATTATAATAGAGTGTGGAAAATCAACAAAGTTGTTCAATTGTTTTTTCAACAGATGACTATGGAAACATGTAAATCATTCAAGGATTGACTCAAGCTTTATGTAGTCGAGTTGGGAATTGTGAGTAAATAAGCACGTATGGTGCTTACCGAAATAACTGTCAAGGTGAAACCATATGACTGAGACAGCCCAACCAATACCCGCCACATCAGGCAAAGAGCAGCCCATAAAAGCTTCCGAACTAGACCCCAAATTCAAATACGAATTATTAAAAATCCACGGAAGCGAAACAATACTCAAATGTTTTCAGTGCGGAACATGCACCTCAGACTGCCCAGTCGCAAGATACAGCGACAGTTACCGACCACGGACACTAATCCACATGGCACAACTAGGCCTAAAAGATCGTGTGCTCAAAAGCGACACACTATGGTTATGCGCAGCCTGCTTTACATGCACAGACCGCTGCCCTCAAGACGTCGAAGTCGCCAATGTCATTCGCGTCTTCCGCAACCTCGCCGCGGAAAACGGTTGCATCCCGCAGGTTTTCAAAGAACAAGCTGCATGTTTGCTAGAATCAGGTTACGCTTACAAGATTCCAGATTTAAGAATTAAAAAACGCGAATCCCAAGGACTTCCACCCCTGCCAAAAGGCAACGCAGAAAACGTACGCAAAACCCTTAAGGGGGTAAAATTCATCGAAACCGTCCAAAAACCCGCAGGTGAGCAACCACATGGGCAATAAATACCTAATTTTCCTTGGATGCGCAATCCCATACCGAGTTTCAGCTTACGAAATTTCCGCACGCAAAGTTCTCGCAAAACTGGGCGTTGAACTGGTTGAAATGCCCGAATTCAACTGCTGTGGATTGCCACTTGACCCAGTAAGCCATGAAACCATGCTAATTTTAGCAGCTAAAAACTTGGCGTTGGCAGAACAGCAAGGATTAAACATTCTTACTCTCTGTCCAGGTTGTGCTGGAACGTTAAAAAAGGTTAACAAAACGCTCAAAGGTGACAAAGCGCTCAAAGAGCAAATTAATGCTCACCTCAAAGAGGCAGGCTTGGAATTCAAAGGAACCGTCGAAACCAAACACCTCCTGCAACTCCTCAAAGAAGACGTTGGCATAGACAAAATCAAAGCATCCGTTGTCAAACCGCTCACAGAACTTAAAGTTGCAGAGCACAATGGCTGCCACATTCTTCGACCCAAAGAATTCATCGGCTTTGACGACCCAGAAGACCCTCAAACACTAAAGATGCTCATCGAAGCCACAGGCGCAACATGCCTCGATTACATTGATGAAACCGAATGCTGTGGAGCGCCCAGTGTTGGCGTAAGCGACAAGGTCGCACTAGCACTTGCAAGAGACAAGCTAAACCACGTTAAACAGGTTGATGCACAAGCGCTCATTACGATTTGTCCATTCTGCCACATAATGTATGACACAAACGAGCTTCGCATAGAGAAAATGTTTAATGAAGCCTATGGTATTCCCATACTTCATTACCCACAACTACTTGGATTAGCTATGGGAATGACCCCCGAAGAATTGGCCTTCAACGAACTCCGAGTAAACGCACAAAAAATACTAAAACAATTAACCCAAGGAGCAAACAAACAATGAGTCAAAAATTAAAAATAGCCTTCTACTGGGCTGCAAGTTGCGGCGGCTGCGAAATAGCCGTCTTAGACTTAAACGAGAGAATCCTTGACGTAGTAAAAATAGCCGATATAGTTTTCTGGCCAGTCGCCATCGACATAAAATACAAAGATGTCGAAGCTCTTCCGGACAAACACATCGACATAACCTTCTTCAACGGCTCCATACGCAACTCAGAACAAGAACACATGGCAAAAGTGCTAAGAGCAAAATCCAAAACTCTTGTAGCCTTCGGCTCATGCGCCCACGAAGGATGCATCCCAGGTCTCGCAAATTTACACAACAAAGAAGAGATTTTTGAGCAAGTTTACATAAATGACAAATCAAACATCAATGCCTCGGCAACCATGCCCAAAACCCAAACACAGGTCAAAGAAGGTACCCTCAAAATCCCAGATTTCTACGACACCGTAAAAACCCTCGACCAAACAGTCGACGTAGACTACTACCTTCCAGGTTGCCCTCCACCAGTCAAACTAATCGCTGCCGCAGTAGACGCAATCGCATCAAACAAGCTCCCGCCAAAAGGCAGCGTGCTTGCACCACTCAAAGCAGTATGCGACGAATGCGAACGCAAACGCGAAAACAAAAAAATCGGCAAACTCTACCGAGTCTACGAGAAAGCCCCTGAACCAGAAAAATGCCTCCTAGAACAAGGCATACTTTGCATGGGACTTGCAACCAGAAGCGGATGTGGCGCTCAATGCCTAAAAGTTGACATGCCTTGCACAGGCTGCGGTGGTCCAGCTCCGAATGTTCCAGAGCAAGGTGCAGCCATGATTTCAGCATTAGCCTCAATCCTGGGCTATGATGGCGAACCTGGCAAAGAAAAGTATACGGAGAAGGAGATTGAAGAGTTAATCAGTCAAGTTAAAGACCCAGTTGGCACCTTCTATATGTATAGTCTTCCAGCATCCATCCTGAAAAGAAAGGTGATTAAAAAATGAAAGAAATAGTAATAGACCCAATCACACGCCTTGAAGGACATGGAAACGTATCCATATTCCTAGATGACAAAGGCGAAGTAGAAAATGCTTACCTAAAAATACCCGAACTTAGAGGTTTCGAAAAATTCTGTGTCGGCAGAAGGGCCGAACTCATGCCCCAACTCACGACAAGAATCTGCGGTGTCTGTCCAGTTGCCCACCATTTTGCAGCAACCAAAGCCTTAGACGCAGCATTCAACGTTGAACCACCCTCCGCAGCAAAGAAACTGCGAGAGCTCATGTACAGCGCCTACTACATCTACGACCATACACTACACTTTTACTATCTCGGTGGACCAGACTTCATAGTTGGCCCAGAAGCACCACCAGAAAAACGCAACATCTTAGGCGTAATAGAGAAAGTAGGCATGGACGTTGCCAAAGAAGTAATAAAACACCGTGCATATGGCCAAAAGATGACTGAAATCATCGGTGGAAAAGCAACCCACCCAGTCTGTGGACTACCAGGCGGAATGTCAAAGCCCCTAAGCGAAGCCAACAGGCAAGAGATCGAGAACATGGCTTCCTCATGCGTAAACTTCGCACAATTCACTCTCAAACTTTTCCATGACGTAGTTTTAGGCAACACCAAATACGTTGACCTAATCAAAAGTCAAGCCTACACGATGCCAACGTACTATATGGGTACTGTTGACAATAACAACAAAGTCAACTTCTATGATGGCAAAGTACGTGTGGTTGACCCTTCGGGCCAAGAATTCCTAAAGTTCGAATCCAAAGATTACCTCAAACACATCGGCGAACACGTTGAAGAATGGACATACAGCAAATTCCCATACCTCAAAGAAGTCGGCTGGAAAGGACAAATTGCAGGCGCAACCAGCGGTGTCTACCGTGTTGGTCCACTCGGGCGACTAAACGCTTCTAACGGCATGGCAACTCCACTTGCACAAGCAGAATACGAAGTAATGTACAATACGCTAGGCGGCAAACCAGTCCACAGCACTCTTGCATTCCACTGGGCTCGCCTAATCGAGTTGCTATACGCTACTGAAAGAGCAATGGAACTGGTCAAGGACCCAGAAATCACAAGCACCAACGTCCGCAACAAGCCAGGCGAACCAGGCGAAGGAGTTGGTATTGTCGAAGCCGCAAGAGGTACACTAATCCACCACTACACCCTTGACAAAGACGCGCTAATCAAAGACGTAAACCTAATTGTTGCAACGACCAACAATTACCCTGCCATTTGCATGAGCATACGCGATGCAGCCAAAGGCTTAATCCACGGTGGCAAAGTTGACCAAGGCATCCTAAACATGGTTGAAATGGCTTTCCGAGCATATGACCCATGCTTCGGCTGCGCAACACATTTTGCAGTTGGACAAATGCCTCTCACCGTTGAAGTCTTCAACACTGACAAAAAACTAGTCAGCTCTATATCCCGTTAAGTTAGCCCATTTTTAGGGCACAATTTTCTTTTATTGTATGAATGTATGTGGTAAGCTTTTTCTTCCTTTTACGTTTATTGTATTTAAGGATTATTCATGGTTGATGCAATCGAGAAAGAGCTAAAACAGTGGTTTTCTGGCTCAAAAAAAATCGTTATAGCTGGCATCGGAAATCCCATACGTTCTGATGATTATGTGGGATTGAAAATTGTTGAAAGTTTGCGTGGAAATATATCAGAAAACGTTTTGTTGTTGGAGTGTGAGACGGTTCCTGAAAGTTACCTTTTGGATATTGAAAAGTTTAATCCAACACATGTTTTGCTTATTGATGCTGCATATTTAGGATTGAAACCTGGGGAAGCTAGCCTTGTTGATGTTGATGCGATTGCTGGTTTTTCTGCAGTTTCGTCGCATGTGTTGCCGCTTCGGATTTTCTGTGAGTATGTGGCGCAGACGACTGGTGCAAGGGTTGGTTTGCTGCTTGTGGAACCTGTATGTATGGAGTTTGGCGAAGGCTTATCTACACAGATTGCAGTTGTTGCTGAGCGGATTGAGCGAGTTTTGGTTGGTTTGCTTAGGTAGGTTCTTTTCTTTTGAAAACGTAGTCGGTGGTTAGTAGTTTTTTGCTTTTTGTGTAGTTGGTTTATTTGAGTTCATTTTGGTCTTTTGCTTACCATTTTGCGATTATTTGTTCTTGTTGTTATTGATCTTCGCATGTTCCCTTCCAGCAACTTTTTTTCGGGTTATGTTAATTAGCAGGTTTTAGTTAGTTATCTCTTGTGAAGCAAGTTATGGCTGGAAAAGCAGTTATCATCATGGGATCAGAGCGGGATTTAGATTTTTCCCGAGGAATCGCCAAGTACCTCAAACTCTTAGGCGTTAGCTACGAGTTTCGAGTTGCTTCTGCCCATAAGACTCCACAGAAAGTGCTTGAAGTCCTAAGAGAGTTCGAAGCAGAAAAAGTGGTTTATGTTACAGTTGCAGGTCGCTCAAACGCTCTTAGTGCCTTAATTGACGGCAACACGGCTAGACCAGTTATTGCATGTCCACCATATAGCGAAAAATTCGGTGGTACAGACATTCTGTCTTCCCTTCGCGTTCCAAGCGGCATTGGCTCGGTTGTGACAATTGAACCTGAAGGTGCAGCAATTGCAGCTGCAAAAATCCTCTCGCTATCCAACGCAGAGTTGGAAGCTAATGTGAAGGCGTACCAAGAAGGTAAGCGCAAAGAACTCGATAAGGCTAATGAACAGGTCAAGAAACTAAAGTAACTTGGATTTACCATTTGGTCTTTCTTGTCTAGTAGCTGATAGAATCGTCAACCCTAACCTACCCCTCTCAGGTTCTGAGGTTAATTCCTGATAGTCTGCAAAAATGTGGCGTTCCTTTTAAGAGGCTGCTTCGAGGAAACTGCATTCTTCTGTGTTTTGTTTTTGCTTATGTTAGCGAGTATTGCGGCGAGTAAAATGGCGATGACGGCCAGTACTGTGAATATGCCGATTTCAACCCAGTTGACCGGTTGATTTGTATTTTCGTTCCCTGATTGGTTTGGCGGTGTCACGTGCTAGCGGTAATTCATTTAAGTATTTGCCGAAAGCACTGCGAAGCCACAGACTTTATGGCAAACGCTAGATAAAGCGATATAAGGACAAAAACAATAAACACAATAAACCACAAAACCACTTTGAGGCCGTCCGAGCATGGGAAGCGTAAAAGATTTAGAAATAATCAAACCGCACACCCAAATAGCCATGGGGATCGGCAGATTCCGCTTCTCAGACCGCTATAGCGTTTTTGACTGGGGCGAAATGCCCGACCGCATAGACGGCAAAGGCGCTGCGCTGTGTCTAATGGGTGCTTATTGCTTTGAACGACTCGAAGCTGTAGGTGTTAAGACTCATTACAGAGGCCTAGTTGACACCAGTGGCAAAGCGGTAAAACTTGCAGAGCTCAAGGCCTATAGCAACGTCATGGAGGTCGCGTTGGTTAATGTCTACAAGCCCAAAACAAGCATACTTGGCGGCAGAATAATGCATGATTACAGCATGTACACGCCTAACCTGCGAAACTGCCTTATCCCACTTGAAATAATCTACCGTAACGGCTTGCCCGAAGGCTCATCCATCTTCAAACGACTTCAACAAGGAAAAATCTCCCTGCAAGACCTTGACTTAGATCACGTTCCTAAACCAGGCGAAACCCTTAAAAAACCAATTTTTGACGTGAGTACAAAGCTTGAGGAGACCGACCGATATGTCACGTGGACTGAGGCTCAGAAAACTGCTGGCTTATCTGACAAAGAGTTATCTGATGTGAAAGCTCTGCTACTGAAAGTGGACGAGACAATAACGAAAATTGCAGCTCGTGCAGGCTTGAAGAATGAGGACGGAAAAATCGAGTTAGCCTTCGACGACAAAAGAGAACTCATGGTTGTCGACGTCGTCGGCACGCTCGACGAGTGCCGATTCACGTACAATGGCGTTCACGTCAGCAAGGAAGTCGCAAGGCAATTCTACAAGAAAACAAGTTGGTATGAGAATTTGGAGCAGGCGAAAAAAGAGGCGGAAGCTAAAGGAATACAGGACTGGAAATCCCTCTGCAAATCGCAGCCTCCTAAACTTGACCCACAGCTTAAGACAATCGTCAGCGAGATGTACATGGCAGCAGCGAACGAGATGACAAGCCACAAGATGTTTGATGTGCCAAGGCTTGCCAATGTTATTGAAGAGTATAAGAAATTCGTGGGAGAGAAAGCACGATGAAGGATAAAATTAAGGAAACAATACAAACATACAGTCCAAAACAAATCCGAATAGGCGTCTTAGGTTCCCACTCAGCCCTAGAAATCGCTTCTGGTGCAAAACAAGAAGGACTCGAAACCGTTGTTGTGTGCCAGAAGGGCAGAGAAAAAACCTACACCAAATATTACAAAAACGTTTTCGACCACATAATAATGCTCGACAAGTTCTTACAAATTACGAGTGAGGAAAACGTCAGAAAACTCACCGACCTCAACACTGTTTTTGTGCCCAATCGCTCTTTCTCAGTATACGCTGGCTATGAAGCCATAGAAAACCAATTCCCTGTGCCCATAATGGGCAACCGCTCAATGCTGCGAACAGAAGAACGCAACACGCCAAGAAACCAGCTCTACCTTCTACAAAAAGCTGGTATAGCAACGCCAAAGACCTTCAAGTCGCCTAAAGAAATTGATCGGTTAGCAATTGTGAAAGTGCCTGAAAAACAACGCACCATCGAACGCGCCTTCTTCTATGCTTCGAGTCCTGAGGAGTTTGAGAAGACAGCACAGAAACGCATACAACAAGGCATAATCACCGCCGATGCGCTCAAAACCTCAGTAATAGAGGAGTATGTTATTGGCGCTAAGTTTAACGCTAACATGTTCTGGTCACCCCTAACAGACGAAATTGATTTGCTAGGCTTTGACAGGCGTATCCAAACAGACCTTGACGGCGTGCTGGATTTGCCAGCGCAAGAACAACTAGAACTCAACATTCCAACTCAGAACATTGAAATCGGGCATATGGGCGCCACTATGCGGGAGAGCCAAATTGAGAAAATCTTTGAGGCAGCAGAAAAATTTGTTAATACTTGCAAAAAAGAGTACCCGCCAGGCATGATAGGCTTATTCGCGCTACAGGGCGCAGTAACCAAAGACTTGGACTTTTACGTTTTCGACGTTAGCCCACGCGTCCCGGGATGCCCATGCGTTGAGCCTACATCACCCTACATGAAGTACAAATACGGCATGGAAGTTGGTCCTGGAAGACGCGTTGCCATGGAAGTTAAACGTGCAGTTAAGGAAGGCAGGCTCGCAGAAGTGGTAACATGATAACCAGCGCTGACATCGGTAGAATCCTTGAGAATTATGACCAAAACAAAATTGCCATTGGCACTCTGGGCTCCCACAGCTCGTTGAATATTTTTAAGGGCGCCAAAGAGGAAGGCTTCCGAACAGTGTGTATCTGCAAAGAAAAAGACGCCATAATGTACCAAAAATACCCGCTTGTAGATGAATTAATTATTATTAACGACTTCACTGAAGTCCTCCGCGAGAAACTGCAAGAGCGGCTGCGCAAACTTAACGTAGTTTTGGTTCCACACGGTTCCTTCACCGCATATCTGAGCACCGAAGAACTTACTGACAGCCTTATGGTTCCTATGTTTGGCAACCGCCAGCTGCTTCATTGGGAGGCAAACCGCAAATCCCAAGAGGAATGGCTACGCCAAGCTGGACTCCGACTGCCAGCAACTTTCAAGACCCCTGAAGACATCGACCGTTTAATAATCGCTAAACTGCCAGGCGCCAAAGGCGGCAGAGGCTATTTCCTTGCCAACTCGCCTAAGAGTTTCCATAGAAAGTTTGATGAAATGGTAAAGCGTGGGCTAATGTCAAAAGATGACTTGGAAAAAGTGCACTTGCAAGAGTATGCGTTGGGAGTGAATGTTTACCCAAGTTACTTTAGTTCAATAATAAAAGACGACGTCGAACTGTTAGCAATGGATAGACGTTACGAATCAGCCGTTGACTCCATCGGCAAAATTCCCGCAAGCGAGCAACTAGAAATCGACATTAATCCCACGTATACAGTAGTCGGTAATTTCCCAATTGTGCTGCGTGAGTCGTTGCTACCGGAGATTATGCGCATGGGAGACAACGTCCACAAAAAAGCCCGCGAGCTTGCTCCGCCAGGAATCATAGGACCCTTCTGTCTTGAAACCGTAATCACTGACGACCTCAAAATCTTCACCTTCGAAATCTCCGCGCGTATCGTCGCTGGCACAAACGTGGGCATCGGCACTTCACCATATGCTTATCTGCGGTTCGGCGAGAACATGTACATGGGCAGGCGCATCGCGGTGGAACTCAAAGAAGCGATAAAACAGAATCGACTAAACGAAGTAGCCGCCTAACCACAGGCAAACCCGCATAAGCTCCTCAAAGTTCGCGCGTTTCCTGTTTTTCTTGTATCTTTTCAATGCCTCAACAATTTTCGACCAGTCTCTTGCTCCAAAAGTTTCGACAATGATCTTCGCCGCATCACTGTTGCCTTGAAAAAGAAACTGGCAAATTGCTGTGACATTCGCCACTCTCCGCTCGACGCTTGCAGCCTCAAAATCCACAATAAACGGCTTCCCTGATGCATCCACGAGCAAATGTTTAGGAGCCTTGCTTAGTTCTCCATGGTCTAAGCCTGCCTCATCCAGCCGCCAGCACTGCTCCAAAACGTCCTCTAAAACTCTGCGTATAACTTCTATTTCTCTGTGGTTTTTAAGCCAATTACCAAGCAAATCCCCGTCAACCAATTGCATTAAAAGAAAATCAGGACTCACTGCAATAAATTTAGGTCCAACACCAACACTGTTAGCCTTCTTTAGCAGTTCAGCTTCATGTGCCAGGCTCTCTCTGTCAGCATCAATCCTTCGCATCTTCAACGCATACCTTTGCCCACCTACATACGCCACCACGACTACACCCACATAGCCCTTTCCTAGAACATGAACTGTAAAAGCAGACGCTTGACCAGAAAACTCCAAAGCTTCAACATCAAGACCCGCAAGCTCTAAAATGCGATTTTTCGCCTCTGCTTCGCTGGGTTTGGGGTAGCACACAACTGAAGTGTAAGGTTCAGCATTAAGCGACTCAACTGGGACTACTAGTGGCGATTTCACTTCCAACCATCTATAGCGTTATTGCAACTCGTATGTTAATAGGTTTAATAGGCAAATTAGCTCCAAAGATAAGTACGAATCCATTGAGATGGCACACGATAAAAATGAGGTTACCCAACTGATACACAGCCGACTTGATAGGTGGCAAGTTGCCGTCTTGATTTTCGTAGTAGTATATGCCATCTTTCTCACTATAAACATGAATAACATAACGATGCAATGGGATGAAGTCAACCATTTTAACGGAGCCTTGCTGCTAATTAGGGGGCAAATCTTGCAATATGTAGCCATAAACTCTTACTATCCACCAGTGTTCAATCTGGTGACTGCTGCGTATTTTGCTTTGGGAGGCGCAAGTGTGCTAGCAGGAAGGCTTGTAGCTTTGACGTTCTCGGTGCTCTCCATGTACGTGGTATACCAGATTGGCAAAGAAACGTATAGCAAAAAAATAGGGTTGGTTTCCGCTATCCTGTTTGCGGTGATGCCGGGAATCGTTCTGCTTTCCAGCACGGCGATGATTGAGACAATGCTGATTTTCGTGTTCTCAACTTCCATGCTGTTCTTCTTTAGGTGGTTGCGAACAAGCCTAAAACGAGACGTGATCGTAAGCGTTGTCGCTTTCATGGTAGGTATAGCGGTGAAGTATCAGACTCTTGTGCTGGCGCCAATCATTGTGATTTTTGGCCTGCTTGTTCTTGGAAAAGGGGATGTTCTGAAAGCTCAAATCAGCGGGTTCGTGCATTCTAGGCGATTGTGGCTGGGTGTCGGGTTAGCGGCAGTTGCTGCTGTTTTGTTGTATGCGTTCTACGCTTCTGGGCTTCTTTCCGTTTGGCTTTATGTCATGCAAATTGGCAACTCAGGTCAAGTGTGGTATAGCAACCGTTTTCCTACCCCAATATTTTACCTTATCGAAATGGTTTGGCCATACCACGATAGACATCCAATTTCCCTGCTACTCTACGGGTTAGCACTGGCAGGTTTAGCCTTGCTCGTTTACAGGCGTAAGCCGCAAGATAAATTCCTATTCATTTGGTTCCTGGCAACATTGATAGTATTCACTTTCATTCCTAACCGCCAATGGCGTTATGTGACACTACTGTTTCCTGTGCTGGCAATTTCTGCAGCGGAACTAGTAACATTGGCATACAGCAAGGCGGAGAGAAGCTGGAAATCTGCAGAAAACTACCTGACTAAAAAGCGTATAGCTAAATTTGCCGCGGCACTCCTGATTCTATTCACTGCTATAGGCGTTTTCTATAGCTGTATGGATGCTTACGTTTGGGTGGCAGGAGACCAATCCCACGTTCCTATCGAGCAAGCAACAGAGTACATAGCGCCAAGAGTTATTGCGCACCAATCCGTCATTGTGCTATGTCCCTACAATCTTTTCAACAAGGACATGGTCTGGTTTTACCTAAACAGCAAAAGCCCAAGCCAAACACAGGTCTACCAGTACCCCGAATTACCGGTGGACGCTTATACGCCCGAATTCGACGTGACCGCCTTCATGAACTTTTGCGAAACAAACAACACAAGATACGTTATGCTCTATGAATATGGAGGAACCATCCCATACTTCAACAGCAACTTAACCGAACAAGCCGTCTATGGCATGTTAAACGGCACGCGCAGGTTTACGCAAGAGGCAACGTTTGGAACAGAGCCAGAACGCATTTTCCTAATGTCTTTCAAATAAAGGAAAAAATTTCTTTACTCAAGATCGATATATTTCACCATCTCCTACATATAGATTTAGCGAAAAAACAAAAACCAAATTAATAGTAAATATCATTTCTCCAACATCTTGTTAGGTACATTAAAATGCCGCGGTTTAAGCAAATCCAACAAATTCAGCAGCTAATGAAAAGAAAAGAACTCGTTAGAAACATAGGCATAATCGCGCATATCGACCACGGGAAAACCACCCTCGCCGACTCCCTCTTGGCAGGTGCTGGATTGCTTTCACCGCAAATGGCAGGCACCGCACGAGTACTAGACTACCTAGAGGAAGAGCAGAAACGCAAAATTACCATAAAAACAGCCAACATAACTCTTCTCTACAAAACCAACGCCCAACCTTACGTAATAAACCTCGTTGACACGCCGGGGCATGTGGACTTCACTGGGAAAGTCACAAGAGCCTTACGAGTAATCGATGGTGCAGTCATGGTTGTCGATGCCGTGGAAGAGATTATGGCCCAAACCGAAATCCTTACCCGCCAAGCCCTCCAAGAACGCGTCCGCCCTGTGCTCTTCATAAACAAGGTTGACCGCCTCATCACCGAACTGCAACTCAACAAGGAACAAATCCAAAAGAAACTAGACCGTATAATCACCACCTTCAACGACCTCATCGAAGTCTACGCAGAAGGACCCTTCAGAAATCAATGGAAAATCAACGGTTCAAACGGCAATGTCTCCTTTGGCTCAGCCCTGCACGGTTGGGGCTTCACTCTCGATATGGCAAAACAGCAGGATACAAAGTTTTCAGACATCATAAAAGCCTACATTAGTCATGAGCACGAAAAACTGCAAAAGTCTCTGCCCGTCTACCGAGCAATATTTGAAATGGCAATCAAAGTGGTTCCTAACCCAAGGGCGGCGCAAGCATACCGAATAGAAGAGATTTGGGGTGGACAGATCAACTCAAAAATTGGCAATGCGCTTGCAAGTTGCAGTGATGATGGACCATCTACCATCTTTGTGACCAATGTATATGCTGGGTCAAACGGTGACACAATTGCCACCGGTAGAGTGTTTTCAGGCACCGTAAAGAAGGGCGACAGACTGCACCTTGTGAATGCGCTGGCGGAAACAGATGTTAAGCAGGTTTCTATCGATATGGGCTCTTTCCAAGAGGAAGTCAGCGAAGTCTTAGCTGGCAACTTGGCATCTTTAACTTTAACTGGTTCAATCAAGGCTGGTGAAACCCTCGTTGACTTGTTTCACAAAGAGGGTATGGTGCCATTTGAGGGCATATGTTATATTTCTGAGCCTGTAGTGACATTGGCGGTAGAGCCCAAGAACCCCCGAGATATCCAAATCCTTCTTGACGGGCTGGAGCGGCTTGCGAGCGAAGACCCAAACCTCAAAGTTACAGTTGATAAGGAAACCGGCGAATACTTGCTAAGCGGCATGGGCGAGCTGCATTTAGAGATAGCTGTCAACCAGCTCAAGAGTGAATGCGGTATCGACGTTGCGATTTCTTCATCACGAGTCGTTTACATGGAAAGTGTGCAAAAGAAAGGTGTCGTGGCTTTGGCGAAAAGCCCAAACAAGCTCAACAGTTTTTGGGTCCAGGTTGAGCCTGAAGAGAAAGAAGCCAACGCAAACGCTGAGTCAGGGGAAGTTCTCTCGGTTGATGAACACCAAAACGTACTTTTAGATTGCAACAGCAAAATTGCGGGGGTCTCTGAGGAGGCTTTGAAGGCAATTATCGCAGGGTTTGAATTCGCTTGCAAGGCTGGACCATTGTGCGGTGAACCAGTGCGCCATTTGAAAGTGAACTTGGTAGATTTGCATTTGAGCTGTGATAAGGCTGGCGGTTCAGAAATTATGCGTGGCATAAGCAAGGCGGTTTTCGGTAGCTTCTTGACGGCTGGTCCTGTTTTGCTGGAGCCTGTTTATAAAATAATCATCAACGTGGCATCCAGTCTGACGAGCGAATCCTCAAGAATACTCACCACACGACGCGGAAAAGTCTCCTTGTTTGAGCAGAAAGGGCAATTGACCTACATTAGCGGTTACATCCCAGTTGCCGAAACGTTCGGCTTCTCAAAAGAACTGCGCTCCGCAACCTCAGGCAAAGCATTCTGGCAATCGATCTTTGACCACTGGGAACTTATGCCCCAAAAACTTGCAGCGCAAACAATTTCCGATTTGCGAACACGTAAAGGTCTAGCGCCGGAAGTGCCAAAACCAGAAAAGTTCACGGAGGAGTAAGCATGCGACTTAATATCGCATTTGATTTGGATTTTTCGCTTTGCTGTGGGCAAGTTTTCCGTTGGAGAAAAACCGGTTACTGGTGGTATGGGGTTGTCGGCGAAAACATTTTCAAAGTCCGCCAGAGTGGGACAGAGTTGCTGTTTGAGGGTGTTAGCGAGGATTTTGTGCATTACTATTTTGGCTTAAACGATAACTTGGTGGAAATCAGCCGATGTATTTCCAAAGACGATTACATTCGCGCAGCTTTGCGCAAATTTGAGGGGCTGCGCATTGTGAAGCAAAACCCTTGGGAATGCCTAATCAGCTTCATTTGCGCCACTTACAAGAACATAGCAGCAATAGAGCAAATGCTCCAGAAGCTTTCGGCGAAGTTTGGGGAAAAGAAAGTTTTTGACGGGATGGATTTTTCCACTTTCCCAACTGTCGAGGCTCTGGCGTTCGCAAGCGAGAATGCCTTGCGTGAGTGCGGTTTAGGTTACAGGGCTAAGTATGTTCAGGCAACCGCCCAAAAAATCTATGAAGAAAAAATAAGCATTGAAAGCCTAAAGTCGATGCCTTATCTGGAAGCAAGGAAAACGCTTGTTAGTTTTCCGGGTGTAGGCTTGAAAGTTGCCGATTGTGTGCTGTTGTTTTCGCTCGAGAAGTTTGAGGCTTTTCCAGTGGATGTCTGGATTAAACGTGTAATCCTCAACCACTACCAAAATCAACTGCCCGAACCTTTAGTTAAAAAATTGTTAAGTCACGAATCGTTAAGCAACAGCGAATATGAGAAAATCAACGGTTTCGGCAGAAGCTACTTTGGACAGTACGCTGGCTACGCTCAAGAGTACCTTTATCATTTTGAGCGAACGCAACGTTAAAATGCTCTAAATCGGCAATTCATAGCTTAGCAGGAAGGTGCAAACCATGAGTGA
>Ga0316628_100001153_pt1 | contig 18336 bp, 17 predicted proteins | sample OWC_Aug_M2_C1_D5_FD_207648 | JGI IMG/M metagenome (GOLD analysis project Ga0316628, IMG submission 207648) | Wetland soil microbial communities from Old Woman Creek delta, Ohio, United States - OWC_Aug_M2_C1_D5_C | ecosystem: Environmental > Terrestrial > Soil > Wetlands | place: USA: Ohio... | reverse complement strand
TCCTTCGGACGATCCAATCGGGAAGATGTTTCAGCTTAACGTCGAGAAAAGCGGCCTGAAGGTTGTCCAGGAGGCAAGTGAATCCATGCCCGTGGTATTCCCCGGATTTCCGGTCTTCTCCGTTATAACGCATGCGGATCGCGAACTGCGCGACTGCGGCATCATCCGTCGTTATCGCCCCCCCATCCCCGTATCCTCCCAAAATCTTGAAGGGATAGAAGCTCCAGCAACCGGTCAAGCCCCAGCTTCCGGCCCGCTTGCCATGGATGCTGCTGCCGAGGCTTTGGCAGGCGTCTTCGACGACCGTGAGTCCGTATTTTTTAGCGATATCCATGATCCGAGGCATGTCGGCCAGAAAGCCGTTCAAGTGGACCGGCATGAGGCCCTTGGTCCTCGGAGTGATCGCCTCTTCGATCTTATCGGCATCAATGTTGAAATCCGGGGCGACGTCGACGAGGACGGGCGTCGCGCCGACGTTGACGATAGCGGAACAGCTTGCGACGAATGTGTGGGCGGGCACGATGACTTCGTCCCTCGGGCCGATCCCCGCCGCCCTGAGTGAGAGGTGCAGGGCGTCGTAGCCGCTGTTCAAGCCCACGGCGAATTTCGTGCCGACGAAACAGGCCAGATTTTCCTCGAAAGCCCTCAACTGTCCTCGGTCGATTAAATCTCCGTTGGACATGACGTCGAAATAGGCGGCGTCCAGTTCTTCTTTAAGCTGTTGATAGCTTTTCTTCGGATTTACGAACGGAACCTTCATCTCGCTTCTCGCTTCTAGAAGCATTAAGCTCTTTTCACTCTAAATCTTTGATTATCATATCATATATTCTTTCTGCGGTTAAGCCATAGTGATTTCGCAGATACTCGGCGGTCCCGACGATGTCGTCCATTTTTTCCGGAATCCCGAATCTCTTAAACCGACCTCGATATCCATTTTCTAATAGCAATTCCGCGACCGAGGACCCCAATCCGCCGGAGACACTATGCTCCTCGAATGTACAGATATAGGGATGGTCAGCGGCGACCTTCAGGACGGTGTCCTTATCGAACGGTTTGATGGTCCGGACGTTGTACACTGACGCGGATTTTCCTCCGGCCGACAACATGTCGGCGACCTGGCATCCGATCTGGACCATATTTCCGATCGCTATTAAAGCGACATCATGGCCCGTTCTCAAGGGCAAAGCTTTTCCCATGTTGTCGATCCGGTTGTTTTCGGACGGGATGGAGCTACGCGCTCGTTCGAGCCTGATATACATAGGCCCGACGTGCTCGGCGGAGGTTTTCGCCATCACCTTTGCTTCGTCGGCGTCCGCAGGGATCATGATCGTCATATTCGGCAGGGCTTTCATGAGAGCAAGATCTTCCAATCCGAAATGGCTGTATCCTTCGAGGCCATAGGTAAATCCCGCCCCATATCCTACGAGCCTGACGTTCGCGTTGTGATAAGCGATATCCATCCTGATCTGCTCATAAGCCCGCATGGTTAAAAAGGGAATGATGGAATAGCAGTAGACCGTTTTCCCGGTGAGGGCGAGGCCGGCCGCTATGCCGATCATGTTGGATTCGGCGACCCCTATATCATAGAATCTCCGTGGATCGCGGGACTTGATCTGATCGAAGAGCTTGAATCCCAGATCCCCCGTGAGGATAAAAATATCCTCCCTCTCCGCATAGATGTCTTCGAGTCCCTCGAAAAATGCGTTTCTCATTTTGACAATTCCGTTTTGGCCAGGAGGAACTCGTGGTCATCCGGCGCTCGATAGTGCCAAAGCAGGTTATTCTCCATGAACGAAACCCCTTTTCCTTTGGTCGTGTGAAGAATGATGACGTTGGGTCGATCCGACGATAGGTTGTGGACGGCGCGAAAGATCTGGCCGAAATCGTGCCCGTCCACTTCTTGCGGGTGCCATCCGAAACTGCGCCATTTTTCGCCGAGAGGCTCCAGATTCAGGATGTTTCTTGTGAAGCCTAGGGCCTGCATTTTGTTGAAATCGACCAAGGCCGTCAGGTTGTTCAACGCGTGATGGCCCGCAAAGAGAACGGCTTCCCATACGGACCCTTCATTCAGTTCGCCATCACTCAACAAGACGAAGACGCGAAAGGGCTTTCGGGCGACCTTCGCCGCGAGGGACATTCCGGCTCCAATCGAAAGGCCGTGTCCTAATGAGCCCGTTGAAACCTCGATTTTTTTCTTGAGATCCGATTTTGGGTGTTGCTCCAGAATCCCGTGATCGACGGCGAATCCCTCGATATCTCCCCGAGTCAAGAAATTCTTCTCATATAAAGTGGCGTAGAGAGCGGGGCACGCATGGCCTTTGCTCAAGATGAACCGATCCCTGTCCGCGTCATCGGAGATGTTGAGTACCTTAAAATACAGGGCTACGAGGATCTCGACGATCGAGAAAGACGACCCGATATGAGGGCTGCGCGTTTTATAGATCATCTCCAAGATCGTGCGGCGGACTTTTTGCGCCGTCGCGACGTAATCCGGAACGAGCGATTGTGTCGGCATTGTGAACCGCCTTATCTTCGAGTCCTGACGAGGGTCGATACCGTGTCCAGGATGATTTTCATGTCCGTAAGAAACGATCGTTGTTCGACGTATCGAATGGCCATCTGCATTTTCTTGGGCTTGATTTTTTCTTGATAGGTTTGATGCGGATTGGCACTCCCTTTGAGGATTTTCCCCTCATCATGAAAATATAGAGAAGCCCAATCCGTAATGCCTGGCCGCACGCTCAGGATTATTCTCTCCGATTCAGAATAGGTCGCGACTTCCGCCGGGACTTCTGGCCGAGGGCCGACGAAGCTCATTTCCCCCCTCAAGACATTGAGGAACTGGGGGAGTTCATCCAGCTTGTATTTCCGGATTTTTCGGCCGATGCGCGTCAGTCGGGGATCGTCTTCGGCCGTCGAGGGACCGCCTATCTTCTCGGCATTTACGATCATGGTTCTAAATTTAAATACATTGAAGCTTCGGCCGCCGCGCCCGACGCGCTCCCCCCTATAAAAAATCCGGCCTCGATCTTCTTTTATGATGATAAGGGCGACCAGAAATAAAATGGGGCTCAGGATCCATAAGCCGATGGCCGCAAGGACGATGTCAAACGTACGCTTAATCATGGCGAGCTACGAGGATTTCGAGGCTTTCTCTATTTTATGAAGCTCGAAGGTGAACATCCACGACAATTTTTTGATCAGGGGCCATTTCAGAATCATCTTATCGATGCCGTTCAGGAGAGGCGCGGCGGATGGAACATAGGCGCCGGCGATGCTGAAAAGATGCCAGTGTCGGATGTTCTTAACATCGAAGAACCTTCGAGCGAAATGAACGTCCTTATAGGAGAGAATATGGGATTTTTCCCATTCCGTCCGCATCTGGGGAGTTCGGTTTCGGTAGAATTTAATGAGAGGATTGTAGTCGAGGGCTTCGACCGCGAGTATGATTCCCCCCGGTTTGAGGATCCGGCGCATTTCGGGGAAAGCGAAGCTTAGATCCAGGTGATGCAGAACCCCCGCGCAGAGAATACGATCTATGCACGCGTTCGGCAGTCCGCTATTCTCGCAATCTCCCTGCAAGAAATAAGTGCTGTCAGCGACGCCTCTTTCTCGGGCATGTTGCCGGGAGTTCTTGACCGAAATCTCGCTGATGTCCATCCCGATGGCGAGCGCGGCCCCGGCTTGCGCGGCCAGGATGGCGCTTTTGCCGTTCCCGCAAGCGTAATCGAGAAAAATCTCTCCCGCGACTTGAAGATTGATCCACCGGGCGAGAAAATCCGTGGACAATTGGACGGTCCGATAATATTTCCTGAATCCGTAGAGCCTATCGTAGGAATCCTGCGGGAGTCTGCTGACGCATTCTTGGTCCCTGTGCTGATCGTGAAACTTGAGCTCCTTCACTTTCCGTTCTTCCAGCCCTTCCATCCACTCTTGATTCGTCTTTCTGCTCAAATTATCCAAAGTTTCTATCAGTTCATCTTTATTCAAATTTCCTCCTGATTCCGCCCGACGATGAATTTGGTGTCCCTTCAACTCCGGAAGGCGCTAAAGCCAAGGGACGTGCGGCTCTTGCGGCCCGGCTTTATGCGCTCTTTTTATGCGTAATAAAAATATAGGTAATCTGCGCGACGCACATGATTGCGGCGAATATCCCGTATATGACGATCGTTGCATATCCCCAGCTTAATGAATATCCGATGGAATAAATGAACAGAACGACATTCAAATGGATAAATTGATATGGAATTTTCATGAAGAGGCTTCGCCAGTCTCCCCTGAGATTCTGCATGGTTCCGGAGAGATCGGAATAAACGATGGATCGAACAAGGCCTAATTCGCAATAATAAATATAGGCTAGCGATCCGAACGTAAACAGCAGGACCTTTCCCGGCGAATCGAGATCTCCATCTCGAAAGAGCGCTAATCCATATCCGATATAAAGGGCAAACAGGTTGACACGATCTAAGGCGAGGTCTAAAAATTTTCCATATTTGCTGCTCGTATTGTTAAGACGGGCGATCTGGCCATCGACGATATCGATGACCGCGCTCAATTGCAAAAGAACGATATGGATCAGATAGATAATAATTCCTCGGCCCGTATTTATAACGACCATGCCGATGATCAAGCTTAAAAAGGACAACACGGTGACGAAATTCGCCGATAATTTCGCCTTGAACATAACAAATGTCATATAAATGGAGACGTATCTGTTGTAAAATTCGCCCATAAGCGTGGCATGGACGGGGACTTTTCTTATTTTTGCATTATAAACAGCTTTATATTCTTTCCAATTCATTGAGGCCTCTCCTCCATTCGGTTCATTTGAAGCATGACGGGCGCGCGTTCCTCGATCCTCCTAATGATCGATGAGCTATCAAGAGGATTATTCATGATGTTTATAGATACTGGGAGATTGGCCGCTAACGCCTTTATAAAAACCGATCGACATGGCCAGAGTCGATGCGATGAAATTAAAAGGGAAATCAACGGTTTTGCTTTCCCTGTTCCTCAAAAAGTTCAAGCCTCCCAAAGCGGCGAGTATATAAAAGATCATTTGGAGAATCAATATAAAAAAAGTTAAGCGGTTGCCAGTCCCGGATGTGACGACGGCAATCGAACATGAAAGAACAATCAGCAATAATGGGAACGTCAAGTAACGGCAAATCCTATGCCAGAAAAGCCCGAAATAGATCATCGGGCTTCTGAAAATGTCACGGACGGTAACTCGCTTCATTATGCAATTGATGGTCTGCGCTACACCTCGAATTCTCGATGCGAATTCCCCTTGGATCGTAGCCGGAGGAAAATCATACGCAATGGCGTTCTCCGCGTAAGACACATATTTGCCGGCCAGGGCAATATCGATTGGCGTTGCCGTATCCACATCTTCATTCGCCCTTAGCTTTTTATAAAGGATCTTTCGAATGGCCATGGCCGCCCCTGTGGCGTTCGCGAGGACGCCGATTCTCTCTTCAGCTCGCCTTATCGCTAGCTCATATTTCCAATAAATGCTTTCTCCTTGGGCGACGGAAGATGGTTTTCTGAGATTATACTTGAGTGTGCCGACGACACAGCCTATGCGATCGTTATTAAACTGCTTCACGGTCTCAGATACGTATCCTTTGTCGAATTCGGTTTCGGCATCGGTGAATATCAATATTTCACCCTTGGCTTTTTCGACCGCGAGATTATGCATTAAAGCTCTACCGACGTTTTCTTGAGAAATGATAACGGCGAGCTTTTCATAATTCATGGAATGGACAAGATCAAGACTGCTATCCGTCGATCCGTCCAGGGCAACGATGATTTCAACGATCCGGTCGTATGTCTGGAGGGCTAAATTGTTTATCCTGGCGACGATATTTTTTTCTTCATTATGCACTGCAATAATGATCGTTACGGTGTGATCATAACCTGGAGCGGACGAAGATGTTTTCTTTCGAAATAACGAAAGGATCTTTATCGTTACAAAGTATCCCGCCCAGGCATAAAAAAGAAGAAAAATCGAGAAAAACATAAGGACCTTTAAAAAATTTGTCATCTCACTTTGCTCAAACCGTTGCGATTCCCTTTTTCCGCGCGAAGAGCAGGGATCATGAAACGCGGCGGATTCATACGGATAAACACGTTTTTGTTCCGTCGTTGCGATCTTTCCGAAAAGCGAAAGGATAAATGAGAAACGGCCATGACAGGAAGGAACCCGTAATTCCCGATTGGACGGGTGTGAAGACGGCGTTTACGATGATCAGAACGCAAATGGCGAAGAGAGGCTTAGGAAACGAACGGTAACGATCCCTTCTCAAGAATTGAAGCGAAGAGGATACGATGAGAGCGTAAAGAACAATCCCTATGACTCCGACTTCATAGTAGATTCGCAGGATAAAACTTTCGCTCGACGGCATCCAGCCCGCATCCGGTCGATCAACGAAATATCTTTCGGTCAATCGGTCCGCATAACCCAATCCATGGCCAAAAAGAAATTGAACGGGGGATATGTCCTGAAAATATTTTTCATAATACGAGAAATGCGAGGCGAAACCGAGGCTTAGCGAGTTCAAATAGGCCGCATCTTTCTTAAATGGATCGCCGGTGAGCACGAACAAGAAAACGAGCATCAACAGGATGATAATCAGGGTTCTTTTTCTCTTTCGGTCGATCTCATGGATCATCCATAGAACGATAAGGCCTCCTCCGAAAGTCGCGCTGCCGGAAAGGAATCCGCCCCCAAGTACGATGGCTTTCGAGATCAGTCTGTGAAGACTTCTTTTCAAGAACAGGTTCGTTAATGGAAAAACCATAATCAGATAAAATCCCAGATTCTGAGGGCTGCCGATGAACGACGTACTTCTCCTTGTGATATGGCTTTGCGCCTCGAGCGCCTCGATATTGGCATACAAAGAATGCGGCTTGACGAAGAGCTCATAATCAAGGAAATATTGATAGATTGAAAAAAAGGCCATTAGGATTCCCAGAAAAAAAATGATTTTCAAGAAAGCGTAAAAAAGCGCCTCGGAATCCCTCCGGTTAAGAAGAAGCGTCCAAAGAAAAAAATTCAGATATAAAGAGGTGAAGCCGACAAGGGAGATCATGGCTCCCCCGGTGATCATCGGGAAGAGAAGCTGGAACAGAGCCCAAACGATGTAGATCTGCAACAAGGGATGGATTTCCAGGAAATGATTCTTGGAAAATAGCCGTGCGAACAAAAGAGAAAAAAGGATGAGAACCGAAAAACCGAGAGGCAGCCAGTTGAAGCCGAAATAATAGAGAATGGATTTGTAGATGTTCAGAAAGACGAGCAGAAGAATGAATGGAATGTGTCTGGAATCGATCTTGAAGCGATCTGAAGGCAAGGGATTGGCGAGTTCCATTGAGATGATGAGTCTACGAAGCTAGCGGGAAGAAGTTCCGATCCTTCTTTCGATTTCTTTTGAATCGAAATAATCGGAAATGATGCCCTCCCGGATGACGTGAAAAGGATTGATCCGAAGTTTCGCGGATGTCCGCCTCAGATAGATTCCGACAGCTCGTTTCGGATTAGTTGATATGGCCGCCAGATATTTCTTCCATTCCCAAATGGGGTAGCTTTTTACTTGTCGCGCCAGCGACGATATGCGGCGGGCCGTCTCCACCAGTGCGTTTCGCTCGACATCGACATAATACGTGATCTCTTCGCGCAGTTTGTCGATTTGTTCTCTATTGAGATCCCCATTCAAGATGGAGCGGCGAAACTGGTCATAATTTTGGATTTTAGGTAGGCTGTCGCACCACCAATACGACTCGTCATTTCCTTCTTCGAGCGGCCTGAGGATATATGAGGGGATCTTCAATAGATAAGATTCCAAAGAAAGCGTGCTGAAATTCGTATAGTACTTATCCGAAGCCGCCATCCATGAAAGCGCATTGTGGTCTTTGGATATCACCAGGTTTTTGGGAATACCGCCGACCTGGTTGGAGATCAAGATCTCGTAGTCGCGAGTGGAAACAGACGGATGTGGCCTCAGGATAAAGGCCGTATGGCTCAGTTCAGGATCCTTGTCCAGCCGATAGATCCAGTCAATCAGGGCTTCGATCGTCTTTTTCACCCATTGGATGTGTCTTTCTATCTTGCGTTCGTCTCCGCCGTAAGCGATCAAACAAGAAACCAATTTGTCGTGTTTGAAGGCCAGGCCGTCGGTGAGGCCGATGAAGATCCATTTCTTGAGGGGATCTATGTGGAGGCTGTCCGCGAGCAGATTCCGATAATAGTCTTTTTTCCCTTCGTAATTCTTCGCAATGACCGAGAAAGACGGTCTTCCCGTTATGATGATATTGTTTTTCATGACTCCGGCTTTAAGTAGATAATTCTTGAAGTGCTCTCCCCAAACGAAATGTTTTTGAAGCTGTTTGGAAATCGGGTGATTCGCCGATTTGAAATTGCCGAGCCAGCTTCCCAGGAATTGCTCATAGTTCAAATTTACATATGCGATTCGGTCGCCGAACACCTCAAAGAAAAAAGCGCCCGCCGATCCCTTGGCGAAGGAAGTGGACGGCGTCACGACGACCTTCGGCCGCAACCGGAAAGCCGCAGTCGGAAGGTCAAATAGCTCCGAAGCGATCGCGATTTTTAACCCTTCTTTTGATATCAGGTGTTTGGCCAATTCGCATGTTATTTCGATTTCACGGTCTTTGTGCTCCAGGAAAAAGAGAACATCGACGTTCTTGTCTTGAAAATACATTTCAATCCTTAGTTCTCGGAGTGAGTTTTAAGGAGCGTTTTCTCTCTGACTTCGGATGAGTATTTTCTTTTTCCAGGGGAAGATTGTCAAGGTGATCTCTTATTGTTCACGAATGCTACCATGCACTGAATCCGCCGTCCACGATGAGGAGCTGTCCGGTCATATATCGCGAAGCGTCCGAAGCGAGGAACAAGACAGGACCATTGTAATCGGTCCAGGCCGCCATTCTCCGGAGAGGTGTTTTTCTCGCATATTCGCGATAGAAAGATTCGTCCTGGTGATCATAAACGCCGCCCGGTACGAGAGCGTTGACTCGAATGTCCTTATCGGCCATGTATACGGCCATGTACCTCGTCAAACCGATGAGGCCGGCCTTGGAGGCTGAATATACCGCAGGAAGAGTCAGCGGATATTTTCCGCCGTAGATGTTCGCTCCGGATTTTCCATATATGCGAAGGTCGGGGGAAACGATACCATAGATGGAGCTGACATAGATGATCGATCCGGAGGTTTTCATCAGGGGGAGCAGCACCTGGGTTGCGACGAACGCCCCGCTCAAATTGCCGCTGAGAGCTTCATCCCACGTCCTGCGCGGATAATCGGGAAGGGGGGCGTAGTAATCCTTCGGCTTGCTCATGACCGAATAGATCAAGACGTCTATCCGGCCGGCCGTATTTTCGACGGATCGGGCAAGACGACGGAGCGCGGTGTCATCGTCGGCGCGACAGAATCGCGCGGAAATGTCCCTGCCGGGGAATTCTTCGCTCAATCTTTCGGTGACTTTCCTCAACGCCGATCTATTTTGATCGACGAGGATGAGGCTTATACATTGCGCGGCGAGGAGCGTCCGGGAGAAGGAAGCGGCCATTTTTCCGGCCCCTCCTATAACTATTGTTCTCTTCCCCTCCAATGAGAAGCAATCGGCCGGAGTGACAAGTTCTTTGAGACGAAGCTCTTTTTTCATGGCTGCCCCTTGGATTGGAGGTACCACTCCAGAAATTTCATATCATCTTCTTTGTCAATATCCGCATAAAAGCTATGAATCACATAGGGGATCGTCCTTTCGGGGATCCTCCAAGCGTTAAGGACGGCGCGACGGGAGAAGATCCAACAAGTATTGGCAATGTCAAAAAGGGGGGGGGCGTCCTGGCGGCGCGCGAAATCGCCTTTTAGGACCAGCTGGCCATAACCCTTTTTATTGAACCTGAGCATGTTGAAATACGGATTCTTCCGACACGCGCTGACGGCTACGACCAGATCCGGCTGTTTGGCCAAGAAGAGATCGATCATGGCTTCAATATCGCTTTTTTTGCGCAGAGGGCTCGTCGGGTCAAGCAGAACGATCCCATCGATTCTAAGACCATAGAGCCGCTCGCATTTCAAGAGGGCATGCTTCAATACAGCAAGCATCGGAGTGTCATCTTTGGCGAGGGCCTTTGGGCGAATGAATGGGACTTCGGCACCGAAGTTTCTCGCGACTCGGGCGATTTCCTGGCTGTCGGACGTCACGATCGTCTTAGAGAGCTTGTCGAAGGTCAAGGCGTCCTCGATCGAGTAGGAAATGAGCGGTTTCCCGAGAACCAAGCGCAGATTCTTATTTTTAATCCCTTTGGAGCCGGCCCTGGCTGGGATGACGCCTAGAAGGATCGGGATTCTCCCCCGGGTCACGAGATCGTTATCCATTTTCTTCGATCAGAGGACGCGTGGGCGGCGATGGCTAATTGAGATACGTAGAGGCCGTGTTCCAGAGATACGACGGGCTTTTCTTTTTTCCGAATGACGCGGAGCCAATGTCTGAGCTGCGCTCTGAACATATCGTCTCTCGAATAGTCCTGAGGCTGGATGTATACGCGCGTCCGACCTTTTGTCGTCATTTTCAATATTCCCAGAGAATAATCCCAGAATAGTTCCCCGCCTTCAAATATGAGCTTGATCTTATGGCTATAAGCCTTTTGCAAATAATCCAGGTGGATCTGAGACAAGCCGCCGTTATTGTGGAGGAGAGTGATTTCCGCGATATCCTCGGTATCGATTTTCAGGTCGGAAACTTTTCGCTTTATGCAGGATAAGAGCCGGACATCCTCCATGAGGTCGACGGCTAAATCGATCTCATGGGTCAAATCAAAAATGACACCGCCTCCCAGCTTTTTCCGGGCGGAGGAGCTTGCCGTATAGTCGTAAGACCTCCAATCGGGGAGGTGTTGACCCATCTCGGTCAGGAAGGAGAGCGGTTTTCCGAGCTCGAGGGAGGAAGCGATCCGTTTGATCTTTTGATAGAGATGATGATATCTCCAGTTGAAGCCGATCAGGACCGGAAGTCGTTTTTTTTGGACGAGCCGGAGGAGAGGGACAGCGCCATCGAGGGAGGAGCAAACGGGTTTCTCCATGAGAAAAGGGATATCGTTTCGTACAAGGATGGAGGCCGTCGGGATATGGAGGGGAGTCGGATTGCATATTATGGCGAAATCGATTGATGGCATGGGGACATCTGCCCATCGGAAAAAGTATTCCGTGATCCCCGGGAGATTCAGGGGACGTGTCGTCTTTTGACGCAGTGCGAAGATATTGCTACGAACCGTTTCCCGGAGGATCCGAACGTGCCGTTGTCCGATAGAGCCGAGACCGATAATCAAAATATTCCATAGCTTCATGACGTTCCCGATTTCCTCGATTCTCCCCAAGAACAAATTTCGCTCTCCTCCACCCGAGCACCGCGGCGAGAGCGACCGTCTTGGCGGTTAAAGATGGAACTTCTCCATGGTCTTGCTGAATTCATGCCATTCGCCGATGTCCCACCAAGACTTTTCACTGATCGGATAGACGCCGACCTGTCCTCCATCCGCCCGGATCGCTTCCATTAGCTGCGTCACGTTGAATTTCTCTCCGCGAGGAATCCGAGCAAGGCTTTTTCGACTCAAGATATACATTCCTGTGCTGGCAAAAAGGCTGTATTCGGGCTTTTCGGAGAGCTTTTTCAATATTCCCCCTTTTTCGATTTCGCAAACTCCGTAGGGGATCCGATAATGCATCAGCGAAGCCACGAGCGTCATATCGAATCCGTTTGATCTGTGGAAGTTGTACAGATCGGCGTAGTCCGCATCGATGATGATGTCGCAATTCGTTACGAAGACCGCGTTTTCGATACGGTCGGCGAGGATCGATAGCGCCCCGATCGTTCCTTGCGGCTCTTCTTCTTCTATGAACTCGACTTCATAGGGTGGATCGAGTTCTTCGAAATAGGCGCGAATCAACTTTGCTCTATAGCTTACGCTGATCGAGAACTTCCTCACGCCGTACTCCAGAAAGCGTCCGATGATGATCTCGACAATGGACTTGTCGCCGATTGGAATGAGAGGCTTGGGAAGGATCTTTGTCAAGGGCTCAAGCCGCGTCCCCTTCCCTCCGGCCATTATCACGACGGGGATCTCTAGACGGCCCTTTTCGGTCCGGTGGACTCCCTCCTGAACGAAGTCATCCCAGAACAAAATGTCGTGTATGATTCCGCTTCCGTCAACGACCGGAATAGCGGACAATTTGCGGCCTAAGAACAATTGCTTGAGGGTATCGAGATTCTCCTTGGCGGTGACCGAGACAGGATTCCTGCAGCAAACGTCCTTCACGCGAGTCGTCAATTCGCCTTCGACGAGAATCCAACGCCGAATATCTCCATCCGTGAGAGATCCAATGAGTTTCCGGTCTGGAGCGGCTACGAAGAGTATCTTGCGACGAGATTGGTCCAGCTGCTTCATGGCCTCTTTTATCAACGCCTCGGGGCCGACCAGCAAGGCCGAAATTCCCTGCTCATTCATGCGACTTCCTCTCCTGACCTAAGGTGAACTTAAGATACTCTTCGATTTCACGCCGAGATACGGATCCGATCAATCGGCTCAATTTTTCTCCGGAGAGTTCCCTGATGTTTTCATGGGGCGGAAGCGAGGCGAAATCAGCTTCGAAGCGGATCCCGGCTATCTTTTCGACAAGAGCGATGATTTGGCGAATGGATTTGCTCGAAGCCCCCGCCAAATTGAATATTCCGGGAGGAGTGCCGATCCCGATAAAGCGCTCAACGGCTTCGGCGCAATCCAGGGAGTGGAGGTAAAACCGCGTCAGTGTGCCGTCATTATTGAAACAGAGGCGCTCTTGGCTTGCAGCCGACCGAAGAAGATAGGCGATAACGCCCCGCTGTTGTCCCGGCCCGTAGAGATTGGACGTCCGGAAGATCGTGAGGAAGGAGGGCGCGACGAGCTCCTGCAAAATAAGTTCCGCGGCGCTCTTGCAGGCGGCATAAGCGGTCTCGGGATTGAGAGGAGAGTATTCATCCACGACGTCGGCGGTTCCGTAGACAGCCACAGAGGAAAAATGGACAAGTTTTTTTGAGAGATCTCGGCATGCCCGAGCGATATTGATAGTCCCGACGGAATTGACGCGGAGGGAGGAGGTGAGAGGAGATGTCACTTGGCCCGTACAATTCACAACGATGTCAGCGGATTCGCATGCGTTTTTAACATCTCCCAGGTGCAGGACGTCCGTCATAAGGAAGAGAATATCCGCTCCTTCCGGGGGGCGAACATCCGCGCAGAGGACTCGTTTTCCTCCGCTACGAAGACATCCGCCGATCGCCCGGCCCAAGAAACCCGCCCCGCCTAGGATTACGATGGTTTCATTCATGGAATCGCTTCTGTATGATTCCCTCGAGAGAAACGGACCTGAGGACGTGGACGATCTTCTCGGCTGCTTTTCCGTCGCCATACGGATTTTTCATTTCCCTCACCCGTTCGCGGAGCTCCGTGTCGAACAGGGCTTTTTTGAGCGCCTGCCGGATTTGGGAACGGTCATGAGGCACGTCCAGTACGTTTCCGCCTCTCTCCCGTCCCTGCTGGCGAGTGCCGATGTTGACGGCGGGGATTTTCATCGTCAAAGCTTCATGAATGCCTGAACTTGAGTTTCCGACGATAGCCCAAACGCGCCTATAAATATTGACGAAATCAATCGAAGGAAGGCTTGGATACCATTTAAGCCGGGCGCTCTGAATGTGGTCGATAATCTTGGAATACCCCGCGTCGTTATTGGGCAACAGGGCGATCGTTTGGATCTCAAGGGAACACAGGGCTTCGACGGTTTCTCTGATCTGATCAATGGAATCGAGGCATTCGGTCGTTACCGGATGTTGGATCATGAGCACGACCGGCTTCTTAAAATCGAGGCCGTACCGCCGCTCGATGTCTTCTTGAGGGAGGTTCGGAGTGTCCAATAGAACATCGATGGAAGGACAACCGACGACGAAAATGCGATCGGGCCTTTCTCCCATCCTGATGAGCCGCTGTTTCGACAACTCCGTGGCGGGAAGATGAATATGGGAAAATTTGCTCATGGCATGGCGGAGGCTTTCATCGATGCTTCCCGTCACCTCGCCGCCCTGGATGTGAGCGACGGGAATGTTCATATGAGCGGCGGCGACGGTGACGGCGAAATTGGCGCCGATATCGAATCCGGAAAGAACCAAGTCCGGGCGCGCTCTTTCCAATTCATCGGTCAATCCCGATAAAACGCGGCTCATAGCCCGCACCATTTCCGCTCCCGAATCCTCGCCGTCCTCTTGGAACATGGGAAGCTCGGCCGCGATGGAAAATCCATCCCGGCGGATGTAATCGACATCAAGGCCGTGTTTCTTCAACAGGCAGATCCCGGTGACGACGAGATGGATTTCAAAAAAGGGATCCTCCCTCATTTTGTCCAAGATCGGCTTGAAGCGGCTGTAATCGGCGCGCCGTTCGATGACAATGAATACTTTTCTCATGAGATGTTATCGATCGAGGATATCTCTCCAGCATAAATGCTCGTCCTTCGAGAGGTCGCGTGAAGCCCGCTTTCCCAGCAGGGACTCGAAGTCGATCGCTTTAATTTCTCCCGTTCCAGGACGCTTCACCCATAGATTGGCGGTGGTGAAAGGCTCTCCGGCTTTGATGGGACGTATGGTCACGACGGTGGCATAAGCGAAATCTATGGTCGGCTTTTCCTCGGGGACCGGGCCCTTTTCGCCGTCTCGGGCTTGATGGACGATTTTAACGGCTTTCAGCAATTCATGGCACGCCGAGGGATCCATCGAACAGACAATGTCGGGCCCCGGACGATCCATAGAATCGGTGAAATGTCGCTCCAAAATGGACGCCCCGAGCGCCACGGCCGCGATGCAAGGGTAATTCGTAGTCGTGTGATCGGATAAGCCGACAACCGCGTCCGGGAATTCCTGACGGAGTTGATTGATCGCGTTCAGCCGGACGAGCCGTGGAGGCGTGGGATAGACATTGGTGCAATGCAGGAGCGCATAGGGGATTTTATTTTCGCGGATGATCTCGACGGACCTGCGAATGCTGGGGATCGTGTTCATCCCGGTGCTCAAGATGATCGGCTTGCCGTAAGACGCGATATGCTTGATGAGAGGGTAGTTGTTACACTCACCCGAACCGATTTTAAAGGCGGGAACATTCATCCGTCCCAGTCTCTCCGCAGCCGCCCGGGAGAAAGGCGTACTGATGAAAATCAATCCCTTCGCCTGGATATAACGCTGAAGCCGGATTTCGTCTTCCTCGGAGAGAGCGCACTTCTCCATGATCTCGTAAATGGACTCTTTCGTATGGCCCGGAATGACCTTCTTCGCAGCCGCGCTCATCTCGTCTTCAACGACATGGGTTTGGTGCTTGATGATTTCCACTCCCGCGCCCGCGGCTGCGTCGACGATGGCGAACGCAGTTTTCAAAGAGCCGCCGTGGTTGATGCCTAGCTCGGCCACGATTAGGGGCTCGTAATCCAGTCCAATTTTTCTTCCCGTGATTTCGAGATAAGGATTCATCTGAGCACCTCTCGTTAGATGCCGTAAACGCTTGGCTTGAGATCGCGCGCGTGGCTCCGGATCCATTCGATGGTTTGGACTAAGCCCCGGTCCAAGTCCCACTTCGGCCGCCAGCCCGTTCGAGTTCGGATTTTCGTATTATCACAGACGAGCCGTTCGACTTCACTCGCGTCCGGCCTCTGTCGGACAGGATCCGTACGAGTATCCGGTTGAACGCCCATCATCAAAGCGATTTTTTCGACCAGTGCGCCGATAGAGATCTCCATTCCGGTGCCGACATTGAGGACGTCCCCGACGGTGTCCGGAGATCGCTCGATTTCCACAAAGCCTTCCACAGTGTCTTCCACGTATGTGTAGTCGCGCGTTGGCGAGAGATTCCCCAAAGACAGCTTCGGAGGATCCCCCAACATCTGGCTGATAATTGTCGGGATGACGGCGCGCGTCGATTGACGAGGTCCATAGACATTGAACGGGCGGACGATTCTCACCGGGAGGCCGAAAGAGCGGTAATAGCTCATCGCGAGATGATCGGCCCCGATCTTCGTCGCCGAGTAGGGAGACTGTCCTACCAGAGGGTGGGCCTCGTTGATGGGAACATACTGAGCTGTTCCATAGGTTTCGCTGGTCGACGTGACGACGACGGATTCGACTCCCAATTCCCGGCCAGCCTGCAAGACGTTATATGTCCCCTCGATATTCGTTTTGATATAAGCTAAGGGAGAGAGGTACGAATACGGAATTCCAATTAAAGCAGCCAAGTGAAAAACCGTTCGGCAGCCCTTCATGGCGCCGACGACGGAATCGAAATCGCGGATATCTCCGGAAACGACCTCGATCTGCTTAAAATAGGAGGAACCCTCCAACCAGCCCCATCGGTTGGCGGAATTGTAACGGATCATGGCCTTCGTTTCGTACCCGAGATCCGCGCACCGCTCGGCGAGATGAGAACCGATGAAACCACCCGCTCCGGTGATGAGGACCTTCTTCATGGCACCATGCGACCTTTCGTCAAGCGTTGACCTCAGCGCTCACTGATTGATCTTGTGTTCCATCTTCTCACAAAGGCTTTTTAGGAATGACGCCTTGTCCTGAATCATCGTCTTCAGTGAGGGATCCTGCGCGTGGCTTATGAAAAGAGCAATATTCTCCTCATAGGGGATATCTTTTCCCTTCCAGTCAGTCGTTAAAATAGCGAACGTCAATATTTCCTTCTCAATCGAATCGATGGATAGATCGGAAATGATTTTCACGCGGTTCTTCCAGTATCTCCGGATTTTTTCGAGCCCAATAACTTGACTCCCGATGATTGCGGCCATCCGTCCGAAGCCTTTTGACGAAAGCAGTTCCATGGTTTTAAGCTCGAATTCCGTTTCATTAGCCGTGAGGCACCGGCCGATGTCGTGCAACAAGCCCATCACCCTCATTTCCTCCTCATTGAGGAAACCGAATTGCCTTTTTTTTATAAGCTTAGAAATAAGAAAGCACTTTTTCGATACCGCCTTCGCTTTTTTTTTGAACGCTTCTTTATCTTGAACCAGGCTGCTATTCGAAAGCACCTCGTTGAGCAAGGCCTCTGCATTCATCCAATTGACGTCCAGATAATTCTTCAATTCCCCTTCCGCTTCATTTATCAGCTTGGAGACGTCAAGATAGCTGAAATCATGGTTGATCCGCTTAAATGTATCGAAATGCGTTCTTTCCTTGATGGATCGTTTCGGGGGCGAGAACGGCTCATGTTTCCTCTTGCCGATCGGAATCACGACGAGGGGCCTATAGGTCTCGGGAAGTTTCAGGATGTTTGCCAGGAGCTTTTCATGGAAACTGCTGATCCAAAGGGTGTCCAGTCCCATCGCTGTCGCGGCCAAACAAATGTTTTGGGTCGCGGCGGCCGCATCCATATAGATGAAAATCGTATCCCCTTTTTCTCCCGACGTCGCGGAATGCGAGCTCAATTGGCCGACTTTTCTCGCCAGAACCACGTCGCCGACGATGACGATGGTCGCGTTAACCATGCTTGTTTGGCTCTGCTGGCAGGGCTCGCACATGGCTTTTAGGATTTCTTTGTCTCGGACGACGATGAATTCCAATGGTTGGATGTTTCTCGCCGAGGGAACATGCTTAGCGGATTCCAGTAGCTGAGAGATTTGCTCGTCTGTGATCGGATATTCTTGGAGGAACGATCTGACGCTCCTCCTTCGTTTGATGATGTCCATCAATCTTTCATAATTCATCGACAATTCCCCTCGCTTTTTCCAGATCATCCGGATCATCGATCTCGCACCACTTGAGCCCCTTGATGTCCAGTGCAAAATGATCATAATAGCCGTCTTTGATGAGCTCGTCGATGGCGCTATGGTGGAAAGACTTCACGCCGCGCTCCAGCTGATCGGCCAATTTATCAAAGAATAGAGAGGAGCCTTCCTCCGAAAATTTGTGAATGCCCACCGTACATCCGTCTCCCTCATAGAAGGTCTTGCTGAACGCCCGGATTTTACCGGTGTCCTGGGAAAAAAGGACTTTCATGCTGTCATCGGAAAGCGGCTTGGTGGTATCAATGATCGAAAAATTATCCCATTTCGATGAAAAAGCGCGCGCTAAGATGCCCTTTTCATAAAAAATATCACCGTTGATCAATATGAATTCTCGCCCATAAAGAAGATGACGGGCCAGCCAGACGCTGAAATTGTTGTTCATGAGCGAATAGAGCGGATTCTCCAGGAATTCGATCCCGGGCAGTTTCAGCGAAGCCACATAATCGACCACTCT
>Ga0316628_100001152_pt1 | contig 18339 bp, 20 predicted proteins | sample OWC_Aug_M2_C1_D5_FD_207648 | JGI IMG/M metagenome (GOLD analysis project Ga0316628, IMG submission 207648) | Wetland soil microbial communities from Old Woman Creek delta, Ohio, United States - OWC_Aug_M2_C1_D5_C | ecosystem: Environmental > Terrestrial > Soil > Wetlands | place: USA: Ohio... | reverse complement strand
TATACGTGTACTTCCCAGTGTACTTGATAGATGCCGCACCGCGTCGGAATTCAGAGAGATACCGCTCGATTTGATGCCCTTGGTATTGTCGCCCAAAAGGTATCATCAGCGCTGATAGATTCGTTGAACCAAATGCGTAGCGTGTTATCGTCCCAAGATGCCATCCGTAATTACCAATCGGGTCGTCCCACGCAATATGGTTCATCACGGGATAAGAATAAGCTGGATCATACTTGTTTCTTAGTTCTTCCAGCGCACCTAGAATGCCCGGTGCGCCGAAGGTCTCTGCAGCACAGCCCTGTGCTTCGATAGCCATGTACTGCGCCAGTGCGCCGCCGAGCGAGTGACCCGTAAAGGAGATCAAGGCACGGATACCCTCCTGTTCCATGTAATTCTTAACCCAATAATATAAACCACGTGCACTTCGGAATTGCTTGGGTAAACGCCCCTTGGCAATTTCCTCTATCGCTTCCAGATCTCCCTTGTCGGCCAAGCTTACTCCGGCATAAACAATCACCACTTCTTTCAACCCGTAGCTGTGGTAGACGTGTGCCCGCCAGCCTGTCACGGGATCATCCAGGTAACGCGGATTGATGGGCAACCTCCTCCAGGAGTCCGGAATGCCGTGCTTGAACTGGCTATTCCAGGGCACTTCATAGGCGCTGGCGCTGAACAATGCATAGGCGTCAGTGGATGGCATCGCTTCCCCCGATCAATTCGAGCGTTCCGTAGAAATCAATCTCTTGAAGTCCCACACCACGACGTATCTGTTGCACACGGCCGCAAAATATCTCCCATCGGGATCGAAGCCGATCCAGTTGCCCATGATGTCCGGGTGCCCTTTAAGCTTCCGCACGATTTTGCCGGCTGATACGTCCCAGATTGCCAGGCCGTCATCACTGGATGCGGCAAGATACAAGCCATCGGGGCTGTAGGCGAGCAGGCGATAATAACCTTTTGCGGAGCCCAGTATCTTGATCTCCCGGCCGGTTTTGAAATCTATGATCTTGAGAAGTTTCTCCTCACTCGTTCCCGCCGCAAGGTATTGACCGTCGGGGCTTAAAGCATATGCGGCGTTTAAACTGAGATGTCGGACTTGCTTTCCGGTATCGACGTCATACACGATAAAGGCGCTTTTGTACCCTTCATAAGCCAGATGCCTTCCTCCATTCAGAAAAAAAAGTGGCCCCTCCGTATAGGTTGATTGATGCAGGACTTGGATTCGCTCACCGGTCGAGACATTGAATAGATAAACGGAATTCCCTTTATCGGGCTGTGGCATATAACTAACGGCCAGGGTGCGGCTGTCGGGGCTGAAGGCCAGGGCGGTCACGTTATTCAGAATCATCTCCGGCCCTGCTGGTCCCGGGAGGTTGCGAATCAGCCTGCCGCTCTGGGCATCCCAGATATTGACCGACTCGTTGTGGCGCATGTGTGCCATGAAACCCCGGCCCGTGGCCAGGTACCGTCCGTCGGGGCTGAAGGCCACGGCAGCCACGTCACCCCCGCGGATCGCAAGTTTCCGAACGATCCTCTTTTCAGAAACGCTCAAGATCCTCAAATCGCGGATGACGCTCCCACCGGTGGCTATGAACTGCCCGTCGGGCGAGATGGCCCCGACCTGTGCATCGATGTCCTGGCGGATGATGGCGACGATGGGCTCGTCGGTCTTCTTCTCGTAATACGCCGAGAGGGTCCGATCGAACCAGGAGGGAGGCACGTCCCTGACCTCGCCGGTTGCGGGGGGCGGGTTTTCCTCTCTGTAGGGCAGGTGCGGGTACAGGTAAAAAGCTGCAATCAACAGTACCGGGATGGCAACGGTTGCTATGGCCCATTTGGTTCTGCCGGTGAGTTTCATGGAAACCTCTTGGTTTTCCTGATGAATCGAAGGGCCCCTACCCTGTAGGGCTTATAGGCACAGCCCCGGGAAAAGTAAAGTATGATTTCCGTAACCCGAAAGTGGTAGGGAAACCTACGAAAAAAGTATGAACCGGAAGGCAGTGGCAGGAGTGACAAAAGTGACAAAGTGACAAAGTGACAAGTGTGGCGGCGGGGAGAAAATAAGAAGGCCGTCCTTTCAGTGGAGGACGGCCTTTCTATTAAGTCCATGTTCGGGATGGTTTAAGCACCCATTCCGCTCAAGGCTATGCCTGGTCGTGATGGATCATCTCGGCAAAGGCATCCCGTTTCGTCTTGCCGTTGAGGTATTCCTTGAGTTCCGGCAACATGATAAGGGTCAGCTCTTCCCCGTAAATCCCTTTTGATATCTCTGCCAATGCTCTTTTTTCCTGCTCTGTCAATGACTTGATTTCCATGAGCTGACCTCCTTGATTTATTTGCCGTTATTGACGTCGCCTTTCGTACTCATTTCAATCCTTGGTTCCAATTCCTGGCACCTCGGTGCGATGTATTTTAATCTTCGAGGCGCAGCAACTGGAAACAGACTTGTTGCTTAAGCAAAAGAAATGCCAGTTGTTCTTGACGTCTGGATTTGCAGCTAAGAGCCCGCATTAATTCAAATTATGGGGAAACGGGGCGATTCCACCCCATGCCGGATAGCGACTTTTTTGTCGTGAACCCGGTCCCCGCCGTTCTTATTCACAGAGGTGAATGAGACAACCAAAAGTATTTTCGGGTGATTATGAAGCTGACATTTCAGTCGGGTCCAAGGACATAAAGGTCACGGGGTTTGCCGCGTCGCGGCAGTGACTTCAAGAAGTGGCAAGAGTTAAAAAAGTGGCAACGTGACAGGTGTGACAGGGTGCAATGAAAAAGGCCGTTCTTGCGGGAACAGCCTTGGGCATCTGTGCCGGTGCTGAAGGGTGGCCGTTCCCCGAACGGTGCCCCCTTCGGCCGCTTGCCGGCCGAAGGGGCCTATCGTTGCACACCTGACGGGCGCTTCGGATCCCCCCGTGCTACTTCGACTTCTCACCGCCAAACACCGAGAGAAGGGGGCTCTTGATCTTCAATGCCTTGCTCTTCTCTTCGATTTCCTTCCGGATCAGATCGTTGTACCGGTCAATGATCACGAACTCGGCGTAGTCGAACATGAGGATCATGCGGCTCTGGCTTTCCAGGGCGTGGCGCTGGTCGACAGCCGTTTCGAAGACGGCCTGGTACTCGGCATACAGCCACATGTGGCGCCTCATCAGGATGAGCGCGTAGATGACCTGGGGCAGGGGGATGTGGTCCCTGTAGCAGGCATCGGCGTACTTGGAAAACAGGGTGAAGGCGTCCTCGAAGGGCTTCTCCGTTGCGAAGAGCTTCCGGAAGTTGTCATAGAAGCTCAGCGCCTGCTCCATGGCCTTTTCTTCCGACATCGTGTGATATGCCGGCGTCTTGGGGTTGATCTTTATATTCTTATACCACTGCTGGGCAATGGCCTTGGCATTCTGCTCGACAACCTCGATGAGTTTTGATGCATGCGGTCTCATGGCCTGACCTCCTTCCTTTCAGCCATAGTGGGGATCCCGGTCAACGGATCTGTGGGCCTGCGGCAGGCCCCTCTAGGACGACTTGCCGCTCTTGCGGTCCGTGCTTTTCTTCAGGGCGTTCTCGGCCAGCTTCTGCTCCGTGATGTCTTCGAGTGTCTCGACGGCTCCGACGAGTTCCCCTCGTGAATCCCGAATGACGGCGGCCGTGAAACGCAGCCAGCGCCCGCTTTTCCCCAGGTCGGAGAAGAAATCAGTCGCCTCGTAGGCCTCCTCGATGAGATCGGATTTGCGGTATTTTCCCGAGTACCACCTGGAAACCTTGTCCGCCGCGCGATCCACGAGCAGGTCGGCCATGCAGGGCCTCTCCTTGCCGTAGAAGGCCCTCCACTGCTGTTGGGTCCCGACCATGTCCTTGGCCTTCAGGTTGGTCAGTTTCTCCAGGGCCCTGTTCCAGTAGATGATCTTGTGGTCCTTGCCGATGACGAAGGCGGGAATGGAGAAGCCCTGGACGATGCTATGGAGCGTCCTCTCGCTGTCGATGACCTTCTGTTCTGTCTCTTTACGCTCCGTGATGTCTTCCAGGGTCTCGATGGCGCCGACGAGCGCCCCCCGGGAGCTGCGGATGGGCGAGACGGTAAAGCGCAGCCATCGGCCGCCCACACCCAGGTCGGGGAAGAAGCCTTCCGCTTCGTAAGTGTCCTCGAGCAGCTTCGATTTGGCCACTCCGCCGTACCATTCCGGTATGGTCTCCAGGGTCTGATCGACGAGCAGATCCGACAGGCAGGGCCGCTCCTTGGCATAGAAGGCCTGCCAGTGTCGGTTGGTACCGATCATTTCCTCACCTGGAAGCCGGCTCAGTTTTTCGAGGGCCCGGTTCCAGAAAATCACCTTGTGGTCGAGCCCGATCACAAAGGTCGGGATGGGCGAGCCTTCGATGACGCTGAAAAGCTGCTGCTCGCTTTCCCGCTGCGTCAATTCCGCCTTCTTGCGATCCGTGATGTCTTCCAATGTTTCGATTGCGCCGATGAGCTCTCCGCGCGAATCCCGGATCGCCGCGCCCGTGAAGCGCAGCCAGACCCCTCTCTGGCCCAGGGCGGGGAAGAAATCGGTGGCCTCGAACGCTTCATCCAGGAGATCCGATTTGCTGTACTTGCCCTCGTACCATTTCGGAACCCGGTCCGCCGCCCCGTCGACCAGGAGGTCGGCCATGCAGGGCCTGGGCTCGGCGTAGAAAGCCCGCCACTGCTGATTGGTCCCGACCACCTTGCTCATCGGGATCTTGCTCAACTGCTCCAGGGCCCGGTTCCAGTAGAGGATTTTGTGGTCCTTGCCGATGACGAAGGCCGGAATGGAAAAGCCCTGGATGATGCTGTGCAGCAGATAAGCGGAATCGCGGGGCTCGTCCGAGTTTCCCCGCTTTCCCTTTGAGGCCTTGCCGCTTCCGCCGGCGTCCGCTTTTTTTACGGTTTTCCTTTTCATAAAAAGCCCTCCTTTCGTGAAAAGCCCGTCTGATCACCCACGCATCCGGGCTTGGCCCGGATATCCTGCGATGCAGCCCCGCACCGGCATTGCGGATTACCTCTGTGAGTCCGCCTGCGACAGGTGCCGGTTACGGCCCGGTCTTGCTGTCGTATCCGATGCGCTTCCCCGGTTTGAGACGATGGTGTTGCGAAAATTAGCACTCCGGGGTAATTCCTTGTGGACAGGATGAGCCAATTTCTGCGGAAATACAATACTAGTAGATAATTAGGATTATGTTAGGTAATACCTAATACTTAATTCAGTGTCTGAGTGTAGAAGTGCAGGAGTGTCTGAGTGAAGAAAAAGCAAGAACGGGGGGACAGCCGACAGTCGACGGTGAAGAAGTGAAAGAAGTGTCTAAGTGCCCGAGTGTCTGAGTGAAGAGAGAAAATAACAGAGTTCAGCGACAAGGGACGAGGGAAAAGAACCGCAGGTTGCAAGGCAAGACCGAGGAGTGGCCGTGAAAAAAATGACAGAAGTGACGGAAAACCGATCTACCCGTGGAAGCTCGTGACGTCGAAATAGTATCTCAGCCGGGCCCCCTCGCTGGTCTTGATGATCCAGATCTCATAATTGCGATCGTCTACATGCCGGGTTTCCTGCGAGTCGATGAACCAGTCGCGGCTTCTCAACCCGTGCAGGCTCGAGATGTAGGCGTACTCGGCAGGCAGTCCCTTTCGCCAGCTCCGGGCATGGATGACGACGGCGCGTTCCATGTCGATGCCGTCGCCGCCCGACCAGGGCTGGCTGCACTCTTTCGCCACCGCGCCGTTGAAGCCGCCGCGAGGCTTTTTTTGCCGGAAAGCATCCAGAAATCTCATGGCTCACACCCCCTTGACATATTGATGCATTTACGTGCAATACGCGTGCCCCGGAGAGCGGGGCAGGCCGGGTCGGGCGGACGCCGGGGGGATATGGGCGAAGCGGAGATACCCGTTGACATCCGGCAGATTTTCAAATATCAAATTCATAGAATCCTTTCGACCTGCTGCGGCCGTTCCTCCCGTTCCTGTTGCGCTACCTGCGATGCCGCGTTGATCCCCTTTTCCCCTGTCGTCGTCCGATTCGGTGTCGTGCTGCAAACCGGGACGTTATCTTTGGTCTGAAGCGGTTTGTCTGAAACATCCTGAAACGCCATCAAGCGGGTGCGGTCCGCCCCTATCCAAGGAGGTGCTGAAATGTTGAGGAAAGCGGCGCTGGTAAAACAGATCTACGTGACGGTGAATCATGAAATCGGTGTGCTGAACAAGATAGCCGATTACCTGGCGGATCGGGGGATCAACATCGAGACGGTCGCAGGCTATGAAATGACGGGGACCGACAAGGCCCGGATCATGATGGTTGTCGACGACACCCGCCGGGCAACGGATTTGCTGAAACAAAAGGGGTTTTCCGCCCTCGAGGAGAGGGAGGAGATTCTCGTGGTGCTCGAAAACAAGCCCGGGGCGTTGAAATCCGTGACGAGCCTGCTGGCGGCCAAGGGGATCAACATCAAACAGATTTACGGGACGATGAGCACGGAAAAATCCCCTGTCCGGGTGGTCATGGCCACAAGCGACAACCAGGCGGCGCTGGTGACCCTGAAAAAAGCGGTCATGAAATAACACCTCGAAGGGCTCCTGCAGAAATAATGGCCGTCCCCTTTTGATGAGGACGGCCTGTCGACACGGATGCCCCCGTCACGCGATCATCGACGGGGAACTACTTGTAGTAGCCGCAGCCCAGGACCACACCGTTGACCTTCTCGACAAACGACGATTTCTGCTCCACCGCCTTGGTCTTGGGATTCTCCCACTTGTAGTCGATGGAACCTTTACCCTTCTCCTTTGCCACGCCGACCATCTCCTTCATGAACAGCTTCCCGTCGGCATCCTTTGCCCCCATCATGTCCCTGCCGATCAGGGCGGCATTGGCTCCGTGGGCAAGGATCTTGCCGTCCATGTCCAGGGCGAAAATGTAGAGGTCCTTGCTGACGAAGGCGCCTTTCGGGTCATTGAAGGCGGCGAAGGCCTTCGGCTGCCCGTTGGCCTTGTAATAAGCAACGGCCTTGTCCAGCAGGGCCTTTGCCTCCCCGGCGCTGCCCCGGTCCTGTGCCCAGGCGATGCCCGCCACCAGCATGAGAACGATGATGCACGCAAATACTTTCTTCATTGAATTCCCTCCTTCGTTTATTTTTCAGCAGGCTGTTCCCCGGCGTGCGCCAAATGGTGCCGCAAGCCGGAAACAACGAGCCTCAAGGCCGTCGCGGGATTATTTCACGACGATTTTTTTGTTCTGGATGTAGAGGATGAGCAGGACGAGAAGAATGATGACCAGGACCGCCACGACGACTCCGCCGCCGTCGCCGCCGGCCAGAACCCGGTCCGATGCCTGGGCCATCAGGTGGATCTGCTCGTCAGAGAGGCCCTGCAGGCGCTCCCGGGTTTCTTCGGGGGTGAGCCCGTAGGACTCGAGCTGCGACTTCACGATTTCCGTCTCGAGGGCCCGCTGGATCCGGCTGAATTCCTCCGCCTTGATCTTTCCTGCGTCGGGATTCGATGCCAGGGCTCCCACCATCCCCGCCGTGGCGGGGGCGGTCAGAAAGCCCGTCAGATAGAACAGGACGATCAAGGCAAGCAGGGGATTTCTCAACCGTGTCAACATGATCTGCCCTCCTTTTCTGCGTGCAGCTGCGGCCCGGCCCAACCGACCCGTGTGTAATCAATGACAGGGGTCTTACGCGTTTCGTTTGAACGTCGCGCTGATCGTGTGGTTCTCCGTAAGATTCGAGAACATGTAGATGCTCACCGTGCCGACCGAGACTCCATCCACCCGGACATCGTCGATGGAATAGCCCCACCGGGGTCGGATAGCGAACATCTTGCTCAGTCCATACCCGATGGCCACCCGGGCCGAAGGCGTGATGGACCCGCCGTGCCCGGCCGAGACGTCAATCGCGATAACCGACCTCATGCGCCCTTCGAAGACCGATATTTTTTTTCCAGCAATCGCCATGTTACACGCTCCGGGAAGGGACGCCGCATCCGAACCGCGACACCTGCGTCCCCTCCTTTAATCAATTACGACCCTACTCTTCCCCTTCCCTGAGGGGAAAGGATTGAGGTGAGGGTGAATGCTCTCCTTACTGGTTCCGCCTTCTCCTGTCACCGGGTTAGAAGGGCAGCATGAGATCTCTCCCCTGGGGAAAATGGGGGGGGTGGAGGGAGAATCCCCAGGGAAGAGAGCAATGATGATCAAGCCTGTCCGGGACAGGCAGCGCCTATAGGGCAGCGGCCCTCTTTGTGCTGAAGTAGTTTTCGATGGCCAGCTGCAGCTCGATGAATTGCACCGGCTTCTGGTAACGGGTATGGGCCCCGGCCTTCTCGAATTCACACAGTCTGGAGGAGCCTGTCAGTCCGATCACAAAGATGTGGGGGAACCGCTCTTTCACGACACGGCAGAGCTCAAAACCCGTCATCTCCGGCATGTCGCCGTCGGTGATGAGGATGTCATAGGGTGATTTATCCAACTGATTCAATGCCTTGACGCCATTTTCGGCTGCTATGGCAACGTGTCCCATCCGCGCCATGAAGATCTTCAGGATTTCACGCAAACCCGCATCGTCGTCGGCAATCAACACCCTCATCCTCTTGCCCTCCTCGGATCTTCCTTCTCAAATCAGAACAAATCAGAGCAAGGGCCATACCATGTCGGAAAATTAACATGTAAGATTATAATATTATTAAAGATATGTTATTTTTTCCGGCTGTCTGGAGGTGCGATTTCCGGGGTAGAATGAAGGGTTTTTCCTACACGGAAAAAGGCGGGATCGGGGGAACACGGCTAGAATAAACAAAAGAAGGGATGAAGGGTTTTCCCTTCACTCCTGTCTGAAATCCAGCGGGTTGATACGGTATTTTTCAAGGAGCTCGTAGAGGTCTGCCCGGTATTTGCCGGCCAGCTTCGAGGCCTGACTGACATTGCCCCGGCTGATCTTCATGAGCTGGATGAGATAATTCTTCTCGAAGTCCTGCTTCGATGCCTTCAGGGTCTTGAACGCCGTCTCCCCCATTTCCTGACCCGGCAGGATGATCATCTCCTCCGGGATGACCTCCTCCGGAGTCATGACGACAGCGCACTCGATCATGTTCTCGAGCTCCCGCACGTTGCCCGGCCAGGAATAGATCATGAGCTTTTGCAACGCCGCAGGGCAAAGGGCCTTGACGGGCTTCTTGAGTTTCCCGGCCACCTTGTCCAGGAAGTGCTCCACCAGCAGCGGGATATCCTCTTTCCTCTCCCGCAGGGGAGGCACCCGGATCGGGATGACGTGGACGCGGTAAAAGAGATCCCCGCGGAAGGTCCCCTTTTCGACCTCCTTCTCGATGTCCTTGTTCGAGGCCGAGACGATCCGGACGTCGACCTTGACGGTCCGGTGCGACCCCAGGGGGTAGAACTCCTTTTCCTCGAGCGCCTTGAGGAGCTTGCCCTGCATGGGCGGCGGGATCTCGGAGATCTCGTCGAGGAAGATGATGCCGCCGTCGGCCTGGACGAAGAGGCCCTTCTTGTTCGCGATGGCGCCCGTGAAGGCGCCTTTTTCGAAGCCGAACAGCTCGCTCTCCAGCAGCGTGGCAGGAATGGCCGCGCAGTTGATGGGGACAAAGGGCTTGTCCTTTCGCTCACTCAGCTGGTGGAGGGCCTTGGCCACGAGCCCCTTGCCCGTTCCGCTCTCGCCGCTGATGAAGACATTGGAGTCCGTCTCGGCGGCCAGGGCCACCGCCTCGTAGACCCTCTTCATGGCCTCGCTCTGGCCGATGATGCTCTGCCCCTCGAAGTCGGCCCGCAGCATGCTCCGCAGGCGCTTGACCTCCCGGGAGAGCTTCGCCTTCTCGATGCCGTTACGGATTTGGATGAGAAGCTCGCGGTAATCGAAGGGCTTGGTCAGGTAGCTGTAGGCGCCTTCCTTCATGGCCTCCACGGCGCTCTCAATCGTCCCGTAGGCCGTCAGGATGATCACCGGCAGGTCGGGGTCGACCTCGCGCAGGCTCTTCATCAGCTCGATCCCGGTTCCCCCGTCCAGCTTCAGATCCAGCAGGGCGATGTCGAAGCCGCCTTCGGTAATTCTCTCCTTCGCCTCCCGGATCTCGGCGGCCGCCACGACGGCGTACTGCTCCGACTCGAGGCGCATCTGCAGCACCTTGAGGATGCTCACGTCATCGTCGACAACCAGGATCTTCTCCATCGCGCAACCTCAATTACCGGCAGGGGCCTTTCTTCGCTTCTCCTCCAGGCTCCTGTCGATCTCCTTCATCTGTTCGATCTGCTTCTGCAGGCCCTCGATCTGCTTCTGCTGGCCATCGACCTGCTTTTCGAGCGTCTCGACGTGCTTTTCGAGCGTCTCGACGTGCTTTTTCTGGGACGCGGCCTGACTGTTCTGGCTCGCCGCTTCGCCGACGACGGAGAGCAGGGCCTCGGCCGGTTCCCGGTATTTGCTCCGGGGATAGTCGTTGACCACCCGCCGGAAGGCATCGAGGGCCTTCTGGTAGTCGCGCTGCGGGTTCCGGGGGTGCGCATAGAGGCAGCCCATCCCGAAGAGGGCCTCGTCGGCCGCCTGCGGGTACAGCTCGGTGATCTCCTGGTACTGCTTCAGTGCGGCCTGGTAGTCGCCGCCGGCCAGGTGATGATCGGCCTGCCAGTAATCCGGCCTGGCCAGAGCCCCCTGAAGTCCGGTGCAACCCCAGATGCCGGCCAGGATCACGCAGGCAATGAAAAGGTGAAGGTGCTTCCCTTGCCGAATTCGCTTTCGGCCCATACTTGACCTCCGTGGGCGTTGATGATGTGCTTGACGATGGCAAGCCCGAGACCCGTTCCTCGAACGGCCCCCTTGCCGTCGTCGACGCGCCGGAACTTTTCGAAGACTTTCTTCAGCCCCGATTCGGGAATCCCGCGGCCCGTGTCGGAAACCGCCACCTCGACGCAATTTGCATCGGCTCGATGCCTTGCGGCGATGGTGACGCGCCCGCCGTCGGGGGTGAATTTCAAGGCATTGCTCAGCAGGTTCTCGAGGACCATCTCGATCTTCTCGGTATCCATGCGCAGCCGGGGCAGCTCCGGCGGGATTTCGACCTGCAGGGCAATAGCCTTGCGCTGGGCGAGCGGCGAGAAACGCTGCAGGTTCTTCTCTACGATCGGCAGCAGGCCCGCCTCCTGAAGAGTAAGGGGCATCATCCCCGACTCCATCATGGAGAAGTCGAGGAGCCGGTTGACGGAGCGGATCAGGCGCTCGCACTCCTGCCGGATGAGGCCCTGAAGCTCCCGCTCCCTTTCCGGCAGAGCCGCGAAGAGGCCTTCCTGGAGCATGCTCGAGGCCTCCTTGATGGCGGTCAGCGGCGTGCGCAGCTCGTGGGAGAGATGGCCGATGTAATCGATCTTCATCTGGTCGAGCTCCCGGAGCCTGTCGCACATGGCGTTGAAGGCGTCGGCCAGCTCCCGGATTTCCGGGGGCGAAGGGATGTTGAGCGGCTCACCGAAATCGCCCCCGGCGACGGCCTTCGTCTTTTCCCGGAGGCGGGAAATCGGGCCGCTGACGGAGTGCGTGTTAAACGCGGAGATGACGATCACCATCATGACGGCCACGATGAGCGACACCAGGATCGCGTTTGCCGTCCGCACGGAAATCGCCTCGATCCGGACGAGCCTTTCGTCACGTTCCGCCGAGGCGACCCTTGCGAGTTCCCGGAGGCGCTGTGCCGCCTCCGAGGCGATCTGTTCGCGCTCCGCCCGGAAGCGAATGATTTCCCGATCCGGTACGCTGCGCGCGCCCGTCGGGCCCGCCGTTTCGTCGAAGAGCCTGCCGTAGTCGTTGTGCAGCGTCCGGACGCGCGCCAGGAGCTCTTGCTTTTTTGCCGTGTCGGCAAGCGACGCCAGCTCCGCCATCTGCTTGTCGAATTCCGTCCCGAGCGTCTTGAACTGCCGGTAGTAGGCTTTGTCCCTGGAGACGAAGAACTTTTCCTCGGCGGCCGTGGCGCTGTAGAGGATCTCCAGGCTCTCTTCCGAGAGATGGATTTCCCGGGCGTCATCGTTCGTGACGGTCTGGATGAGCCGGTTGATCTCGCTCAGGTTCCAGATCGTGTAGATTCCGGACAGCAGAACGACGACAATAATCAGAAGATAGCTGCTGATCAGCCGGAACAGGATGGAAAGATTCGACGCCACCATATTCCTTCCGCGCGTTGATGCGATCGGGGCCCTGCGGGAGACGTTCCCCGCGGCCCGGACCTCCGAGCTAGTTATCAGAAAACGTTTCTTTTTCCAACCCTATCTTCCCCGGCCTGTCCGCGACGGCCTCCCGGGCACAGGCTGCCGGATCCCGTGACAGCCGTTCCCGCCACGGAAAAAGGCCGTCCTCTTCACAGGGAACGGCCTTTCATCTACTTCCTTACGCTCTCAGATACCCGGCGCCCCGGAGCGGGGAATTTTCATGTCAACGGAACGGATGCGGAAACCGGGCCGGGCATGTCGAGTCACACGATCTTCTTTTCCAGGGACCAACCGCATCTGTCCGCCTTGATGCCCCTGCAGGCGTCCCGGTACTCGAATTCGAAAATTACGCTGCCCCTGTGAGGGTCCTCCTGCTTGATCCGGAAACTCCGTATCGACCCTCCGTAGAAGGAGGGTTCGGATTTTTTGCGGTGAAAGTAGATATGTCCCCCGACGAGCTTCTTCGCTTCGTCTTCCGTGAGCACCCACCAGCCGCTTTCCCATACCTTGTCTCGCAGCTTGGTGAAATTGTCCGCGTTTTCGATCAAATGGATCTGCATAGCGCACGCTCCTGACCGGAACCCCGATATAAAAAAACCTGTCGCGTGGGAATGGACAGGGCTTCAGGATTCACGGAGGTTTCCCTGTACGGGAACAGAGTTTGTCTGCTTATTGAGAGAGGTCAATGACTCTGGCTTCACACTATCCTGATTGGCCCCAATGTCAAGGGATTTCTCCGCAGCCACCATGTCCTGCGGGGAATAAAAAAGGCAGAGCCTTTCGGGTTCTGCCTTCTCGTTGTGCTTTCCAAGCGCTGCTGCCGTTAGATAGGCTTTACGTTATCCGCGGCCGGGCCTTTTGGGCCCTGCTTGACATCGAAGCTGACACGCTGTCCTTCAGCAAGCGTCTTGAAGCCTTCGGCCTGGATGGCGCTGTGATGAACAAACACGTCTCCGCCCTCATCCTTTTCGATGAACCCGAAGCCTTTTTGATCGCTGAACCATTTGACTTTACCTTCTGCCATCGCTAGCATCCTCCTTTCTTAATAATTCCATAAGTCGGATTTCCAGCATGACAGAAAGCAAAAAAACCACCCAGACTCCAAAGAGCGAGGGTGGCCCACCTTTGCACTTCAAAATGTCTTCATCCGAACTTATTGATTGTTATTAATTTAGTATGTACCGGATTGAAAGTCAAGGATTAATCTCTATAGGTTTCAACCGTCTATCCCCCTGGCGCCGGGGCTTGATCGCCGAAAAGATAATATTCCTTGACTTCATGGCGGTTCGGATGTCTGATAAAAGCGAAATCTCGATTTGCTGTCAGCAGGGCTGCCCATCAGAAAGAAGAAACGCATTTTTATCGGCGCTCATGATTGGTACCCCGTCTCTCACTGAAGAGGGATGGGGTTTTTTATCCACCAGGTCACAACAGAAGGATCAATCGCCATGACCGAAGACTTACTTGATTACTGGGTCAGACTCATCAAGCCGTTTTTCCCTACGAACGCATGGATTGTCACACGCTACTCGGGGGACGATCATATCATCGAGATCGACTGGAAACTCGACGACGACCCGGGACAGCCAAACCGGCGTTCCCGGAAAATTCAGATCACCATCTCCGACGGGGCCATTGAAGATTACCTGGACAAGGACAAGAAAGAGCGTGAATTATTTGAAACGAGCCTCAAGAAGCTGATCCACGATCGCTACAGTCATTCTACTCCCGATGAACAGGTCCACCGGGGCTCCTCTGCATCGGCGGACAAGCTGCTCATTGCGAGGAACACGCTCAACGCATGATGACCGGGGGCGCGGCCCGCAGAAACCGCCCGGTTTCCCCTTGACAATCCGCCTGTTCTGTTTCTTAATGATTCATCATCCATGGCCCGATCCGGGGCAGTGTCCCGCAACGTTCGGGACCCGATCACGGATTTCCCATCCTGTCTCTCACGGACAACTTCATCCCCGATCAGGCCCATCCTGAGGAATATCGTTCTCACCGACCACACCCCGTAATCAACCCGATGCGCTTCATCGGGTCCTTGCAGATCGGTTGCTCGTTCCGTTGCGCCTGGCTGAGGCGGGGCGGACGGGAAAACGGAAACCAAAGAACCTTCACGGAAGGAGGGTGTACCCATGAGAGCGATGTCGAGGATCATTCTTTCGGCCCTGTTGATCGTGCTGGTCTGCGGCTGCTGCGTCAAATTCGAGGACGTGGCGCCCGGGACGCAGTACCCCGTCGGCCAAACATTCTACACAAGCGGAACGAACATCAGCGTCGAGCAGTTTCAATGGACAAACGGCATCTGGACGACAGACGGAAAGGCCAGGATCGATGCCACGAACCACGCCAAGGGGACGGGCAGGGAAATCAATGCCAACAACGTCAATCTACGCTTCAAGTTCGACTACCCGCTGAAGAAGATCACACTGAAGTTCGCCGAGATGGGCGGAAACAACAACATGATGGTGAACGGTGATTTCCGCAATGTGGGCAATCTGGTCTCCCTGAACGGCTTGACCGTCGGGGGCGTGACCGTGACCGTGACCGCCACCACCGTCGGGGGCAACGCGTACGGCATCATCGTGCTGGACGGGGCCATCAAGGAGTTCAGCATCGGGGGCCAGGAACTCTGGCTCGACGATATCTGCCCGACGAAGTAACCCGGTCTGCGGGGCCGTCCGGAATGCGGTGGCAGGTTTCATATCGCCCGCGCTCATTCGGAAAGGAGGCAGGCCATGAAAGATATCAACCGTATCCTTGTCGTCAGCCGGATGACGAGACACTGCCGGAAAGCGGTCCGTTTCGGGGTTTCGCTTGCCCGTCAATACAGCGCCGTCCTTACCGTGCTGCACGTCGTCGAGAATCCTTTCAAAAAGGGGTGGAATCTGCCCACGATCTCCTATGAGGAGCAATACCGGAAGGAGATGGAAAGGATCAAGGCGGAGCTCGATGAGATCGTCAGCCTGGAACGGGAAAAGGGCATGACGATCCTCGAGACCATCGAGGAGGGCGAGCCGAAAGAAGAGATCCTGAAGACCATTCGGAACGGGAACATCGACCTGGTGATCCTGCTGTCCCACGAGGAGGGCCGCCTGGAGCACTTCCTCTACGGACGGGGCACCGACAGCATCATCCGCAAGATGCCCTGCTCGATCCTGCTGGTCAAAGAATAGGGTGCAGGGGCAGGCTGCTTCGCAGCAGTGACCGGCTACTACGCAGCAGTGGCCTGTGAACAGTGAACAGCAAAGAAGTGTTTAGTGTTATGTGTTAAGAGAAAGAGTAAGAAAGTGACCGGTGACCAGTGAACGAACAAGAGGGTAGCAGATCGTAAAGAAGAGTGAAGGAGTGATTAAGAAGACAGGTTCAGAGTAAAGGGTACAGGGAAAAAAGAATAAGAACACGGACAATACCGTCGGGCCAGGCGCTGCGGGGAGGTTTTGAAAACCGGCGGCGGACATGGATCTGTGCCCCTGATGGAATGAGCGTCAGGGGCTTTGCTTTGTTCGTCGGCATGGGCGAGGGAATGGACCCGGGTCACGGCGCCGGCTGCCCGCCAAGATTCCGCTTTAATATCGAGCTGGATTGCGTTATGAACGATACATTATTTCTTTGCGGAGGTTGTTTTCACGTGGATGGAACTGAACATCAAGGAGGGACAGCATGAAAGCAACGGCAAGAATGATGATGGCGGTCGGAATCGGTCTTGTGCTCACGGCGTCTGCGGCGTTTGCGGCGGATTACAAGTTTTCGGGGTTTTTCGGAAATCCGGCCGCCTATGAGCTGCTGAAACCCGGGCAGGAGGGCGAGGCCAAACTGCGCTGGGTGAAAGGGGACGTCGATCACAAGAAATACAATCGCTTCATGGTGGACAGCGTCGTCTTCTTCCTGGCTGACGATTCCGACTACAAGGGCATCGATCCCCAGGAGATGAAGGAACTGGCCGATGCCTTCAACCGGGAGCTTGCGGCGGCCTTCAAGGACAAATACCCGATCGTGGCCAATCCAGGGCCCGACGTGGCACGGCTCCGCATCGCCATCACGAACATCCATCCGAGCCGGCCCGGCGTCAGCGCGGTGACGTCGATCGTGCCCGTCGGGATAGGCATCAGTCTCGTCAAGAAGGGCGCAACAGGCGGCTGGTCCGGCAGCGGCGATACCTGCATCGAAGTGATGGGCCTCGACAGCACGACCAACGAGATCCAAGTCCTGGCATTCGACCAGCAGAAGGCGGCCTTCGAGCAGCGGTTCTCCAAATGGGGGTCGGCCTACGACGCCTTCAAACTCTGGTCCGAGAAGTCGGTTGAGTTCATCGACCATTATAAGGGCGTCAAGAGGGAACCCAAGAAATAAGGTTTCTTCTTTTCGGAGGGGGATCCATGAAGACGCACCATGGGCGGGCTACGGGGGCCCTTTGTCTCTTCCTGATGCTGATCGGGGCGGCCGGCTGCAGTCACTTGGGGCACTACCCGGTGAACGCACCCCTGGAGCGGTATGAACCCGGCTACGGCTACCTCGCCCGGAACATGGGGCCCGAGGGCAGTTCAGAGGAACTGCTCTTGATTCTGTCTTTTTCCGGGGGCGGGACACGGGCGGCCGCCTTCTCCTACGGCGTGCTCGAGGAACTGCGGGCAACGGAGGTCGCCTTTGACGGCAGGAAGCGCCGGCTCGTCGACGAGGTGGACATGATCTCGGCCGTCTCGGGGGGGAGTTTCACGGCGGCCTACTTCGGTCTTTTCGGCGAGCGCCTCTTCGAGGATTACGAAGGCCGGTTCCTGAAAAAGAATGTCCAGGGGGACTTGACCTCCGGTGCTTTTCTGAACCCCGTCAACTGGTTCAGGCTTTCCTCGCCCTTCTTCGACCGGAGCGATCTTGCCGCCGAGTATTACGACAAAAACGTTTTTGACGGGAAGACCTTCGGGGACATGCTCAGGCGCAAGGGGCCCATGGTCCTCATCAACGCGACGGACATGTCCCTGGGGATAAGATTCACCTTCAACCAGAACCTGTTCGATGCCATCTGTTCCGATCTCTCGAAATTCACTCTAGCCAGGGCCTGTGCCGCCTCGTCGGCGGTCCCGGGCGTTCTGACGCCGATAACGCTGATCAATTACGCGGGCCGCTGCGGCTTTGTTCTCCCGCCTGAATTTGCGACGTTCTCCCCGGGTTACCGGATGAGAGAAATGAGGGGAAACACGGCGCTCGTGCTGGATTCGAAGAATAAAGAGTACTTTCACCTGATTGACGGGGGCGTGGCGGACAACCTCGGCCTGAGGGCCATCGAGGAGACCATCGATGCGGTGGGCAATGCCTGGACGTCTCTGAAGCTCATGGGACGGGAGAAGGTCCGGAAGGTGGTCTTCATCGTCGTCAATGCCGAAACGAAAATCGAATCCAGTTGGAATCGGACGGCTATCATCCCCCCCCTTGCGGCCATGATCTCGAGCTACTCCTCCATCGCCATCACCCGCTACAACCTCGAGACCATGGCTCTCCTGCAGGAAAGCTTCGCACGGTGGACCGATCAGGTACGGACGGGAAGGTGCCCCCCGGGGCAGGTCTCCCGGGAGCCGGGATCCTGCGGCGATATAGAATACTATATGGTGGAAGTCCGGTTCGAATTGCTGGCCGATCCATCCGAGAGGGCCTGGCTGTCCGCATTGCCCACCTCTTTTCAGCTGTCCCCCGGGGACGTGGACAGGCTGAGGGCCGCTGCCCGCAGAATCCTGGCTGAGTCCGGCGACTTCCGGAGGTTCCTCAAAGACCTGGGCGCCGGGGGCCGGTCGCGGTGAGGGGACGGGGTAGAGGGTAGAGGGTAGAGGGTAGAGGGTAGAGGGTAGAGGGTAGAGGGGACCGGATACAGTCAAGTCATCGTAACAAAAGAGAAATATAAATAGCCGGGATTATTTCAGAGGCCCTGCCTGGTGGCAGGGCTTTTGCTTCTTGCTATTTCCATCTCTGACGACTATCTTGTTGGGCACGATGATGGAACTGAATCCTGGAATGACGCTCTCTCCGGTTTACCTGGAAATCTTTTCTTCCGCCGGTCGTATCCTCGTTTTCTTCGTGGCGATCCTCGCCCAGATCTACCTCATTGCGCGCATCCGGCAGACTTTCCGGTTTCCGCGGCGCTCAGGGAGCT
>Ga0316628_100001151_pt1 | contig 18351 bp, 20 predicted proteins | sample OWC_Aug_M2_C1_D5_FD_207648 | JGI IMG/M metagenome (GOLD analysis project Ga0316628, IMG submission 207648) | Wetland soil microbial communities from Old Woman Creek delta, Ohio, United States - OWC_Aug_M2_C1_D5_C | ecosystem: Environmental > Terrestrial > Soil > Wetlands | place: USA: Ohio... | reverse complement strand
GCGCGGCGCGTGGCGCGCGCCGACGCATGCGAAAGCACCTCGCGATCGACGGGCTCGCCGCGGCTCGCGCGCAGCTGGAGTTCGACCAGGTCCCTGGGCCGCGGCAGGCTGCCGGCGTGCGTGGTCAGGATGCGCGATTCGTTCGATCGCATCGCGCTCAGCGCTTGCGAACGTGCCGCAGGAGCGAGAGCGACCAGGCCGCGAGCGCCGCGACGAGCAGCGCCAGCAGCCCTACCAGCAAGCCGCTCGCGAGCCGGGGCGGCTGCGCCTCGTTCGCCTGCAGCACCAGAAGGTGCACGCCGAGCGCGAACAGCAGCGCCACGCTCCCGAGCCGGTAGGCGTGCTCGCGCAGGAAGTCCACGCGCGGCAGCCAGCCGAGGGCCGCGACCAGCGCGAGCGGCACGCCGAGCGACACGCACAGGGTGAACACCAGGTAGCGGTCGCGGCTCATCCAGCCGTCTGCCAGGTCGTTCGTGCCGAAGCGTATCGCCACCCGCAGCGGCAGTGCGTCCGACGTGGCGAAGATCGACATTCCCGTGAGCACCAGAAGGATCGTGAAGACCAGCTTCGCATTGCCACGCACGGCGCCCTCAGGCCGGCGGCAGGTCGTCGAATGCGGCCGCCTGGCCCGTCTTCGCCGCGGACACGGCGCGCCGGATGTCCTCGACGCTGAAGATGCCGGGCTGCAGCGCGTTCAGGTAGGCGAAGCTTTCGCCGACGCCGTGGTCGCGTGCATACGAGATCATCTGCTTGGTCGCCGCGACCGCCACCGGCGCCTTGGCGGCGATGCGGCGCGCGGTGTCGAGCGCTCCCGCCACCAGCGCCTCGTGCGTGTCGTACAGGCCGTTGACGAACCCCAGGCGCTCGGCACGCTCCGCCGTGAGCCGGTCCCCGGTGTAACCGAGCTCGCGCACCACCGCTTCGGGCAGCTGCTTGGGCATGCGGTTGAAGGTGCCGACGTCCGCCATCATGCCGATGTTGATCTCCTGGATCACGAAGTACGCGTCCCGCGTCGCGTAGCGCAGGCAGCAGGCGGTGGCGAGGTCGACCGCGCCGCCGATGCATCCGCCATGGAGCGCGGCGATCACGGGGAAGCGCGCATCGGCCAGGGCATTGAGCGAGGCTTGCAACTCGGCCAGCTTGGCGGCGAACCTGCGGCGCGCGGCCACGGTCGAGGTGTCGAGCGCGGCCGCGTCCTGGAACACCGACAGGTCCATGCCTGCGCTGAAGTGCTTGCCGGAGGAGGAAACGACCGCCGCGCGCACGCCGCCGCCCGAGTCGAGGCTGCGCACGATCTGCGGCAATTCGCGCCAGAAGGCCAATGTCATCGCATTAATGCGCTCCGGGCGCGACAACCTGACGTGCGCCACCTTGTTCTCGATGCTCACGTCGAAGCATTCCCAGGTCATCGCGTTCTCCACTCGATGCGGAAATATCTCATATATACACGCCCCCCTTCGCGAGCGACAATCCTTTCATGAGCAAAACACTCAAGGTCGTCGTCGGCGTCGCGGCGCTGCTGGTGATCGCCGTGGCCGCGAGCCTGTACTGGGGCCAGCACAAGAAGGTCGAGTTCCGCAGCGATATCGCCGCGCTGCTCACCGAGGCGAGCGCGCAGCTGCGCGCCGCCCTCGGCGTCGAGTCGGACCAGAATGCGGCCGACACCCCCGAGGCGGTGAGCCGGCTGGAGCAGATCGCCGCCCGGCTCGACCAGCAGGTCTCGGCCCTGCACGCGATGGACACCACGCGCAACCTGCCGCTGGCGGAGGCCGCCGAAGACTACCTGACGACCGCGCGCCAGATCGCCGTGTACCAGGCAAGGATGCACCGGTTGCGCAGCGAAGTCGCCGCCGACGCGCGGGCGCTCGCCGAGCACATGCGCAGCGCGGATCGCCGCGCGCGCGGCTGGATCGGCGAGGCGATGCAGAAGAAGGACCTGCTGGAAAAGAACTACTTCGACTACCGCCAGGCGAGCGACGCCTTTGCCGACCTGACAAGCTCCTACATCACCACGCGCAAGACGCTCGTGCCGCTGATCGGCGGCGGGACCGCACTGTTGGAAGAGTCCGTAGTGCGCGAAGCCTACGAGCGCGCCCGCACCGCGGCGAAGCAAGCCGCCGCGGAAGTCGACCAGGCCCGGCAGCTCGCCGTCGCCCGCTAGGGCCGCAGGCTCTGCAGTCCACGGCGGGCTACCGCACGCCCGGCATGCGTCAATGGCGACGAGAACCCGACCCAGGCCGTGACCTGCTCGCCGACCGAGCAGTGTCGATGTAATTTACACCGGTCGCCCGGTCGCAGGCTTATGTACCTGATTTCACGACATTGAACGATTCTTGCTTGACGCCTCACTCTACCAGTACGTCACCTATCGACAGAGGCGTTATGCGGGCTAAGCGGCAGTCGGTGATTCAGAAGTTCTGCTCGGCATTGATAACCGCGCTTGCTGCGGCGTCGCCCGCGCATGCAGCACTGGTCAACGTCACGAACCTCGTGACGGACGACCAAGGGGCACACTCCGCCCTTATCACCGATCCGAAACTCGTCAACGCCTGGGGCGTCTCGAGCTCCCCGACCTCGCCGTTTTGGGTATCCGACAATGGCAGCGGCATCGCAACGCTGTATCGCGTCGATCCGGGGACTAACGCCCCGACCAAGATGGGACTGGAGGTGTCGATCCCAGGCGATGGGAGTGTCACGGGACAGGTCTTCAATGCCAATTCTTCCATTGGTGCATTCAATGGTGACCCGTTTCTCTTTGTCAGCGAGGACGGGACGGTTTCGGGTTGGAGAGCTGCGCTAGGGACCGCCGCGGAAACACTCCAGCTGGGATCCTCGGACAACGTTTACAAGGGGACGACACAAGCGACGACCGGTGGATTTTCGTATCTGTACGCTGCCAACTTCCGCGCCGGAAGAATCGATGTCATCAAGGGTAGCAGCGGCGCCCCTGATCTGACCGGCAACTTTATCGACCCCAATCTTCCGGCCGGCTATGCCCCGTTCAACATACAGAGGATCGGCAGCGAGCTCTACGTGACCTACGCGCAGCAGGATGGCAACAAACTCGACGACGTGGCGGGAGCTGGCCATGGTGTCGTGAACGCTTTCGACCTTCAGGGGAATCTCCTTCGCCGCGTCGCTTCGCAGGGCACATTGAATTCGCCGTGGGGTTTGGCACTCGCACCTTCGTCGTTCGGCACGTTGGCGGGGGATCTGCTGGTCGGCAACTTTGGCGACGGGCGCATCAACGTCTTCGATTCGTCCGATGTTTTCGTAGGGCAATTGCTCGGGCCGAATAGCGACCCCCTGGCGATCGACGGCCTCTGGGCATTGATCGCAGGAAACGGCGGCAACGCTGGAAATCCACAGTCGGTCTACTTTTCAGCGGGCCCGGACGGCGAGACGCACGGGCTTTTCGGCGTGATCTCGTTTGCTTCCGATTCCACGTCTGTTCCTGAACCCGCTACTCTCGCGCTTCTCGGCCTCGGCCTGGCAGGACTCGCAGCCTCACGTCGTCGCCAGTGGTCAGGGGCATCCGACCCTGGATCTGCGCCACGGAAAGAAGGCGCCAGGAAAAAACGAGTCGACCCCGACTCCAATTCACTGGGCCTGCAGGCGTAGCGGCAGCGAGCGCAGGCGCTTGCCGGTGAGGCGGTACACGGCGTTCGCCACCGCCGGCGCGATCGGCGGCGTGCCGGGCTCGCCGATCCCACCCGGCGTCCCGCCGTTCGGCAGGAGGTAGGTCTCCACGATCGGCGCGTTGGCCATGCGCACCATGTCGTACTGCGGAAAGTTCCGTTGCTCGACGCGCCCGTCCTTGAGGGTGATCTCGCCGTACAGCGCCGCCGTCAGGCCGAACACGACGCCGCTTTCCATCTGCTGCGCGATGATGTCCGGATTCACGACGGTGCCGCAGTCGACGGCGCACACCACGCGGTGCACGCGAATCGCGCCGTTGGCGACCGAGACCTCGGCCACCTGTGCGACGATCGTGCCGAAGCACTCGTGCATCGCGATGCCCTGCGCCCGGCCGTTCGGCGGTCGTCCCCAGCCCGCCTTGACCGCGGCGTATTCGAGCAGCGTGCGGTGGCGCGGGTGCCGCGCCAGGAGGATGCGCCGGAAATCGTAGGGATCGAGCTTCGCTTCGTAGGCCAGCTCGTCGATGAAGCTCTCGGTGAAGAACGCGTTGTGCGAATGTCCCACGCTGCGCCAGGAGCCCACCGGGACCGCCGAGCGGTAGGTCACGTGAGAGCACTGGCGGTGCGCGAACTCGTAGCTCTGGTCGAACAGCCCCTCGATCGTGGTGCGATCAGGCATGTCGAGCGCGAGCAAGGGATAGGTGCGGGCCAGGTATTGCGGCACGATCGCGTCACTTACCGTGCGCGTCACCCAGGCAAAGGGCATGCGCTGCCCGTCGAGGCCGGCGCGCATGCGCGCGAGCGCGGCCGGGCGGTAGAAGTCGCGCGTCATGTCTTCCTCGCGCGACCAGATGAGCTGTACCGGCGCAGGCGAGACATCGCGCGCGATCCATAGCGCCTGCGGCACGAAGTCCACCTCGAGGCGCCGCCCGAAGCCGCCCCCGAGTAGCGTCACGTTCACCTCGACGCGGTCGGCCGGGATTCCCGCGGCGCGCGCCGCGACGTCGCGCACGATGCTCGGGGCCTGCGTCGGCGCCCAGATGCGGAGCCGCCCGCCGCCAAACTGCGCCGTGCAGTTCATCGGCTCCATGGTCGCGTGCGCCAGGTAGGGCGCGCGGTACTCGGCGCCGAACACGTTGATGGCGTCGAGCAGTGCTGCCTCGCCCTTGCCGCGCCGGTAAAGCGTGACCCCCGGCTCGGCCTCGAGCGCGCGCTGCATGTCCGAGATCAATGCCGCGCTCGCCAGCCCCGCGTGCGGCCCGGGGTCCCAGTCGACGCGCACCTTGTCCAGCGCCTGCGTCGCGCGCCACCAACTGTTCGCCACCACCGCGACGCCAGGTGCAGAGCCTGCGGCCGAGGACAGCTGCGAGACGCGGACCACGCCGGGCACGGCGAGCGCCGCGTCGCCGTCGAAGCTGCGCAGCGTGCCCCCCAGGGTCGGGCAGGTGAGCACCGCCGCATACAGCATTCCGGGAAGCCTGACGTCGATGCCGAAACGCGCCCGCCCGGTGACCTTGTCCGGCACGTCCAGCCGGGGCGCCGGCGTGCCGATCAGCGCGAAGCGCTTCGGATCCTTGAGCGTCACCTCGCCGGGAATCGGGACCTCGCGCAGTTTTCCCACCAGTTCGCCGAACTCCAGCCGCCGCCCGTCCACCTGGCGCACCACGCCCTCGACGACGCTGCACTCGCCGGGCGCGACCTTCCACGTGCGCGCCGCGGCCTCGATCAGCATGGCGCGCGCCGCGGCGCCCGCATGGCGTATCGGCAGCCAGGCGTCTCGCACGCTCGAGCTGCCGCCGGTGATCTGCAGTCCGAGCTCGCGGCCGATCTTGGACACGATCCATTCGCTCGCGCGCACCTTGGCGCTGTTCCTCTGGTCGGGATGGAACGGCAGGCTGCCGACCAGCGTCGCCACGTTGCCGTAGATGGCGTCGGTCGGCGCCTGCTCGAGGCTCACGTGCCCGAGCGGCACGTCGAGCTCCTCGGCCAGCAGCATCGCCAGCGCGGTATGCACCCCCTGCCCCATTTCCGAGCGCGGCATCGCGAGCACCACGTTGCCGCTGCGCTCGATGCGCACCCAGCCGTTCAGCGCCACCGAATCGCGGCGCGGCGGCAGCGTGTCGCGGTCGCCCATGCGGCTGCGCGGCGGAAGGAAGCACCAGCCCACGACCAGTGCGCCGCCCGTGCCAAGGGCGGTCATCAGGAAGCTGCGCCGCTTCACAGCGTGCGTCGCACCGAGCGGACCGCGATGCGGATCCCGTCGCGCACCCGCTGGTAGGTTCCGCAGCGGCAGATGTTCGTGATGGCGGCATCGATCTGGGCGTCGCTCGGGCCCGCGTTCTGCGCGACGAGCGCCGCCGCGGCCATCAGCATTCCCGACTGGCAGTAGCCGCACTGGGGCACCTGCCGGTCGATCCAGGCTTGCTGCAGCGCGTGCAGCATCTCCCCTCCGAGGCCCTCGATCGTGCGAATGTCGCCCGCCGCTTCGCGCACCGCGACCACGCAGCTGCGCATCGCCCGCCCGTCGATCAGCACGGTGCAGGCGCCGCAGACGCCGATGCCGCAGGCGTACTTCGTGCCGGTGAGCCCGAGCAGCTCGCGCAGCACCCACAGCAGCGGCATGGAAGGGTCGGCGTCGACCTCGACGGTCTTGCCGTTGACGTTCAGCTGCATTCCGTCCTCTTGGCCCAGTTGCGCTAAGATTTCTTGTACGCGAGACGGCACACGGCGTCAAAGGAGATGGTCACATGGCTACGCAAGTCAAGGTCGCGCTCGTCACGGGCGCGGGGACAGGAATCGGCAAGGCGGCCGCGCTCGCGCTGCTCGGCGACGGTTGGAGCGTAGCGCTGGTCGGCCGGCGCAAGGAACTGCTCGACAAGACCGCGGCGGATTCGCGCGCCGGCGCGCGCGCGCTCGCGCTGGCGGGCGATATCGGCAAGCCGGAAACGGTCAAGGCGCTGTTCGCGAAAGTGAAGCAGACCTGGGGCCGCCTCGACCTGCTGTTCAATAACGCCGGCATGGGCGCACCCGCGATCCCGATGGAGGACTTGAGCTTCGAGCAGTGGCAGGTGGTGGTGAACGTCAACCTCACGGGCATGTTCCTGTGCTCGCAGGAGGCGATCCGGATCATGAAGGCGCAGTCGCCGCGCGGCGGGCGCATCATCAACAACGGCTCGATCTCGGCGCACGCGCCGCGGCCCTTCTCCGCGCCCTATACCGCGACGAAGCACGCCGTGACCGGGCTCACCAAGTGCATCTCGCTCGACGGGCGCGCGCACGACATCGCCTGCGGCCAGATCGACATCGGCAACGCGGCGACCGAGATGACCGACCGCATGACCAAGGGTGTGCCGCAGGCGAACGGCAGCACCATGGTCGAGCCGCGCATGGACGTCGCGCACGTGGGCGCGGCGGTGCTGCACATGGCCAACCTGCCGCTCGAGTCCAACGTTCAGTTCATGACCATCATGGCGACGAAGATGCCATTCGTAGGTCGCGGCTAGCGGGCACGTTCGGCCGGTCGGCGACGATCCGCCCGTCGACCAGCTCGATGATGCGATCGCAGCGCTGCGCGAGCCGCGGGTCGTGGGTCACGATAAGGAAGGTGGTGCCGCCCGAGCGGTTCACTTCGCGCAGCACGTCGAATACGCCGTCCGCGGAAGCGGTATCGAGGTTGCCGGTCGGCTCGTCCGCGAGCACCAGCGCCGGCTGCATGGCGAGCGAGCGCGCGACCGCCACGCGCTGCTGCTGGCCGCCCGAGAGCTCGCCGGTCTTCTTGTCGCGCCAGCGTGCAAGCCCCACCTGGTCGAGCAGGCGCGCCGCGGTCGCGCGCATCTCGTCGTCCGGGCGGCCGCGCGCCGCGAGCGCCGGCATCATCACGTTCTCCAGCGCGGTGAAGGCGGGTAACAGATAGTGGTACTGGAACACGAAGCCGATGGCGCGGCCGCGCAGGCGCGTCATCTCCGCGTCGCCGAGTCCGCCGGTGTCGCTGCCCTCCAGATAGAGCCGCCCCGCGCTCGGCGGATCGAGCAGGCCGATGACGTTGAGCAGCGTGCTTTTCCCCGAGCCCGAAGGACCGATGAGCGCGGCGAACTCGCCGCGCGCGAGCCGCAGGTCGATGCCGTGCAGCACCTCGGTCTCGAGCGGTGTGCCGGGGTTGTAGGATTTCCGCACCCCGTCCAGGCGCAGCGTTTCCGCGAGCTCAGCCACGAATCGCCACCGCCGGATCGAGTTTCGCGGCGCGCCGCGCCGGAACCACCGCGGCGAGCGTGCCGACCAGCGTCGCACCCGCGGCGGCCAGCATGAACAGCTGCGGCTCGACCACGATGATGAACAGCGGCGTGCCGTCCGGATTGCGCGCCATACCGCGCCACGCAAGCAGGAACGCCCAGCCGATGCCGCTGCCGATGAGGGAGCCGACCAGCCCCATGAAGGCCCCCTGCAGCAAGAACAGGCGCAGCACCTGCCCGCGCGAGGCCCCCATGGCGCGCAGGATGCCGATCTCCTTGGATTTCTGCACCACCGAGACCACCAGCACGCTCGCGATGCCGAGCGCGGCGGTCAGGCCGACGAAGAAGCGGATCAGCGTGTTCGACAGCCGCTGCGCCGCCATCGCAGTGAAGAATTGCGCGTTGGTCTTGATCCAGCTGTCGGCCTCGAGGCCGGTGCGCGACTCGATGTCCTGCGCGATGTTCTCGGCGTCGAACGGGTCTTCGACCTTGATCTGGATGCTCGAGACACCGCCTACCAGGTCGAGCAGGTTCTGCGCGGTGCGCAGACTGATGTAGACGTTGCGCTCGTTCACGCCCTTGTTCCCGAAGTCGAACAGCGCCGCGACGGTGAGCGTCTCCGCCGCCCCGGTGGCGGTGGTCAGGCGCAGCTTGTCGCCTACGCCGGCCCCGAGGTCCTTCGCCAGCTCGATGCCGATCACGATGTCGGAGGTTCCGAGCGCCATCTTCCCGGCGACGATCTTGTCCGCCAGGCCGATCACGCGCAGATAGGTTTCCGGTTCGATGCCGGTGATGTTGACTGCCTTGTTGGCGTCACCGCGCAACGCGAAGCCGGGACCGGCGACCACCGGCGTCGCCGCGATCACGCCGGGAACCTGGTCGACCTGGGCGCGCACCTTCTGCCATTGGTCGATCGAGCGAAGCTGCTGCGAGCGCGGCTGCACCGTCGCCGCGACCGAGCCCGGCTCGTCGGACCGCTGCGGCCGCGCCACCTGCTCCGGCGGCACGATCTCGATCGGCGCCACGTAGTTGAGCGTGCGGCGGATGATATTGGACTGCAGGCCGGCAATCAGTGCCGACATGAACACGATCACGCCGACGCCGAGCGCCACGCCGGCGATGATGAGCAGCGTCTGCGCCAGCCCCTCGCGCATGAAGCGCGCGGCGGCGATCCACTCGAAGGGAGTGTAATGGTTCACTTGCCGGCAGCCGGCACGGCGCGCACGCGCTGCCCGGGCTTGATGAGCGCGTTGCTCGCGGGGATCAGTTCGTCTCCCGGCTCGACGCCCTGCAGCACCTCCATGCGGCCGTCGCCGCGCAGCCCGAGCTTGATAGTCTTGCGCACCGCGCGGAAGCCGTTCACCTTCAGAACCCACGGCTGCGCGCCGCTCGCCTCGTGCACGGCGTCGCTCGGGACCACCACCGTGTCGCTGCGCCGGGCCACCTCGACGTCGACCGACACCGTCATGTCCTGGCGCAGGAACGCGGGCGGGTTCGGCACGCGCAGCTTGACCTCGACCGCGCCGCGCAGCGGATCGACGCCGGGATTGATGTACACCACCTCGGCCGGGAAGCGCTGCGCGGGATAGGCGTCGGCCGAGGCAATCGCCTTCTGGCCGATCGCCAGCAGCCCGAGGTTCTTCTCGTCGATCTGCATCACGATCTGCGTTTCGCCCGCGGGCGCGAGCGCCATCAGCTCCTTGCCCGGCTGCACCACGTTGCCGGGCTCCACGCTGCGCGCGATCAGCACGCCGTCGGCCGGGGCGACGATCACCGTTTGCGCGAGCTTCGCCTGCGCCGCCTCGACATTGGCGCGAGCCTGCGCGAGCGCGGTGCGCGCGAGCGCGAAGTCGCTGCCGCTGGGACGGTTGGTCTGCACCTGGAGCTCGGCCGCCCGCAGCTGGCTCTCGGCGACGTCGAGCCCGCGCTTCGCGTCGTCGAGCTGCGCCTGGCCGACGAAGCCCTTTTCGCGCAATGCCGCGGTGCGCTCGAAGTTCTGGCGCGCCTGCACCGCGTTGGCTTGCGCCTGCGCCAGCGCCTGCTCCGCCGCCGGCAGCGCCACTTCGCGCAGCTGGCGTAGCTTCGTCTCGGCCTGGTCCACCGCCGCCTGCGCCTGCGCCAGCGCGGCACGCTCGTCGGTATCGTCGAGATCGATCAGCACCTCGCCCCGCTTGACCGTCTGCCCCTCTTCCACCGGGATGCGCGCCACGCGCTCGGTGATCGTCGCGCCGATGGAGACGCGTTGCGGCGTGATGATGCGCCCGCTCGCCACCACGGTCTGCAACAGCGGGCCGCGCACCGCCTCGACCGTCTGCACCGGCGTGCCGAGAATCAGGTTGCGTCCGGCGAACAGCGCCGCGGCCAGCGCGGCCACGGCGATGATCGACCATTTCAGTTTAGGGTTCATGGTCACGTTTCCGCCCTCGCATAGCATCGGTCAAGGGCCGCAAACGCGTTTGACCCACGTCAATGCGAGGAGTGCCCCTAGAGCGCGGCGATTTCGTCCGGGGAAAGCTTCAGCGCAGCCGCGGCGACGTTCTCCTCTAGGTGCTCGAGCGACGAGGTCCCCGGGATCGGCAGCAGGACGGGCGAGCGCTCGAGCAGCCAGGCGAGCGCCACCTGGGCGGCGCTCACCCCGCGGCCCCGGGCGATCTTCCTGATTGCGGCGGAGCGCAGCACCGCGCCCGCACCCAGCGGGTACCACGGCAGAAACGCGATGCCGAGCTGCTGGCAGGCGGAGAGCACGTCCTCCGAGGACCGGTCGCCAATGTTGTACTCGTTCTGCACCGAGACGATGGTCGCGACACGGCGCGCGATATCCAGCTCCTCCAGCGAGACGTTCGACACGCCGATATGGCGGATCTTGCCCGCGCGCTGCATGTCGGCGAGCGCGCCCACCGATTCGGCGAACGGCACGCGCGGATCGGGCGCGTGCAGCTGATAGAGGTCGATGCGCTCGAGCTTCAGGCGCCGCAGGCTGCCCTCGAGCGCGTGGCGCAGATGCTCGGGTCGGCCGTCCGGGTCCCAGGCGTTGCGGTTCGGACGCACCAGTCCGCCCTTGGTCGCGATCACCAGATCCGACGGATAGGGATGCAGCGCCTCGGCGATCAGCTCCTCGTCGACGTGCGGGCCGTAGCTGTCGGCGGTGTCGAAGAAGTTGACGCCCAGCTCGATTGCGCGCCGGAATACGCGGTGCGCATCCGCGCGGTCGCGCGGCGGCCCCCACACGCCGGGACCGCAGACGCGCATCGCGCCGAAGCCCATGCGTCGCACGTGAAGGCCACCGAGCCAGAGCTCCCCCGCTGCAGCCGCAGGCCGGTCTTTCATTCGGGCAGTATACGCATGTAGGATTGACCTTCCAGCGGCGGCAACGGCGATGACGTCAACGACAGACCCGGCAGCGCAGGCGATCGCAGAAATCCGGCCGGGCGCTACGCCGGCCGAGCTGCGCTGTTCCGGCGCCTGGGTGCTGCACGCGCTCGGCGCGCTGGAGCGGCACATCGCGGAGCTGCCCGTCGCGCGCGAGCGCGAATTGCACATCGACGCGTCCGCGGTGTCGGCGATGGACACCGCCGGCGCGTGGCTGCTCTGTCGCACGATGCGCCGGCTCGAACAGCGCGGAGCGACCGTGCATATCGACGGACTGCGACCCGAGTTCGAGGCGCTCTACAGGCTGGTCACGAGCCGCGCGCCCGCGAAGGCCCCGGCGGCCGCCGCCGCGCCCGGCACGCTCGAGCGCATCGGGCGTTCCGCGCTCGAGAGCCTGCGCGGCGCCGTCGGCCTGCTCGCCTTCGTCGGCGAGGCCGCGGTGGCCCTCGCCCGATCGCTAGCCAGCTCGAATCGCATGCGCTGGCGGCCGATCCTGTACAACATCCAGAAGGCGGGCTTCGAGGCTCTGCCGATCACCGGGCTGCTGTCGTTCCTGCTGGGCATCGTCATCGCCTACCAGGGCGCGGAGCAGCTCAGGCGGGTCGGCGCCAACATCTACATCGTCGACCTGGTCGGGCTGTCGATGGCGAGAGAGCTGTCGCCGCTGATCACCGCGATCATCGTCGCCGGGCGCTCCGGCTCGGCGTACGCGGCGCAGATCGGCACCATGAAGGTCACCGAGGAGATCGACGCGCTGCGCACCATCGGGGTCGGTCCGATCGACCTGCTGGTGCTGCCCAAGGTGCTGGCGCTGATCATCGCGCTGCCGCTGCTCACCGTGTACACCGACGTCATGGGCATCCTCGGCGGCATGGTGATGGCGCGCCCGCAGCTCGGCGTGAGCTTCGCCACGTTCCTCGACCGGCTGGGTGACGCGGTGAGCCTAACCTCCTACCTCATCGGCATCGGCAAGGCACCCGTATTCGCTGTCATCATCGCGCTGGTCGGGTGCTATCAGGGTTTTCAGGTCACCGGCAGCGCGGACAGCGTCGGCCGGCAGACCACGGTGAGCGTCGTGCAGTCGATTTTCCTGGTGATCGTGACCGACGCACTGTTCTCCATCGCCTTCAGCTGGTTCAAGCTTTGAGCGGCAACGTCATCGAAATCGAGCACCTCGACACGCGCTTCGGCGACGCGGTCGTGCACCGCGACGTGGGCTTCGCCGTGCGACGCGGCGAGATTTTCGCCCTGGTGGGCGCGAGCGGCTGCGGCAAATCGACCCTGCTACGCGAGACCATCGTGCTGCAGCGGCCGCAGAGGGGCTCGATCCGCGTGTTCGGAACGGAGGTGGTCGGGCTGGACGACGAGCAGGCGCTGCCGCTGCGGCGCCGCTGGGGGGTGATGTTCGAGCGCGGGGCGCTGTTCAGCGCGCTCACCGTGAGCGAGAACGTCTGCATGGTGCTCGAGGAGCACACCGACCTCGGCCCTGCGCTGCGCGTCGAGGTCGCGGCGGTCAAGATCGCGCTCACCGGCCTGCCGGCGGACGCCGGGCCGAAATTCCCGAGCGAGCTCTCAGGCGGAATGCGCAAGCGCGCGGCGCTGGCACGCGCCATGGCGCTCGACCCGGAGTTGCTGTTTCTCGACGAGCCGACCGCCGGCCTGGATCCACTCAGCGCAACCGGCATCGACGAGCTGGTGCGCAACCTGCGCGATGCCCTCGGCTTGACTATCATGATGGTGACGCACGACCTGGACCTGCTCTGGCGCACGGCCGACCGCGTGGCGGTGCTGGGCGAGGGCAGGATTCTCGGCATCGGGACCATGGCCGAGCTTTCCAGGTCGGACGTTCCGCTCATTCACGAGTACTTCTACGGGCCGCGCGGCCGCGCCGCGCGCGAGCAGGCATGGAATCGAAAGTAAACTTCGCCGTCGTCGGCGCCTTCGTGCTGCTGCTCGGCGTGGCTCTGGTGTCCGGCGTGCTATGGCTGAGCGGCGGCCGTTCCTTCCGCACCACTTACGACACCTACCTCGTCTACATGAACGAGTCCGTGGCGGGCCTGAGCCTCGACGCGCCGGTGAGGTACCGCGGCGTGCAGGTGGGCCGCGTGAAGAAAATCGAGCTCGCAGAGAACACCGGCGAGGAGGTGCGCCTGACCCTCGACATCGAGCGCGGCACGCCCATCAAGCAGGACACGCTGGCGGTGCTGCGCACGCAGGGGCTGACCGGAATCGCGCACGTCGAGCTCTCGGGCGGCAGCCTGCAATCGCCTGCCCTCACGCCGGCGCCGGGCCACAGGTATCCCGTGATCCCCTCCGGGCCATCGCTCTTGACGCGCCTGGACTTCGCGGTCACCGAGCTGCTGCAGAACCTGAACCGCAGCAGCGAGAATCTGAACGCGGTGTTCGACGAGCAGAACCGCAAGGCGCTCGCCGAGACGCTGGCCAACCTCCAGACGGTCACGCGCACGCTAGCGCAGCGCTCGAAGTCGATCGACGCGAGCCTGGCGTCCGCCTCGCAGACGATGCAGAACCTCGCGCGGCTGAGCTCCGAGCTGTCCGGGCTCGTCGCGCGCGTCGATCGCAGCGCCGAGACCTTCGATCGCATGTCCAATCAGGTGAACAAGGCGAGCGTCGACGTCGCCGGCACGGTGCGTGGCGCGGGCACGGACCTGCACCGCTTCACGAGCGAGACGCTGCCCGAGACGCGCGCACTGATCACGGAGCTGCGCGAGGTGAGCGCATCGCTGCGCCGCTTCAGCACCGAGCTGGAGACCAACCCTGCGCTGCTGGTACAGGGCAGGCCCGCCCCCAAACCTGGACCCGGAGAATGAGACTCGCCCCCGTATTGTTCGCCACGGCGACGCTGCTCTCGGCCTGCGCGCTGAAGCTGCCGCAGCCGGAGAGCGCGAATACTTTCCTGCTCGACGGGCTGCCGGCCTCTGCCGCCGCCGCACCTGCGCGCAGCGACCTGACGCTCACGGTCGCGCCGACCCGCGCGCGCCCCGGCTTCGACACGCCCGCCATGGTCTATACACGGCGCGCCAACGAACTGGAATCGTTTGCCAAAAACCGCTGGGCCGACACTCCGGCACACATGCTGTCGCCTCTCATCGCGCAGGCGCTCGAGCGGTCCGGCGCCTTCCGGGCCGTGCTGCACGCGCGCGCCGGAGCGGCCGCCGAGCTGCAGCTCGATACCGAACTGGTGCGCCTGCAGCAGGATTTCAGGCAGCGCCCGAGCCGCGTCGAGCTCGCGCTGCACGCGCAGCTCGTCGACTTGCGCAGCCGACAAGTGATCGCGGCGCACGAATTCGCCGTCGTCGAGAACGCGCCGAGCGACGATCCCTACGGCGGCGTGACCGCGGCGAACCGGGCGCTCTCGCGCCTGCTCGGCGAGCTGGTCGGCTTCTGTGCCGAGCACGCACCCAAGCGCTGAGGGACTTCCCATGTTCGACTTGAGCGGGAAAGTGGCGATCGTCACCGGGGGCAACGGCGGGATCGGCCTCGGCATGGCGCGCGGGCTCGCGGCCGCGGGCGCGCGGGTGGTGGTCGCCGGTCGCAACCGGCAGAAGTCTGCGGCGGCGGCGGACGAGCTCGCACGGCTCGGCGCGGGCGGCGCGCTGGCGATCGAGGTAGACGTCACCAATCAGCGCTCGGTGGAAGCACTGGTGCGCAGCACCGTCGAGCGCTGCGGCGGCCTGCACATCCTCGTCAACAATGCCGGCATCAACATCCGCAAGGCTCCGCACGAAGTGTCGCTTGACGAATGGCGCCAGGTCATCGATACCAACCTGACCAGCGCCTACCTGTGCTCGCACGCCGCACACCCGCATCTGAAGAAGGCCGGGGGCGGCAAGGTGATCAACATCGGGTCCATGCTGTCGATCTTCGGTGCCGGCTTCGCCCCCGCCTACGCGGCGAGCAAGGGCGGGATCGTGCAGTTCACCAGGGCCTGCGCGTCGGCCTGGGCGAAGGACAACATCCAGGTGAATGCCATCCTACCGGGCTGGATCGACACCGAGCTCACGCGCAAGGCGCGGGAGCAGGTCGCTGGGCTGCACGACAGCGTGCTGAAGCGCACGCCGGCGGGGCGCTGGGGAGCGATCGACGATTTCCGCGGCATCGCGGTGTTCCTCGCCGCGCCCGCCTCGGACTTCCTCACCGGGACGGCGATCCCGGTCGACGGCGGCTACTCGATCCAGGCCTGAGCGCGCGCCGCGAAGTTCAACGCGTCGACGGTGGGGGCGGCGGGGGCGGGGGCGGCGGCGCCACCGGCTCGTAGCTGCTCGCCGGAGCGGTCTCGAAGCTGCCGGACACCGGCACGCGGTGACCCCTCGCGTACATGCACTGCGTGTACGCCATGTCGTAGCGCCATTGCAGATCGTAGCCGGACTGCTGCGCGGTGCCCGTGCCGGCGAGCGCGCCCGCCGCGAGGCCGGTGCCGGCGCCCACGGCGGCCCCTTCCTGACCGCCGATTGCCGCGCCGGCGGCCGCCCCAATCAGAGTACCGACCGCCGCGCTGGTCACGCCGCTTTGCGTCGCGGCCTGCTGCGCGGTCGCGCCGCCGATCTGCGCGTTGGCGAAGTCGCGGCACATGTAATCGTCAGCGCGGAACTGGTCGAAGCTCTTGCCCGTACCCGGCAGGACCATCACGCTCGGTCCGGTGGGCATGACGGTGCAGGCGCCGAGCAGCAGCAGGGCGAGCGGAGCGATTCGCAGTATGGGCTTCATGGCGGAGTTCTTCGCGTTGTTCATTGCGCCGGCGGTTGCGGAGCGACTTTCTGCCATCCGCCGGGACATTGCTTGACGTACGGATAGTAGGTCTTCGATTCGGGACAGTAATACCACCAGCTTTGCGCCGCCTGCGGCGCCGCCTCATCCGCTCCGCGCTCGACGTAGGTCTGCGGTGCGCCGGGCACCACGGCGCCCCCGTAGCCAGGGTAGTAACCCCCGTAGCCAGGGTAGTAACCTCCGTAGCCAGGGTAGTAATACGGCGAGTAATACGGAGGGTAATAGTAGGAAGAGTAGTACCCGGGGTAATAGAACGGCACCCCGATAGAAACACCCCAGTGCACGCCGGAATGCCCGTAGTAGTGGCCGCCGTGCCCCCCGTGGTAGCCACCATGCCCACGGTCCGCCCGTGCAGGCACGCTCGCGGCAAGCGACAACGCCAACAGCACAACAAACCCCAGCGCCGCCTTCGTCGCCTTCATCTTCGCCTCCACAGTCCAGACCTTCGTCAGTTCGACAGTTGCACTCTGCCCCAAGTTCGCGGCTGAGTTGGTAACAAATTGTATCCACGCGCCTGTTACAACCAGTTGCGATTTGTCAAGGTCGCGCAGGATTGTTCGCTGTCAAATGTCGACGTCGGACAGGAGATGGCCATGTTCAGGATTTTCCGAAAGTGGATGACCGGATTGCTGCTCGCCGCCTGCGCGCTCTCTCTGGCGCAGGCGCAGACCCCGCAGCCGCCCATGCCGGAGCACGTGTATAGCCAGCAGGAGCTCGATCAGATGCTCGCGCCGATCGCGCTGTATCCGGATCCCCTGCTGACGCAGATTCTCATGGCGTCGACGTATCCGCTCGAGGTGGTGAGGGCCGCGCGCTGGTCGAGGGCCCATCCGCAGCTCGAGGGCGACGAGGCGGTGCGCGCGGCGGCGAACGAGAATTGGGACCCGAGCGTGAAGTCGCTGGTCGCATTCCCGCGCGTGCTCGCCATGATGGACGAGCGCATCGACTGGACCGAACAGCTCGGCGAAGCTTTCCTCACTCAGGAACCGTACGTCCTGGACACCATTCAGGAGCTGCGCCGGCGCGCCTATGAGGCGGGCAACCTGAGGTCGGACGCCAACACGCTCGTCACCGAGCAGGGTTCGCTGCTGATGGTCCAGCCCGTCAGCCCGGTGGTGGTGTACGTGCCCTACTACGATCCCTGGATCGTCTATGGAACCTGGTGGTGGCCGAGCTATCCGCCGGTGCGCTGGGCGCCATGGCCCGGCTACGTCTACCCTGGAGTCTCGGTCGGCATTTACTGGGGTAGCGGGATCGCCCTATCGACCAACTTCTTCTTCGGCGCCTTCGACTGGCACCGGCACCAGGTGGACACGGTTTACGTCAACAACCACTACTACCATCCGCGGGTCACTCATTCCGTGCCGCTCCCGTGGCGACACCAGGCTGAGCATCGCCGAGGAGTCGCCTACCGTCACGAAGAGCTGAGGCGCCGCTATCCGGAACCCGCGCCGCGCGCGACGCCTTCGGTGGCGCCACGCCCGGCACCGCAGCGGGCCGCGCCAACGCCGCAGCAACAACGGCAACAGCAACAATATCAACGACAGCGACAGCCGCAATCACAGCAGCAACTGCAACAACAGCGGCAACATCAACAACAGCAGCAACAGCAACAACAGCGAGCGGTGCCCAGCGGCCAGGCGAGCCCGTCGCGCGCCCGACCCGAAAGCCGCGGACAATCTGCGCCCGCCGGGCAGCGGGAGGCACGGCGAGAGGGGAGCGCGCAACGCGAGTCGCGGCAGTCAGGGAGTGCCGGCCAGGCGGGGCCCCGCGACGTCTCGCCGGGCGCGGGCCGCGGCGACCCCGCTAGCGCACCGCCGGGACGCCCATAACGCGCGGTTAGCGCGGCGCAAAGTTCGTTCGCAGTAGCCACAGCCCGAAAGATCCCGTTCGGTTACGATGCGTCTCGGGAGGAAGACATGCATCCGAAAACGCGCTACCTGTTCATTGCCAGCATGGACGTGGACCCCGACAAGGAGGCCCTGTTCAACGAGGTCTACGACACCGAGCACGTGCCCTTGCTGCTCAAGGTTCCCGGCGTGCTCGCGGTGACGCGCGCCACGACCGCGCCGCTTGCCATGGTGATCGGCGGCGAGAAAAAGACGATCGTCGCCGAGGGCGAGCCGCGCTACAGCGCGTACTACGAGCTGGAGAACGCCGAGGTGCTCACCAGCGCTGCCTGGGCCGCGGCTGTCGACTCCGGACGCTGGCCAGCGCAGGTCCGCCCCTACACGCGCAACCGGCGCCATGTGCTGAAGAAAGTGCAAAGCGGCGGCTGAGTGGCGCCCGCCGCCTGGCTGTGGATCCCGATCACGGTCTGGGCGGCG